>ENA-OFCI01000029-OFCI01000029.1-metagenomes-genome-assembly--contig:-NODE-29-length-91480-cov-4.920667_pt1 | contig 91480 bp, 83 predicted proteins | sample MGYA00153391_OFCI01 | MGnify analysis MGYA00153391
TTTTCATCCTCTTTCTTTCTTTGTTGTCTTAGCCAAATTCCCACATAAGCAATCGCCACCATCAACCCCCAACCTCCAACTCGCAACCCGCCACTCACAGTACGCTCACCCTACCCATACCCTACGATGGTTCATTAGAAGCCTATAGAAATGAAAAGCCATTGTTCCCGCAAGCGACCGGCAGCGACCGCAAGCGCCCTGCAACTCCCCAAAGTTCCTTATCGTGCCTTGCTGTGCCTTGTTGCGACCTGCAGTGCCCGCAAGGGTTTCAGCGGTTTTTTGCCATCGTAATGTTGCTGTATGAATGACGCAGTAAAGAAGGCGCCTCACTGATCAGAGTTTCATTACAAGCAGCATTCACATTTAATCATTTAAAAAAACAATAAAAATGGCACGTCAAAAAAGTATTATTAAACTACAGGGAACCATCGATGATATTTCCTTCGTGAAAACAATGGATGGCTACATGGCCCGCAAGGCAACATCCGTAAACAGTGCACGCATCGCCTCCGATCCTGCCTTTCAACGCACCCGGGAAAACAACAGTGAGTTTGGCAGAGCAGGCAGTGCATCAAAATTGCTTAGAACTGCTTTTCGTTTGCAGATACAGCAGGCAAAAGACCGCAGGGTCGTAAGCAGGCTTGTAAAAGAAATGATGAAGGTTGTAAAAGCAGATTCAACCAGCACCCGTGGTATGCGAAATGTGGTAGATGGGGAGGCAGAAATGTTGCAGCAGTTTGAATTTAATGCAAACGCACAACTCTCTACTACACTTTTTGCACAGTACACACCTAGCATCAATAGAACCAGTGGCGCTGTGTCTATAACAGTTCCGCCATTCACGCCGCTAACAGGTATTGTAGCACCAGATGGCGCAACGCATTTTAAATTGATGGCCGCTGCAAGCGAAATAGATTTTGAAACCAAAAACTTTCTTACAGACAGTGCAGACACAGGCAACCTGCCGATTAACAGTGTACCAACAGCAATCATTACGCTGGCAACCACACTTCCCCAGCAAGTACGCATCCGCTGTTTTTGGTATTCGGCATCCAGTTTAGCCAGCTCGTAAACGGCATAGAGTATCCGCTTAAAAACGGTGCCTTCAATGCCCTAAGTGTTGCCTTGGTTTCAGGAGTTTAGGGGAATAGGTGAATAGGCAAAAGTGAATAGGCTAAGGCAAAAATGCAAGGCAAATTAACAGTGGTAAAATCAATATGACTAGTAAAAGGGAGATGTAATAAATAACAACATCTCCCAATTACTAAGTAATTAATCTAATAAGCCAGCAAAGTATATGTCTCAAATCTTATGTCTCGAACCTAACCCAAATTGCAGACTTACCAACTGTTGCATAAGCCGCCTCTTTTTACCCGGTAATGCCGCAGGCATTATTGAAAAAATGCAAAGCATAATTTTTTCAAAGGGTAAAAATCAGCTGCGTTGCAACAGAGAAGCCCGCCGGCTAAGAGGCAAAAACACTTGAGCAGTTTACAGTGAGCAAAAGATGAAAAGACCAAGCTTTAAATCTTATGTCTAAAATTTTATGTCTAAAATCTTTCCTTTCAAAGGGTAAAAATCAGCGGCGTTGCAACAGAGAAGCCCGCCGGCTAAGAGGCAAAAACACATGACCAGATCACCGTAATCAAAAGAGGAAGAGACCAAGCTTAAAATCTTAAATCTAACAAAATGCAAATAACCATCAACCGAACATACAACCCTAACGGCACAAACGGAATCTTAAACATCAACGGAGAATTTATATGCTTCACCATAGAACTCCCATGGCACAATAACCTGCCACAGATTTCCTGCATACCCGAAGGAGAGTATAAAGTAGTACCAAGGTTCAGCAAAAAGCATGGTGGACATCTATTAATAAAAGATGTTCCCGGGCGGGCACTAATACTGTTTCATCCCGCAAACAATGCTATAAAAGAACTGCGTGGTTGTATAGCACCGGTACTTACACAGTCGGGGGCGGGTACAGGAACCGCATCACGGCAGGCATTTAATAAACTGATGGCAACCGTGTTACCTGCCATTGGCAACGAACCAATTTTAATTACAATTTTAAAACAACAATCATCATGACGTTAAAAAAAAGAATACAGTCACCAACACCAACCTTCTTTAAAAAACTCCAAAAGTGGGGCATAATCGTAGCAGCACTCGGCGCTTCCATATTAGCCGCACCTGCAGCAATGCCGGTTCTGCTTATAAAAATTGCCGGTTACTTGGCTGTTGCAGGCGCCGTTACTACAGCAGTAAGCCAGGCTGCAACCCATAAGGATGTAAAGAAAGAAAAAAAGGGGATTAAATTTTAATCTCACTAACTAAGTTGAATGTTTGTTATGCAGCCAAAAGATATAAAACAACCTGCTGTGTTGGCAAACATTCAACTTTTTTTATAAGGAGTAGTACACTTAAAAAGCCAATTATACCAGAAAAGTACAATATATAATTGTAGCATGCTGCTTTTTATGATAAACTTTTAATGGTTATTATCTGCTGATAATCAGCAGTTATAAAGCCATAAAATAAACATACTTTCAAAAGATTATTAAACTAAATTATTTAGTATTTTTAACCTCCAGTCGAAAGATTGTAACAGTTTAAATGATAAAAAAGATGATTACAGCAACAAAACAACAGATTAAACCTTATTCCTCCGGCGAGCTTGCAGCCCAATATGGCATCAGTACCAAAACATTGCGCACCTGGCTCAAAATGCACCAGCAGCATATTGGTGTAAGAATGGGTAAGTATTTTACAGCACTACAGATTCGCATTATTTATGAACGCCTTGGTGCGCCGGATTAATATAGAATACTGACCTGTTCTATCAATTTTTATAAATAACTTAAATCCAAAAAAAGATCAGTTAATAGTTAAGCCATAAATTATTCTCATCGGCATAAAGTGAATTGATGTATTCACTCCCTCTTTTAAATGAGACATGGGCAAAAAGCTACCAAAAGTCTTCCTGTAATTCGTAATTCCTTCCTAATCCCCAATTCCCAATTCCCAAAAAATGTGGTCCCGCCAAGAATCGAACTTGGATCTAAAGTTTAGGAAACTTCTATTCTATCCATTGAACTACGGGACCGCTTAATTATTTTATGGATGTTAAAATTAAGGTATTCCTAAAATAACAGAATTTAAAAAAATAATATCAATGGCATGTTATATGATTAATGGTTTTTAATATGTTAAGGTTTTTAATCAAACGTTAAGTTAATAAATTTCATTTTCTTAAATAAAATCATAAAACCATTCACATGTTATCCACGTAAGTGGCCTTAACAATTAATTTAAACATTTCAAAAACAAACAAGACATGATTTTAAGATTTACTAAAATAATCTTACCGGTAATGTTGCTAACGATGTACTTAAGTACAGTGTCAGCGCAAAATACAGCCAAGGAAAATCCAATTACCACCGCTGTTCCGTTTTTAAGATTATCTGCAGATGCTCGCACTGCAGCAATGGGCGATGCTGCCGTTGCCACTAATCCTGATGCAAACTCTTCTTTCTACAATGGGGGGAAAACTGCCTTTAATGAGGCAAAATTTGGCATTGGGGCAACTTATACCCCGTGGCTAAGTGAACTTGGTGTAAGAAATCTTTTTCAATTGGCATTATCTGGGTACTATAAAATAGATAAAAACCAGGCATTAAGTTTTGGCGTAAGAGATTTTAGCCAGGGTGAGTTTTATTTTACTGACGATATGGGGCAGGCTATTAAAACTTTTAAGCCAAACGACATAGCCTTGGAAGTTGGTTATTCCCGTAAATTGTCTGAAACCTTTGGTCTTGGCGTAACGGGTCGTTATATAAACAGCAGGCTTGCGAGCAATGTTGGCAGTATCAGCAACTACAAAAGTGGTAATGCTGTAGCCGCAGATATTTCTGCGTTTTACAAAGGAAAAAATGGATTGAACTTCGGCCTTGCCTTAACCAATTTAGGCAGCAAAATGGATTACGGTAGTGCATCAAGCTACATACCTGCAAATATTTCATTAGGTACCTCTTATAACAAATCTATTGACAACGACAATAAGATAACGTTTACTGTTGAGGCCAACAAATTACTTGTACCAACACCACCAGACCCTACAGATGCTGCAAAAGTTGCAGCTTACGGATCGGAGGGTGTGGTAAGCAGCTGGTTTAAATCTTATGGATATGCACCGGGCGGCAGCAAAGAAAAGTTGCAAGAAGTACAGCTGGGCTTCGGTTCTGAATATTCTTACAAAGATCAGTTTTACTTACGTGGTGGCTATTTTTATGAAAATAAATTAAAAGGCAATAGAAATTATGCTACTGTAGGTGCAGGTGTTGTATATAAATCTACCGGATTCAACCTTTCTTATCTTATTCCTACAGGTAACAATACCAACAACAATGCTTTAAAAAATACATTTAGACTTTCTCTTTTATTCGCCTGCAAAAACACTAAATAATTAATCTAAACATTACTGTAATGAAAAAATCTATTTTAAAAATCAAGCAAATGATGATGGTGCTTGCCCTGCTTGCAGGCAGCTTTTCATCTTTTGCATCAAGCCACAGAGAGGCGCCGCTAATTTCTAACGATCCTCTGGCAGATAATACCGATGTATACGCTTTCAGAAGCCCTGATGATCCAAACACAGTTACTATTATATGTAACTGGATCCCTTTTGAATTGCCTGAAGGTGGACCAAACTATTACAACTTCGGTACAAATGTGCGCTACGAAATACACATTAAAAACAAAACCACAAGTACCGCAGATGATATTTTATATCGTTTCACCTTTAGTCAGGTAAATGAAGATCCTTCAACGTTTTTCAACATCCGTTTAGGAAAACAGAATCTTAAGAATACATATATATGTGAGAAGAGTGTAAACGGTAGCGCCTTCGTAACTATTGTTACAGGTGGTATAGTGCCGCCAAATAATATTGGTCCACGCTCTATAAACTCTGGTGTTGGTTTAAATGCACCTAGTTATGAGTCTTTAATGACAGCAGCTATTGCAACAGCTACTTCAGGTGAAAAAGTATTTTGTGGCCCGGTAGATGATCCTTTCTTTGTAGATCTTGGTGGTATATTCGATTTGGGTAATGTTCGCCCACAAGGCAATACTACTAATCCTACCATAGATGCCCTTAACAGACACAATTGTCATACAATCGCATTAAAAATTCCTATCAATCTTTTACAAAAAGATGGCAAAACAGCTGCACAGGCTACCAGTATTTTAGATGCTGATTATGTAATCGGTGTTTGGGCAAGTGCGAGCAGACAGCAAATCAAAACATTAACTTCTGGCAGCAGTTCAGCAACTTTATCCGGACCATTCGTTCAGGTATCTCGTTTGGGAATGCCATTGGTTAACGAAGCTATTATACCTGTAGGTATGAAGGATAAGTGGAACTCTTCTAATCCTGCAAACGATGTACAGTATGCAAAATACTTTACTAACCCTGAGTTGGCTTTGTATATGGATGACAGCCAGTTTGGTACTGCAGTTCCTGCATTAAATGCATTAAGAATACAGGCTCGCTCATTAGGTAGTTTTGATTTTAGAAATGGTAAACCAGGCTTGTTTAATTTAAAAGGGTCTCCAGCGTTAAACGGTACTGCATTGTCTGAAGCAGCATTTGGTGGGGTTTTGTTACCCGATAACATGAGCCCAAGAGCAGTAGATATCTTACCTATATTTTATACCGGTGTTCCAAACCTTGCCCCTTACCAGTTGGCAACAGGCAAAACAGGCGGTCCGTTATCTGCAGGTAAGCCTTTTATAAATAACTTTTTACCAACCCTTGGCGATATGCTTCGTTTAAATATGGCTGTACCAGTTACACCACGTAACGACCCTAAATTCAGCAGCCTTGGTATTATAAATGCAGCAGTTCTTGGTCTTACCGATCCTGCTTACAATGGCAGCACTGCGTTACAGTTTATTCCAAATATGGATGGTTTCCCTAATGGTAGAAGGTTGGAAGATGATGTTACAACTATCGAGCTCCAGGCAGTAAGTGGTGTAGCACTAGCAGCAATCGGATTGTTCTACGATGATTACATTCCCGGCCAATCACCTGTAACTAAAAATTTGGTTAATGTATTAAGTTTTAATTCAGGCCCAACAAAAAACGATACAACGTTTAAGCCTGCTTTCCCTTATGTACAAACACCATGGAGAGGATACGATTATACCATCAAACCAAGATTCTAAGCATTTTTAAATCATTATAAATACAAGTTAATATGAAACAATATTTTAAAAAACTTACTGCAATGTTGCTGTGTGCTGTCACATTTGCAATAACTGCTTCTGCCTCCAGTCACAGAGAAGCTCCATTGATCAGTAATGACCCACTTGCAGATAATACTGATGTATATGCATTCCGTAGTCCTGCAGATTCCAGCAAGATCATTTTAATTGCTAACTATATTCCTTTCGAACATCCGGCAGGTGGTCCAAACTATTATAATTTCGGAGAGAATATTCGCTACGAAATTCATGTAGATAATAACACGGCTACAGCCGGCGATGATATCATTTATCGCTTCACATTTACACAGGTAAATGAAGATGGTTCAACTTTTTTCAATATCCGCTTAGGCAAACAAAATCTTAAAACCACTTACAAGTGTGAAAGAAGTATGGATGGTGGTGCCTCATTTACTACTATTGTAGCTGCAGGTATTGTACCTCCAAATAATATTGGCCCTCGCAGTATAGAGTCTGGCGTAGGACTTGGCGCAAGCAGTTACGAATCGTTGGCAGATGCAGCAATTGCAACTGCAAATTCAGGCGAAAAGGTTTTTTGTGGTCCAAGAGATGATCCGTTCTTTGTAGATCTTGGTGGCGCTTTTGATGCAGGTGGTTTTAGAACCGCAGGTGCAAGAGATGGTTTGGCTAAATTGAATTGTCATACAATAGCTATTGAAGTGCCTATTAGTACTTTGCAGAAAACAGGTAGAACTACAGCAACTGCAACAAGTATTTTAGATGGTGATTTTGTAATAGGTGTTTATGCAAGCGCAAGCAGACCGGCAATTACTACACTAAGCACAACTGGTGATAAACCATCAACTTCTGGTGCTTGGGTGCAGGTATCTAGACTTGGTATGCCTTTAACAAACGAAGTTATTATTGCTTTGGGTGATAAAGACACATGGAATGCAACAAGTCCCGCAAACGACGGACAATTTATTCCTTACTTTAAAAACCCGGAGCTTGCTTTGTATATGGATGATTCTCAATTTGGCGGAGCAGTACCGGGCTTAGCAAATTTAAGAATACAAACAAAATCTTTAGGAGCTTTTGATTTTAGAAATGGTAAACCAGGTTTGTTCCCTTTAAAAGGTAATCCTGCATTGGATGGTACAGCATTATCTGAAGCTAACTTCGGTAGCATTTTGTTGCCGGATAGTGCAAGTCCTAGAGCTGTAGATATCTTACCTGCATTTTACACAGGCGTACCAAACCTTCGCCCTTACCAGTTAGCTACAGGCAAACCTACAGGTAACCCATTAGCAGCAGGTAAGCCTTTTATCAATAATTTTTTACCATCCCTTGGCGATTATTTAAGGTTGAATATGGCGGTACCGGTTACCCCAAGAAACAGCCCTGACTTTAGCCCGCTTGGTATTGTAAATGCTGCTGTATTAGGTTTAACAGATCCAAGATTTAATGGCAGTGCAGCCTTACAAAATATACCAAACATGGATGGTTTTCCTAATGGTAGAAGATTGGAAGATGATGTTACAACAATAGAATTACAGGCTGTAGGTGGTGTGTTTCTTGCCGCTATCGGTTTGTGGTACGATGATTATGTTATTGGCCAGAGCCCGGTAACACCACAACTTTTAAATACCCTTACTTTTAAAGAAGGTGTAGGTAAAAATGATACCACGTTTAGAGCAGCTTTTCCTTTCGTTCAAACCCCTTGGAGAGGGTTTAGAGGTGCAAGTTTTGTAGGTCCAAAAAGTGATAACATTGGCTTAGGAATTATACCGGGTTATCTTGGTGTATCAGCTTATCCAAATCCGTTTAAAACTTCTACAAGAATTCGTTATAAACTTACTGACGCTGCTAACAATGTACGTGTAGAAATTACAGATGCACTTGGCAGAAAGATAGCAACATTCGAAGAAGGTAAAAAACCAAAAGGTGAATATAACTTTGTATTCGACAAACCTAATTTAGCCGCAGCATCTTATTATGTAAGAGTATATGCTGACGATTACAAATCTCCTACAATTGGAATTGTAAAAACTAATTAAGGATATTAATGAAAATTATCATAGAAAAAGAAGAACTTCGGTTCTTCTTTTTTCGTAAATTGTAAAAACTAAAACCAACATGAAACGTTCTTTTAACCTCTATACACTCCTGTTTTTAATACTCTCGGGTTTTACAACATTTTTTCTCAACAGTTGCCAGCCAAATGAAAAGAAATTACAGCAATATATAAGCGAACAAAACCCCATGGATATTCCTGATCTTATAGAAAGAAAAGGAGCTTTGGCAACAGCAATAGAATGGACCAAAACAAAAGAAAAAGTTGCAGAATTAAAAGCGAAGATTGCTAAAAAACCCGAAGATACAAAACTGCGTTTGCAGGCAGCAACCATTTTTATTACAGAGCAGCGTATTACCGGCGAGCACCATTTTTATTATGCAGCTATTGAAAAAATATTGAATGGCGTGCTTACTTTAGATCCAAATAATTTTGAAGCAAAAGTGTACAAAGCATCTTTAAGAATGAGCCAGCACCAGTTTGCCGATGCCAAAAAAATAGCAGAAGAAGCAAGAGTTATTAACCCTAACAATGCCTACGTTTATGGCATATTGGTAGATGCTAATGTAGAGCTTGGTAACTATGCAGAAGCTGTTGAAGTATCAGATAAAATGCAGGCATTAAAACCCTCACTGGAGTCTTATTCAAGAGCATCTTACCTGCGTGAAATATATGGCGATAACAATGGTGCAATAGAAGCAATGAAACTTGCAGTAAAAGCAGGTTTGTCAGGCAGCGAACCACAATCATGGAGCAGAAATATACTGGGAGATTTATACTACAATACCGGCAAGATCGATGAAGCTGAAGCAACTTATGCTGAAAATCTTTTATTAAGACCAAGCTATGCACCAAGCATGGCAGGGCTTGCAAAAATTGAAGCACAAAAAAAGAACTATCCAAAAGCATTAGCCTTACTCGATTCTGCAAACAGCATCATGCAGCAAAATTCTTTTGGGGAGCAAAAAGCTGATGTATACGCCGCAATGGGAGATACCGCTAAAGCTGCTGCGCAATACAAAGATGTACAAAAGCTGTTGATATTTGATGCAGCTACACCAGGTCATTCCGTTTCGCTGGAGTTAACAAAATCTTTTATAAAAACAAACCAGTGGGATAGCGCACATAAATATGCAATGATGGAATTCAGTGTACGCCCTAAAAATATTGATGTAAACAATGAACTTGCGTGGATTGCATACAATACAAAAGACATGGCAAAAGCAAAAGAATATTTAAAAGCTGCCCAAAGTACCGGCAGTAAAAACCCTGAATTATTAAAGAGAGCCACGGCTATCAACAACAGTAAATCATAATAACGGCGTAGGTTTAAATGAAAAAAGGATTACTATATATTGTTATGATTAGTTACGCAATAGTAATTATTAAACCTGCGCTTCCTTATGTGTCAGATTTTATAGGGCACGTTTTATTTTACCAGCAACATTTGGCAACCGTGCATTTTGAAAACGGTAAATACCATTTACACAATGAGGTTGCAAAAAATGTAAAGGAAGAAAACTCGGGCAAAAACTCGCTCCCCGAAAAGAAAAAAATTACAACAGAGGAATATACAAAAGCTTCAAGCAAAGACGCATCAATATCTACCTCTTTATTAGTTATTGAATATGCCGCTTATATGCAGCAAAATATTCATTCTCCATACCTGCCCTGCAATTACCTGCCTCCCCGGGTTTAAACAGTACATATTATTTACAATGCAGCATTGGCTTTTTTAATAAAGGCTAACCATCCTGCTTTTTATCTCAACTGTTTAAAACATATTATATATGCAGTACAAAATATTTACACGAATTCTATTTTCATTATCATTATTTGTATCATTTACAACAACAATAACAGCACAAAATACCATTACAGGAAAGGTGTTGGATGCTTTAAGTAGGCAACCTCAGGAAGCGGTGTCAGTATCTTCAGCAACAAATGCTAACCAAAAAACACTAACAGATGAATATGGAAACTTTTCTTTAAAATGTTCTGATCCTCAAACCAGTCTGGTTGTTTCTCACATTGGTTTTAAAACCGCTACAATTATTACAGATGGCAAAACAGATCTAAAAATAGAACTCCAGCCCGATGCAATTAGCCTGGAAGATGTAAAGTTACAGTCAACCGGCGTAACCAAATTTAATACCCTGGCAAAAATTGATCTTGCTTTAAATCCTGTAAAAAATACACAGGAATTATTAAGGCTGGTACCTGGTTTATTTATTGCCCAACATGCAGGCGGCGGTAAAGCCGAGCAGATCTTTTTAAGGGGTTTCGATAATGATCATGGTACAGATATACAGGTAAGTGTCGATGGTCTTCCTGTAAATATGGTTAGTCATGCACATGGACAGGGTTATGCAGACACGCATTTTATTATTCCCGAAACCATTAATAATATTGATTTTGGTGCAGGGCCATATTATACCCAGCATGGTAACCTTAATACTTCAGGTTACGTAGCATTTTCTACTTTTAATAATATTTCTAAAAGCAGAGTACAGGTAGAAACAGGTAGATTTAATACTTTTCGCACACTTTCCATGATAGACCTTTTAAAAAAGAACAAGGATAAACAAAGCGCCTACATAGCAGCAGATTATTATTATACCAATGGTGCAACGATCAATCCTCAACATTTTAACCGTTTTAATATCTTTGGTAAATACAACTTAGCCATTACTTCTAAAACACAATTAACTACGAGTTTATCCGCATTCAAAAGCAAGTGGGATGCATCGGGACAAATACCACAACGATCTGTAAAAGATGGATCAATAGGTCGATTTGGATCTTTAGACCCTTCAGAGGGAGGAAATACAGAGCGTTACAATGCAAACGTTATCCTTTCGCATTCTTACAATAGCGGTTCCACATGGGAAAATCAGGCTTATTATACCCGAAATAAATTTAGTTTGTTTTCTAACTTTACTTTTTTCTTGACCGACTCTGTTAACGGCGATGAAATTAATCATAGAGAAAGTAGAAACTTGTTTGGATATCTGTCAAAGTTTACACATAAATCCAATCTGGGAAATGCAGTGGTAACTTCAGTTTATGGTGCAGGCTTAAGGTATGATGCCACTACAAATGCACTTGTACATGTTGCTAAAAGACAGTTTTTAAATTACGAAACCCTTGGAGATATAAAAGAGGCAAATGCTTTTGGATTTATACAGCAACAAATAGCTAAAAATAAATGGTTTATAGATGCCGGTGTAAGGTTCGATTATTTACACTTTAGCTATCTACAAAAATTAAAGAACCTTCCACAGGATCCTGCTCAGGGCAAAACAATTGTTAGCCCAAAATTAAGTATTCAATATACTGTAACCCCCAAGCTTCAGCTTTTCACAAAACTTGGTAAAGGCTTTCATTCAAACGATACCCGTGTAGTAGTGCGCAATCAAGGGTTTAAAATTTTACCTGCAGCTTATGGTGCAGATGTTGGCTTTATCTTAAAACCCACAAAAAAGTTTTTATTAAATGTAGCAGTATGGTATTTATACCTTGAGCAGGAATTTGTATACAATGGTGATGATGCAAATGTAGAGCCGAGTGGTAGAACAAGAAGACAGGGAATTGATTTTATTGCACGTTATCAGTGGACATCCAAACTATTTTCTACCCTCAACGTTAACCTTACAAAACCAAGGTCAATTGACGCACCAAAGGGAGCAAACTATATTCCATTGTCTCCCACGGCAAGCAGCACCGGTGGTATATTTTACAAACCACTTACTGGTTTTAATGGTGGACTGACTTATCGTTTAATTACAGACAGGCCTGCAAATGAAGACAACTCCATTACCGCAAAAGGATATTTTGTAATGGATGCTTCTTTAAACTATACCAAACCAAAATATGAAATAGGTGTGTCAATAGAAAACTTACTCAATACAACATGGAACGAAGCGCAGTTTGCAACGGAATCAAGATTAAAAAATGAACCTGCCGCTATAACCGAACTTCATTTTACACCGGGAATACCTTTTGCTGCTAGGTTAAAACTGGCTGTATTCTTTTAAATAAATTATTAACCCCGTCAATGGTTGCGAAGCCTTGGCGGGAGTTATTAATTTAAAGGTTGAAATTTAATTTAATAATTGAGGGTATGAATAAAAACCATTTTAAATTTCATTGCCGCATTATAGGTTGCATGATCTTGTTTTTTCTTGTAAGCCAGTCGTTGATGGCGCATGACGTGGAAGGGCTTTCAAAACTGAGTAAAACGGATGTTGCATTTATTTATCTGCAACTTGGTTATACGCATATATTGCCTCTTGGTGTAGATCATATTTTGTTTGTGATATCACTGTTTTTATTAAATCCAAAACTCAAACCAATTCTTTGGCAGGCAACTGCTTTTACAATTGCACATACCATTACGCTTGGGTTGGCAATGTATAAAGTTATAAAACCCCCAACAAGTATTGTAGAGCCGGTTATTGCTTTATCGATTATGTACGTAGCACTGGAAAATATTTTCTCTACTAAATTAAAAGCCAGCAGAATCGGCATTGTTTTCCTTTTTGGGTTAATACATGGAATGGGCTTTGCCAGTGCACTCACTACACTAGGCTTACCCCAAAACGGATATTTTACATCACTTATTATGTTTAACCTTGGTGTAGAACTGGGGCAGATAACTGTTATTTTAGCAGCCTATTTTTTATTGGCAAAACCATTTGGCAATAAACCGTATTATAGAAAAAGAATTGTTATACCGCTTTCTATTATAATTGCGGCAGTTGCACTTTATTGGACAATAGAAAGGATTTTCTTTGTATAATAAGGCTGTTTTAGCCTGGATGGCGGGTAATATTCGTCAGCAGTACATCTTATTCGCCCTTATCTTTGCGCCCAAATTTTGCAACTATGAAATGGATGAATACGCTTATTAAATACCGTCTTTGGCTTGGTATATTGTTACTGGCATTGGCTGTTTTTGTAAATTATCAAACAGGCTTTTGGCCATCATTTATTTTATATCTTTTAGCAGCCATTCTTATTCTTGGTCACTTTCTATTTGGTCCAATGCGGCTTATACAGTCTCACATGGAAGCCGGAGATATGGAGGCTGCAACAAAAGTCGTTAACTCAATCGTATTCCCACAATTGCTTATTAAGCCAATGCGCTCTGTATATTATACAATTAAAGGAAACCTCGCAATGGTTTCGCAGGACTTTGATACAGCAGAAAAGCACATGAAAAAAAGCCTTGAACTTGGCGGCGGTGCTTTAACAAAACAGGCTGAAGGTCCAAACAAATTACAACTCGGCATGCTCTGCATACAAAAAGGAAAAGTGAAGGAGGGTGAAGCTTACATTCGTGCGGCAATACGTGCCGGCCTTCCGGATAGTGAAAATAATGCAGCAGCTTATCTTCAGCTTTGTTCTATCATGATGAATAAAAGAGAGTTTAGATCAGCTAAAGAATACTTTAGAAAAGCGAAAAGTTTTAAACCTACAACTCCTCAAATTGTAGATCAGATAAAGCAGATTGAAAAGTACATTACGAGAATGCCTGGATAGAATAATATTTATAAAATTATACTGTATTTAGTGCAATCTTTACTTAATTAAAAATACCTGCGCCCTTGCATTTAACAATTTTTGTTGAAGATTCTTACCGGTGTTGATGGGGCGCCTGTTGCTGTAACTTTTAACAGATTTAATTCTTGAAGCACTAATGTAGCGAGATAAAAAATACTGTTTTACCATAAATGCACGTTCTTCTGCAAGACTCTTACAATAATTATTTATCCCCTCTGTTTTATAAGCGTGACCTTCTATTCTGATTTTATATGATGGATTTTCCAATAAAATCTTTACCACATTATCTAAAGCAGAATAGGACCTAAATACCAGCCAAGATCCGTTGTTGTCAAACGGTATTATAATAGCATCCTTATCAGGACAACCATTTTTTTCTGCATACCCAAATTCGTCCGGACAGGTATCTGTTGTATCTGCAATGCCATCTTCATCTCTGTCATAAATAATTGGTGGCGGCGGCGGCGGATAATTTAGAATAAGCTCTGCACGGCAAATTTGCGAGTGATCATCTTTATCTACATCACTGTTGCCGGATTTGCTTGCACTCATGCCTTTTATCAGTAAAAGACGATCTTCATTTACGCCTCTGCCAAGAATATAATCTCTAACAAATAATGCCCTGTCCAGAGCCAAATATTTGTTTATAGAATCATTTCCTTCTTCAAAATGCGCATAACCAAATACAGAAAGCGTTATACTTTTATTTTTGTAAAGCAGATTTATAACACTGTCTATTACTTTAAAAGTTTTTGGATAATATAAAGCTGATTGTCGGTATTCGAAAGGAACAATGATAAGTCCTGAATCAGAAGGTGGTCGTTGAGATATGCTTAATTGAGATGTTGCTTTTCCAATTCTTACGGGAACAGTTTGTGCATTAATTTTGGGTAAAATACAAAACAAAAAAAGTAAAACAAATAGGTATTTCATGAATGCTGTAAACTACGGATGTTGGGCATTTGCAATAATTGTACCGATAAAAATTACATAACATTTTCTCCTCTTTTGCAATTGCTAACGATCTTTAACATCTCCTGTTTAATTTTTCCCAAAATCAACATTACTAAAATTTTGCAATGAAGTACTTTTGCGGCAAAATTAAGAACCATGGCATTAGTAGGAAAAAAAGCACCTCATTTTGAAATATCTGCAGTAATAAATGGCGAAGAAATTATTGAAAACTTTAGCCTCGATCAATACATCGGAAAAAAGAATGTAATTTTCTTTTTCTATCCAAAAGATTTCACGTTTGTTTGCCCAACAGAAATACATGCTTTTCAGGATAAACTTGCTGAGTTTCAAAAAAGAGATACTGTTGTAGTTGGATGTTCTACAGATACAGAAGAAACACACCTTGCATGGTTGAATACAGCAAAAGATAATGCAGGCATACAGGGCGTAACTTTCCCGATTGTAGCTGATGCTGCAAAAACAATTGCATTAAACTACGGCGTTTTAGGTGGTGAGTACAGTTACAACAACGAGACAAAATTATGGTCGTTTGCGGGTGCTCCAATCGCTTACCGCGGTACTTTTTTAATTGACAAAGAAGGAACAGTAAGACACGAATCAATAAACGATTTCCCGTTAGGCAGAAATATAGATGAATACATCCGTTTAATAGATGCTCAGCTGCATGTAGAAAAATATGGTGAGGTTTGTCCTGCAAACTGGGAAGAAGGAAAAGAAGCAATGACTGCAACACAAAAAGGTGTAGCACAATATTTTTCTACAAACTAAAATAAATAAATATGTTAATAGAATTAGCAGAAGATAATTTTCAAACATTGTTGAATGAAAATACAACTGTTGTAGTGCAATACACAGCAGCCTGGTGCGGAAACTGCAGAGTGATGAAACCAAAGTTTAAAAGGTTTGCAGGCGAAAATGAAAATGTAGCATTTGTATTGGTAGATGCTGAAAAGTTTCCGGATGCACGAAAATTTGCAAACGTAAGTAACCTACCCACATTTGCATCCTTTAAGAATGGCGTACTTTTAAACCAGGTGCAGACAAATAAAGAAGATGTACTTAAAACCCTTATTAATGAAGCTACCGTTAATTAAACAGATACAAAGATCTGCAACAGCAGAAGAAATAAATACTACCATAAAAGTATTGGAAAATATAAGCGAGGTGCCTTCTTTAAAACCCGATGAAATTGATGTGATTGGCGAATTGATATCTAATTTATGTGGCGCTTTAGAAGTGCACGAATCAATATCAAACGGTATGTCAGAAAAAGATGCACTGAATGGTTTTATGAAAAAAGTTTTGGGTTCTATTGACCAATAGAATTTTGTATAAAGAAAAAAGCCGGTTTGTAAAAGCCGGTTTTTTAATGCATAAAACTCAAAGTTTTTTATAAAAACAACATATTAAACTGAGGGTAAATGTTGGAGTAAACTTTTAATAAATCACCTTGTTCATTAAACTAATATTTGATAAACTTAATCAGTTACTTTTATAATTTATACCGAAGTATCTAGTAAAAATTTCAGGAGTAAATAATATAGATTGAAATGGGAGATAAAAACTGATTCCAAAAGGCCTAAATCTTTAATTTTTTATGAGTACTCAAAATCCTATTTTAAAAATTGCATACGATCCCATTTATGCGCATCCTTTACCCGAAGGTCACCGCTTTCCCATGCTTAAGTATGAGTTGATACCGGGGCAATTATTATTTGAAGGAACTATAACAGAAGAAAATATTTTTGCACCAAAGCTTTGCTCCCGAGAAACAGTTTTACTTACGCATGATGAAGCATATCTTGATAAATTAATAAACCAGCAGTTGTCTGCCCGAGAGCAAAGAGTAATAGGCTTTCCCCAATCACCTGCACTTACGCAACGGGAATTAATTATTGCACAGGGCACTATTGACTGTTGCAGTTATGCCATTCAAAACGGAGTGGCTATGAACATTGCGGGGGGCACACATCATGCTTTTTCTGACAGAGGCGAAGGATTTTGTATGTTGAATGACCAGGCAATTGCAGCCAATTATCTCCTTAAAAATAACCTTGCAAAATCGATATTAATAATTGATTTAGATGTGCACCAGGGCAACGGTACAGCAAAATTATTTGAACATGAAAACCGTGTTTTTACATTCAGCATGCATGGTAAAAACAATTATCCATTTCGCAAAGAAAAAAGCGATTTGGATGTAGAACTGTTGGATGGTACAAACGACGAAAATTACTTAAAATTATTGAACGATGAATTGCCAGGATTAATAGAAAAAGTAAAACCTGATATAGCATTTTATTTAGCCGGTGTAGATGTTTTAGAAACAGACAAATTTGGTAAATTAAAAGTATCCTTGCAGGGATGTAAACAAAGAGATGAATTTGTATTTAATCAATTACACAAAAATAAAATACCGTGTGTGGTGAGTATGGGCGGTGGTTACAGTGCAGATGTAAAAATAATCACAGAAGCACATTGCAATACATTTAGGGTTGCCAAAGATATTTATGGTTTATAATTTTAACCAAGCTTGTTGGTTTGAAAGACTACCTTACCCTTATGCCTGAAACTTACAACCGGTTTGATTTGCTCATAGATAATTATCTCGAAAATAAAATAGGAATAGATATAGATTTTTTAACGGAAGAATTGTCTGCAGGCCTGCAACAAAATATACTGCAGTTACAAAAAGATGATCTCATGACTTTTGCCGGCGTAGGAAACGAAAAAGTAATGGATACCAAACAGCAAATGCGTGGCGATAAAATTTACTGGATGGATAAAAGCCATGACAATATTTTTGAACAGCAATTTTTATCTCACATAGAAAATTTTATTGAAAGGCTTAACAGCACATGTTACACTGGTATAAATGGTTATGAATTTCATTATGCAGTGTACGGGCAAGGCAGTGGTTATAAGCGGCACAAAGACCAGTTTAAAAATGATAGTAAGAGAAAATTTTCGCTCATTAATTATTTGAATAACAATTGGGCAGAAGATAATGGTGGACAGTTAGTTGTTTATCAAAATGGAGAACCTAAAAAAATACAACCACAATCTCAGACAGCCGTATTTTTTAAAAGCGATGAAATGGAGCATGAAGTTACCACCGCAAACCGCAGCAGAATGAGCATTACAGGCTGGTTAAAGCAGGTATAATCAGGCTGGCATTTAAAAACTATCTTCGCAGACAATTTTTACAAATGACTTTTGAAGACCTCAATTTAAATGCTGCATTACAGTCAGCGCTTGCAGACCTTGGCTACACCAACCCAACAACTATTCAGCACAAGGTTTTTCCTGTAGCAATGAGTGGCAGAGATGTATGTGGTATAGCACAAACAGGTACCGGTAAAACTTTTGCTTATTTACTTCCATGCCTTAAGCAATGGAAATTCAGTAAAGAAAAAACGCCCCAAATATTAATTGTTGTGCCTACAAGAGAGCTCGTAGCACAGGTTGTAGAAACAGTTAAAGAGTTAACGACTTACATGAGTGTTGTGGTGGTAGGTGTCTACGGTGGCGTAAACATAAATTCGCAAGCTGCAGAAGTACACAAAGGGGTAGATGTGTTGGTTGCCACACCGGGCAGGCTGTATGATCTTTGTATGAATGGTGCTGTAAAAACCAAAGGAATTAAAAAACTCATTATTGATGAGGTAGATGAAATGCTTAACCTTGGCTTTAGAACGCAGTTAAAAAACATACTTGATCTGTTGCCACCTAAGCGACAGAACCTCATGTTTTCTGCAACCATTACGCCTGATGTGGAATTGCTGATGAATACTTATTTTGATGATCCTGAAAGAGTGGAAGCTGCACCAACAGGAACTCCGCTGGAAAATATTGAGCAGACAGGTTATGCTGTTCCAAATTTTTATACTAAAGTAAACCTGCTCAATTTACTGCTTACAGAAGAGGAAAGCATGACGAAGGTTTTGGTATTTGCGGCCACCAAAAAATTGGCAGATGAGTTATACGAACAGCTCGAACCCAAGTTCCCCGGAACTGTTGGTGTTATACATTCCAACAAAGAACAGAACCACCGTTTTAATACCGTAAAACAATTTCAGGAAGGCAATTACCGTTTTATTATTGCAACAGATATTGTGGCACGTGGTATAGATATATCTGAAGTAACGCACGTAATAAATTTTGATACACCGGATGTTCCTGAAAATTATATTCATAGAATTGGAAGAACAGGTCGTGCAGATAAAAAAGGTGTTGCCATTACTTTTTTTACAGAAAAGGAAAAGCCTTTACTTGAAATTATTGAAACCCTGATGCACTACACGGTGCCGGTTACACCATTGCCCGAGCATTTGGTTATATCTGATGTATTAACGGAAGATGAAATACCGAAAGTGTTCATGAAAACGTATCAGGTTCGGCTTCCCAAAAAAGAAGAAGTCGGTCCTGCATTTCACGAAAAATCTGCAAAGAACAGTAAGGTAAATTTTGTTGTGAGAAGAAAAGACAGAATGATGAAAAAGTATGGTAAACCTATAACAAGAGGACAAAAGAAAAAGAAATAAGGGTTGCAGCAATACAATATTTTATGAACTTAAAAAGGCTCCATTTCGTAAATAGTTTTACATGATAAATAAAAATTTTACTTCTGCTTTACTTTCTGTATTTTTTGGGTTCATGTGCTGCTTAATGTTTAGCAGTTGTGCATTTAAAGCTGTGCACAGAAGCAAAAATATTTCGTATTTGCCGGCTGATGGAGTTGCAAACAAGCCTGCTCAAACACTCAATGTATTTGCTCCTAAAAAAAGTGCAGATTTAAAAGATGTGTTGATTTTTGTGTACGGAGGAAGTTGGAACTCCGGCAAAAAAGAGCTGTATAGTTTTTTTGGAAACCGTTGGGCAAGAAAAGATGTTGTTACCGTCATTGTTGATTATCCAAAAAGCCCCAAAGCCGGTTACGATGAGATGGCGATTGATGTTGCAAAAGCGGTGAAATGGGTGAAAGAAAATATCAAATCTTACGGTGGTAACCCTGATAAAATATTTATCTCCGGACACTCTGCCGGCGGACATTTAGCAGCATTGATAGCAATAAAAAAAGAATATTTTGAAAGAGTTGGAATTGCCAATCCCCTAAAAGGAATTATTTTAATTGATGCGGCAGGCTTAGATATGTATGGCTATTTAAAAAGCGAAAACTTTGAACCTGGCAACAGTTATTTAAATACATTCAGCAACGATCCCAAAGTTTGGAAGGAAGCGTCGCCCATGTATTTTTTGCACAGCAACATGCCACCAATGCTTATTTATCGTGGCAGTAAAACATACCCTTCCATTGAAACGAGTAATGAAAAATTTGTAGCTGCATTAAAAGCGTTTGTGCCTCAACCAAACTATACCATATTAAATGGGAAAAAGCATGTGCCTATGATTACACAGTTTTTTAATACCGGTAATGATAGGTACAAAGAGATTAAGGTGTTTATGGAGAAGTAAAATAATTTTTACATAAACTTACTTTCCAAAAACCTTTTCACCATTCACCCATGTACCCAATACATTCGTTGCCAATATTTTTGTTTTATCGCATTTCATTAAATTGGTATCGAGTATTATAAAGTCCGCTGCTTTTCCGACTTCTAAACTGCCTTTTTCTTTTTCTTCAAAAGCTGCTTTGGCTGCCCATATCGTCATACCATAAATAGCTTCCTTGCGGGTAAGTGCATTTTCCATTTGAAATCCATTGGTCGGAAACCCTTTACTGTCTTGCCTTGCAACAGCTGCAAAAAATGTTTTTATAGGCTCAATATATTCTACCGGAAAATCAGTGCCTAGTGGCATCCAGCCATTTGTCTGTAACAATTGTTTGTATGCGTAAGAAGTTTTTATGCGTTCTGCACCAACCCTGTTTCCTGCCCAATACATATCGCTTGTGGCATGTGTTGGTTGCACAGATGGAATAATATTATAGTCTGCAAAAAAATGAAAATCGGCGGCATCTAAAACCTGTGCATGCTCAATACGCCAGCGCTTGTCGTTTTTACCTTTTAGCACATCAGCATATATTTTTAAAATTTCTCTGTTACCACTATCGCCAATGGCATGCGTACACATTTGCAAAGCGCTGTTGGCAAATAGTTCTGCAGCTTTTTCAAAATGTGCTTTATCATGCAACAGAAAACCTTTCCACCCCGCTTTGTCTGTATAATCTTTCAACAAACATGCACCTCTGCTACCCAAAGCACCATCTGCATAAAATTTAAAACCGCCAACTGTAAATCTTTCTGTTTTTAGCGGACCGCTTTTTAGCCATTTGTAATAATAAGTTGTATCATCTGATAGCAGTGCAAATATTTTCATTTTTAACCCGCCGTTTTTTTGAGCATTTAAAACTAAATCAAGTGTGTGCTCGCTTATACCGCAATCATGCACGCCCGTAAGGCCTGCAGCAAAGCAATAATTTTGTGCATCATTAAAATACTTTTGTGCAAGTGTGTCATTTATTTCCGGCACTTTCTTTTCTGCAAAATGCATGGCATTATCAACTAAAATACCAGTTAGTTTTCCGTTCTTTAATTCAACTTCGCCACCGTCAATTTTAGTTGCTGCGGTAATGCCTGCAAGGTCCAGTGCTTTTTGGTTTAGTAAAGCTGCATGCCCATCAATACGTTTTAAAAATACTGGTCTGTTTGGGAACAAACTGTCAAATATTTCTTTTGTAGGAAATTCTTTTACCGTCCATTTGTTCTGGTCCCAGCCACGCCCATAGATCCATTCACGGGGCGCATTGATACTATAGGCTTTTATTTTATTTACAATTTCATCCAAAGAAGTTGTGCCTACCAAATTACACTTCCACATATCGGTTGCATAACCTGTAAAATGGCAATGCGCATCAATAAAGCCCGGGAAAACTGTTTTACCTGTTGCATCTGTTGTGGAATCAGACGAATATTTTTTCATGATCTCTTCATCGGTTCCGGTAGCAATAATTTTTCCGTTGTTGATGGCCATTGCCTGCACTTCAGAAAAGCTGGAATCTGCTGTGTAAATTGTTGCGTGTTGAATAATTAGCGAAACTTTTTGTTTGTTGTTGCAGGCCGATAAAAATGATAACAGACAAAAGCCCGTTAGTAGAATGGTAAGCTGTTTCATGTTCAAAAATAAGTATTTATTTTAAATACAATCTGTTATGTTGGTTGTATTACTTATTGTGATTTTTTCTTTAAAAAAATTATTCAATCTTAAATATCCATTCTACATTTGAAGATGTTTAATGCACAACAGGTTAGAGCGCTTCAACAGGACTCTATCAAATGGCTGTCATCTGCCGAAGGCGAAATAAATGCAGAAAATGTAGAACAACTGCGTACTGTTTTGCGTTTTCATGAGCAGCGGTATTATGTAGAAAACGATCCGATTATAATTGATGGTGAGTACGATACTATTTATAAAAAACTGCAGAAGTTTGAAGAAGCAAATCCTAAACTGGTAACGGCTGATTCGCCAACACAAAGAGTGGGCAAGGGTTTGATAAAAAACTTTCCAAAAGTTCAGCATTTAGTACCGATGTTGTCGCTGGATAATTCTTACAATGCTGCGGACTTAATTGACTTTGACAGAAAAGTAAGAGAGCTTTCCAAACAGGAAAATATTGAGTATTGCATAGAGCCAAAATTTGATGGTGCAAGTATTTCTCTCATTTATGAAAATGACCATTTGCTCACCGGCATTACAAGAGGCGATGGTGAAGTTGGAGATGATATTACTCCCAATATAAAACAGATTCGGTCCTTACCTTTAAGTGCTGCATTTTCAAAATATGGTATAGAAATAATTGAGTTTAGGGGAGAAGTGCTAATGAACAAAAATAAGTTTGCTACTTATAATAAAGGTCTGGTGGAAGAAGGATTAGCACCGCTAGCCAACCCACGAAATGCAGCAGCAGGGACGCTTCGCATGAAAGATCCTGCAATTGTAAGTAAAAGAAATCTGGAAGCTTTTTTGTATCATGTGAGTTATGTTGGCGGGCAAACGACGGACGACGGGCAAGAGACGACGGACGGCAGACACTTCCCACTCCTCATTAGCCACTGGCCACTTGCCAATACCCATTACCCATTCCGGCATGCTAGAAATGCTTTGGCAACTAGGTTTTAAATCTCCAAAAAAAGAAATGAAAGTGGTGTACGGAATTGACGATGTAATAAAATATGTAAACGAATTTGAAGACGGAAGGGATTCACTTCCATACGAGATCGATGGCATGGTGATAAAGGTTAATGATTTAAGTATGCAGGATAAACTGGGTATGACATCGCACCATCCACGCTGGGCAATTGCATTTAAATTTAAAGCAAGACAGGCTTCCAGTAAATTGCTTGCTGTAGAGTTTCAGGTAGGTCGAACGGGTGCTGTAACTCCCGTGGCCAAGATTGCAGCGGCTCAGGTTGGCGGGGTAACTGTTACAAGTATTTCTTTACATAACGAAGATTATATAAAGGAAAAAGATTTAAAAATTGGTGATCATATTTTAATAGAGCGCAGCGGCGATGTAATACCGCAGATTGTAAAATCGTTGCCAGAATTGCGTAATGGTGATGAGAAAGAAATTGATTTTCCTAAAAACTGTCCTGTATGCAATGATGTATTGGTAAGGCCCGATGGGGAAGCAGTGTGGCGTTGTGTAAATATTAATTGTGAAGCACAGGTTGCAGAACGAATCATTCATTTTGTAAGTAAAGATGCGATGGATATAAAAAGTTTTGGTGAGACAAATGTGCGAAAATTTTATGCCTTAAATCTGATAAAAGATGTACCAAGTATTTATGATTTAAAGCCGGAGATGCTCGCTAATATGGAAGGGTTCGGTTCAAAATCTGTAACCAATTTAATTGATGCAATTGATGCATCTAAAAAGCAACCAATGCACAGATTAATTTATGGTTTGGGTATACGTTATGTAGGTGAAACCACTGCTAAAACCCTTGCACAAAACATTACCGATATTTTTGAACTTGCAAATAAAACAGAAGATGAATTAAAACAGATGGATGACGTGGGTGTGAAAGTGGCAGATAGTATTGCAGCTTTTTTTAAAAATGAAGACAATGTAGAGATGCTGAAACGATTGCAGGAAGCGGGTTTAAAAATGAAAGGTCTACCTAAAGAAAAAAAAGAAGGTGGATTAACAGGACAAACATTTTTATTTACCGGTACATTAAATAAATTAAAAAGAAATGATGCAGAGGCAATGGCAGAAGGATTGGGCGGCAAAATCTTAAGCGGTGTAAGCTCTAAATTAAATTATTTAATAGTCGGTGAAGATGCAGGGAGTAAGTTGGAAAAAGCAAAAAAGATAGCAACGATTAATATAATCAGTGAGGATGAATTTATAAAACTTTCTTCGCCGTAATAAACTTATTTATGATAGAAAAAAATACAATTCAGTTTCTTACTGATTTAAAAAAGAATAATACAAAAGAATGGTTTGATGCCAACAGAAAAAGATATGAATCTGCTAAGGAAGATGTTCAGAAGATTACCGGTGAACTTATAAAAGCTATTGGTGTGCACGATGAAGATATTGCACAACTGCAAGTGAAGGAATGTACATTTAGAATAAACCGAGATGTGCGTTTTTCCAAAAACAAAGCTCCCTATAAAAGCAATATTTCTGCCATTTTTTCTAAGGGTGGAAAGAAAGCTGACACAGCTGGTTTTTATGTGCACATTGAACCGGGTGCTGCGTTTGTAGCGGCTGGTTATTGGAACCCCGAATCAAAAAAACTTGCCAGTGTACGTCAGGAAATCGATTACAATTTAGCTGAGTGGAAAAAGATTTTATCAGGTAAAAAATTTAAAACGCATTTTACAGAAGGATTATCAAAAGAAGATATTCTCCAACGTCCACCAAAAGGATACGATGTAGAAAACCCTGCTATCGAATTTTTAAAACTAAAGAGTTTTATTGTAAGTAGAAAACTGACGGATGCAGAATTGCAGGATAAAAACTTTATAAAAAACATCGTAAGCATTTTTACGGCAGTAAAGCCAATGCTTGATTTTTTAAATACAGCAGAATAGTTAAATTGAAGGGCGGGCAAAGAGAACAAAGAGGGAAAAGGGAAGAAAGGAAGGATGAATAGAAGTGTTAATCATGACAGTCGTCTCCGAAATTATTGAAGACTCTGTGAATGCCATCTTTCATTTTTTCGGTTTTAAAATTTAAGATCATCCGTGTTTTAGATTTAATAAACTCAGTTGCGTTTTTATTTGTTTAAAATAAACTGAGGGTAATGGATACACAGATTTTAATTCTAAAACTAATTTATTCTCCACTAACAAATCAAGTTTATAAGCATTCTCAATATTAAGTGTATCATAATTAATGGGCAACATCAGCTGCCTTTGAATCACTATATTTAATTGCTGTAATTCATAATAGAGGATTTCTTCATACACTCTTTCAAAGCACCCCGGTTCAATACGTCTATGTATTTTAATGCAAAGATTTACTATAATTCCTGTAAGGTCATTTATGTCCATCCAAAATTGTTTGAATTAAGTTTAAGATAAAAAATTATATTAAGCTTCTCTTTTTCCTCTTTTATCTCTTTGTTCTCCTAGCCCAAAATTCCTACTCCATTCCCCAACTCATTTCACCATTTTTTTCATCTTTCAGCAGTATTCCAATTCCTTTTAACTGGTTTCTTATTTTATCTGATGTTGCAAAATCCTTTTTTGTTTTTGCTTCTTTGCGCATCTCTATTAAAAGATCTAAAACATTGCTCAGTTTACCATTGTTTATTTCCGCATCAGCTTTCAATCCAAAAACATCTGTTAAGTAAACCGTCATATTGGTTTTCAAAAGCTCAAATGTTTCTTGGTTTATTGCACCAACCGCAATTAAACCATCCTTAAATGAATTTATAATTGGCACCAATTCAAACATATTGGCCAGCACTTTTGCTGTATTAAAATCATCGTTCATGCTCTCCTCAAAACCATGTACATATTTACATACTTTTTCTTCCAGTTCAGTATCTTTTTCACCTGCTACATAAACTATTTTTTGCAGTGTTTCATAAGATTCCCACAATCTTTTAAACCCTTTTTCTGATGCCTGCAGCGCCTCATTGCTAAAATCAAGGGTGCTTCTATACTGTGTTTGCAGCATAAAGAAACGTACCGTCATGGGGGAATATGCTTTGTCCAGCAAAGGGTGCGAACCCGTAAATAATTCGTGCGGTAAAAAACCATTGCCCAAAGATTTGCTCATGCGGGTGCCATTTACGGTAAGCATGTTGGTGTGCATCCAAATTTGCGCAGGGCTTTCTTTAAAACAGGCTTCATTCTGTGCAATCTCGTTGGTGTGGTGCGTTGCTGCAAGGTCCATTCCTCCACCATGCAAATCAAATCTTTTACCCAAATATTTATTGCTCATGGCAGAGCACTCAATGTGCCATCCGGGGAAACCCATACCCCAGGGACTTGGCCATTGCATTAGGTGTTCAGGTTTTGCTTTTATCCATAATGCAAAATCCAGTCTGCCCCTTTTTTCATCCTGTCCGCCAAGGTCTCTCGTACCTTCCAGCAGGTCTTCTAATTTTCGGTTCGTAAGCACGCCATACGATTTTTCTTTGCTGTATTTTTCAACATCAAAATAAATTGTACCGTTTACTTCGTAAGCATAACCGTTGGCAAGAATTTCCTGCGTCATGGTTATTTGCTCACTGATATGCCCAGTGGCTGTAGGTTCTATGGTTGGGGGCAAATTATTAAATACTTGCATTACCTCATGAAAACCCAAAGTGTAGCGCTGCACAATTTCCATTGGCTCAAGTTGTTCAAGCCTTGCTTTTTTGCTGAATTTATCATCACCTTCATCACGGTCGCCTTCCAAATGCCCGGCATCCGTAATGTTGCGCACATACCTTACTTTATAACCCAATTGCCGCAAATACCGGTAAATAATATCAAATGAAATAAATGTACGGCAGTTTCCTAAATGCACATCGCTGTACACAGTCGGTCCGCAAACATACATACCAACGTAACCTTCTTCGAGTGGTTTAAAAATTTCTTTTTTTCTGGTAAGTGTATTGTATATTTCTAGTGACATTTTTTATTTTTTAGCCTAGCAAGCAAGTAGCTTTGTGTTGCATTAAAGGCAAATATATTTTGTTATTTTTTTCTTTTTGGGGAAAAGAAAAAATAACCACATTTGATCTTCAAATAAATATTTAGCTTTTATTTTTTTGTAACGTCCAAATATATTTAAACAACGAGAAAGAATATTATTATAGGTAAGCCGGATAAAATTTAGTTGCCTTTTGGTGTAAACGTAATATCTGCTATTATGGGAAAATGGTCGCTAAGTTTTTTCTTAATTCTTACAAATTGTTCTACCATCAATCTATCATCCACAAAAATATTATCAATGCGCAGCGTTGGAGATATGGAAGAAAATGTTCTTCCAATTCCTGAACCTTTTTCTGCGTAAGCATTTTTTAAACCTTTGCCAATTGTATTATATGCGTAGCTGTTTGGTACATCATTAAAATCGCCACAAAGAATAACTTTATAGGGACTCTCGTTCATTGATTTTTTTACCCTTTCGCTTTGCAGCTTCCTTTTGGCAAAACCGGTTTTAAATTTTGAAATGATGTTTTTAGATTTCTCTATATCAACTCTTCCTTTTAATGTTGGATCATCAATGTATTGGCGACTTATATCGCTAAATTTTAAAGATTGTAAGTGAATATTAAATACTCTGAAAGTATCACTATTTGCTGCTATATCTATACTTTGAAAAATTGAATTGTAATTGAGTTCAGGCGGGCTGTAAGTATATTTTTGTATGATTGGACACCTGCTGAAAGTTATTATACCGTAATGGTGTTTACCATCGAAATCATCTCTCTTATCATATGAATAATAATAGTATAGGTATTTAAGTTGTTTTGCAATACGGGGTACAAAATTAATTGCTGTGGAATCAAAATCGCCTCCCACCATCTCCTGAAAACAGGCCACATCGGGTGAATATTTGTTAATGAGATCAAGCATTTCCTGTTTTCTTTCAGGATGTGTTTTGTGTTCTAAAATATCAAAATGTTCTACGTTCCAGCTCATTATTCTAATACTGTTAGGTAGCTTAGCAACTTTAAAATTTTCACCCTGTTTAAATTTAATTATTTGCCCAAGCGGTTTCCATGCAAGGGCAAAAGCAATAAGACTAATGAGGATATATTTGAAACTTGCAAAAAGCCAAAAAACAATAAATAGCATTAAAAATAAAAAGAAATATAATGAAGCGAGGGTAAGCAAACCGAAAAACCAAAAAGTTGTAACATTAAAATAAGAAGCATAACACCCGATCAGAAAAAATAATGCAATAACAACATTGCATATTATTAAAAAACCTTTGGTAAATCTTCTAAAAAAACCTGGCATTTAATAAAGATATAGCATTGTTAAAGTAATTAACATAAACATTTCTTAATAGATATTATTTTTGTACTACTGGCATTATTTTTCTTAATGTCACATAAATGTTTCATAATAATCATAAAACTAAACAATTGCCATGAAAAAAATATTACTCCCAATGATAGCAGCTACTTTTTTATTTACTGCTTGTAATACAAAAAAGAAAGACACGTTGGATAATGAAAACAGAATTGTATTTACAGATACTGCCGCAACTAATAAAGCAAATGCATCTACAGATGTTGGTAAAAAAGATACAGCAAAAATCTTAGTAGCCGATAAACCTTTGGTACAACCTAAGGTTCAGGTAAAAACAATTACGAAAGTTGTAAAAGTGTATGAAAAGCAACCGGCTCCAAGAGTTATAAAAAACGAAAATCCGCCGGTAATAACTCCAACGTCGCCATCTACAACAACAACTAATACTACTCCAGGAAAAAATACGGGCACCGGAACAGGCACAATGGGTAATGGAACAACGGTCCCTGAAAAGAAAAAAAATACCGGTTGGAGCGACGCAGCCAAGGACGCAACTATAGGTGGTGTTGGTGGTGCAGTTTTAGGCGGTGTAATTGGTAAGAATGGAAAGGGTGCAGTTATAGGTGGAGTAATTGGTGCAGCAGGTGGTTATATTTTAGGTAGAAAAAAAGACAGAAAAAGTGGTAGGGTAGATACTACAAAATATTAATTTTTTCTTTTTAAAAAAAGCGACCATCAAAATTTTTGGTGGTCGCTTTTTTTATATACTTTATTAAAGTTCTTCATCTTCTGCAGCTTTTTTTAAGAAATCTTTTTCTTCATCAGTTAAAAAATGATAACCTTTCTGGCTAATTTTATCCAGTATTTCATCTACCCTTTTTTGTGTAACGTTAGTAGTTTTTGTAAAAGGTTTTCGATTACCACTGTTGTAAAAAATATCACTTTTATCCGAATTTTCGGGTTGTATTTTAGGCTCAAACATGGTAATAAATTTACTGTAAAGCCTATTCATCCATACACTTCCATCTTTCCCTTTTCTTAAAAACAACACAAATACAAAACCTGCAGCGGCGCCACCAAGGTGAGATAAACTGTAGGCCGCACTTAGGCCGGCAACATTGGCAAAATCTATTAAGATATAAAGCGTCATCAACACCCAAATAGGGATACCATTTCGAATTTGTGTAAAAAAACGAAAGTTTGGTTCTAGAGTGGTTGTTGCCATTGCCACAGCCATAACACCTGCATTTGCTCCAAGTAAACCTGCGCTTTCAAGCATAGGCGAAAGCGGCGGTAAAACATAATGCGCAGTTATAAAAAAAAATGCACCGGTAAGTCCGCCGTAAATATATACAGGTATAATTTTATCATTACCCGCCATTTGTTGTAAAATATAACCGAAGGCCCAAAGCCATATCATGTTGCTTATACCTCTAATAATACCGCCGCCGGTTTCAGTAAACATATAACTTAAAATCGTCCACGGCCTTTCGGAAAGGCGGGTAAGGCTGGCGGGTATTTCAAACCATTGCACAACATGCGTATAAAAAAAATCAGGTGTTTTTTCTCCCACAAACATACCAACCTGCACTACCATTAGTATTAAAAAAAAGATAACATTTATAGCAAACAAAGCCATTAGTGCATTGCCATCGGCACCCAATGTAAACAGTCTTCGGTTTCTTTGCCTGAATTCGTTTTTGTGGTTGCGGTCAGTTTCTCCCATTATTAAATTTTATTTTGTAAAAGTACAAAGGGTATTTGAGTAAAGCATGGAGTTTATGCAAATAATAAATTTAAAAATGGAGTTAATAATTTCTTTTATTTTCTCTATTTTGAAAGTATACAATTAAAAATCCGGTAAGTGCACCACCAATGTGAGCAAAGTGAGCTACATTATCACCCGGTCTGCCTGCAATGCCACTGAATACATCTACAGCTATAAAACCTAAAACTGCCCATTTTGCTTTAATTGGAATTGGAATTGGAATAATCATCATTTCCACATTTTGAAAAAGATAACCAAAAGCCGCAATTACCCCCATAATTGCACCTGAAGCGCCTACGGTTGCATTCATTCTTAATGCCTCCTGGTATTGAATCACCTGGTCGTAGCTCATCACCATTTTATCGAATACGCTAAAACTGTATGCATAAGAAATTAATTGTACAACCGCAGCACCAATGCCGCAAATAAAATAGAATATCAGAAAACGTTTTGCACCCCACATATTTTCTATCATTCTACCAAACATATAAAGAGAAAACATATTAAAAAACAGGTGCAAAAAACTACCATGCATAAACATGTGTGTGATGATTTGTTGAAAGCCAAACACGTCAGACTTGTAATGATGCAGAGCAAAAAGATCTGTAAACTTACTTTCACCAGATAATCCACCAAAAGATAGTTGTACTATAAATACAATTACATTAATAATAATTAAATTTAAAACTGCCGGTGTTGGGCTTTGAAAACCGCCTATGTTTCTGTTAAATGCCATTTAATATTTTTTATTTTATTCAGGCTGTAATCTTCAATGATTATGCCTTTTATTTTGCCTGCCATTTAGGCTTTTAATATAAGTTTTGCCACACATTCAATATGGTGCGTATGCGGAAACATATCTACCGGCTGCGTTTTTTCAACACTGTATTTTTCGCTCAGTAAAAATATATCTCTTGCCATGGTTGCGGTATTGCAACTTACATAAACAATAACCGGTGCTGCTATTTCCAATAATTTATTTATCAGTTTTTCGTGCATTCCTGCTCTTGGTGGGTCAGTAATTACAACATCAGCCCTGCCATGTGCTGCAAAAAAAGCATCGTTGCATATTTTAATTACATCTCCTGCAAAAAATGCCGCGTGCTCAATGTTATTATTGACCGCATTTTTTTTAGCATCTTCAATGGCATCTTCTATCAGTTCGACACCAATTATTTTTTTTGCAAGCGGACTTACAAAAATACCGATACTGCCCGTGCCACAATATAAATCGTACACAACCTCTTTACCCGTAAGTGCTGCAAAATCTCTGGCGATGCTGTACAATTTTTCAGCCTGTTTTGTATTGGTTTGAAAAAAAGATTTAGGGCTTATGATGAATTTAAAGTTGTCCAGTTTTTCTGTTACATATCCTTTTCCAAAATAAACCTGCGGCGTGAGATCGTAAATGGTATCGTTCCATTTTGGGTTAATGGTATAAAGTAATGTGGTTATTTCCGGTACTTTGGCAAGCAACGCATTCATTACGATTTTGGTATTTTCTTCATCTTCATAATTTATACAAAGGTTTACCATTAGCTCCCCGGTTGTGCAAAAGCGAACAATTAAATTTCGCAACCAGCCTGTGTGTTCTTTAATATCATAAAATGAATAATTGTTTTCGATTGCAATTTCCCTCATCCAATTTCGTATGCGGTTGTTTACTTCATCCATTAAAAAACATTCGAAAATATTAATAGTCTTATCAAAAACTCTGGGTGCATGAAAGCCAAGGGAATTCTGTAATGGTAAAACTTCCTCTTGCGTTATTTCGGTCTGCGTTAGATAACGTTTGTTGCTGAAAGTAAACTCAAGTTTGTTTCTGTAATACATCTGCTCGTCTGCTCCAACAATCGGCATCATAACTGCCCCCGTAATTTTACCAATTCTTGCTAAGTTTTGTTCAGCTTCCTGCTGTTTGTATTGCAACTGTTTTTCGTAGGGCAACATTTGCCATTTGCACCCACCGCAAACACCAAAGTGCATGCAAAAAGGAGTAACTCTATCCCGTGAAGGTGTGATAATTTTTAATACCCTTGCTTCTGCGAAATCTTTTTTGTTTTTTGTGAGAAGAAGGTCCACCACGTCACCTGGTACTGCGCCTTCTGTAAAAATTACTTTCCCATCAAGCCTTGCAATTGCTTTTCCCTGTGCAGCGTAATCTGTTATGGCAATATTTTCAACTGTTATTCTTTTGTTCTGTTTTCTCACCTTACAAAAATAGTATTTAATGCGGCAAAGCTACTTTGTTAAAAATGGTTAAACTCTTATTTTGATGTATCAAACAGCTTTTTTCTAACCCTATTTTAAATACATTTGTTAACATTTACAATAAACCAATGAAAAAATTTTTACCCTTACTGATCTGCTGTTTGTCTTTTTTTTATGTGAGTGCACAGGGTTACCAAATTAATCTTCAAAGTAATTACAGGGCAGGCATTGTTTACCTTACTTACTACATGGGCAAAAATTTTATCCTGCAAGATTCATCAGCAGTAAGCAATACAGGTAAATCTGTTTTCAAATCTGATCAAAAATTGCCTGGTGGTATTTATGTTTTGGTGTTTCCCGGCAAAAGGTTAACAGCTGATTTTTTAATTGATAAAAATCAAATTATTTCTATAAATGCAGACACAAATCATCTTGATAAAATAATAATATCCGGTTCGCCCGCCAATTCGATTTTTAAACAATACCAGGCATTTGTAAATGTAAAAGGCAAACAGTTAAAGGAAGAAAAAATTCAATTTGGCTTGGCTAAAAATGCAGTGGATTCTTTAAAACATGAAGCTGCTTATAAAAAATACAGCAAAGAATTGAATGATTACAGGATTAATATTGTTAGAGACAAACCAACATCTATGATGGCGGTCTTGCTTAATGCATTAAAAGAACCTGCTTACCCAACAACTGTAGCAGTTACCCATCAGGACTCTTTAGAAAATTATAATTTTTACAAACAACATTATTGGGACGGAATAACTTTTATGGACGATAGAATTATTCGTTCTCCTTTTTTTCTGCCAAAGCTGGAAACGTATTACAGAGAGGTAATGCCACAGTCATCTGACAGTTTAATAAAAGATATAGATTACAAATTATTGCTTGCAAGAACAAATACTGAAATGTATAAGTTTTTGCTAAACTGGTTTACTGATGAATATATCAGTCCAAAATACATGGGTCAGGATGCAGTATTTGTACATCTTTATGAGCAATACCACAGCAAAGGAATTACGACATGGCTTAATAAAAAACAACATGCCGCAATTACTAAAAGAGCCTTTATGGTAATGGCAAATTTAATAGGTGAAAAAGCAGCTGATCTTGATTTTGTTGATGTAAACGGAAACTCATCCCCCCTTTATAATGTAAATGCAGCCTACACTGTAGTAATATTTTGGGACCCTACGTGCGGACATTGCAAGCAGGAATTACCTAGGATAGATTCTATATACCGAGCAAGCTGGCAGCAAAAAAATGTAAAGATTTATGCAGTACTTTCTGAAGCAGAAAAACTTAAAAAGGAATGGCTAAAATATATAAACGAGCATCAAATCGGTGATTGGATAAACGTTTACCAAAGCAACGAATCTCTGGCGCTGGAAACAAAAGAACAAAGGCCTTCTTACAGACAACTGTATGATGTTGTGGTTACACCTACACTTTATCTGCTCGATAAAGACAAACATATTATTGCAAAGAAACTTACGCTGGAACAGATAAATGACTTGCTTGAAGTAAAACTTAAAAAAGGATAAAACTTACATACAACCATCAACACTAATTTTGTTTATGAAAAATTTTTTTATTGCTGCAGGTTTCTTTTTTTCTTCTAACAGTACTTACGCTCAACCACTTTTTATTTATGGAAACAATGCTACCAACAAAGAAGAATTTTTAAGGGCTTATAATAAAAACAAACCTGTAACAGCAGATAAAGAAAAATCTATTCGTGAGTATCTTACGCTGTATACTAATTTTAAACTGAAAGTAAAAGCAGCAAAAGAATTAAGGCTCGATACCCTTTCGCAGCTAAAATATGATGTACAAAATTTCAGAGATCAGATTGCAGATAATTATTTAAATGATGAACCACTTTTGCAAAAGCTTGTAAAAGAAGCTGCAGACAGATCTGTGAAGAATATCCATATTTTATATTTTTCAGTGCCAGTTGCTGAAAATGCAACTGCTGCAGATACTTTAAAAGCTTACACCGCATCAAAAGAATTATACAAACAATTAAAAGCAGGTGGTACTAATTATGCAGAAATAGTGACGAACATTTCTGGAACAATTGTACCTGCAAATTATAGCGATGCCGGTTACATTACTGCCTTTTCTTTACGCTATGATATTGAAAATATTGTTTACAACATGCCTGTTGGCAGTGTTTGTGAGCCTTTTAAAAATAAGAAAGGCTATGGTATTTTTAAAGTAACAGATGCAAGGACTGATGTGGGTAAATGGAAAGTAGCCCAAATTCTTTTTGCTTATCCACCCAATGCAGAATATAACACTAAGCTTGAAATAAAATCAAAGGCAGATTCCGTATATAATTTATTACAACATGGTTTATCCTTTGCAGACGCTGCTAAAACCTACAGTGATGACAAAATGAGTTACACAGGCGGTGGAGAACTGCCTGAATTTACTACAGGCAAATACAACAATACTTTTGAAAACAATGTTTTTAATTTAAAAACAGATAACAGTGTTACCAAACCATTTGAAACGGATTTTGGTTATCATATTGTAAAACGATTATCTAATACCGGGTTGCCGGGTAATTCTAATGCTGCAGATTTTTTATTTGAAATAAAACAAAAAGTACAGCTGGACCCAAGAATAAATACGGTAAAAGAAAAATTTGTAAAAGATATTACTGTTAAAACAGGTTTTAAAAAATTACCGGGCCTAAGTGATCAACAGTTAGTAAAATATGCAGACAGTATGCTAAAAAACCAAACTTTAGAATCTGATAAATTTCCTCCTTTAAGCAATAAAAATATTTTTACATTTAAAGATGGTACCACAGTTAAAGGCAAAAAGTGGTTACAATTTGTGAAAGATAATAGTATTAATGTTGATGTAAAAAACAGCGATAACACAACATTACTAAAACTGTTTTCAGCACAAAGCGTTTTAAATTATTACAAAAAAAACCTTGAACAATATAATGCAGATTTTAAATTTCAAATGCAGGAATTTGTAGAAGGCAATATGCTTTTTGAAATTATGGAGAGGAATGTTTGGAGCAAAGCTGGCGCAGATTCTGTAAACCTTTTAAATTATTACAAGGCAAATAAAGTAAAATATAAATGGAAGGAAAGTGCTGATGTTATAATCTTTAATTGTACGAATGAGATGGTTGCAAATGATGTATTGGTTGCACTAAAAAAAGGAGATCAATGGAAAGCTTTAGTGGAAAAAAGCAATAGCCAGATTCAGGTTGATAGCGGACGTTATGAAATTGAACAGTTGCCCGGCTCTCATTCAGGAACAGAAGTATTTTCACCAATCGTAAAAAGCGCTGACGGAACAGCAGCATTTGTAAGGTTTATAAAAGTTTACCCCGTAAATGAGCAAAGAAATTTCTTAGAAGCTCGTGGTCTTGTCATTAATGATTATCAAAATATATTAGAACAAAAGTGGGTAGATAGCTTGAGGAAAAAATATCCTGTAAAAGTGAATGAGGTCGTACTGAAATCAATTTTATAATAATGAGTTTATTATGTGGGGAAGGCAAATCAAAATCCAAATTAAAAATTTGCATATTAAGCAGCAGATTTGAAAGCAATATTCGGCTTAATAATAATGACTTTACAACCGCTTAACAAGAAGATTCGAGTTATGCCAAAACCGTTTTGGTTATAGTTTAAATTTTTGTGGGTGGAATAGAACTTAAAAGTTTTTCAAAAACTAGAAATATGTTAGCTCATGCTAAAATAATTATAACCGACACAAATAATTCCTCTGATAAACAAAATAAATACCGAACACTTTCATTATCTGTAATTATTCCCTTATTATTTTCAGACAATAATTTTAAAGTTTTTTTACAACTTCTGCAATTAAATTAGGTTTCCCCAAAGTATAATAATGCAAAGCCGGCACCCCCGCTTTTTTTAATTCAATTGACTGTAGCAACAGCCATTCTGCCCCAACAATTTCTACATCAGCATCATCTTTGCATTTGGCTATTTCGTTAGATAATGCAGTAGGCAAATCAATGTGAAAAACCTTTGGCAACACTGTCAATTGCTTTTTATTAAATATTGGTTTAAGTCCAGGTATAATTGGTACATTAATACCTGCAGCCCGGCAGGCATCAACAAAAGCAAAATATTTTGAATTGTCAAAAAACATCTGAGTTACAATATAATCTGCACCGGCCTCAATTTTTTGTTTTAAAAACTGCATATCAGTTTCCATATTCGGTGCTTCAAAATGCTTTTCAGGATATCCGGCTACACCAACACAAAATTTTGTACTTGTTGTATTTTTTAAATCTTCTTCCTGGTAAATACCTGCATTTAAATTTTGCACCTGGTTTATCAAATCAATAGTGTAAGTATGGCCACCAGCTTCAGGTTCAAAATTTGTTTCATTTTTAGCAGCATCACCACGCAGTAACAATACATTATCTATACCCAAATAATTTAAGTTTATTAATGCATCTTCCGTTTCGCTTACACTGAAACCACCGCAAATAATATGTGGTACGGTATCCACATTATACTTATTCATAATTGCTGCACAAATAGATTCTGTGCCGGGGCGCTTACGTACTACTACCTTTTTAAAATTACCATCAGCTGTTTTTTTAAATACATGTTCACTACGGTGATAAGTTACATTAATAAAAGCCGGTTTCATTTCCATCAACGGATCTAAATGGCTGTACAAAGATTGTATTCCTTTACCTTTTAATGGCGGCAAAATTTCAAAAGACAGTACAGTGTCTTTTGCGTTATTGATATGATCTGTAACTTTCATGCGGTTGTTTAATGACAGCAAAGATAATGGTAAACAAAAAGTGATAATTGATTTTATACCTGATGAGCAACAAAAATCCGTTATACGTTTTACGGTTTAAGAAAACAATTTTACCCATTATTAAATTTTCAAAATATCAGGGCCATTTTAAAAGGTTTTTATTTTTAGCACAATTTTATTGTTCAAAAAAAACCTCTTGCTTAAAATTTATTACTTTCTAACTTATCTTTATGGCACATGAGTATTGTAATTCAAACAAAAAATCTTGTAAAAAGATATGGTAGCCGCACAGTGGTAAATGACGTTTCTTTTTATGTAAAACAGGGAGAAATTGTTGGTTTGCTCGGGCCAAACGGTGCAGGAAAAACCACTTCGTTTTACCAGGTAGTAGGGCTGGTAAAACCAGATGAAGGTGAAGTTTTTTTAAATGATATTAATATTACAAAACTTCCCATGTTTAAGCGGGCACAAATGGGCATAGGCTATTTACCGCAGGAAGCCAGTGTGTTTAGAAAATTAAGTGTTGAAGAAAATATAATGGCGGTCCTTGAGATGACCAAACTTAAAAAAACTGAACAAAAATTAAAACTGGAATCCTTGCTGGAAGAATTTCGCCTGCAACATGTACGAAAAAATAATGGGGATACATTGAGCGGTGGCGAAAGAAGAAGAACAGAAATAGCCAGAGCATTGGCTGTAGATCCTAAATTTATTTTGTTGGATGAACCCTTTGCCGGTGTAGATCCGATAGCCGTGGAAGATATTCAGGAAATAATTGCAAAGCTTAAATATAAAAATATCGGCATTCTCATAACCGATCATAATGTAAACGAAACACTCTCGATTTGCGATCGTGCATATTTATTAATTGATGGTAGTATTTTTAAACATGGGACGGCAGAAGAACTTGCCGGAGATGAACAGGTACGCAGATTATACCTCGGTAAAAACTTCGAATTAAAACGCAAAGATTATTTGCATGAGCAAGCTGCGAGCTAATTTTTGAAAGATTTAATTTTCTTAATTGCTAATAAAAAAATTTTTTTAAAAATTAATTTATGCTCATATTAAATTGATATATGGAAGGATTTAGGGTATGATCAATAATATATTTTATGTGATGGGCACGTTAAGAAAATCGAATTAAATATTCTGGTGGATATTGGCTCCAACAACTCTTGCATAATTGAAATAGTACAACCCCAATTAGATTATTCTTTTTTAAAAAATCGAAAAGACCAATTGCTTACGGTAGCCTTCACGAATATGATTTGGTAGGCCTAAAAGTTTTTATCACATAAAAAGAGACAAACTGTTTGTAACCCATTATAATTATCCAGAGACAAGGATACATTGTTAGAAGCTACTTTTATTGAAGATATATATATGTCTTAATTAAATCATTCCAAGGGAATTAATTGTAAATCCTAATTATCTTTTGTAAACCTACTAGAAAATAAAATTATTTTAAATTAAAAGTTTCCCCTATTTTTTTGTTAAAAAATCATCATTATATTTTTTTTTGATAAACGGTAACTTTTGTGACATCATCTACGTTTAGTTTCGTATTGCCATTATTTTTTTACAGCAAATAATAAAATATAAAAACTAAAATTCACACAATGAAATTTTTATTTTCTGCTGCTGCGGCTTCACTTTTATTTTTTTCCTTTTCTGCACAAAGCCAAATAGCAGAAAGGAAAAATATTGTAATAAAAAAAACTGCTGAAATTATAAAAATTGATGGGGTGATTAATGAAATTGCATGGAAAAATGCCGCAATTGCAGATAAATTTACTGAGTTTCAACCTTCTCCTTTTACCCCTGAGAGAGCTGGCAATGAAACAGAAGTTTACTTTCTTTATAACAACGACGGTATTTATATTGGAGGTTTTTTACATGAAAAAACAAAAGACAGCATTGCTGCTGAACTTATAGGCAGAGATGGGTTTGGTAACAACGATTTTATAGAAATTGTTTTTGATACTTACAACGATAAACAAAATGGCTTCGAATATTTTCTTTCCCCATTAAATGAACAGGCTGATGCAAAGGTATCGCCCAACAGCAATGGTAATAATGAAGACTTTGCATGGAACGCTGTCTGGCAAAGCGCTACTAAAATTTATGATGATGGCTGGAGTTTTGAAATGTTTATACCATATTCTGCCATTAGGTTTGGCAAAAAGAACATACAGGACTGGGGCTTAAATATTGTTCGTCAAAGAAAAAAAAGCGGACAAAAATTAACTTGGCAAACTATCGATCCTATTGTAAACGGTTTTCTTACGCAGGAAGGAAGTATTAAAGGTTTTGAAAATATTAAACCTCCCTTAAGGTTGCAGCTTTCACCGTACTTTTCCACTTATAACAATATAAATGGGAATGCAGGGGTAAACGAAAAAAAATCTGAAGTGCAGGTGAATGGTGGTGTGGATGTAAAGTATGGCATTAACCAGGCCTTTACTTTAGATATGACTTTAATACCTGATTTTGGCCAAGTGCAGACTGATAACCTTACATTAAACCTTACACCTTTTGAACAACGCTTTTCAGAAAACCGTGCTTTTTTTACAGAAGGAACGGAGCTGTTTAATAAAGGAGATCTTTTTTACAGCAGAAGAATTGGGGGACAACCAATTCATTTTTATGATGCTTACAGAAATGCTGATTCAACAGAAAAAGTGATAAAAAACCCGGGGCAAAGCAAGCTCATAAATGCTACTAAAATAAGTGGACGAACACAAAAAGGGTTGGGGGTAGGTTTTTTAAATTCTATTACAAAGCCGCAGTATGCAATTGTGGAAGATGCCAATAACAATACAAGGAAATTTGAAACTGACCCGCTCACAAATTATAATGTATTTGTGTTGGATCAAACGCTGAAACACAACAGCAGCATATCTTTTATAAATACAAGTGTATTGCGCAGCGGCAAAGATTATGATGCAGATGTGGCAGCAGCGCTTTTTAATCTTAACGATAAAACCAATACATGGAATGTAGGTGGTCAGGTAAGCATCAGCAATATTGTTGAAACTAACAGAAAAATAACAACAGGTTATTCACACAGTCTTTCTTTTGGTAAAACAAGTGGCAGATTTAATTTTGGTATAAATCAGGAACTGACAAATGCAAAGTTTAATAAAAGCGATTTGGGTTATTTTACAAATAACAATGCGCTGGATCATAATGGTTATGCTGGGTATAACTGGAACAAGCCAAAAGGCTGGTATAACAGTATTAACATGAACGTTAATGGAGGTTACAGTCGTTTGGTAACGCCAATTGATTTTTTAAAGAGAAAAGAATTAATGTACCAGACAGGGAGAGTAAATTATAATTTTAATGCTCAAACAAAAAAACTTTGGCAGGTTGGTTTTGGAATGAATTATCGTTTTGCAGACAATGATTTTTACGAACCAAGAGATTTTGGTAGGTTTTTTAAGAATAAAGGAAGAAGTGGATTTTATACCTATTTGCAAAGTAATAACGCTAAAAAAATATCCTGGAATGCAAGCGCATCAACAAGATTTGGAGGCATATTTAAACGCAGTTCTTTTAATTATGGGCTGGGTGGTAAAATACGTTTCAACAGTAAATTTTCCATAGAAGAGTCTATTGAAGCAGAAAACAATAAAAACGAATCCGGCTGGGCAAATACAATTTATACCGGAAACGTAGCAAATGATACCATAATTTTTTCACGTAGAAACATAAACAATGTAGAAAATGTAATAAATCTTAAATATAATTTTAATAATAAAATGGGGCTTTCTTTTAGAGCCAGGCATTCATTTGCAAAAGTTAATCCGCTACAATTTTATCAGCTCGACTTGAATGGAAATTTAAACTCGCCTGATAACCCGTTTACAAAAAATGTAAATCAGAATTTCAATTATTTAGCTGTAGATATGTTGTACAACTGGCAATTTTCTCAGGGCAGTTTTATTACACTTGCATGGAAAAATATTGGACAAAATTTTAGCCGAACCTTCCAGAAAAATTATTTTAAAAATGCGGAGGATGTAATTTCCGGCAATCAGTTTACAAGTTTTTCCCTCAGGGTTATTTATTTTCTGGATTATGTAACTTTAAAAAACAAAATTAAGAATGGTATGTAACAGGGTTCTTTTCAATTTTAAAGAGAACTTTTTACAATTAAATATTTAACATTATAACAATGTGAGTGTTACATTTTTGCCTTGCCATCTGCCATAAATAACATACTTTTGCACACTTAAAAACAGTACTGCATAATACCGGTACCAATAAAAAAATTCAATGAACATTCGTAACATCGCAATTATTGCACACGTAGATCACGGTAAAACAACCTTGGTTGATAAAATTCTTCACTCTACAAAAGTATTTAGGGATAATCAGGAGACCGGAGATTTAATAATGGATAGCAACGACCTTGAAAGAGAGCGTGGTATTACTATTTTCAGTAAAAACGCTGCTGTTGTTTACGAAGGTTACAAAATAAATGTTATAGATACACCCGGTCACAGTGACTTTGGTGGAGAAGTAGAGCGTGTACTTAAAATGGCTGATGGTGTGGTATTGTTGGTCGATGCATTTGAAGGTCCGATGCCGCAAACCCGATTTGTATTACAAAAAGCATTGGCCCTTGGGTTAAAGCCCATTGTAGTTATTAATAAGGTCGATAAACCAAATTGCCGTCCTGATGAAGTGCACGATGCGGTTTTTGAATTATTCTTTAACCTAGATGCTACAGAAGAGCAACTGAATTTCCCTACCTTCTACGGTTCGGGTAAGAACGGTTGGTTCAATGATACGCTTACAGAAATAGATAACATTTTCCCATTGTTAGATGGTGTTATTAAATATGTACCTGAGCCAATTGTAAATGAAGGTCCTTTACAAATGCAAATTACTTCTTTGGATTACTCATCTTTCCTTGGTCGTATTGCAGTTGGTAAAGTAGCCCGTGGTGTAGTAAAAGAAAACCAGCAAATTGCTTTAATGCAGGCAGATGGCAGCATCAAAAAAATGAAAATTAAAGAGCTGTATGTTTTTGAAGGTATGGGCAAAAAGAAAGTAACTGAAGTTATAGCAGGAGATATTTGTGCAGTTGTAGGCTTGGAAGAATTTAACATCGGTGATACTATTGCCGATCTAGAAAATCCCGAAGCATTGCCGGTTATAAGTGTTGATGAGCCTACCATGAGTATGTTGTTCAGCATTAACAACTCACCTTTCTTTGGTAAAGAAGGTAAGTTTGTAACCAGCCGTCACCTAAAAGATAGGTTGATGAAAGAAACAGAAAAAAACCTTGCATTGCGTGTAGAAGATACAGATGGTGCAGATAGTTTCTTGGTATTTGGTCGTGGTATTCTTCACCTTGGTATCTTAATAGAAACCATGCGTAGAGAAGGTTTTGAGCTTACCGTTGGTCAGCCACAGGTTTTAGTAAAACAAATAAACGGCAGCAAGCACGAGCCTTACGAAAATTTGGTAGTAGATGTACCTGCAGAATTTAGTGGTAAAGTAATTGATTTGGTAACGCAGCGCAAAGGTGAAATGCAGATCATGGAAACCAAAGGCGAAATGCAGCATTTGGAGTTTGAAATACCTTCACGTGGGTTGATAGGTTTGCGTAGCACAATGCTTACAGGTACCGCAGGTGAGGCCGTAATGGCACATCGCTTTACAGAATACAAACCTTGGAAAGGACCAATACCAGGTCGCAACAACGGGGTATTGTTAAGCAAAACTACAGAGCGTACAACAGGTTATTCAGTAGATAAATTACAGGATCGTGGACGTTTCTTTGTAGATCCAGGTGAAGAGGTTTATGTAGGTCAAATCATTGCTGAGCATATTAAGCCAGGCGATCTTGTTGTAAATGCAACAGAGCCTAAAAAATTAACCAATCACCGTGCAAGTGGCAGTGATGATGCAAGCAAGGCAGCACCAAAAATTCAAATGAGTTTAGAAGAATGTATGGAGTACATACAGTCTGATGAGTGTATTGAGGTTACGCCAAAAAGCATCCGTCTTCGTAAGAATATTTTAGATGAAGATGCACGCAAGCGTGTAAGCAAAAGCATGAGTTCAGAAATGGCGTAACCTGTTTAAAAATATATCAAAATCCCGGTTGCGTTTGCAGCCGGGATTTTTTTTGTTGAATTTTTAGGAACATGAGCATTTGAAAATAGAGGGAGCATTTGTATAGGGCTATCCGCTACAGTCTTTTTGCTCAAAGGCAGCAAAAAGTATTTCCGTTTTTATCCCTGCTAGGTTCAGCAGGGAATCTTTGTTCAGCTGTTATCTTCGAATATTGTTTGAACAATCTGGTGTCCAAATTCCCCTACTTTGGAGGAGTGGCACAAAGTGCTGCAGTGATTCCAGGTTATTCTATCTTCTTATCCATAACAAATCTTTTTCTACGAATTAATCTAATTACTTGTACTAGCAACATGACTCCTCCTGTAAATCCTGTACTAATTATTAACCCCCAAAATATCCAGTCTCCAGTCTTTTGTGGTCGGAAATTAGTGTTACCATGGCTACCGCTCAACATGATGCAATAAATAAAAAAGCTAACTACTAATAATATAACCGCAACAATAGATTTCATAATTAGTTTTATTATGTAAACAAAGTTAATATCAAATCAACAGCCAGTCGCCTAGTTGCGTGTATCACCAACTTTCACATTTACACTTTCAAGAAAAGACAAAATCTACGCCCCGACTCACACAATATTCAAATAATGTGAAGTTCAAAATACACTCCCTCGGAGGGGTGGCAAAACATGCTGGTGTGTTTTCCATCGAATAAGCAGATATTTGAAATAATTCTATCACCATTCTCGCTAATCCTATCATTTTGATAGGATTTCTGTAACGAACTGATAGGATACAAATAATCAGGTCACTTCCATGAAATATTCGCCATAATTCATCATTTAAAACTCCTAATTACTTCAAAGCTTTTTCTCAAAAAATACTGCATTTTCCTCTGGGTTAAAATAGTATGGTGCTATTTCGTAGAAGCCATGTTTTTTATAAAGGTTTATTGCCGGAGTCATATTAGCGAGGGTATCTAATCGTATTAATTTGTAGCCCAATAAAGTTGCATCAGCCAATGCTTTTTCCAACAGCATTGTACCACCGCCGGTTTTGCGGGTAGTTGGTTTTATGTACATTCTCTTCAGTTCTGCAATGCCTTCTCCTTTCTTACGGATGGCAACACAACCAATAAAATTATTTTCCTGTTGCAATAAAAAAATACCACCGGTGGGCTCGCTGTATATTTCTTTTAACTGCAACAACTCTTCCTCAAAGTTTTGAAAGCTCAAATCAATATTTAGCCAATCTGCATATTCTTTAAACAATGCAGATGCAGTAGCGTATTCAGTTTCCGTATGTACAGTTATAATTTTAAACATTCTTTGTCTGTTTGTTTGCCAGAAAAACACCTGCAAATATCAGCAACCCGGCAAGTATTTTATAAGCAGATAATTCTTCCCCTAAAAAACCAATGGCCAGTGCTGCCGCAAATAATGGTTGGGTATAAATATAGTTACCTGATATAGCGGCACCTAAGTTTTTAATTCCATAGATATTAAAAAGATAAGCACAGAAAGTTCCAGGTATAACTATCATACCCAAAGTAAAATATTCTTTGCTGCTGAAATTTACCCAGTTTATTTGCGAGAATTCAGTCCAGCAAAAAGGCAGGATGATAAAAAACCCAATGGTAAAAACGTTCCGCAAAACAGCTATCGGATTGTATTCCAACATCAACGGCTTTACAAGCACAAAATAAAAAGTGTAACAAACAGCATTTAAAATAATGAGTAAATCACCAATCAATACATCGCCGGGATTACCGGAACGGTCTTTTGCCAGAATTAAAACCAAAGCTCCGCCAATACCCAATGCAAGCCCAATCAATTTATTATTTGTAAGCCTTTCTTTTAATACCCAGGCTGCAATAAAAGTAATAAGTATTGGGGTAATCAGCAACAGCAAGGAAGCATGTATAGAATAAGTCAGTGATAAACCTTTAATAAATGCAAGCTGGTTTATTGCTATACCTGTAACAGCACACATCAAAAACTTAGTCCAATCCTTTCTTTGTATGCGTTTTTTTTCGGTATTAAAAATATAAAGTACCCACAAGAGAATTGATGTAACACTTACCCGTATTAAATTTAATCCAAACGGCTTTAAATACCCACCGTTTAATAAATACTTAACTGTTGTAAAATTTAATGCAAAAAATATGTTGGTAGCAAACAGGGCAAGGTGAGCTTTAGTTTTTGTAGTCAATACGAAAGGTTTAAAAGACAAACAAAAATAAATAGAACCTGCCACAATGAAGAAAGGAATAATACAGTAAATGATTTTAAAATCAAATAAAACGTGCTTCCACAAATTATATTGATTTGCATTTACCTTTGCAGCCGAATAAAAAATACTATGAGCGAACAACATTTATCTGAACAGGAAATTATAAGAAGAGAGAAACTGGTTGAATTGCAAAAAGCAGGAATAGATCCATACCCGGCAGCACTGTATCCAGTAAATATATCTGCGGCAGCGATTAAAGAAAATTATAAGGGCGAAGAGAACAAAGCAGACTTTGCAGAAGTATGTGTTGCAGGCAGAATAATGAGTGTGCGTGACATGGGGAAGGCTAATTTTGCTGTATTGCAGGACGGAAGCGGTAAAATACAATTCTATATCCGTCAGGATGATATTTGCCCAACAGAGGATAAAAGCATGTACCAGTTGGTATGGAAAAAGTTGATTGACATTGGAGATTTTATTGGTATTAAAGGATTTGTTTTTACCACAAAAACCGGAGAAACATCCATTCATATAAAAGAGTTTACCATTTTAAGTAAAGCATTAAGACCATTACCAATTGTAAAAGAAAAAGACGGAGAAACGTATGATGAAGTAACTGACCCTGAGTTTCGGTACCGGCAGCGGTATGCAGATTTAATTGTAAACCCCGGTGTAAAAGAAGTGTTTATTAAGCGTACAAAAATGATGAATGCAATTCGTGCATTCTTAAATGAACATGGTGCGTTAGAAGTAGATACGCCGGTGCTGCAAAGTATTCCAGGTGGTGCTGCTGCGAGGCCTTTTAGCACGCACCACAATGCTCTGGATATGCCCATGTATATGCGTATTGCAAACGAACTTTACCTCAAAAGGCTTATCGTTGGTGGTTTTGAGTGGGTATATGAATTTAGCAGAAACTTTCGTAACGAAGGTATGGACCGCACACACAATCCGGAATTTACGGTGCTGGAATTTTACACTGCTTACAAAGATTATGAGTGGATGATGGATACAACAGAGCAGTTGCTTGAAAAAACGGCCATCGCTACCAACGGAATTGCCACCGTGCAAAGCGGTGAAAATGAAATTAGTTTTTTAGCACCTTACAAACGTATAACAATGTACGATGCTATAAAAGAACATACCGGTTTTGATATAAGTGATATGGATGAAGAGGGAATAAGAAACGTATGCGTGCAATTAAAAATACATGCTGATGCAAAATGGGGTAAAGGAAAACTGATAGATGAAATATTTGGCGGAAGATGTGAGCATCATTATATACAACCAACATTTATTACGGATTATCCTGTAGAGATGAGCCCGCTTACAAAAAAACACCGCAGCAAACCAGGCTTGGTTGAACGTTTTGAACTGATGATAAACGGAAAAGAAATTGCCAATGCCTACAGTGAGTTAAACGACCCGATAGAACAGCGGGAACGTTTTGAAGAGCAGATAAAACTTATGGAACGTGGGGATGATGAAGCAATGTTTATTGACCATGATTTTTTGCGAGCATTGGAATACGGTATGCCCCCTACAAGCGGTATTGGCTTTGGTATTGATAGGCTTTGTATGCTTTTAACGGGACAGGTTTCTATACAGGATGTATTGTTGTTTCCGATGATGCGACCGGAGAAAATGAATTAGGGTTTTATTTGAACGACAAAGGTTTTAACCCATGAAGAGTCAAAGGCAAAAGGATTATAAAACATTATTTTAAACACGAGGGAAATCAAGGAAGGAAGAAAACTAACAAAATTAATCTGTAGAAATCTGAGCAATCTGCGAGCATGTTTTATTAACCACAAATCTCAAGGTTGGTAAGGTGTGCAAATGATTATTTCAAAAAAAAGGAAACAAAGGAAGCACAAAGGAAACAAGGAATATTACTTTACAGCGCTTAATATAATTTACAAAGCCCCGTTTGATTAAACGCTGTTTTGTTATTTTATCAAAGACGAACTGCTATCTTAAATCAAGCGTAATCAATTTTACCCTGGCAGATAAATTAGTGCCGCCTGCATTTACAGTACCGATGCTTTGAACCTGCCCCACACCCTGTGCATAATAAGTATCTCCGGAGAAAGGATTAGGCCCTGTTCTTTCTACGTGAACCACCAATACATTTTTAAAAGTAAACCCATCTAACACATAAATAGGGATTTTATCTTTCATGGTATAAGTGTACGTATCGCTGCCATTAACGGCACCTAACCAACTTTCATTAATATTTTTACCGGCATCTAAAATTAATAACTGGGTTTTATTTGTTGAGGCTGTTAAAATGCTGTAATATTTATCTCGATCCTGCCTTATGTATTGGTTTACCTGGTTGGTTGCATTATCATCGCTGCTGAATGTTTGAAATGTTGAGTTGTAAGCAAGGGTATCTGCGGCTAAACGGACAAATGTATAAGTAGTATTTTGAATGCCGCCGATGGTTCTTTTGTAAACCCATTTTGAGCCGGCAACTTTAGGCTGGTAAGTGAGGGAATCTTTACTGTTGTTGGTATTTACACTTTTTATAGTTACTTTATTACAGGCAACAAGCGATAGAAGGCAGATAATAATTGGAAATAAATATTTCATAAAACAGCGTTTGTAGCTACAATTTAAGTAATAATTATGCCAGAATACAAATTTATACTACTTCAGTCCTTCCAACTCCTTCTGCATTTTAAACATTTCATCTCTTAACCTTGCTGCTTCCATAAAGTCCATATCTCTGGCGGCACGTTCCATTTCTTTCTTAATTTTTATAATGCCCTTTTCCATTTTAGGGATGGTTTTATACTCCATTTGATCTTCTGCTGCTACGGTTAATATATCTTCATCAGATGCAATGGCGTTGGGTTTGGTTGGGTCAAAAGCTTTTATATTGAGCACGCTTCCCTGTGCAAACACTTCTGTTTTTGTTTTAGTAATGGTGGTGGGTGTAATGCCATGGAGGGTGTTAAATGCTACCTGTTTTTCTCTGCGGCGGTCTGTTTTGTCCATTGTTTTGCGCATGCTTTCTGTAATTTTATCTGCATAAAATATTACCAGCCCTTTGGAGTTACGGGCTGCACGACCTGCGGTTTGAGTAAGGCTTCTTTCGTTGCGGAGAAAGCCTTCTTTATCTGCATCTAAAATAGCAACGAGCGATACTTCGGGCAGATCCAACCCTTCTCTTAATAAGTTTACACCAACGAGTACATCAATAATACCAAGGCGCAGTTCCCGCAGAATTTCAATCCTATCGAGCGTATGCACATTGCTGTGTATGTATTTAGATTTTATGTTGATGCGGTGCAGGTATTTATCCATTTCTTCTGCCATGCGTTTGGTAAGCGTGGTTACCAAAATTCGGTCACCCATTTTTATACGCTTGTCTATTTCATCAAGCAAGTCATCTATCTGGTTTACTGATGGGCGCACTTCAATTGGCGGGTCTAACAATCCCGTTGGTCGCACTACCTGCTCCACCACTACACCACCGCTTTTTTCCAGTTCATATTCTCCCGGCGTAGCCGAAACATATACCATTTGGCTAACGAGGTTTTCAAACTCATGAAAGTTCTGCGGGCGGTTATCCATGGCCGATGGCAGTCGAAAACCATATTCCACCAGCGTAATTTTTCTGCTTCTATCACCACCGTACATGCCGCTTATTTGCGGAACGGTCTGATGGCTTTCATCCAATATGCAAAGGAAGTCTTTAGGAAAATAATCTATCAAACAGAACGGTCTTGCACCCGGTAAACGCTGGTCAAAAAAGCGGGAATAGTTTTCAATGCCATTGCAATAACCAAGCTCTTTAATCATTTCAATATCGTAACTAACCCGTTCGGTAATCCGCTGCGCTTCTATAAACTTACCTGACTTTTTAAAATATTCTGCCTGCGCAAAACATTCATCCTGTATCTGGCTGATCACTCTTGCCTGCATATCTTTTGGCGCCAGGTATAGCGATGCAGGAAAAATAGCAGCATCAATTACTTCTACAATACGCTTACCTGTGCTGAGTTCCAGCGTTTCAATCTTTTCTATTTCATCGCCAAAAAAACTGATGCGGTAGCCATAATCCACATAAGGCAAATTAATATCTACCGTATCACCCTTTACCCTAAAAGTGCCCCGGGTAAAATCTCCTTGGCTGCGGTTATATAAACTGTTTACCAGAGAATGTAAGAATCCTTGGCGGCTGATGACCTGGTTTTTACGGATGCGGATAATACCGTTTTCGTATTCCGCCGGGTTGCCCATACCATAAATGCAACTTACACTTGCTACCACAATAATATCTCTGCGACCGCTTAATAACTGGGCAGTTGCCTGCAGACGGAGTTTATCAAGTTCTTCATTAATGGCAAGATCTTTTTCAATATAAGTATTGCTGCTTGGCATGTAAGCCTCCGGCTGATAATAATCGTAATAAGACACAAAATAACCAACTGCGTTATCTGGAAAGAACTGCTTAAACTCGCCATACAACTGCGCCACAAGCGTTTTGTTGTGGGTGATGACGAGTGTGGGCCGTTGCGTTTGCTGAATAACATTGGCCATGGTAAACGTTTTACCACTACCAGTAACGCCGAGCAATACCTGGTGTTTTTCGCCTTCGTTTATGCCCTCAACAAGTTTTACGATTGCTTCGGGTTGATCGCCTGCGGGTGTATAAGAAGATTGTAAATTGAAAATTGACAAGAAGATACTTTTTACAAATTTAAACAATGAGTTTAATTAAAATAATGTTTGACTCTTACCAAAAATGATAAAATTGTGAAGCAAAAGATTACTTAAAATACTTTCTCATAAAATGCGCAATAGTAAAAGTTGGGATGATATCAGTAAACGGAAACGCTTCCTCAACAAAATTTATAACTGCGCCGGTTGCACCAAACCTGCCGCCAAAAGATTTAAAAAATATAAAAGCTGAGAGCGGTGCCCATACTACATCGCTAAACTCTCCGATGCCTGGCAAGGCAAAACTTAAACAGCCAATAAGATCCATTACAATACAAAATGTAAGGGATGGAACGGTAGTAGTTTGCTGAAGTGTTTTCATGGCAATTTTTTATAAAAATACAATGCAGTTTTTTGGGTTTGACAGCATAAAAAAGTTAATACTTAACATGGTGCAGCGTGGATTTTGGTAATGAGGACGATGGATTTTGAGTTATGAATTATAAGTTTTTATATGTCTTCGCCTAAAATAGATTGACAAACATCGTTGGACATTAATTGCAATATGCTTATTAAAAGCCAGCAGAAATTTAATAAAAAATAATTCTGTTTTATGCAAAAACGAATTTATAATTGATTATTTTAATATCGTCTATTTTTTTAATTGCTTCGGCGACTTCTAAATAAAAATGATTAAATCCACAAAGCTTTCTATTTTAGCTGCTGCAAAATTTAAGGAAAGCAATCAACCCTGTATTTTAAAAAAACTGTAACCGTTAGCAATCTTAATTCTTAATATCTTTACTTAATGCAGGAGAAAATAGAACTCAAAAGGCTTGAAAATTTGTATAAATATCAAATTTTAAATGCCCCTTTGGATGGAGATTTTGATGAAATAACGTCCTTAGCAGCAAAAATCTTTAATGTTCCTATAGCAATAATTACACTGGTTGATACAGACAAAATTTGGTTTAAATCTTCGTTTGGTCTTGAGGTTGATGGAATACCAAGGGAGAATGGTTTATGCAGTTCTGCAATTTTGGCGGATGATATTTATATTGTTGAAGATGCCAGAGCTTATCCCCGTGCACTTACTAATTCATTGGTTGCAGGGTCAATGGGATTACAATTTTATGCAGCAGCTCCGCTAAAATCATTAGACGGATATAATTTAGGAACTTTCTGTATTATTGATAAAAGTCCAAGAACTTTAATAGGTAAAGAAACCTCTATGTTATTACAACTTTCAAGAATTGTAATGGACAAACTGGAATTAAAACTTCAATCAAGATTATTATTTGGAGAAATGCAAAAGAATATTACTACCAAATAACAGCTCTGCTCAAATAAATAACATTAGCCGATAATATTCCTAATCATACTTGGATGACCAATGCCGATGGTTGGCTACCATGTTACAATAAAATAAGACGAGAGTTTACATAAACTTCTGCAATAGATATGGAAAATTGGAGCAATCAGGCAGTGTTTGATCCTAAGGAATTAAAAATGTGCTTGTAGCATTTAAAAAGATTTATTGAAGAGGGAGAATAAATTAAAAATGGAATTTCTTAGAAAAAATGATGGAATCTCAGACTTTTTTTAACTCAAGATTTTTCGATGCACGCTAAAAGGAGAAACATACCAATGATTTGAAGACAACACAAATACTGTCAAACAGAAAAAAAAGCAGAAGCCGCATTTAAAAAAAGAATTTTTGAAGTTTTTCTTTTAATGCGGCTTCATTGCAGATATGATTACATAGTTAAGGGCGTACGACTTAATAATGTGGAAAAGATAGGGCCAACCGATTCTGGTATTTTTTTGCCAAAGGAAGATTAATATATGGGCAGCGTCTAATATTTACATCCCGGAACAAATAAAAATAAAACTGTTTAAACCTGTACAGGATTTCTTTTTCTTTCCGCTCTAAAATTCATTTTTTGTAACTCCTTAAAATCGATTGTTATACCTGCTAGCAGTTTATCTTCCAGTACGTTTGCAAAGGTTTCAAAGTATGCAATTGCATCTTCTTTATTATTTCTTTTAAGCCATCTAAAACCATCAGGTAAATTATTTAAAACATTTCTGTCGCTTAAATATTCTATGTGATGAATATCAGTTGGCGTTAAACCGATTTCTTCCAGTTTATTAAAAATAAGTTTAAGTGGAGCATTGGTAATTGGGCAAAACTCTTCTGCCAGTTCAGTCCATTCACCTGTGCTTGTATGGGCATATGTAAGGATCTCTTCTTTAGTAAATTTGGTTACAGACTGTACCAGATTACCACAGTTACATGCACCATGGTGTCCCCATGAGTGATAAGCCCCATTTTTAAGATTGGTAGCTGTTAAACGAAGTGCATCTATTAATGCTGAAGTTGGATTTGCCATCTGTAAAATTAATTATTAAACCTAAATCGGGTTAATAATTATTATTGAAATCAGGAATTTATTTATAGCTAAAAGCGGATTTTTATAATTTGGGAGTTGAAATTTAACATCTGTACCGAATAATCATCCTCATAAAAAAATTTCCTTATTTATAAACTATATTTGTTGTTTGTAAATCCCCCATCAAACTTATTGCGTAAATTTACAATTCTTAAATAACAACCAAATTAAAAAATAATTAAAAATGAAAAAAACATTCTTATCATCATTAATGGTAGCTTCTGCTTCCGTTTTAATGCTTGCATCTTGCAACAACGAAAAAAAGACAGAAGTTTCGACAGCAACTACCACTGACACTACTAAAATGGCAGAAGCTCCAGTAAAAACAGCAGAAGCTGGTGTTATGGTTGGTGGTGCTAACATGGTGCCTTCCAAAAATATTGTAGAAAATGCTATAGGTTCTGCAGATCATACTACGCTTGTAGCTGCAGTAAAAGCCGCAGGTCTTGTTGAAACCTTAAGTGGCCCCGGCCCATTCACAGTATTTGCTCCAACTAACGAAGCATTTGCCAAATTACCTGCAGGCGCAGTTGATAATCTGCTTAAGCCTGAAATGAAAAAAGACCTTGTAGGTGTACTAACATATCATGTTGTACCCGGTGCTTTAAAGGCAGCTGATCTTAAAGATGGTCAAAAATTAAAAACAGTACAAGGTCAGGAATTGACTGTATCTGTAAAAGGCGGTAAAGTAATGATCAACGGTGCGAATGTAACAATAGCAGATGCTGTTTCAAGTAACGGTGTAACACACGTAATTGACGCTGTTCTAATGCCAAAAAAATAATTTTGCAAGTTTAATTTTAATTCAAAAAAAAAGTCGCTTTCAAAAGCGACTTTTTTTATGTATAACTTTTTGTTGAAATAGTATTTGGCCTGATGACGTTAATTATTAATAATCTATAACCTGCTCTTTCATTTCAGGCATTTCTCTCCAGCCATATTGCTGGTTGCGAAGTTGTGGTTCAAAACCAGCCATTCTAATTGCATCCTGTATACTGTTAGCCGTAAACCGATGAGGTGCACCTGCAGCGCTTACTACGTTTTCTTCAATCATAATACTGCCAAAATCATTTGCACCTGCATTTAAGCAAAGCTGTGCAACCGGTTTACCTACAGTGAGCCAACTTGCCTGTATGTTTTTTACATTAGGTAACATAATTCGGCTCATGGCAATCATTCTTATATATTCTTCTGGTGTTGTAAGGTTGTGCACGCCACGTATTCTCGCAAGTAATGTGTCTGCATCCTGAAACGTCCATGGTATAAACGCTAAAAATCCATTTGCATCTTTTGGTTTCCGGCTTTGTACTTCTCTAATTTTTACAAGATGATCAAACCTTTCTTCTAAAGTTTCTACATGCCCAAACATCATGGTGGCAGATGTTGTAATGTTTAATTCGTGAGCTTCATGCATAATATCCAGCCACTCCTGTGCACCACATTTCCCTTTGCTGATCAATCTGCGCACCCTATCAGTCAAAATTTCTGCGCCTGCACCGGGCAAACTATCCATACCGGCTTCTTTTAAAGCCATCAAAACTTCTTTGTGTGTACTTTGTTCCAACTTGGTAATGTGTGCTATTTCCGGCGGCCCGAGTGTGTGCAATTTAATATTGGGATAAAGGCTTTTAAGTTCTTTAAATAAATTTACATAAAAAGAAAGTCCGAGTTCCGGATGATGACCACCCTGTAATAACAACTGGTCGCCCCCGTAAGCAATGGTCTCTTCAATTTTTCTTTTGTAAGTTTCTATATCTGTTATATAAGCATCTTTGTGACCGGGGATTCTGTAAAAATTACAAAATTTACAATTGGCAATACACACGTTTGTAGTATTTACATTTCTGTCTATCTGCCAGGTTACTTTGCCATGCGGCACCTGTATTTTTCTTAACTCATTAGCAACAAACATCAAATCAGCCAATGCAGCGTTTTCAAACAAAAAAACTCCTTCTTCTACAGAAAGAAATTCAAAAGACATTGCTTTTTTTAACAGGTCATCAATATTCATTTTCAACATATTTAAATTGCATTACAAAAGTACATTCATTAACTTGTAATATGGAATACCTGCTTTATTAAAACCATCTGTACCATATTATTATTCCTTATTGCGGCTGCCTGTTTTGCACAGTCTGCAACAATAAAAAATAATGCAAAATTTTTGGAAAAAATACCATTCAAAACTTACACGGGAGGAGTAATTGTTATTGCAGCAAAAATTGACAATAGCAATAAAGAATTGAATTTTATTTTGGATACAGGTAGTGGCGGCATATCCCTGGATTCTACAACCTGCGCAGAACTAAATATCGTCTTAAAGAAATCAGATACAATGGTATCCGGTATAGCAGGATCTAGAAAAGTTTCTTTTGCGTTTAACCGAAAACTTATTACCGGTAATTTAATAACGGATAGCCTTAATTTTTATGTAAACGATTATAGTTTACTCGGCAGTGCTTATGGAGAAAGAATAGATGGTATTATTGGATTTAGTTTTTTAAGCAGATATATTCTGGATATAAATTTTGATTCTGCACAAATAAAATTTTATACACCTGGACATTTTAAATACGAAAGAGGAGGGACAATTATAAAACCAAGTTTAAGAAAATTAATGGCTGTGCCCTTAAGTGTGAGGGATAAAGAAAAAGCTGTATCAAATTTTTATCTGGATACAGGTGCAGGATTATGTCTTTTAATTACAGAGCAGTTTTTAGAATATAATAACATTATTTTAAAAAGAAGAAGACCGGTTGTAACCCAGGTTCAGGGCCTTGGTGGCAAAAAGACAATGCGCCTAACAGTTGTAAAATCTTTAAAGATTGGTCCTTACACATTTAGAAACGTACCTACTAACTTATATAATGATGAATTAAATGTAACATCTTATCCATACACAGCGGGCTTATTGGGCAACGACATTATGCGCAGGTTCAACATTACACTCAATTATCCTGAGCAGGAAATGCACCTTATTCCTAATTCCTTTTTTACTGACAGGTTTGATTATGCTTACTCAGGTTTGTCCCTTTACAATTATGAGAATAAAATTTATATTGATGATATTGTCGAAAAATCTCCTGCAGAAAAAGCGGGTTTAAAAAATGGCGATGAATTAATTTCTGTAGGAACAAATATTTCAGGTAATATTCAACAATATGAAATCCTTTTGCAACAGCTAAATGAAAAAATATTATTAATTGTAAAAAGAAAAGACGTCCCTTATATTTTTTCGCTGCAGCCTATCAGCATACGATAACAAATTTTTTATGTAATGCATTCGTACATTTGTACATGATCAGGTTTGAAAAATTTACCCTGGAAAATGGGCTTAGAGTACTTGTACATGAAGATAACAGTACACCGATGGCAGTTGTAAATGTTTTATACGATGTAGGCGCAAAAGATGAAAATCCGGAGAAGACAGGTTTTGCACATTTGTTTGAGCACCTTATGTTTGGCGGTAGCATAAATATACCTGTTTATGATGAGCCTTTGCAGGTTGCTGGCGGCGAAAACAATGCTTATACAACCAACGACCTTACAAATTATTATTGCCAGTTGCCCTCCGAAAATATTGAAACTGCTTTCTGGCTCGAAAGTGACCGCATGCTTAGTCTTGCATTTGGTAAAAAAAGCCTGGAGGTACAACGGAAGGTAGTGTGCGAAGAGTTTAAAGAACATTACATAAACAAACCTTATGGCGATGTGTGGCATAAATTAAGAACATTGGTTTATACTACACATCCTTATAAATGGATGACGATTGGTGCATCGTTAAAGCACGTGGAAGATGCAACACTTGCAGATGTAAAAGCGTTTTTTAAAAAACATTACAATCCATCAAACGCCATACTTACCGTAGCAGGCAATGTAAATTTTGCAAAGGTAAAAGAGCTTGCAGAAAAATGGTTTGGTACCATACCTGCCGGTGAAAAATACAACCGTAATTTACCTGTAGAACCCAAACAAACCGCACCGAGAACTTTAGAAGTTAAAGCAGATGTGCCGCTCGATGCGCTGTATAAATGCTGGCATATTTATCCCCGTACAGATGAACGTTATTATACAGCGGATTTAATTACCGATATTTTAAGCGGTGGCGGTTCTTCACGGCTGTATCAAAGTTTGGTAAAAGAACAACAGCTTTTTAGTAACATAGAATGTTACCACATGGGCAGTACAGATGCAGGCTTGTTGGTAATTGAAGGCAAACTTGTAAAAGGTATAGATATAAAAAAAGGAGAGCAGGCCATTAACGAAGAAATAAAAAAAATACAGGCAACTGGCGTTACTGTTACCGAACTTGAAAAAGTAAAAAACAAAACAGAAAGCGCATTGGCATTTGAAGATATGAGCGTAATGAACAGAGCATCCAGTATTGCCATGTATGAATTGCTCGGCGATGCAGATTTGATGAACAGCGAACTGGAAAAATACAGAGCTGTAACAGCAGAAAATATTCTTGCAGAAACGAGAATAATTTTTGATGAAAACAACTGCAGTACGATGTATTATATGAGCACTAATTAAAAGCAATGTACAGATTAACGGGCCAAGTACATTTAAACAAATCAGCAATTAAACATTTACATGCTCAACAGAACAATAGCACCAGCAATAATTGACGCTACAGATTTCAATTTAAAATTAAAACCCTACGAACTTTTTTATCTCGACAATACTGTTCCTGTTTATGCCATTAACGGCGGCGCACAGGATGTATTACAAATAGAAATGGTTTTTTATGCAGGTAATTTTTTTGAAAAAAACAACGGCGTTGCCGCAGTTACAAATTACCTTTTAAAGAATGGCACCACAACAAAAAATGCTTTTCAGTTAAATGAAGCGTTTGAATATTATGGCGCAAGCTGTAGCCGTGCATGCTACAACGAAACAGCAGTTTTATCTTTGCACACATTAAGCAAATATGCCGATAAACTTTTACCGGTAATGAATGATATGCTTACCAATGCTGTGTTTCCGCAGGAGGAGCTTGATATTTTTGTACAGAATTACAAACAACGCCTTTCGGTAAATTTATTAAAATGTGAGTTTATTGCGGGTAGAAAAATAGATCAGTTATTATACGGTGAGCAGCATCCTTATGCACGTTTTACAAACGTAGCTGACCTTGATGCACTGGATGTAGAAACGATAAAGTTGTTTTACAAAGAATATTATTTAAAAGGAAGCTGTGTCATTTTTGTTGCAGGGAAATTGCCGCAAAACATCGAACAATTACTCAACGAAAACTTTGGAAAATTGCAATTGACAAAACCTACATTCGAAGTAAAAAATATTATTACTTTACCGGCTACTGAAAAAAAATATAGAATTGAAAATGATGTCAATGCTGTGCAGGGAGCAATAAGGATAGCACAACCCTTCCCAAACAGGCACCACGAAGATTTTAAAAAAACCATTGTTTTAAACACGGTATATGGCGGTTATTTTGGGAGCAGATTAATGAGTAATATAAGAGAAGAGAAAGGCTATACGTACGGTATTTACAGCTACCTGCAAAACCATCTTCACGAAAGTGCATGGGTAATTAGTACGGAGGCAGGGAAAGATGTGTGTGATGCCACAATAGAAGAAATTTACAAAGAAATGAAAGGGATGAGGGAGGAAATGATTGATGACGAAGAACTTTCGCTGGTGCGCAATTACATGATTGGTGGTATTCTTGGCGATTTGGATGGACCTTTTCACATCATCGCAAAATGGAAAAATATTATTTTAAACAACCTGGATGAAAAATATTTTTATGATTCGGTAGATGCTATAAAAAATACCAGTGCAGAAGAACTGCAGGCGCTTGCTCAAAAATATTTACAACCCGAAAGATTTTTTGAACTAATTGTTTATTAGATTTGGGAAACAATAAACAATAAAAATTTTAGTAATTGCAATTAACTAAATAGCGTCTATATGAACTTTATTTTACGACTTTTAATATCCGGTATCGTAGCTTACGTCTTATCTAAAGTTCTGTCTGGGGTTCACATATCAAATATTACAACAGCAATAATATTTGCTTTGGTACTGGCTTGTTTAAATGCCATTGTAAAACCTATTTTGGTTTTGCTGACTCTCCCAATAACAGTCATTACACTGGGGCTTTTTCTTTTTGTAATTAATGCGCTTATTATTTTACTTGCAGCTAAACTAATGAATGGGATTAGAATTGATGGCTTTTGGTGGGCTTTGATTTTCAGTATTATTCTTTCTGTTTTTTCGTCGGCAATTAATGCAGTTTTTGCTGATAAAAGATAACGCCAAAAAAGTTGCAAAAAGTTATAACGTTGACTTCTACGCCCGATAGAAACGTCTACCACGCTGAGGAATTGTGTTTGGTTTTGTGGCGGAGTAAGAGTGCATAGCGGGACAAATGTTGCTCAAACAATTAACGCAGGCGTACAAATATTTTTATTAATATCACATGGTTTTGTACGGTTTTAAATATTGCAAGAAGCTATCTTCGTAACATGAATTTTTCTGATAAAGGATTAACTACCAAAAAACTTATTGACCTCTATAAATCTATTTTGCTACCACGCATGATAGAAGAAAAAATGCTGTTGTTATTGCGGCAGGGTAAAATTTCAAAATGGTTTAGTGGCATTGGTCAGGAAGCTATTTCTGTAGGTGCAACCGCCGCCATGAACCCCGATGAATGGATATTGCCACTGCACAGAAACCTCGGTGTTTTTACAGGTCGCAATATGCCACTAAGTAAATTATTTATGCAATGGCAGGGCAATAAGGAAGGCTACAGCAAAGGTCGTGAAAGGAGTTTTCATTTTGGCAGCAAAGAACATTTTGTATGTGGAATGATATCTCACCTTGGTCCACAATTGGCTATTGCTGATGGAGTGGGATTGGCATACAAATTAAAGAGCCAACATAAAGCATCACTAGCATTTAGTGGCGATGGTGGCACAAGCGAAGGTGATTTTCATGAGGCATTAAACACCGCTGCGGTGTGGGATTTACCTGTAATTTTTATTATTGAAAATAATGGCTACGGCCTAAGCACGCCTGTAAATGAACAATACCGCTGCGAAAATTTAGTTGATAAAGCCAAGGGCTATGGCATGGAGGGTATTCGTATTGATGGTAACAATTTGCTTGAAGTGTATGATACCATAAAAGGGGTAAGAGATTATTGTATAAAGAACCAAAAGCCCTACCTGGTAGAGTGTATGACGTTTCGCATGCGTGGGCACGAAGAAGCCAGTGGTGTAAAATATGTGCCGCCTGAAATGTTTACAGAATGGGAAAAGAAAGATCCTGTAAAAAATTATGAAGCATGGTTGTTACAACAAAATATATTGACGCAGAAAGAGATTGATACATTAAAAGCAAATACAAAAATTTATATAGATACTGAATTGGCCGAGGCTAACAAGGCTGATAAAATGGTAGTAAATACAGCGGAGGAAGTTGCTGATGTTTACATGTTGCCGGTTGCGGAGTTACGGGCTCTTGATAACTCCGGGCTTCAAACAAATATGCATCCCGAAACTTTAAAACCTGCAACCGAAAAAAAATTCATGAATGCTATTAGTGACGGGCTTAAGCAAAGCATGAAGCAGCATGATAATTTAATTTTAATGGGGCAGGATATTGCTGAATACGGAGGTGCCTTTAAAGTTACGGAGGGTTTTGTAAATGAGTTTGGTAAAGATCGTGTACGCAATACTCCTTTATGTGAAAGCGCCATTGTAGGAGCAGCTTTGGGTTTAAGTTTAGAGGGCTATAAAGCGGTTATGGAAATGCAGTTTGCAGATTTTGCAACTGTAGGTTTTAACCAGATAATAAATAACCTTGCAAAAATACATTACCGCTGGGGACAAAATGCTGATGTGGTAATCCGCATGCCAACAGGCGGTGGCGTAGGCGCAGGGCCTTTTCACAGCCAGAGCAACGAAGCCTGGTTTGCACATACACCCGGTTTAAAAGTTGTTTACCCAAGCACGCCTGAAGACGCAAAGGGCTTAATTATTGCGGCCATTAATGACCCTAACCCAGTTATGTATTTTGAGCATAAGGCTTTGTACAGAAGTATCTCAGGCAGCGTGCCCGATGAATATTATGAAGTAGAAATTGGTAAAGCAAGGCAGGTTCAGCATGGTGATGACGTAACTATAATTACGTACGGTGCTGGTGTACATTGGGCTATTGAGTATGCAGAAAAGAATAAAGAGATAAGTATTGAAATATTAGATTTGCGCACTTTGCTGCCATTAGATTATAAGGCAATAAAAGAAGCTACAGAAAAAACCGGTAAGGTTTTAATTTTACATGAAGACTGTTTAACGGGAGGCATTGGTGGTGAAGTAGCTGCTTGGATTGGTGAAAATTGTTTTAATAAACTCGATGCACCGGTAATGCGTTGTGCAAGCCTGGATACACCCATTCCATTTAACCTTGACCTTGAAAAAAACTTTATGGCTTACAGTCGTTTAGGTAAAACTTTAGAGCTTTTGATTAATTATTGAGTGTTGCCCTCTTCTTTTTTTGCCTCTCCGGTACCAATAGTTTTTTTAAAATGATAAGATGCATTTAATACATACTGATTAAAATCTAACTCACTGGTAGTACTTGTAAATTCATAAGTGGGGCGATACCAAATTAAAAAACTATCCAATGCGGGGCTTTGTAATTGTGTTATGCGCTTTACAAAAATCTTATTAAATCGATGGGTTACATATTTCTCTTTCTCATCAGCTTCAAGCCTTTGCTGAAATGCTTTTAATCTTTTATTTCTTTTAAAACGAAAGACATTTATAAGTTCATTCGCATCAAGCCCTACTCCGCCACCGGGACTAACAGAAGTTTGAATACCTTGTTTTTTGTAGGAAAAGATTTCTGCGTAATTTTCTCTGTTTGAAGCAGAATCCTGTTTGTAATTTTTTGAATAAACAACAACTTCTTTTAATAAACTGTACCTGCTTTTTACAGGAATGTGAAGCGAAATATCAAACTGAGCAGTGTTTGACATTTTACTTACAGCAAATTTTTGCGTGGGTTTGTTATTGTAAATAAAATACAAAGAGTCTTCGTTAGCAGCCTGAATGCTGTATTTCCCTAAAGAATCTGTTACAGTTATTTTTCCTCCGGTACTCATTACGCCAACAGCTTCTACAAAATTAATTTTAGTGTTATCCATTACTGTACCGCTCACCATAATCTGTGCGGTTAAGGTAAAACAGCAAAAAAATAAAAATATAAAAGTAGAAATAATACGCAAGCCAGTATTTTTTTGATGGGTAATATTACACCACAAAAATATATAAGAATAAAACCGTTGTTTTATTTAACAGGAATTTGAGAAAGTATTGTGTGAGCTAAAATTTCTGTATAAAATTTATGTTCCAGTCCGAGTATTTTTTTAGAAAGATCTTTGGCAGTATCAGTTTTTTCAACAGCACATTTTACCTGAAAAATGATTTGTCCATGATCATACACATCATCTACATAATGTACAGTAATTCCACTTTGTGTTTCCCCTGCACTAATTACAGCCTTATGTACAAATTGGCCATACATGCCTGCACCACCATAAGCCGGTAATAATGCGGGATGAATGTTTATAATTTTTTTTGGATAAGCATTTGTAATTTCTTTTGGAAGTTTTTTTAAATAACCGGCAAGTACAATAAATTCTATTTTATACTTTTCAAGTAACTTAAAATAAGCTTCGGTTTGCTGCGCGTCAGTTTTATTTTTTAATAAAATAATTTCCCAGGGAATATTATGATCTGCAGCAATATTTAATACGCTGGCTTTTTCGTTATTGGAAATTACTACCGCTAATGATGCGGTTTCTTTTTTTATAAAAGATCCAAGCGTTTTCATAATAACAGCAGCATTACTTCCTTCTCCACTGGCAAATATGGCAATATTCATTTACAAAGTTTTGGGATTTTTATTATCATATTTTCTTTTTGCCCCTAATTTTTTCATAGATAGTGTAAAGATATCTCTCTTAAAAAAAAGAATTGTACTAAAGGAATACTTGTAAGTAAGGCTGCAATTGACCATAAGATGCTTATGGTTACAACATAAACCAAAATCCATAAAAATCCTTTGTCAATACTTATTAACCCTAATAATTTTTGCCGCCATATCCACACAAACTTCCACCAATTGCAAAGGTTAAGATAATGAGTAGTAATCTCACTCCACTCACCTTCCATTTTGTTTGCAAATACTAAAACATTCAACAAAAATGGATTAAAAATACGATACTCAAAAGTTACTTTTTTTGGTTAAAAAAAAATTACAAAATTCAATTACAAAGTGGTGACAATCATAATTGAAAACCTCTTTCTAGATTGGGTATTTAGTGTAAAACGGGCTAAAAAAAAACTAAAAATGTTGATAGTTTGTCAGTATCCTGTCTTATTTTTGCGAATGGAAGAGCCATTTTCTGTAAAAAAACCCGGCTTAATTGTATGATTCGTTACAAAAAATTCATTTCTCGATTTATCGCAAGTCTCATTCTCATTGGATTTATATCAAATAATACTGTTTTTGCACAAGGTGAAGCTTTATTTAAAGCCCAGTGTGCAAACTGTCATAAACCCAATCAAGATTATACAGGTCCGGCTTTGGCAGGGGCCAGAAACAGGGAACCTTCAAAAGATTGGGTTTACAAATGGGTAGCAAACCCTTCAGGTATGATTGCTTCAGACCCATATGCAAAAGGATTGTTTGAAAAATGGAAACCGACTGTAATGACAGCTTTCCCTGCATTAAAAAAAGCAGAAATAGATGCAATATTAGATTATGTAAATGCATACAAAGAACCGGTAGCCCCTTCAGGAACTGCTGCTGGTGCCACCTCTGAAAGTAGTGATAACAACTCTCTCCTTTTTGGGATATTAACTTTAATACTTGCAGTTGTAGCTTTTATATTATTACAGGTAAACAGCAATCTTCGAAAATTATCCGATGATAAGGAAGGTGTATTGCGTGGAGAACCAGTGCCTTTTTACCGTAATAAAACTTACTTAATGGCTGCTGTATTACTTCTATTTGGTCTTGGAGGTTATACTACAATAAACGGTGCAATGGGTTTAGGACGTATGAAAAATTACCAGCCTGAACAACCTATTTATTATTCACACAAAGTACATGCAGGTACTAACCAAATATCCTGTTTGTATTGCCACGGTGGCACGCAGGACAGTAAGAGCGGAAGTATACCATCTGTAAATGTTTGTATGAACTGCCATATGGCAATTAAAGAATACAAAGGGGATGCTATAACAAGAGAAGATGGCACATCAGTAAACGGAACCGCAGAAATACAAAAATTATACTCATATGCAGGATGGAATCCTGAAAAGAAGGAATACAATCCTGATAATAACAAAGACGGTATTCCTGACGGAGCACATCCTATAGAATGGATAAAAATACATAACCTCCCTGATCATGTTTATTTTAACCACAGCCAGCATGTAAAAGTTGGAAAACAAAATTGCCAGACCTGTCACGGTAATATTCAGGAGATGCCTGAAGTATACCAGTATTCTGACTTAAGTATGGGTTGGTGTATAAACTGCCACAGAGAATCTAAAGTAGATTTTTATAATAAGGCTGACAGTACAGGAAATAAATTTTACAGCATTTACGAAAAATTTCACGAGCAAATGAAAGATTCTGTTGTAGATAAATCTGGTAGAAAAATATTAAATCCACATAGAATGGATAGTGTAACAGTAGAAAAAATTGGTGGAACCGAATGCCAGAAATGTCACTATTAATACCAATTTAATTTTAAGTTGAGCAGTAGTTGATAAATTTTAAATTTCGAATTTAAAGAATTAGCACATTAGCAGATTAGCACATTTGTTTTGAGCACATTTCAAAAAGAGTATGAGTAACAATAAAAAGTACTGGCAAAATTTTGGAGATTTAACGCAATCAGATAGGTTTAAAAAGTCTACGGAAAAAGAGTTTCAGGAAGAATTGCTTCCACTGGAGGATTTAGATAGTAAAGGTTTACTGGATATTAAGGCACCAAGAAGAGATTTTTTAAAATATTTAGGCTTTAGTACTGCTGCAGCAGCAATTGCTGCAAGTTGTGAAATGCCTGTACGCAAAGCCGTACCTTATTTACAAAGGCCTGATAATGTAGTTATGGGTGTTCCCAATTATTATGCATCTACTTATGTAAATGCGGGCGATGCAATAAGCGTCGTTGTAAAACAGAGAGATGGCCGTCCTATCAAAATAGAAGGTAACGAACTTTCTTCTATTACAAAAGGGGCAACAAGTGCGCAATCCCAGGCATCGGTATTGGATTTGTATGATCCTACTCGGTTACGCCATCCATTACAAAAAAGTGGTGGCCAGTTTAAAGAAATAACAAGTTTTGAAAATTTCGATAAAATAATAACAACCGCAATGGCGGGTATTGCAGGAAAGTCCGTGGTATTACTTACTTCTACCATACATTCACCTTCCACTTTACAACTTATAAGTGAATTTTTAGCAAAATATCCCGGAGGTCGTCATGTGCAATATGATGCCGTAAGTTACAGCGGTATGATATTGGCCAATGAAGCTAGTTATGGTAAAAAAGCCTTGCCTCAATACCGTTTTGACAAAGCAACGAATATCGTTAGCCTTGGGGCCGATTTTCTTGGAACATGGTTAAGTGTTACAGAATATAGTAAGCAGTATTCGCAAACTAAAAAAATAAATTCTGGTAAACCAGAGCTGAGCCGTCATATTCATTTTGAAAGCATGATGAGCATGACAGGAAGTAATGCAGATGATAGGTATACCCACAAACCATCTGAAACAGGAAATGTTGCCTTAGCATTACTTGCAAAGTTAGGAGGTGCTGTTACAGCTCCGGTGTTTAAAAATGCAAGACTAACAAAAGGTATTGAACAAACTGCAGCGTTACTTGCTGCAAATAAAGGAACTTCTTTGGTGGTGTGTGGAAGCAATGATGTAAATGTTCAGTTAATCGTAAATGCAATTAACGAAGCAATTGGCGCCAACGGTACAACCATTAATTGGAGTAACACATCAAACATTAGAAAAGGCATAGATACTGAAATAGTAACGCTTGCAGCTGATATGAATGCTGGAAATGTTGGTGCTCTTTTAATTTATGACTGTAACCCGGTTTATACTTATTTAGACGGTAAAAAGTTTGCAGCATCCTTGTTAAAAATACCGGTATCTGTTTCTTTTAATTCAACAATGGATGAAACAACAGAGCTGTGTAAATATATTTTACCTAATAATCATTGGTTAGAAAACTGGGGAGATACAGAAGCAGTAACAGGATATATAAGTATCATACAACCAATCATCAACCCATTATTTAAAACAAGACCATTTCAAACATCATTACTTAATTGGAGTGGCGGAGCATTGGTAGCTCCTGTCGTTGTAAAAGACAGTATAACTAAAGGATATGTTCAAGGTACGATACCAGAAATTACAGATGCTTACGAAAGCTATCTAAAAAAATATTGGGCAACAAAGCTTGCATCAATTAATCTGTGGGATAAAGCTTTGCAGGATGGTATTATTGAAACTACCGGTACTGCAGTTTTTACAAGGGCTTCTTATAGTGGGGCAAACATATCTTCAGCGGCTGCAAAAATTGCTGCTGTAAAAAATGGTGAATATGAAGTGGTACTTTATCAAAAAATTGGAATGGGTACCGGTAACCAAGCCAATAATCCTTGGTTGCAGGAACTTCCAGATCCTATTACGAAAGTAACATGGGATAATTATGCAATGGTGGCACCTTCTATGGCAAAAAGCATGTTTAATTTTGATGTTACCAATCCAAATAAAAAAGATGCCGATAAATATGAAGTACATCCTGAAAAACCGGTAATGAAAGTTACTGTAAATGGGAAGGTTTTAAGTTTGCCTGTTGTAATTATACCGGGGTTAAATGCTAATACCATTGCCATTGCAGTTGGTTACGGACGTGGAAATGCCGGTGCTGAAAAAGAAGTTAACTTAGACAGAATAGGTCGAGCGGCCTTTGGCGCAGGACAAAATGCATATATTTTTGCAGGCTGGGATGGTACAACTTTCTCCTATTCTTCTCCGGCGTTAATTGAAAAAACTGCAGATACTTATGCAATTGCTCAAACGCAGGTACATGGTTTTACAGAGGGGCGTCCGGTTGTTTACGAAACCAACCTTGCATCCTTTAAAAAAAATCCAGAAGAAGTTTTAGCTGAGCCTCGGCACGAAAGAAGGCTGATAACGCCTGATGGCAAAACAGATTATGTAAAAGATGCAACACAATATCCCGATTTTGAAAAGCCGGGAATTAAGTGGGGAATGAGTATAGATTTAAATACATGTACAGGTTGTAGCGCTTGCGTGGTAGCTTGTAACGCAGAAAATAATGTTAGTGTTGTAGGAAAAATACAGGTTCAGCGAGCTCATGAAATGCATTGGTTGCGTATTGACAGATATTTTACAGGCGATCTTGAAAACCCCGATGTAATTTTTCAACCAATGCTTTGCCAGCATTGTGATAATGCACCATGCGAAAATGTGTGTCCTGTAGCTGCAACAAACCACAGCAGCGAAGGTCTAAACCAAATGACTTACAACCGTTGTATCGGTACAAGATATTGTGCAAACAACTGTCCTTATAAAGTACGCCGTTTTAACTGGCTTGATTATAATGGAGCAGATAGTTTTGCTGATAACCAAAGAGCATTGGTGGGAGTAGACACCAATGAAGTGATGTATCAAATGAATGATGACCTTACAAGAATGGTGTTAAATCCGGATGTGACTGTAAGAGCTCGTGGAGTAATTGAAAAATGTTCTTTCTGTGTACAACGTTTACAGGACACTAAGTTAGAAGCAAAAAAGCAACAGGATCCAACACTTGTACGTAATGTAAAAGTGGCTTGTGCTCAGGCTTGTCCGGCAAATGCCATCAGTTTTGGTAATGTAAACGACAAACAAAGTGATGTTTACAAAATAAGAAATGTAGAGCAGGTGAATCGTAATTTTTATGTGTTGGAGCAATTACACGTTTTACCAAATGTTAGTTACCTGGCTAAAGTTAGAAATACAGACAGAGAGGTAAACAATGGCAATGAAAGAGAACATTTAGAAGGAGATAACCACGAAGGAAAAGAAAAGGAAGTGGGACAAAAAGAAGAAAAAGCGGTAGAAGCAGCGCATTAAGGGTATTCAATTTTTTGTGATAGGAATTTTGGAAAATCTGTAAAGAGAATAGCTTTTATTGATGTAGTTCAGTTTTTTAGATAAAGAGGAATAAAGGTAGGCTGTATAAGTGAATGACACAACAATGTTGAAAGTAGCCATTGCCTTCGTTCAAACAAAAAGAATAAAAATAAAAAAGATAAATGTATAAAGATTCAGGTCATAAATCTTGTATCCAATAACAAATTCTAAAAAAACATATGTCATTACTCAAATACGAATCACAACAAAGGGAGCCGCTTGTAGATGGTAATAAAGATTATCACCAGGTAACAGAAGATATAATAAGCCCCATTGAGATGAAGCCTGGAAGGCTTTGGTACATAGGTTTCTATATCAGTGTGGCACTACTTATGTTTGGTGTTTACAGTATTTATAGGGAGGTTACTTATGGTATTGGCCAATGGAATCTTAATAAAACAATTGGTTGGGGATGGGATATAACCAACTTCGTTTGGTGGGTTGGTATCGGCCACGCAGGTACACTTATTTCTGCTATTCTTTTATTGTTTAGACAAGGTTGGAGAACAGGTGTAAACCGTGCTGCAGAAGCGATGACAATTTTTGCGGTAATGTGTGCCGGCCAGTTTCCAATATGGCATATGGGTCGGGTATGGATGGCGTTTTTTGTATTGCCTTATCCTAATACACGTGGTCCTTTGTGGGTAAATTTTAATTCTCCGTTATTGTGGGATGTGTTTGCGATATCAACCTATTTCACAGTTTCATTGTTATTCTGGTATTCAGGATTGATGCCTGATTTTGCAACAGTAAGAGACAGGGCAAAGACAAAGTTTCGTAAAATGATGTATGGTATTGCAGCCTTCGGATGGACGGGCAGTACCAAACACTGGCAGCGTTTCGAATCATTATCATTGGTATTGGCGGGTTTAAGTACACCACTTGTACTTTCTGTACATACTATTGTATCTTTTGACTTTGCAACTTCAGTAGTACCGGGTTGGCATACTACAATCTTTCCACCATATTTCGTAGCAGGAGCTATATTTTCGGGTTTTGCAATGGTGCAAACATTGCTTATTATTGTAAGAAAAGTTTTAAACCTACAGGATTATATTACAGTGGGCCATATTGAAGCCATGAATAAAGTAATTGTGCTCACAGGAAGTATAGTTGGAATTGCATACTTAACGGAATTGTTTATTGCATGGTACGGTCAAAATCCATATGAGATACATGCCTTTTTTGAGAACAGGGGAAATATATTTAGTCCTTACGGCTGGAGTTATTATCTGATGATGTTCTGTAACGTTCTTTCTCCACAATTGTTCTGGAGTAAAAAATTAAGAAGAAATATTACGGTTACTTTTTTCATGAGTATAATTGTAAATATTGGTATGTGGTATGAGCGTTTTGTAATTATTGTTACCTCAGTTTACAGAGATTTCTTGCCATCTAGCTGGAGTACATACTATAGCCCAAGTATTTATGAAATTGGTTTTTACCTTGGTACGTTTGGGTTGTTTTTTACCTGCTTCTTTTTCTTCGCTAAGTATTTCCCTGTAATCGCTGTGGCAGAAATTAAATCAATCCTAAAAACAAGTGGTGAAAATTATAAGGTTAAAATGAGTGAAATTGAAAAAGCAGATGCCGAGAAATTTTATATTGAAGAAGTAGAGCATGCACATTAAGCAAATTTGCAAGCGAAAGTGTAAGTAACCTTATAAAGGATAAGAAAATATAATACAAATCTTGAGGGTTTAATTTGAATAACCTTGGGGGTAACCCCGGAAAATAATAATCTATGAGTGGAATTAAAAAATTTGTGGTTGGTTCCTTTGATGATGAAGAGGTGTTGTTTCCTGCGGTAAAAAACGTTAGAAAAGCAGGCTACAAAATTCATGATGTATACACTCCCTTTCCGGTTCATGGTCTAGATCATGCAATGGGTTTAAGAGAAACAAGCATACATACTGCAGGTTTTATTTATGCTGTTATAGGAACTACTACAGCCCTTACATTTATCAGCTGGATTTTTACAAAAGACTGGCCTTTAAATATTGGCGGTAAGCCTCACTTTGCCCTTCCCGCATGGATTCCCATCACATTTGAGCTTACAGTTTTATTTTCAGCAGTTGGTATGGTGCTAACTTTTTGTTACCTGTGCCAATTATCTCCGTTTGTAAAAAAACACCATTTTAGTGCCCGTTCAACTGACGATCATTTTGTAATGGTAATAGAATGTACTGAAAAAACCAATGACAGTGAAGTACAAAGCTTTTTGCAAAGTGCGGGAGCAAAAGATATTAATATTCAGATTGCAGAATCCGGTTGGTGGCTTGGTAGATATGACAAGGAACAAAAACTTTATAGAGAAGAGCTGGGTTACTAACAAACTTAAAATAGAAATTTAAATGGTCGCTTTTGGACCGAAAATGGACAATAAAAACCAATGAAACTACTTACACATATAATACCTGCAACTCTTATTACGGCAGCATTAATTTTTTCTGGTTGTGATAGTAAACGTGTTCCAGGTAAAATTTATATGCCTGATATGACTTACAGCAGAGCATATGAAAGTTTTGCTAAAAGGGACAGTACAAAATTTACAATGGATATGTTTAAGAAAGGTGGCGATTTGATCTTTTTTAACAACGTACCGCCATCAGGAACTATAAAGAGAGGAGAATTATTTCCTTACACATTACCTAATGACAGTAATGGTTATAAAATGAGCAGCACTGTAAAGAACCCTTACGATTCTGTTATAATTACCAAAGCTCAAATGGCAGAAGCAGGCAGATTGTTTAATGTAAATTGTGCAATTTGCCATGGTGCAGGCGGAGTTGCTAATGGACCAATAGCAACAGGTGGATATGTGGGGGGTGTAGCAAACTTAACTGCTGAGGCATACGTGAAAATGGCTGATGGCACTATGTTTCATTCAATTACTTATGGTAAAGGAATAATGGGTAGTTATGCATCTCAGGTAACGAGGGCACAACGTTGGATGATTGTAAAATACATTAGAACACTTCAGCCAAAAGCTGACTCTACATCATCTGCGGTAACAAAAGATACCACAGCAAAAAAGATATAAATAAACAGTAAAGTATATTTAAGTTTTATAAAACAGTATTAGATGAACCACAATAATAAGTTTGAACTACCGGGAAGCTACAAAAAATGGACATGGGGCCTAATCGTTGCAGGGTTGCTTGCTGTTTTATACGGTTTTATAGTGTTTCATCCATTTGCTCATCCTGTACATGCGGAAGGAGGATCACATACTAATGTAAATGGAACAAGGTTTTGGGCTGTATTATTACAAAACAGTGTTTACTGGTTGCTGACTGCAAATGCTGCTATGTTTTTTATATGTATTACAACTTTGGCAATGGGCGGCTGGCAAGTTGCTATGCGCAGAGTACCCGAAGCAATATCAAGTGTAGTTCCGGTATTGGGGTTAATTACTTTTATTATATTGTTGGCAATAGTATTAGGTGGTCGCACAGATATTTATCATTGGTTAGATCCAAATCTTTATGTGAAGGGTACAGGCACATTCGATAAAATTCTTAATGGTAAACATGGCTTTTTAAACCCTACATTTTTTCTAGTATGGTCAGCTGTTTCAATAATATTATGGATTTTATTGGGTCGTAAAATGCGTTCCCTTAGTTTAAAATCTGATGAAACAGGTCCAATGAATCATGCTGAAGCAAAAAGATGGATAGATGTTAATTTTACTTACGCTTCTTATTTTATTGTATTTTTTGGGTTAAGTGTAGCATCAACAGTTCCATGGTTATGGTTAATGAGTATTGATCCACATTGGTATAGTACGATGTACAGCTGGTACACTTTTGCAAGTACATTCGTTTCAGGACTTTCTTTGATTGCGATATTCGTAATATTTTTAAAGAACAGAGGGCAGTTGGAATACGTAACAGAGGAACATTTGCATGATATTGGGAAATTCATGTTTGCATTTTCTGTGTTCTGGGCGTACCTTTGGTTTGATCAATATATGCTTATTTGGTATAGTAACCAACCGGAGGAAACACGTTATTTTATTGACAGAATTGGCACCGCAACAAAAACAGGTCCATATTACGGAATATTCTTTTTTAACCTTGTTGTTAACTTTATGGCTCCACTGTTAATATTGATGAGAAAAAGCTCTAAAAGAAATTGGACTATTGTCACATTTGTTGCTGTATTAATCATATTTGGCCATTGGATAGATTTTTTCCAGATGATAATGCCGGGAACGGTAGGTCCAAATTTTGAGCTTATGCCGTTTGAATTTGGGATTGCGTGTCTATTTATTGGTGTAATAATGTGGGGAGTTGGAGGCTATTTAACCAAGCATTCTCTAGTTGCGAAAAATCATCCTTTTTTAAAGGAAAGTATGATACATCACACATAGAACATTCGTACGTTAGTATGCAAAAACAGAAAAGGTTTTTAATAAGAAGAGGTTTTGATTATTAGAAAAAATGACGGCTGAAATATAATGTTTTACCGTAAAAAATAAAGTACAAAATGAAAGAATTATTTTTATTGGCAATCGTTATAATGGTCTTTGTGGTCATATTTCAAATTGCAAAAGCGAGCGAATACGTTAGTGTATTAAAAGGAGAAGAAAAGACACGCAAACAGAATAATAAAATAAATGGATTTTTATTAATAGCTTTTTTAATTTTTGGATTAATAGGAGTTTATGTTTGTAATGAATGGTTTTTTCATAAAACGCTTTTTCCACAAGGTTCTGCCTCAGTAGAGGGTGAAAAAATAGATTTTATGTTATACCTAACCATCGGAGTAACAGGATTCATTTTTATAATTACACAGATATTGCTTTTTTGGTTTGCATTTAAATATCAGGAAAAAGAAGGTAAAAAAGCTTTCTTCTTCCCCCACAATACAAAACTGGAATTGCTTTGGACGACAGTGCCGGCTATCTTTTTAACCATACTTGTAGTGTTTGGTTTAATAAACTGGTTTAAAATTACCGGTACACCTCCCGATAATGCAATTGTAGTAGAAATTACAGGTCACCAGTTTGCATGGGAAATGAGATATCCTGGTAAAGATGGTATCCTAGGCAAGAAAAATTATAGGTTATACAACAAGCCTTCAGGAAATACATTAGGTGTAGATTTTGAAGATATCAATAGTTTAGATGACATTCATACCCAGCAAATGCACTTGCCTGTTGGTATTCCAGTAAAATTGGTTATTGGCGCACAGGATGTAATACACGATGTGGGCTTGGTACATTTTAGAATGAAAATGGATGCGGTACCTGGTATACCAACTACTTTATGGTTTACGCCAAAGTATACCACAGAAGAAATGAAAGTACGTACAGGAAATCCAAACTTTACTTTTGAAATTAGTTGTGATCAGATATGTGGTGCAGGACATTTTTCAATGAGGGGAATAATTGTAGTAGAAAAACCCGACGAATACAAAAAATGGATTGCAGATCAAAAGCCGGAGTATTATACTTTGTTTCCGGATAAAGACCCAAATAAAATCGATTCTACAAAAACACTCGCAGCAATATTACCTGGTAAATAAAAAACATTAAAGAAAAAAAATAAACAATGAGCAACGTCATAACATTAAATGAGGCAGCGGTTCAGCAGGATTTTCAACAAGATGTACATCTTGATCATCATCATAAGGAAACGTTTATTTCAAAATACGTTTTTAGTTTAGATCATAAAACAATATCTAAACAGTTTTTGTTTACAGGAATTATCTGGGCAATTGTTGGAGGGTTGTTCTCCGTTATTTTCAGGTTACAACTTGGTTTTCCAAATAGTACTTTTCCTTGGCTGGAAGATTTGCTAGGGCATTGGGCAAAAGGTGGTAAAATTCAACCTGAATTTTATTATGCACTCGTAACTATGCACGGAACAATTCTTGTGTTCTTTGTATTAACTGCAGGTTTGAGCGGAACCTTTTCTAATTTTCTTATACCATTGCAAATTGGTGCTAGAGATATGGCTTCACCACTTTTAAATTGTATGAGCTATTGGTTCTTTTTTGGAGCATCAGTTGTAATGATGTCTTCATTGTTTGTACAAACAGGACCTGCAAGTGGAGGCTGGACAATCTATCCGCCGTTAAGTGCATTGGGTGATGCTTCTGCAGGTAGTAAAATCGGTATGGATCTTTGGTTGGTAAGTATGGCATTGTTTATAGTGTCTTCACTTTTAGGAGGCTTAAATTATATCACTACTGTTTTAAACATGCGCACAAAAGGTATGAGCATGACAAGAATGCCATTAACGATTTGGGCATTTTTCTTTACCGCTGTATTGGGTGTGCTTTCTTTCCCTGTATTATTATCAGGCGCAATTTTATTATTATTCGATAGAAATTTAGGAACCAGTTTCTTCTTAAGTGATATTGTTGTTGCAGGTAAAGTATTACCAAACGAAGGTGGAAGTGCAATCTTATTCCAGCATTTATTCTGGTTCTTAGGTCACCCCGAAGTGTATATTATATTATTACCGGCAATGGGTATGTCGTCAGAGATTTTATCAGTCAACAGCCGTAAGCCGATATTTGGTTATATGGCAATGGTTGGTTCTTTGTTCGCTATTACTATACTTGCTTTCCTTGTATGGGCGCATCATATGTTTGTAACAGGTTTAAATCCTTTCTTAGGAGCGTTCTTCGTTTTGCTTACACTATTAATCGCTGTTCCATCTGCTATTAAAGTATTTAACTGGCTTACTACTTTATGGAGAGGAAATATCCGTTTTACACCGGCTATGTTGTTTGCTATCGGTTTTGTTAGTTTGTTTATCAGTGGTGGACTTACAGGTATCTTTCTTGGAAATTCTGCATTGGATATCCACTTACATGATACTTATTTTGTAATTGCCCACTTTCATATAGTAATGGGTGTGGCTTCTTTCTTCGGATTATTTGCGGGTGTATATCACTGGTTTCCTAAAATGTTTGGAAGGTTTATGAACAATACACTTTCATATATACACTTTTGGTTAACTATTGTTGGTGCATATCTAATTTTCTGGCCAATGCACTATGAAGGGCTTGCAGGTATGCCAAGGAGATATTATGATTTTTCCAACTGGGAATCCTTTAAAATGTTTGGCGGGTTAAATGAATTTATAAGCATTGTTTCAATGGTGGTATTTGCTGCACAGCTTTTGTTTGTAATTAACTTTTTTTACAGTATTTGGAAAGGTAGAAAAGTTACAACTATGAACCCTTGGGATGCAAATACTCTGGAATGGACTACTCCAATAAGACCTGGTCACGGTAACTGGGTCGGCGAAATACCTGAGGTACACAGATGGCCGTATGATTATGCAAAAGAAGGAAAAGACGGGAAAGACTTTATTATGCAAAATGTACCTGTTGGAGAGGATGAAGAAAAGCATTAATATTTTATAATTTGCTGATGTGCTAAATTGTTAATTACAAAAAGCTATTCAGTCTCACGATGAACAAAATAGAAAATATAGGAATAACAGATTCTAAGTCTTTTGCATTGGCTAGCAAGGTTAAAGATTATTTTCAACTCATAAAGTTTACATTAAGCTTTATGGTGGTTTTTAGCACAGTAGTGAGTTTTTTAATAGCACCTTACGAGCACGTTTACACTAGGCACCCGTTGCTATCAGTTCTTTTACTTTTTGTGGCAGGTCTTTTTATAACAGGTTCTGCCAATACCATTAATCAGGTTTTGGAAAAAGATACCGACGCCATGATGCTCAGAACTGCAAAGCGACCTATTGCAAGTGGAAGAATGAGTGTAAACGAAGGTTATATTTTTGCAATTATCACCGGTCTTCTGGGAGTTGCGATGATGTGGTATTTTTTTAACCTTAATAGTGCATTGGTTGGTTTGGCAAGTTTATTTATTTATGGTTTTGTCTACACGCCTCTAAAAAAAATAAATTCTATAGCAGTGTTGGTGGGAGCTATACCAGGAGCTTTGCCTTGTCTGATAGGGTGGGTAGCAGCAACAGACAACTTTGAAACCGGTGGGTGGATTTTGTTTGCAATACAATTTATCTGGCAATTTCCCCATTTTTGGGCAATAGCCTGGCTAGCGCATGAAGATTACAGCAAAGCAGGTTTTAAATTATTGCCAAGCGACAAAGGCCCAACAAAGTTTACAGCATTGCAAACAATAATGTACAGCGCAATGATGATCCCAATAGGAATTTTGCCTTTTGTTTATGGATTATGCGGGATAACAAGTATGTGGATATTGCTTGGATGTAATTTGTGGATGCTATACATGAGTGTGCTGTTATTTCTTAAAATGGATAAAGCATCTGCCCGAAAAGTAATGTTCAGCTCTTATTTTTATTTAATGGTAGTTTTTTTAAGTCTTTGGGCAGATAAAATAATAAGATAGATAGATACATAATCTAATGTAAGGCCTTGGTAATGTAAATTAGAAAAAGCGTTTAGGCTTGAATTTTAAAATAAATTCAATATGAATACCGTGGCGATAGAAAAAAAATCGACAAAAATACACCCCCATAAATTTACGTTATGGGTTGGTATTGGTAGTATTTTAATGATGTTTGCAGGGTTAACAAGTGCTTATATTGTTAAAAGAAACCAGGCAAACTGGCAAACATTTGATTTGCCGATAGCATTTTGGTACAGTACCGCTGTTATTGTTGTAAGCAGTTTTACACTAATGCTGGCTGTAAGCTCTTTTAAAAAACGTATTATGAGTCGTTACAGATTACTAATGGGCGTTACGCTTTTATTGGGGTCTGTGTTTATTGTTTTACAAATCGTAGGTTTTCAGCAATTGTGGGGCTTAGGCATCACATTACAAGGCAACGTTTCTTATTCATTTCTGTACGTAATTGTAGGCTTGCACGCAGTACACGTAGTGGGAGGGGTTGTAGCATTAATAGTAATGTGTTTGCAGGCATTTAGAAGTAATGTCAGAAATTATAGTATAATTCCTGTTGAACTAATGAATACTTACTGGCATTTTGTGGATATTTTATGGATTTATTTATTAATTTTTTTACTGATGATTAAGTAAACTGTAACAGTAGAAAGTTTTAAAACTGTGGATTTTTATTGTAATAAAACTGGGGTTAGAAAAATAAAGAGTATTAATTTTGAATAGTTGTAAGAGTAACCTAATCTGATTACTTTTTCTAAATACTAAAACTATTATGTCGACAACAGCAATACCTGCAGGAACAAAATGGTGGAACGGTGGCAGAAGCCCGTTCAACGCCAGTTATGGAAAAGTAATGATGTGGTACTTTTTAATGAGCGATGCTTTTACATTTGGTGCATTTCTCATAAGTTACGGTACCATTCGTTTTAGCGTTAATGATTGGGCAGACCCCAATAAAGTTTTCAACTCATTTCCTTTTGCCGGTCATGCTAATCTTCCACTTGCTTTTGTGAGTTTAATGACATTTATTTTGATCTTTAGTTCTGTTACAATGGTACTGGCAGTGCACGAAGGGCACAACATGAACAGAAAGGGTGTAGAAAAATATATGATTCTCACTATTATTGGAGGTGCGGCATTTTTGAGTTGCCAAGCTTGGGAATGGACGCATTTACTTACAGGCGAACACATAACGTTATTAAATGATGGTACATTGTCTGTTTTACCAACAACAGCGAGTTCCAACCCCTGGGGGTCAGCTTTAGAACACAGTACAATGTTGGCAGCCTTACAAAAAACGCCCCACGATCAATTGGCAAATATCGCTTCAACCATACATCATACGGGAGCTGAAACTGTGCACAATACTTATGCGATGTCAGATCCTGAACTGATGAACATGATCAGTACTTCTGAAATTCATGCAAATCATCTAGGTCGTCCGGCATTTGGAAGTTACTTTTTTGGTATCACCGGTTTCCATGGCTTTCATGTTTTAAGTGGTGTTGTGATAAACATCGTCATGTACACGAAAACTAAGTTGGGGCATTTTGACCAGAGAGGTCATTACGAGATGATAGAAAAGGCAGGATTGTACTGGCATTTTGTAGATCTTGTTTGGGTTTTTGTATTCCTCTGTTTTTATCTGGTATAAAGTAATAATTACCTATAATTGGTCATTAAAAATTGAAAATATTTCAAAAATAGTTAAGTTTTGGTCTTGATACTAACATCTAAATTATGAGTCAACATACTATATCACCTGAGATTACACACGAATCAGATCATTCAGAAGGTACCGGAAGAATCTGGAAAATATTTTGGGTACTTTCTCTGCTTACCTTCATTGAATTAGCTTTAGGATATTTCCTTTATTTTAAAGGAGCCGATATGGCGCATTTTGCAATCTTGGGTACCAAAATGGTAATAGGTGCTTTAACACTTTTAAAAGCATATTATATTGTCTCTGTATTTATGCATTTGGGCGACGAAGTTAGAAATATGATTATGACCATAACAGTGCCCTTAGTACTTTTTATATGGTTCATAATAGCATTTTTGTTTGACGGTAACAGTTGGAAAAACTTGCGTAATACAAACGCAGGTAGTAAGCCCAATATTGAAAAAATTCAGACTGCCCCTATTAAAGAAGGATCTCGAAAATAAAATGTAATAGTTTAAAATAGCCATCACAAAAATGATGGCTTTTTTTTCGTATTTAAGGGTGAAAAAAAGCAGCAAGAATCTACCTTTACTAACATTCTAAACTGTAAGAAATTCTTTTAAATATATACTGTGAATAAAAAAGCCACACTTGCGCTACTACTTGCAATAATGCTGCCGATGACAGGATATTGGCTTGTAAAATATTTTAGTAAAGATGCAGTGCACATGCCCAAAAGATATTTTTTTGATGATGTTGCTGAAACCTCAAAAAACGGAAAATATGTTACCGATACTGTATGGCACCGTGTAAAAAATATAAATTTTACAAACCAACTGGGTAAAAAAGTTTCGTTAGATGATTTGCACGGAAAAATAATTGTAGTAAATTTTTTCTTTACACACTGTCCATCTATATGCCCGGGTTTGTCTCGTAACATGAAACGCTTACAAGACTCGTATGTAAAAAATGACAGTATTGTGCAGTTTTTATCTGTTAGTATTGATCCTGTAAGAGATACGGTTGCCCGCCTTAGGGCCTATGCTGATAGATTCAATGCTAACCATGACAGCTGGTGGTTTGTAACCGGAGATAAAAAAGAAATTTATGATTTTGCTATAAAAGAAATGAAAGCAAATGTCGCAGATGTTGGAGCTGATACCGCTTTCCCACACACTGAGAATTTCTTTTTACTTGATACTAGCCGAATAATACGTGGCTGGTACAATGGTTTTGATACAGTAAAACTGGCACAGCTTGCAAAAGACATTCCTACAATTATGCTGGAGAGAGATAAAAAAGCACCTTCTGTATTTAGAGATTTTATACCAATACTACCGGTTATTTTTGTAGGTATTGCACTTGTTATTATATTAATGGCATTCCTTAACCGAAATAAAAAATTAAAACCACAATATTAATGCTACAACCATCGCTTGAAAAAAATGACCGCAAAGCCAAAATTTTGATCTGGATTGTTTCCATAGTGGTCTTTGTAGCTGTTATAATTTTAAGTAAAGTAAAACTGGTTTTAAACCTTCCTTTTAATGTGCATGTATTTGCTACATTTAACGCAGTAGTTAATTCAATGGTTGCTTTTTTATTGATTGCAGGCCTTATTACAGCAAAAAGTAAGAAGTATGTAATTCATAAAAAAATTATGCTTTCTGCTATTACCCTTTCAGTATTTTTCTTACTCAGTTATATTTGTCATCATCTGCTTGCAGGAGAAACAAAGTATGGCGATTTAAATCATGATGGGGTACTTAGCATAAATGAAACCGCCATGGCAGGCAGTTCAAGAGTTTTTTACTATATATTATTGGTGACTCATATTCCTTTGGCGGCAATCATTCTTCCTTTTATACTATTTACTGCTTACCGTGCACTTACGGGCGAATATGAAAAGCACCGTAAACTTGTGCGAATTACATGGCCGGTTTGGTTTTTTGTTGCAGTTAGTGGTGTGGTGGTTTATTTAATGATAAGTCCATATTACAACTAAGAGAATGGGTTTTTAATTTTCCCTATGCTTTTACCACTGCTATCTTATTTTTTCCAAGATAAGATATGAGAACTTCTATTTTATCGCCAACATGTAAATCTTCTTCAAAATCAATTTTTCCTTGTATTTTATTACCAATAACATTCACATAAATACTGTGAGGAGATACTTTAAAAACCTCTGCTGTTAAAGCTGTTTTTGTCTTAAATAATTTTACTGCCTGCTCAAACTCAGGTATGTATTTGTTGTTAAATAACGATGCAAATATTTTTTCTTTGCGTTCAATATTTTCTAATGAAAAAAAAACCTGTTCGTTTAAATCAAGTTCTTCGGGTATAATTTGCCAGGGTGAAAATGGTACAGGAAAGAATAGATAACTGTCAATTTCTTTTACAAAATATTTATCATCAACCATTTTTAAATAACCTATGAATTTATTTGTAAGCAGGCTCTTATTTATCAGTACATCTAATGTATTGTTATATAAAAATTCTACGCTTGTAGCAATCATCCTATCGCCACGGTCAGATAATTTAACCTGAAAGCTAACCACATCTCCCACCATAAAATGATGTGTTTTTTTGATGAGCTTTTTCTCTTTTAATTCTTTCTGTTTTTTATCATCTATATCAGCACGAACGGTCTTTTTTTTATGGGCTTCTTCGTAATCAATCATGGCATATTTCTTATCATGATTTATAAAAGATATTTTTCCTTCTGTACGTTGGCTCATGTTATAAAGTTATAGTTTTGAAAATTGGTAAAAGCTTTGGACTTTTTTTAAAATTACAGACCCAGTTCAATAAAAGGATCCCAAAAGTATTTTTCAAAATCAATAATCGTTTCTTCTTTCACCTTTATTTTTTCTTTCAGCAACAATTCTTCCATTAAAGTGGGAGTGGCAAAATGATGTTTACCAGTTAGCATTCCATTTCTGTTTACAACCCGATGAGCAGGCACTTTATTGGTTTGCTGGTGAGCTGCATTCATTGCCCAACCAACCATACGTGCTGATAATTTTGTACCTAAATATGCTGCTATCGCTCCATAAGAGGTAACCCTGCCTTTTGGTATTTGACGCACAACAGCAAATACATCTTCAAAAAAAGTGAACGTTTCTTTTTTCTTACTTTTTTCATCTATCTCTTTTTCTTTAGCCATGCAAATATTTATAAAACCTGTTTATTTAAGGCATTCTGTTCAATCTCTAATTGAAGTTCTTTATCAATATCTACTATAATCTGCGGAAGTTTAAAACGGAGGTAATGTATTTTTTTACTCCCTGCAATATCCAGATTTTCATAGTGTGTTTTTATTTTTAATTCTTCAGCAATATTTTCTTTTTTATAAGTGTCTTCAAAATCCTCCATCATTTCTATACCTAGCAAATCAGCTGCTTTTTTCGTATACAAATAAAGATCAGGTGAATCTGTTTTTAAATTTATACAGCCTTCGGTTTTTAAGACCTGTTTGTATAATCTTAAAAAACGGGGGTGCGTTAATCTTTTTTTTGCCTTAGATAATCGCAATTGCGGGTCAGGGAAGGTTATCCATATTTCATCAATTTCATCTTTTGCAAAATAGTCTGGCAATTTATCAATTTGTGTTCTTAAAAAAGCCGCATTGCTAATTTTTTCATCTAAAGCTTTTTTGGCACCGATGTACATTCTGTTACCCTTAATATCTATGCCTATAAAGTTTTTGTATGGGTGAAGTTTTGCGAGACTAACAGTGTACTCACCTCGACCGCAGGCAAGTTCTAATATAATTGGATGAACATTTTTAAAATGGGTGCACCATGCACCCTGCATATTTTGTGGATATTCTAATACATTCTCAAAAGATTTTATCTGGGCAAAACGAAGTAATTTTTTTTGTGCCATAGGGCTACAAATATAAAAGTAAAAAAGAGATCATTACATATGTTCATTTCCTTGCCAAGCGGCACAGCATTTGCTAATACACCATTATTAAAAACTAAAATATTTAAAAATGAAAAAATTACTGATTCTAATCTTGTTTTCCTTTGCAATTACTGCAGGAGTGCAGGCACAAACCGATGTAAAAGTAAAAAAGACCGCTACACCGGTACAAACAATACACAATGTGGTACACCGTCACAAACATTATAAAGGGTATAAAGTAAAAAAGAAGTACAATAACGGATACAAGACAAAAAAGAAGGTTGATACAAAAACCGGAGAAGTAGAAATTAAACACAATTAAACTTGTAATAAATATTTACTTGTTATAAAAAAAGCCGCTTATCTTACTATGATAAGCGGCTTTTGCTATTAGATAGGGTTGCAATAACTCAACAACCATGAATTCATTAATGTAAAATAATTATTTTATTTAATATTTTTTGAGGTTATATCTATTGATGTTTAAGTATGTTTATTGTTTTGGGTAACTGATGGGTCATTAAGAAAACCTCAGCAGCGACAGGCGTATTTTCAAGACTTTGGATTTGCGGTTTGACCTATTATTTTTTTCTTAATTACAATATTTATGAGCATTGATACAGCACTTTTTGTCCTTAATTACCCAATTCTCCAATTTTCAACATTTCAATCTTTTGGTTATTTATTAATATGCCATTCATTATTTATTCTATTTACATCTGGTAAAACATTTTCCGGATCAAGAATAACTTTATCAATTTTATATTTAGAAGGATATTTATACATCCAAGTGCTGCCTCTCTGCCATATTTCAACGGGTAACTGGATTGTTTCTTCTGTACCACCGTTTTGAACTATTTTTAGAATAACAGGCATGATCATTTTCCCTTTATTTTCGATAGTAATTAATGCACCTTTGGATGGATCATTTTCAACATATACTACAGTAGTTATTGCCTGATCAAGTTTCCACGTAGTGAAGAACCATTCTTTCCAAAACCAGTTCAGGTCTTCGCCTACTGCACTATTGATGCAATGAAAAAAGTCGTAGGGTGTAGGGTGTTTGTATGCCCAGGCCTCGGTATACTTTCTGAAGGCATAATCAAAGCGCTCCTTTCCTACAACAACTGTACGAAGTAAGTTTAGCCCATAAGCCGTTTTACCATAGTATTGATAATGTTGCTGTTCATCCATTGCATCAGTTACGGTCATTAACGGATCTTTATAATCCATAAACTCACTATAATCCCTGGATGCAAAAAAGCCTTTCTTAAAATATTCAGAATCATTTGCATACTCTTTATTATTAAATAGATCGTTGGCTATATAATTTATATAACTGTTAAAGCCTTCATCCTGCCACATATATTTTCTTTCATTGCTGCCCACAATCATTGGGTACCAGTTATGGCCAATTTCATGTGTTATCAAAAACCACAAACGGACTTTGGTTTCTTTGTAATTATTAAAAATCAACCCCGGATATTCCATGCCACCGGTTATACCGGCGCTACTCACAGCATTATTCCAGGGATATTCAAAAAAGTTTTTTGAATAAATTTCTATACTTGCTTTTAAGTATTCTGTTGATCTGGACCAGGCTGTGTCGCCTATACTTTCCACTGGGTAACAAGACATTGCAAGCACCTTACGGCCTGATGGAACATTAATTTTTGCAGCATCCCATATCATTCCTCTTCCTGCCACCCATCCCACATCTCTTGTATGCTGCATGGTATAATGCCATGTATGGTCTTCTTTGGTTGCGGGATACATAGATTTGTTCATGACCTCACCGGCGCCAATGATGGTAATGGTTTTGTCACTCGTTGCTGCAAAAGCAAGTCTTTTTATTTGTTGTGGAGTTAATACAGCTGCTGGATTTTGTAAATCGCCTGAACCGTATACCATCATCTCTGAAGGAACTGTGATGTAATAATCGTAATTGCCATATTCACAATAAAATTCTCCCAATCCTAAATAGGGCAGTGTGTTCCATCCCTCTACATCATCATATACACACATGCGTGGATACCATTGGCCTATCTGGTAAATAACACCATTTTTAGTATACTGTCTTCCAAATCGACCGGCTCCATCGACAGGTATTGTAAAACTGAAATTTATTTTAATGGAGACTTTACCTCCTTTGGGTAACATAGGTGTTTTAAGACGAACCTGCATCCTTGTATCTGTTATGATAGGTTTTGCAGAATAAATGTTCCCGTTCTGGTTTATTGTTACATCCTTAATTTGATAACCCCCGTTGGTTTTTCCGAGTACGCCGAAATAATCACCCGGATAACGTGTAGCTGCAACGGATCTTGAAGACGGACTAAAAATATTTTGATCCAGCTGAAGCCATACATAGCCTAATTGGTCAGGGCTGTTATTGGTATAAGCAATAGTAACATCTCCTATTATGGAAGTGTCTTTTTCACTCAATGTTGCATGTATAAGGTAGTCCGCGCTGTTCTGCCAATACATAGGTCCAGGAGTTCCACTAGCAGAACGAAATACATTCCCGGCAGTTGGGCTAAAAGTAGGTAAATAGAAATCCTGGGGATTGTAAAGAGAATTTTCATTTGAAAGGTTCTGGGCAAATAAAAATCCGATATTTAAGATTATTAGGCAGAGTAGAAAGATTTTTTTCATTGACTTATTTTAGAAATATAAAATATTAATTTATTGCGCAACGTTATTAAGTTTACTTTACTTGCAATGGCATGAGACAAAAGAGCAGGTATTGTTTCAGTTGTGGAAATAGAATGTGTCACGCCCGTAAACGCAGCCAAGGTTTTATTAAAGATATATATTAATAATTAATGTTTGGCGTTGTTGGTCATGCTTTTATTCAAGACCTAAATTTACAAAACTGATGATGGTTGCAATGTAAAAAAACACTTACACCAAATGCATTATTATGTACTGTGTATAAAAAAAATCGACACATTTTTAAACAATATTTTTTGAACTTATGCGAAATGAATGACAAGAAAATGAACGACAAGAAAATAAACGCTCCAAAAAAATGTTAATCAATTTGGCTTAAAAGCAAACTTAAAAATGTTGAAAAAAATGAAATGTTGACTTGGTACGTTTGCCAACAAAGAACTGCAAAGCCAAGATTTTGCATAATGGTACCAATATAACAGTCACTCTTTTGTTGTGCGTTCGAGCGGTAATCTGTAAGTAAGTAATTAAATATTATTTCTCTCCGTAAATTACCAAAGCACTTGAGTCAATAATAATATTTCCATCGGGATATTTTTGACTAAGTGCTGCATAGGTCTCAATTTTTATTTTTTCTTTTACGTCATCACTAGCTTTACCTAAAGCAGCAACGATGGGAGCGCCAACCTCTGTTTGCATTCCCCAGTAAGCATCAATGGTTTTGCAATTTAATTTTCCAAATATTTCCGTTTGAGAAATATTCTTTAATCCCGCTTGCGAAAAGATTTCTGAAATAAATCCGTCTTTGGCACAACGAAACATTCCTGGTGAACCCGGAGGTGATGGAAGAAGTTCCATATTTTTATTTATTGTTCCCATAATAGCTGTAACCCAAAAGTTTTTTTCAGGGATATTCCAGACTGATGTAGCAATTTTCCCCCCGGGCTTTAGCACTCGAACCATTTCGTTAGCGGCTAATACCATATCAGGAAAAAACATGAATCCAAATCGACAACTAATAGCATCAAAAGTGTTGTCGGGAAAAGGAAGGTCACAAACATCACATGTAACAGTTTCAATATTATAAATACCTTTTGAAGTTGCATTTTCACGTGCTATCTCTAGCATGTGATCGGCAAGGTCTGTAAGAATTACCTTACCTCCAGATAATTTCGCAGCAATTGTCAATCCCGGCTCTCCCGTGCCTGAAGCAACGTCTAGAATATTATCATTTTTTTGTGGGTTTAATAATCGAATTATTTCGTCTCCCATCGGCTTAAGAAAATCCATTACAAGCTCATCCCATTTCTTCCAGCCTGCAGAAAATTTATTCCAAGATTGCTTTTGTTGATCCCGAATTTGTTCAAGTTGCTGTTGCATCTTTTAAATTTTATATTGTCTTATAGTTTTATTTTCTCAAGGTAGTACGACGCCCAACGAACAGGTAATATTGCAGATGTGCAATTCATGGCTAGACCTGCCGAGAACCGCTGCTCAATAAAAATTTTAAAGTACAAGTTAAAAACCAAAAGCCCAACAAAATCCGTTCCCCGAAATCTCTGATGATGGCGCATTACAGTATAAGATAACAATTTTCAGCCCCACTTGCTGCAATACTTTTGTTAGTGGCAATTTTATTTGGCACTCTGCGTGTATCCTATAAAAAAACAAAACCCTTACAAGTTAATACTAGTAAGGGTTTTGTTTTTAGTTGCTGTGGGAGAAGGTTTCGAACCTCCACGAGGCAGTTAGCTATAGTACAAAGTTCGGTGGTCGACCCCGGTCAAACCAATATTGCTATCGGTTTGGCTCTATGCTACGTTTATCCTGTTATCCTCACCCCCGAGACAAGGGGGCATGTCTGCCAAAAATTTCATCACCCCACAGTATTCGATCCTTATCGCTTTAGGATGATAAAACAAAGGTAAGTAAATATCACTTCTATTAAATATATTTTAATGTTCTTTAAAATATTTTAATAAATGTGCAGATAATTTATTATTTTGTTGAATAAAAAATTAAAACCTGTGCTAATATGACTTCGAAATTAAATTTTGACAAACTCGATTCGCAGATAATTAATGTGATGATGAATGATTCGGAGATTTCTTATGCAGAACTAGGTAAGAAACTATTTGTAAGTGCGGGAACTATTCACGTAAGAATAAAAAAATTGCAGGATCTGAATATTATTACCGGTACAAGAATGACGATAAATACCAAATTGCTTGGTTATGACTGTACAGCATTTGTAGGTATTTATCTTGAAAAAAGTTCTTTGTATGACACTGTTGCAACAGAACTCGAAAAAATCCCCGAGATCGTCCGGCTTAATTACATAACCGGAAACTATAGCATGTTTATAGAAATTATTTGTACAGATATATCTCAACTTAGAAAAGTGCTTCACGATGATCTGCAAAATATAAAAGGAATTGAACGTACGGAGACCTTCATTTCATTACAGGAAGGTTTTAACCGGAAGGTACCACTTTTAGAAAAAGAATAAATTTATAACTCTCGCTGAAGAAATTCTTTAAGTGCACTTTGATAAACAGATTTTACTTCTCCTACCCTTTTTAAAAAATCGTTTCTTAATATTTTACTGCTGTTTATTGTTTTAGCATAGCAAACGGCTTCTGCAAACCTGTTTCTTTTCTCCCTTTGAGCACCGCTTGCAATAATATTGCTCATATCAGGATATTTGCTCACAACAGTTTTATCCCCATATTTTTTTATAACTATATCTCCTATTTTAGAATTTTTTTTATTCACTGTTTCTTTTACAAAAACCATGTTTCAATATTTTATACAAATGTATTTATTTCTTAAACCTTAATTTAAAAACAGTATCCTCCGTTTTCCACATTTTATCCAGCGAAGGATGTAAATAATTTAATAAATAAAGGCAATACTTTCATTCATTTATTTTACTAACAAAAAACAGCATATAATTTTAAAACAAATAAAATGGAAAAAGCGGGTAATATATTTTTTTGACTTAAGGCAATTGATGCAACAAGTTTCAGATAAATGCGTATTGCAGTAATTCATAACCTTTCCTATTCAAAAGTTTAAATGAAAAGCCTTTTCCTCTGTTTTATATAATTCTGACTTGATAAATATAATTTCTTTTTATATTTCAAGTGCAGCAACTAAACTCTTTAATTTACCGGGAATTTTATCCAAAGGCAAAACAAAATCTACACAGCCTGAAGCCTGAGCACTAAGGGGCATCGAGTCAGCTTCCGCGGACATATCCTGAGAAAAGGTTTTTCCTCCATGTGCCTTTATGTGTTTGCAGCCTTCGGTTCCGTCACCATCATAGCCCGAAAGGACAATGCCAACTGCACGCTCGCCCATTGCTTCTGCTAAAGACTTAAAGAATATATCTATCTGCTTGTTCCTTTTCGACCGTGGTGTAATTACTTTAAACTTATATTTTTCGATGGTTAGATCTGAATCCGAAGGAATTATATAAACGTTATTGGCGTCAATCGACATCGCCATAGAAGCTACTATTACATTCATTTTTGTATGACGTGACAAAATTTTAGCTAGTTGACTGACAGCAATGGGGTTCATGTGAGAAATAATGACGAAGGCCATTTCTGTTTTAGGCGGCATTGAATCCAGCAAAGTTTTATAAGCATTAAGTGCACCCGCAGAACCGCCTATGCCTACAATCAATTTAGGTTGTAAAGCTTTTATATTTACAGCGGGGCCTTCTCTCTTATTTTCCATTATTCACCTTTATCTTGTTTGGCTAATTTTTTACCCTCAGTAACATTTTTACCAATCTTCTTTTCCTTATTTGCTGTGAGGGTAGATTCTCCGTCCATCGGCATTAAATTTATTCCATCATCGCTTAAAATAAGTTTATGTACATCACTGTCGTGGCCCGTGCCACGAGACTTAACAATGAAAAGCCCACGAATGCGTTTTTTACTTACATCTTCTTCTAATTCTCTCACAACTATCCAGGTGTCTATAAGGGAGGATACGCCAATTTCTCCGCTGGTATCATTTTGTGCGGCAGAAGAAACAAGGCTTGTAAAAAAACTGGTAATGCCATGTGATTTTAAAAGATCAATCATACGGGTAATCATTGATCTGATTTCACGCTGCTCGCCCTCTCCAATAAGACTTGTAAGAGGATCAATAACAACCGCTTTTGGTTTAAATTCTGCAATGAGTTTATATAAATCGAGTAAATGCATTTCTAAACCAAAAAAAGAAGGCCTGGTCGAAATGATCTTTAAAAGTCCTTTTTTTATGAATGGTTCAAAATGAATACCTATAGAGCTCATATTTTGAATAAGTTGCCCAGCCGATTCTTCATAAGATAGAAAAAGACAGCGTTCTCCACGTTTACAACTTGCTACAGCAAATGCAGCAGCCAAGCTTGTTTTTCCTGTGCCTGCTGTACCTGATGCGAGCACGGTACTGCCTCTTGTGTATCCAGGTTTACCACTTTTAAACAGTTTGTCCAAAGAAGGAATTCCCGTAGAAACTTTTTGAGGTGTGCCGGGTTGATCCAGCCCGGCAGAAGTGATCGGAATTACTGAAAGACCTTCACTGTCAATCACAAAAGGATATTCGTTTGTGCCGTGTTTTGAACCACGGTACTTAATTACCCGGATTCTGCGGATGGCAATTTGTTCCTTTACTCTGTTATCCAGTAAAATGATGCAATCAGAAATGTACTGCTCCAAGCCATGGCGGGTATAAGTTTCCTGCATTGGCTCGCCGGTAACGATGGCAGTAACCTTTTTATTTTTAAGCCACCTAAAAAGCCTTTTTATTTCCAAGCGAAGAATACCCACATCTGTAATGCCGGCAAATATTGATTCAATAGAATCTAAAACAACCCGTTTGGCACTAATGCAATCAATAGCATGTTCTAAACGAACAAATAGTCCTTCAAGGTTAAAGTCAGTCTCCTGAATATCTTTTTTTTCCAAAACCACATGTTCTATCAAAATTTTTTTTCTGGAAACCAGCCCTTGTAAATCCAGGTTTAGAGAGGCTACGTCTGTATAAAGTTCATCTTCTGTTTCTTCAAAAGACATAAAGACACCCGGCTCTTTAAATTTTATAACTCCATTTATTAAAAAATCAAGTCCTAAAAGGGTTTTTCCGGAGCCCGCACCTCCACTTACTAAAGTAGTTCTGTTTTTTGGGAGACCGCCTTCTGTAATTTCATCAAAACCTTTAATGCCCGTGAGGCACTTTTGTATTTGCTTGTTAGGAAAAGAAGTTTTTTTGGGAGTAATTTTATGCATACAAGATTCTTTTATTATACCGTTAAGATTAACAAATTAAAAGAAAGCAGGAAAAGTTTTGGGTGGCCGAATTATTATAAGTTATCAGGAGGCATTAATTCGTATTTATGCACTGACAGAACTAAATTAAGATATTTGTAAGTTACCATATTAGTTCGAAATTAATTAGCTGTAATTGTTTTTTTACTAACGTTTCTTCAAAAGGCTTCGGTAGCATTATTTAAGTTGAGCTTATTTAAAGCATTCTTACTTTATAATTTACTTTCCTGTTTGATGTGCAAGGGTTATTATTATTCCTTTGTCGCCACGCTGCACGACTGCTTATTTTTAAGGGGTGGAAGGTGAAGGCAGTATTTAAAAATTATCCTGTAGGCAGTGGTATAAACTTACTTATTAATTATCGGTTGCTTTAGGATATCATGTCAATTTAAAAGTTATATTTTTTTAAAATGCAGTAAATTAATCCATATCTTTTTGATCATATTGTTGGAAATGTTGTCCTGCCAATGTTGTTGTAAGCGTTAATAAAAAAATTGATTCTTTTTTTGCCAATACATTGTGGGGAACATTTTGATGCAGTGCCAGCATTTCTCCGGGCCCTAATTCAGCAGATTGCTTTTCAGTTGTAATTAATATTTCTCCTTCAATAACCTGTATACTGATCAATCCGTCTATTGTATGTTTTATCATTTCAGCATCTTTGTGTAATGCTATCAGCACAATTCGCATACCATCAGTTTTAAAAACGGTTATGGCGTTTCGGTCACTTTCCTTCCATGCTTTTTCCTCCCTTATCTGTTTAGTAAAACTGCTAAGGTTAATTGTAACCATAGCTCCATCCATCATACGTTCCCCATGTGGACGTTGGGAGGTAGCCGCATTAAATTTTTGCTCCATTTTTTTTAATTTAAATCTTTACAAAAAATCTTTACCGTGTGTTTATTAAGTGAAAGAAAAAACAGACTTCTTTATTGTTTTAAGTTTTTAGATATGTCTTTAATAGAAAATTATTCTTTAGTATAAACAAGTTGGTTATCTACAATTCTTGCAGGGCTTGTGTAAGGGTGTTCTTCCCCTTTTCCGATACCCATAATGTGTATCACTGTCCAGCCATTGTGTTTTAAATAATCTGAAACAAGTGAGCGGTGGCAGCGCCACCATACAGCTTCGGAGCACATAAAAGCTACTGTTTTTTTTGTTCCTAAATACTCAAGTTCTTTAATGCCTTTTTTAAACAGTTCAGTTTCCATATAATCTGCATATCCTCTAAAAGCAGCCAACCGCCAACCGGTATTATGGGAATCGATATTTGTTTTTCGCCTTCCTCCCAGGTCTCTTAAATGAACATATTCTATTTCGTTTAAAGGCAACGAAATTTTCAATATTTCTTTATTAAAATGCGGATACCTTCTTGAGCCCGGAAAACTTCTGATGTCCGCAACCAATTCAATTTGAAATGATTTTAGCATTGCAACAAACTCATTAAAAGGATGAGTGGAATGCCCAATTGTCCATATTTTCTTTTGTTGCATGTTTATCAAACTGTATTGCATTAATTACAGTTAAAATCCATCAAAATAAGTGCCTTAATTTTTAAGCAAAAATGGAATTTATTTTATGGGAACATTAGGGCGCTTAAGGGCATAACCGGGCGCTGCAGGGAAGTGCAGGGAACGTTCGGGCCTTCAAAGGCACCCGAGGGCATAACAGCATTTCATTTCTATAGGCTTCTAATGAAGTAAGGTAGGGTATGGGTAGGGTGAGCGTACTGTGAGTGGCGGGCAATTC
>ENA-OFCI01000030-OFCI01000030.1-metagenomes-genome-assembly--contig:-NODE-30-length-90281-cov-7.032807_pt1 | contig 90281 bp, 94 predicted proteins | sample MGYA00153391_OFCI01 | MGnify analysis MGYA00153391
CGCGAACCTTGCTTTTTCACGCCGTTAACTGTCTTTTTGGGCTTTCGTTTTGCGGCTGAATTAGCTGCAAGAGGGATGAAACGATAGTCTTTTGCAACAAGCTCCTCCGCACGCTTAACCCAAGTTGAAATCTTGGTGCTTGCACCGTATCCGTTCGCAGTATTATTTTCATCATTGGGACGTAAAACTTTCGCTACCTCAGAGGGCTTTACACCTTTTAGGTTTGCGTCGTATGCCCTGAGATATTGAGCGTAGAGCCCCACTTGATATTGCTGCTGTTCTATTGGACTAATCTCATTTTCTTTTGCCATGTGTTTTCTAGTCGCTTTCAGCAAACTTAACGCGCCCCGCACCTGTTCATCGAGTGGCATTGTCAGGTCAAATGTTATTGTTTCTAACTGAGGTTTGCCTAGTCGCTCGCCCATGTCGTTTAGCAAATCCGTAGCGGCTTCGCCGCGTTTTTCTTTAGGCAAGAGCCTCAAAAAATCTCTTTTATCTATATTTGGCATAAAAAAGCCAGAACCCAGTTTCTTTGAGAAGTTTGCACCAAAAAATCCAACCGTGTCGCTTTGTGGCGGGTGAATATCTTTAAGCCCCCACGTTTTGCCAAGCGCAGAGGCCATCGGGCACCGACTGCATTTCGATACCCCTTCAATCAATAATCGAGCCCGATACTCCTTGTAGGTCTCGCTTTTATTTCGAGGTGGTGTGAATACATTTAATGCGTTCTCTCGGTCATCAAAAATCGAGCTGTAGGAATCGTTAATGTACGCTGAGTAGGATTCGTCAGTTTTGAAACGAGTGCGTAACTTTGCGTGCGCTTCGGGCGCACGCGTAAGATACCAGTCAACATATGATTTGGTCTCAGGATGCTTGTCAGCTGTCTCTTGAACCAGCGCAGCGAAATAATCCCAATCAGCTTGGTAAGATTGATTGCGGCGCAAAAACTCCCAAGCCCATCGCGAAGGTGTTGCTTTTTTCGGATCAGGATATTGCTTTGCTTCCCGCCAATCGGGTACGATAAATTGTCCGAGCATGTGCCCCCACACATCCCCTCAAAATAAGTTGCCAAGCCACCCGTGAGAGTGCGGAATTTGGGCCGTCGCCCTAGGCTTGGTAATTCGTCAAAGCGCAGAAAGCTTAGTTGCGCTTGCTGTAATGGCATGGCGAAGGTGAAGCATCCCCGCGCCGCAAAATCCAGAATAACAGTCCGCGAGCATCCGCACACTTCTGTTTGTCCCCACTAATCCCACGCTAAAAAGCGATTTTATAAAAGTGGGGACGTTCAAACTCCAATACTAGCGCGGCGTTCGAGGCGGTGTCCCCGCTGTCCCCACTGTTCCCAGCAAAAAACAGGTACAGTGTAGTTAGAGCGCTTCAGAACCAGCCCTTTCAGGCAGTATCTTTCAACAGCCGAAAGACTGCCTTCAATCTTTAATGTCACTTTCCCGTTACGGCTTTAGCCTCGCTTTTACAGCTAATTGGATTCGGATACATGTAGGTGCAGAAATGATCCACGCCGCGACAGGTGGCGGTGAAATTGTGTACGCCGCTGCTAACTGTTTCGTTCGATATTGTTATTTCATCGACTGGACAGCCTACCGTGCCCGAAGCTAACGACCTAGATATTTTCGCGGATGTGCAACCCGTCAATAAAACACAGACCACTAAGATCAATGGCTTCATCATTTTGATACCTCGATTGTTGTTATGGAAGAGAGTTATCCAAAGGAGTATAGCGAATCGGCTATTCACAGTTCACAAGTGTGTGCGGTAAACACGACACCAAATATCTGCTCGGGTTTATCACGCCGCTTTCTTTCCAAACTTTACTGCCACAACCGTACCGCCCGCTGAAACCTCATCAATGTAATCCGCCCACCATTGCATCATTTTCTTACGGTCATCCGTATAAGTTGAGCGGTGATAAGCCGCGCGAATTTTGTTGCGTTCCATGTGCGCTAACTGTCGTTCAATGGCATCAGGCTTCCATCCCGCCTCATTCGCTACCGTGGAAAACAACGCGCGAAACCCGTGTGCCGTGGCAATGCCTTTATACCCCATGCGGGCTAAAGCGCTGTTGAAGGTGTTCTCGGACAGGCTCTTTGTTGGATAGTACGGGCTGGGGAATACGAGGCCATTAACGCCCGCGAGCGGCTTTACCGCTGCCAACACATCAAGCGCTTGCCTCGACAGCGGCACGACGTGTTCCGTGCCCATCTTCATGCGGTGTGCAGGGATGCGCCATGTTGCGGCGTCCATGTCAACTTCGTCCCATCGCGCACCGCGCAATTCGCCCGGACGTACCGCCGTTAACATCAACAAGCGCAAGCCAAATGAAGTACACGGGTCGCCCGCAAATGCCGCGAGCTTTTTTAAGAAGCCGGGTAACTCCTTTTCCGGTAACGCGGCGCGCGGCGTGACCGTGCGAGCTTTCAGCACTTCGCTGGGCAATAGATCAACGAGCGGGTTTGATGTGATGCGTTCATGCACCATCGCGAAACGGAACACGGCGCGAATGCGCATCATTGTCCGCGAAGCGAGTTCACCCGCGCCGCGTGATTCGACTTGTTGAATGATCGCTTTCACATCGCGTGCGGAAATGCTCGCGATGGATTGTGACCCCAGCGCGGGAAATACATCAGCCTTGAAGTTCGCCAGCGTCCGCGCCTCATGGTCCACCGACCATTTGCCGCGAGCGTGTTCAATCCAGTCGAGCGCGACTCTCTCGAAAGTGTTCGCCGCGTTTTGCTTGCCTTGCGCCTTTTGCGCTTGCTTAAGAGCGCCCGGATCGTCGCCATTTTCCAAAATCTTGCGGGCTTCTTCGCGGCGAATTCGCGCGTCCTTCAATGTCACTTCCGGATAGACCCCGAAAGCGAGGCGTTTTTCTTTACCAGCAAATCGATATTTCAGCCGCCAATAACGCCCACCGGCTTTCGTGATTTCCAAGTAAAGCCCGCCACCGTCAAAGTGTTTACCGGGGCTATTGAGCGTTCGTAGCTTGCTGTCTGTGAATGGCATTTCAGCACCTCATTAGGAGGAAGAATCAACAATGTGCCCCCAAGTTATGCCCCCAATCGAGTGGATTTTGAGCGTACTTTGCGGACTTTTTGGGGGCATAATTTTCTGCGCCACCAAGATATGCCCCCAATTGTGCCCCCATATGCCCCCGGATTGCAACAAACGCTATTGAACGTTATAAAACAAAAAACCCGCAATCTCATAGGAGAAATACGGGTTTCAAGTACGTTACTGAACTACGTAAAACATAACTATGGTGCCGGAAGCCGGAATCGAACCGGCACGATGTTGCCACCGCGGGATTTTGAGTCCCGTGCGTCTACCAGTTCCGCCATCCCGGCACGGTTTGTTGCTTTGGTAGAACTTTTAGCGAACCAAATTATAGCGTAGTCTTGCTGATTTTCCGAGCCCTGTCGTTGGGTCACTCTTCTCTAAGGCAAGTTCTGAACAATGAAACTGAGCGATTTTGACTACCACCTCCCCAACGAATTGATTGCGCAGCACCCTGCTGCCTTGCGCACCGCGAGCCGTTTGCTGCATCTTGATGGCATGACAGGCAACATTCAGGATCGACAATTTAGCGATATTGTCAGCTTGCTGCGATCAGACGACGTGCTGGTATTCAACAACACCAAAGTAATGAAAGCGCGCCTGCAAGGACACAAGGAAACAGGCGGATCGGCGGAGGTTTTGGTTGAACGGCTATTGGATAACAATTCGATCAAAACGAATAAAGCGCTTGCGCATATTCGCGCCAGTAAATCGCCGAAGCCAGGCTCGAAGATCATTTTTGCGGGCAACATCAAGGCAACGATGGTGAAACGCGTTGACGACCTGTTTGAGTTGCATTTTGACGATGATCAAAGCGTTTACGACGTGCTAAATCAACACGGTGAAGTCCCGCTCCCCCCTTACATCACCCATTTGCCTGACGCAGCCGATGAATCGCGTTACCAAACAGTCTATGCAAAACATATTGGTTCAGTCGCAGCGCCGACCGCGGGACTACATTTTGATGAATCTTTATTGAATCAAATTCAAGCGGCCGGCGTGGCCTTGGCTTACGTGACCTTGCATGTTGGGGCGGGCACTTTTCAGCCGGTTCGTGATGACGATATCTCAAAACACATCATGCACCGTGAACGCTACCATGTGCCACAGGAAACAGTGGACGCTATTAACACTGCGAAGGCTTGTGGCGGGCGCGTCATTGCGGTGGGCACTACCAGTATGCGCACGTTGGAAGCCGCATCGAGCAGTGGCGTTTTGTATGCGCAGCAGGCGGAGACGCAAATCTTTATCAAGCCCGGCTACGCATTCAAAACGGTTGATCGGCTCATCACTAATTTTCATTTGCCAAAATCAACGCTGATGATGCTGGTGGCGGCCTTCGCGGGGCTTGACAATATGGCCAATGCATACCGCCACGCGGTAGGGGATCGCTACCGGTTTTTCAGCTACGGGGATGCCATGCTGATCGAGAAAAGCGGCTAGCGAACTGCCGTCTTTTAAATGACGTCAAACGCTACCATCCTCCAACCTCGCCCTTGGCAACGTACTCGCCCAAGCCGGATTTGAAAAATACCGCCACTCGTTTCGCCACCGAAACGCATCGTCAATCGCGGTGACGATTTAGGGATGGCGTCGCTGAGCACCAGTGAGTCGGCACTTCTGTAAGCAGAGTGACCCGATAATGAAATTGCATTTATCGCCATATTTTGCGGAGCAATACCTGCATTTTTAGCCGATGGATGCTGAAGATGGAGGCGCGCTAGCAGCAGGCACCGAGACAAAAAGTTAACATCGATAACCTTTGAATTACGCTCGGCCCCGGCTTTTGCAATCGTCTTTCGGACGATAACACCGAGAGACAGCGGATAGTGCGCACCGAGACGCACCGCAACGAGATCATTGACGCTGACATCTGCCGCGGCGACCGCAGGCACTACAAAACCGACACCAGTTTCACTAACATCCAGCACGCTCAGATGAAGGGCCCCAAGCTCCGCATCCAGCGCAGAATTTGCGATATCGGCGCTGTCCTGAGTTTCACAACCAGCCCTGCCCATTAGCGCTGGATTATGGGCACGGGAAACAGAAGGCGCACTCTGCGCGCCGATTTTATTTAACTCAAATTTGGCGGGCTGGCGGCTCTGCCCAACCGACGTGATAACGCCAAGTCTAAATAAACGTCTGCCGCTACCTCACTTTGCGGCGAAAAGCGCTTACTTTTGACGATAATTTTTTGCTCCAGCATCATCAATTCGCGCTCAAGAAAATCGATCACACCCACGTGCTCGTCAACTCGGAACGCCATACCAATACCCCAGCTTTGGAAAAGTACGCCACAGTGGAAGCTCTGGATGGCGCGTTCCAGTTGGTATTGCTGGGGCGCCAGCGCCAGGTAGAAATCAGCATTGTCACCGACCTCGTAGCGCGTCAGGCCATGCATCTCGCTGTTGATATTAATCGACAACAATAACGTAGCGTCGCTGGCAGAGGGGTTGGTTGACAACCACAATGCGCTCATCTAGGTAATGAGCCAGCTATCCAGTATTTCGAGGCCCGGTGGGAAAGATTGTCGCTGGCAAAACGCTCCAGCAAGAGTGTTCTCGCGTAGAGCGATTCCAAGGTCGTTTCGCTTCGCTGTCCCTCCATTCTGACTTCAAGAATGTGCTCTGATATTTTTTATTCCAACGCGCTTTTAAAAACCTGATGAAAAATGCCACGTGGTGCGATCGTTCGTTGGCCGGCAATTCGCCGCCACTTACTCGCATGGCCGCGCAGCAAAATGCTGAACGAGCGCCAGCAGCAGCGCGCGCTGCGACTGATCTTCCTCGATCGCAATGCGTATTAACTCGATCGCACGACGCGGCTGCTCGTCGTTAAATAATTCGCGTGCATATCTGATCACCCTATCGCTATCACGCAAATCGTTGCGCGGATCCGAGAATGCTGAAAAGCGGCTGGCCACATATTGATCATATAAAGGCCGACAAATGGGGTATTCACTAAGTTGATTCGCACCGCCCAGATTAGGTGCGAATACCGCCTGGAAACTCGAATACGAGCCTGGTTCATCCAAGGGCTTTCCCGTTTTCCTGTATTGCGAAATATTTTTGCCGGGTCAGGTCGGCTAATAATAAAACTAGTCGGGTAAGTGGACGCGGCTGTGCGCCGCCACATGTTGCTTTAAAAACTCCATCTGATCGACCAGAATGCGGCGATTGGCAAGGATTAAAAATTCCGCACGGTTCGGGATGTAGGGCGCATAAACCAGCTGCATTTGCGCTTCTTCCGGCAGGCGCGAGCCCTTTCGTTCATTACACGCTCGGCAGGCAGTGACCACGTTCATCCAGGTATCTTGTCCGCGCTTCGCATAAGGAATGATGTGGTCGCGAGTAAGCTTGGAGTGCGAGAAAAGACCTGCGCAGTAGCCGCACATATGCCGGTCGCGATGAAAAAGCTCGCGATTATTTAGCGGCGGTACTTGGTTAAAGCCTTTCATGGCCATCGCTTTGCCGCGAATCGCGATGATTGAGGCCGCCGTTACAGTGGAAACTTCGCCGGTATCGCGAGATTTGCCGCCACAGACAGTGAAGGCTTCAGAGCCCAGCTCCCAGGCGATACGAGACTTTGCGTAATACCAAACGGCGTGCTGCCAAGTAATCCAGCGATGTGGAATACCGTTTTGATCAAGCGTGAGGATCAATGGAAAACGCTTTGCCTCGGCAGAGAAAAGTGAAAACGCGGGTTCGATAGCACCTTTGCCCACACTTTCGACATGTGCGGGAGGGGTCGCAATCGCGCCGCGTCCCACACGAATTTTCGCATTTTTCAAGTTTTGTCCGGCTTGCTTCCTTTGATGCACGTATCCTCCAATCGTCCGCGCTTGGCGGTTTCATGTTGAACAGCGATAATGACCGTTGTTGTACCGAAGCTTCGATGGTGTATCCAAGCTTCGTTGCTGCATAAAACCTTTATAGCATCTAATAATGTAAATCTTATTCAGCTTCGAGATTCATGAATGGTAGCCGCTGCCAATGTTTTTTCTGGTTTAATTATGGAACCAGCATCAACCCAAAACTATCAGCCATGCCTAGAGGCTAATCCAATTTCCCTAGCTTGAGAAGCCCCTTATGAATTTAGATCGAGTCGATTCCGGCACAGACGTGCCAAATAACGTAAATGTTGTCATCGAAATCCCGATGAATGGCGACCCTATCAAATATGAGCTGAACAAAGAAACGGGCGCACTGTTCGTTGACCGTTTCATGTCAACCGCCATGCACTATCCATGCAACTACGGCTACATTCCGCATACGCTTTCAGACGATGGCGACCCAGTAGATGTGCTGGTGGTGACGCCGTTTGCGTTGGTCCCTGGCGTGGTCGTGCGCTGCCGCCCTATCGGCATGTTAAAAATGACCGATGAAGCTGGCGGCGACGAAAAACTTCTCGCCGTGCCCATCGACAAGCTCACCGCTATCTATCGCAATGTTAAAACCGTGAATGATTTGCCCGAAATCATGCTCGATCAGATTACCCATTTTTTCCAGCATTACAAAGATCTTGAGCCGGGAAAATGGGTAAAAGTGGATGGGTGGCTGGGCCCCGATGATGCAAAAAAAGCCATCCTGGATGGTGTCGAGAAATTCAACTCAACCAAACAAAAACCATATTATTAAAAAACGATCGCGTCGGCGATTGCGCTGCATCCAAAATTGACGTGGGCCGTAGAACCATAAGTTGCCGTGTATAAATTATGTGCTCTAGGTCAATTTTGGAGATCGCCGTGAACCGAGTTTTTATAGTTGTCACCTTCTGGTTGATCACCTCGTCGATTATTTTGGCTGGCCTGTCTTTAGGCGTAAACGCGGCAACCTGCGATCAACGCATCCACGCGGATAGCGGCGTCAAAACAGTTTCAATTGCAGAGCTTTACACCTCGGAAGGTTGTGACAGCTGCCCGCCCGCAGACAAATGGTTTTCAACACTCTCATTCGAGAAAAACGGCGTCGTGCCGCTAGCATTTCATGTGGATTATTGGGATTACATAGGCTGGAAAGATCGCTTCGGAAAGCCAGGCTTTGCGGAGCGTCAGCGCAAAGTGGTTGGGCTTCAGGGCAGCCGCACTGTCTACACGCCGCAAGTTATGCTTGACGGTAAAGACGTACGCAATGCGGTGGACTACTACGTATCAAATTTGGGATCATCTGATTCTCAATTAGATTCGAGCATTCGCGATTTGGCCGCAAAACCAGCCCAGGTCAGTTTGAAGCTTCGCGCACAACCGGCGTTGAATGCAATTGATGTTGCTGTGGCAGTCGGCCTAAGCGATGGATTGTTGCGAAAAGCCGGCGCTTCGTCATTGTCCTTGTATTTTGTGTTGACTGAAAATAACCTTGTCAGTCGCGTTACGGCGGGAGAAAACAAAGGCGCGTTGTTAAAACATAATCACGTGGTGCGGGAATTAAGTGGCCCAATTCAAATTCCGGTCGACGCAGGTTCATCTACCGACAATGCGAATAGTGCGGGTGAAATCAAAACAACGATTAGCCTTCCAAAGGATTGGAAGCGAGAGGATCTGAACCTGGTGGCGTTCGTGCAAAATAACCGTTCTGGGCAAGTGCTACAGGCCGTAAGCGTGCCGTTTTGCGCGCCTTTATAAGCTTGCGCTAGAGATCAAATTCAGCAGTTTTGGTTCAAGGCGCTCGCGCGAGGATCTACGCAGATTAGGCACAATCAGGTAGCTTTGATAGTTGTAACAATTTGTACGACAGCCTTCTTTTCTAGAGTTGCAATTTTTTCGTGAACAATTGTTGCAGAAAAACAATTTCGTTTGGCGAACAATGTAAGATCTAGCTCAACGATAATTTTACATTTCTGACACATGTGTACTGCAACTCCCTTCACGGTTTCTCTGGTTGATTGGCAACATCATGGCGAGGCACTTTCTCAAATCCGTTTCACGGTGTTTGTCCGTGAACAGGGGGTACCGCCTGAGATTGAGCTGGATACGCTTGACGCCAATAATGCACTTTGTATTCATGCTGCTGCCTGCGATTTAGATGGCAATACCATCGGCACGGGAAGACTGATTTTGGATGAACCGATTCCCCGCATTGGTCGCATGGCAGTATTGCGGGCCTGGCGGCGTAAAGGGGTCGGCACCGAAATTCTTGAAAAACTTTGCGACGAAGCGAAACGCCGAGACTACAGCCAGGTGCTATTGCATTCGCAGACTCACGCGACAGCGTTTTATTTTCATCATGGCTTTCTTTCGCACGGGATGGAATTTACCGAGGCCGGCATCCCGCATCAGGAAATGCGACGCGCTCTTTAGCCGCAACTAAAAAAAATTCTCAAGGAAAAGTCACTTCATATGGCAGCGGCTGTACTCGTAATGCTGCGCCTTCAAGACTTTTAAGACGCAGTGAGCCCGCTTTAATGCTTTCAATTTGCGCCACCACCAGTGCATCAAAGCCGCCCTCTGGAGCGGGCGCAAGGTTGGCAATATGTCCTGCTGCTTGCTCACCAAACTCTGGCGCATAAACACTTTCGCCCGGCTTGGGGTAATCATTGATTTGACTGTGCACACGTACCAAGCGGCGTTTCAAAATACCGCGATATTGCGTACGCGCGACAATTTCCTGACCAGGGTAGCAACCCTTCTTGAAATTCACGCCCCCGATCAGTTCAAAATTGGCCGCTTGTGGAACGAATTGGTCCTGCGTTTCTGGCAGCACCTGAATTATCCCGTCGCGAATAGCAAGTAAATCCCACACACCTGCGCCGACCTTGACGGCGTACGGCGTCAGCTTGTTCCAGATTTCAATTGCATTGACGGGGCTCGCCACAATTTCAAACCGCGTTGGCGAAACGCGAATAACTCTGCCCAAATCCGTATGAATGCTGCTCAAAACTCTCGTCGGAGCTGCCGCAAACACCGCGTGAATACTGGCTTCCAGGGCATCGCCTGCGATAGTATCCGTGCCTCCCACACCAATTTTCACCCACTCGGCGCTTAAATCTTCCAGCTTTACCTTTGAGCGCAACACAAACATTTGCAATCTTTTTTGAATCGCGCCTTGCAGTGTTCGGGGCATTTGCAGAAAGATGCCCTGCCTGCCTTTCCACAGCAGCGGCGTTACCAACATACGGCCTTTGGGTGAACACCAGCTGGTGACTTGCGCGTCACCCTCTGCCAGCGCAAGCACGTCATTGCTCAATTGCCCTTGTAAAAATGCCGCCGCATCCTCGCCAGAAACAAGCAACAATCCTTCATGCGAAAGATCGCACATGACGATTTGACCGCCTATCGATTGCAGCTCGGCATTTGCGTTGCCGTAGCTGGAGACGCGACCATCGAAAAACAAGGCGCCTGCGCGTTGCAGCAAATCAGTCCAGAGAGGATTCATCAAGTAATAATAGAGTTTATCAAGTAGCCATTTTACGTTTGTTCTGATGACCAATATAAATAAAACACCGCCGTGGCGGGATGACCCTCGCTGGATATCCGTCAGCGTATCGAAAATCGGCATCACCATGGCATCCGCGGCCGGGGTAGCCGCGCTGATGGCTGTGCTTACTTTGCCGTTGGCAATGTGGGTCATTGTTGGTTTGGGCCTGGCGCTGTGTATTGGCATTGCCTTCGAGATCACCCAACTCCTGCTGATACGCGCAGATTCAGTCGTGGCGTTTTACCTGCTTGACCTAGACGCGGAAAGCTTTCCGCCAGATCAGCAGAAAAAGGCAGGCCCGCGCAGCGTACTCGGCATTCGACTACACCACCGCAATGGCCGACAAAGCGAGGGCCGCATTAGCGATGGCGCTTTCGTGATGCCGTGGTTTATCAGCATCCCGTACGTCACCACAGCAGAGCAACCGGGAAAAATCGCGCATCGCTTGATAAACAGAGTTTGGAACAGACTTCGGCCTTTCCGTTCAGCAACGTTGCCGCTATGGCGCGATTCAATCGCGCTCGACGATGGCAGGCGCACACGGGTAAGACTGCGCTGGGTTTAGTGCGATGGCCGACGGGGTAAGGATTGAACTAGGCATGCACTGGCATCACCACCGTGAACGCTTTAGACGTGACATTAGGGGTGCCTAGCGCAATCGTGCGTCCGGTATAATTTGCGCTCAAATGCATCGCTTCTCGCACTAATTCCCAAAGAGTCCTCATGCCTCGTGTCACTTCCCCCACCTCCTCCAGCTTCTTGCCGATCCTTACGCTCGGCGGGCCCGTCGCCATGTCCGACTTCAGGCTAAAAAAACTGTTGTCACCATTGCAAGAAAAATATCCGGCAATTCGCTCAATTCACGCCGAGTTCGTGCATTTTGTGCAGGCAACTTCGGCGCTGGATGAAAACGAGACGAAGATTTTACAGGCTCTTATTACATATGGCTCTCCAGCCACAAATGCTCCAGAAGGCACGCTGGTGCTCGTCCTACCTCGCGTCGGTACAATCTCTTCATGGGCTTCAAAAGCAACCGATATTGCGCATAACTGCGGTTTGGGAAAGATCAAACGAATTGAGCGTGCCACTGCGTTTTACGTGCTGGCAGAGACCGAGCTGAGCGTCGACGCACATTCAGCTGTACTACATGCCATTCATGACCCGATGACCGAAACCGTGCGCACATCGCTTGATGATGCCGCCGAGCTTTTTGTGACGCAAGCGCCAACTCCGCTCGTAACGATTTCCACCACACGCGATGGTAAATCGGCATTAACTCACGCCAATACCGAGCTCGGTTTAGCATTATCCGCTGACGAGGTTGATTATCTTTTCGACTATTACGCGACTATCAAACGCGATCCTACCGACGTCGAGCTGATGATGTTTGCGCAGGCTAATTCAGAACATTGTCGCCACAAAATTTTTAACGCGTCATGGACTATTGACGGCGAAACGCAGGATAAAAGCCTGTTCGCAATGATTCGCAATACTCATCAAATCACGCCAACAGGTACCATCGTTGCCTATTCGGATAATTCAGCCGTTATGCAGGGCGCAGCGATTGAACGATTTTTCCCATCAAACGGGAAATACGATTTCCATAATGATCTGACTCACGTCGTGATGAAAGTTGAAACGCATAATCATCCGACTGCGATTGCGCCGTGGCCCGGTGCTGCGACCGGTGCCGGCGGCGAGATTCGCGATGAGGGCGCGACCGGCATTGGTGCCAAACCCAAAGCCGGTCTAACCGGTTTTAGCGTCTCAAATCTTGAAATTCCCGGCCATGAGCAGCCGTGGGAAATGCGCTATGGCAAGCCCGCACGTATTGCGTCGGCATTGACCATCATGACCGAAGGCCCGCTCGGCGCCGCCGCGTTTAACAATGAATTTGGCCGCATCAATTTATGCGGTTATTTCCGCACCTATGAGCAGCTATCCGGGGGCGTGGTGCGCGGCTATCATAAACCGATCATGATCGCCGGCGGTCTTGGTAATATTTCAAATGCGCATACGCACAAAAAGCCATTTGGCCCGGGCACCTTGTTTATTCAGCTCGGCGGGCCGGGAATGCGCATCGGCCTGGGTGGCGGCGCAGCATCGTCGATGGCGTCAGGCTCAAATACTGAATCGCTCGATTTTGATTCCGTACAGCGTGCTAATGCCGAGATGGAACGGCGTTGTCAGGAAGTTATTGATGCATGTTGGCAGCTCGGTGAAAAAAATCCGATTTTGTCGATTCATGATGTGGGCGCCGGGGGCATCTCCAATGCGCTGCCGGAGCTCGCGCACGTTAGCGGTGTGGGCGCAAAATTTGATCTGCGCAAAGTGCCGAATGAAGAGCCGGGCATGAGCCCGAAAGAAATTTGGAGCAACGAATCCCAGGAGCGCTACACCCTGGCGATTGCACCGGAATCGTTGGCCACGCTTCAACAATTCTGTGAGCGTGAGCGCTGCCCGTTTGCGGTGTTGGGCGTCGCCACTGCCGAGCCGCAATTGATCGTGACCGATTCACTGTTTGGCAACCATGCCGTCGATATGAGCATGGATACGCTACTCGGCAAACCGCCGCGCATGCATCGTGACGTCGCGTCCCTCCAATCAATGCTCGTGGCCCTAGATACGAGTGCAATGCAATTGAAAGAAGCCGCCTATCGCGTGCTCCGATTACCTGCCGTGGCGGACAAATCGTTTCTGATCACCATCGGTGACCGCTCAGTGGGCGGGCTGACCGCGCGTGATCAGTTCGTCGGCCCGTGGCAGGTGCCGGTGGCCGATTGCGCCGTCACGTTGATGGGCTACAACGCAACCGAAGGCGAAGCAATGGCCATGGGTGAGCGTACCCCGCTGGCGGTGATCAACGCGCCCGCATCGGGGCGTATGGCGATCGGCGAAGCTATTACCAACATTGTGGCGGCCGACATTGCCAAGCTGTCAGACGTAAAACTATCCGCAAATTGGATGGCGGCGGCGGGCGTGGCGGGTGAAGATGCGAAATTATTCGCCACCGTCAAGGCAGTCGGCATGGAACTTTGTCCGGCACTGGGAATTTCAATTCCGGTGGGAAAAGATTCATTGTCGATGAAAACGTCATGGACGCAGGATCAGCAGAAAAAAGAAGTCGTCGCACCGGTGTCGTTAATTATTTCCGCTTTTGCGCTCGCACAAAATGCGAGCGCCACGCTTACACCTGAACTCTCGCGTGAGGACGATACCGAGCTGGTGTTGATCGATTTGGGTCAAGGTAAAAACCGGTTGGGCGCATCCGCGTTAGCGCAGGTATACGCGCAGGTCGGCGACATCGGACCAGATGTTGACGACGCAGAATCGTTGAAGGCATTTTTCAACGCTGTACGCCAACTCGCCCGTGACAAAAAAATCCTGAGCTATCATGACCGTTCAGATGGCGGCTTATTCGTCACGCTGGCGGAAATGTCGTTTGCGTCACATCTCGGAATCTCTATTTATCTGGATACGCTGGTATTCAACGCGCGGGAAACCGACGTGGATGATTATGATGTCACCGCGATTCATAAAAAGCTGGGCGACGACGATGCCGTATTGGCCGCGCTTTTTAACGAAGAGTTAGGCGCGGTTATCCAGATTCACAAAGCCGAACGCGCCCACGTCATGCAGGTGTTGCGGGGTGCGGGGTTGAGTACCGCAAGCCATATCATCGGTCACCCGAATACCACGGATGATTTGCGCATGATTCGCGGCTCGAAACCGATCTTTGCGGAATCGCGAATTGAATTACAGCGCGCCTGGTCCGAGACCAGCCACCTGATTCAATCGCGGCGTGATAACCCAACCACAGCAAAGCAGGAATACGATCGCATCCTGGATGCGAAAGATCCGGGCCTCACCGCCAAGCTCAGCTTTGATGCACTTGACGATGTGGCAGCACCATTTGTCGCGGCGTCAATCAGCACCGGTGCCAAACCAAAAATTGCGATCTTGCGCGAGCAGGGTGTGAACGGTCAGCTCGAAATGGCGCATGTATTTACCAAAGCCGGATTCGACGCTTATGACGTCCACATGAGCGATATTATCGAAGGCCGTGTGTCGTTAAAAGATTTCAAAGGCTTTGCGGCCTGCGGCGGATTCTCGTACGGTGATGTGCTCGGCGCAGGTGAAGGCTGGGCAAAATCGGTGCTGTTCAACGCCCGAGCCCGCGATGAATTTGTGACGTTTTTTCAACGCAGCGATTCCTTCGCGCTCGGCGTCTGCAATGGCTGCCAGATGATGTCGAATCTGCACACGATTATTCCCGGTGCTGAAAACTGGCCACACTTCGAGCGCAATAAAAGCGAGCAATATGAAGCGCGCACCGTGATGCTGGAAATTCGCGATTCTCCCTCGCTATTTTTTGCCGGCATGGTGGGGTCGCGCTTGCCGGTTGCTACCGCACACGGCGAGGGTCGCGCCACGTTTCGTGATCAAGCCCACCTCGATGCGGTGCGCTGGCTCAGCGCCGCCCATTTCGTCGATGGCCACGGCGCAGTTACTGAAAAGTTCCCCATGAATCCCAACGGGTCGCCACTCGGCATGACGGCATTCACCACACCTGACGGCCGCTTCTCGATCATGATGCCGCACCCCGAACGCGTCGCGCTCAACGTCAATTTGTCATGGCATCCAAAAGCGTGGCGAAACGAAAACGCGCCATCGCGCGAAAGCCCGTGGCTGCGAATGTTTCGGAATGCGCGGGTTTGGGTGGGCTAAAACGAGTTTCAAGACACAACGTTTATGAAAGGGGAAATATGAAGAAGAATATCTATTGCCACGCAAATTTTCGCGGTTGCCCGGCTGGCGGGGTACACCATCCGCTCAATTTCGGACTCTGGCGCTGAGGCGGGACGCGGCAACCCTTAGGTTCTAAACAGCATCGCATATCAATCCGAGTTGAGCAGATTTGACGCACTCGGAGTAAGACGCACCGCGTGCTTTTTCTTAGGGAAGGCCGCATGATTTTTAAACATGGCAATATTTCAATATTGCGTAGTGAAAACTGGATTGGATTGCCAACGAATTGAATCAAAGAATCCGCAAACGCTTGGGCTGGATGAGCCCCGCTGCGCTATTATCCAAATTGACCGCCGCAACGACAAGTCGAACGCCCGCCTTCCATTCCACCTCAATCGGCAAGCTAGACAGGCACTTTACTTTTTCGGCTTCGGGAAAATTCAAATCGCCGCGGTGATTAATTCTCAAACCGTGCGCCGAAGGCTTCGCTGTATTGAGTTTCGCCAAATTCAAAATGCGCGTCTGGGCTTTCGCCGAGGTAGGTTGATTCGACGGTGACCTTTACATAGCGATCAAGCTTTCGCCAAATCGCGTACGTCAGCGCCCGGGCGATGTCTCCCGGGCGTCCGCCTGCGCGGATTTCGTGGTCGGCAATCAGGATCAGCGCAGTGGCATCGTTGACACGAACACGATCCACTTCTTCGGGTTTGGTCCAATGTGCGGTAAATTCTTCGACCACTTGTGACACCTCTCGCGGCAGCAGCGGTGATACCGACACTTCAAGTCGATACGGGTTACCTGCTTTGGCGAATTGCACCTGGATTTCGTTACTCATCTTGCTACGTTAATCGAATCTGGATTGATGTGCAATGCTGCATTAGCAAAAACAATAAATTTAACAATCACGATTGTTTCATGACAACAAATCTGACAACCCGCATCTGTAAACAACCACCCACAAAAAAAGCGGCCTGAGCCGCTTTTTTTGTGGGTGAAAAGTTAGCGATAAGTTAAAAGCAGAATTAGTCGTGACTTAACCACCCGCCAATTTCTGGCAACAGCTTATGACAACTTATTCAACTGTGGCTTTTGCACGCAATTCCTGCACTAGCTTGGTCACTTGATCTTGCTGTGCACGCTGCTTGAAATTATCTTTGACTTCGGCAAATGCAGGCACTTTCATGTCGCGCACATCATCCAGACGAATCACGTGGAAACCGAAAGGTGACTTGACGGGAATTTTGGTAGTCTCGCCTTTTTTCAGAGCTTTCATTGCGTTACCAAACTCGGGCACGTAGCGGCCTGCAGGACCCCAATCGAGATCGCCGCCATTATCTTTCGAGCCGGTATCTTTCGATTTGTCTTTTGCCAATTTTTCAAAGCTCTCGCCTTTGCCGAGGCTGGCGATGATGGCTTTGGCTTCGTCTTCTGTCTCTACGAGTATATGGCGGGCTTTGTATTCTTTATCGCCCATTTGGACCACAAATTTTTCGTAATCACTTTTCAGCTTTTCGTCGGTAATGGGATTCGCTTTGACATAATCGTCAAAGAAAGCACGGATCAACACCGCCTGGCGGGCCATGTCCATTTGGGCCGATACCAATACGCCACGGTCAAGACCTTTCTTGCGGGCGGCTTGCGACAGAATTTCACGATTGACGAGTTCGTCTTTGATTGCATTGCCAACGTCTGGTGTAGACGGCTGGCCGGACGATTCACGCTCACGATTCATGGCGTCAAAATAAGCTGCTGGAATAACAACGCCGTTTACCTTCACAGTACCCGATTCGGCCTTGGTGCTGGCTTTGGAGGCCGCTTTTTCGGCCTTGGTTTGGGCAGAGGCTACCGGGCCACTTGCGATCAACGCGGCGGTGAGAGCGAACACAACATATTTCAATTTGGATTGCATAGTTCTTCCTTAACAAGAGTAAGACAAAAAATAACGATTACAAAAATTACAACTAAAAACCTAAGCTTAAGCCTAAGCCTAAAACTTTGACCGAAGCCTCAAACCTATCAAGATATCGCAAAAAGAATTTAACGCCTGCGGTTACTACCGACATCGTTTACCAACTGCGTCGCTTGCCAACTCCGTGTCGGCTGGTAAATTCCACCAATAGCGATGTCGTTCTACGCATTAGCATTTTTGGATCAGGATGGAACCTGCGCATCAATCTTCAGCGCATGAATACGAGTCTTCATCAAATCATCCAGCAATTCATAAATCATTCGATGCCGCGCAACTAACGGCTTGCCCGCAAAAGCCGACGACACCACCGTGATTTCGAAATGCGTTCCCACATCCTCTACCGCCACGCTGCCGCTTCGCTCAGCGTGGGCACGAGCCCCGGCGTGGCCTGCGTGGGAGGCGGAATCGTCCACAACCTCAAGCAATTCAGGCTTGAGCGCTTGAAGACATAATTCAATCTGATCGCGAATAGTAGCCATTAGTTCATTGCAGTTAGTTTGGAAATGTTTTCTTGAACGGTTTAACAGTGACTTTTGAGAACACACCGGCGGCGCAATAAGGATCTTCAGCAGCCCACGCGATGGCCGCTTCTCGAGAGGCAAATTCAGCAACAATCAACGAACCGGAAAAACCCGCCGGGCCCGGATCATCTGCATCAATCAGAGGATGCGGGCCGGCCAGAACCAACCGGCCCTCGGCCTGCAACGCTTTCAGACGCTCGACATGCGGCGGGCGGCTGGCCACACGGCGTTCGAGCGCGCCGGGCAGTTCTTCACAAATTATTGCGTACAGCATGGCCAACCGCTCTTACTAAAGGCTTTCATTAATTTCTCTCGCTTTTGTGTTCAATAGCAGCCGCAGCTGGCGTGTCGCCGGCCTCGGGTTGTTCCTGCGGCATATACGGATATAGCCAAATAATTTGCGCGACGATGAAAACCAAAAACAGCCCCATGTCACCAAAGGTTTTGAACAAAAACCAAGTATCCGTGGATTGGTAGTATGCAAAATAAAGGTTCAATACCGCCACCAACATGAGGAAAACAATCCATGCCAGCGCCAGCTTTTTCCAGACCAGCGGCGGAGCCTGGATTTGATGATTAAAAATAACGGAAATCGGATTTTTGCCGAAACCAAACTGCGCCACCGCGATCGCGATCGCCATCACCACGAACAGCACAGTTGGTTTTATTTTGATGAACATCTCATTTTTGAAAATGATCGTTGCGCCACCCGCGACAACAATAATTCCCAAACCGATCCACATCATCGGCTCTACTTTTTTGCCGCGTACTTTCAGATAAATCACCTGCGCAATCGTGGCGACGATCGCAACAGCCGTGGCCACATAGATGCCAAACATCTTGAAAGTGGCAAACATCAAAAGCAGCGGGAAAAAGTCAAACAACAGCTTCATCGGGTTAAATCAAAAGTCACGCTAAAGAAAAGGATGCAGAAAAGAGTGCGAGGAAAATCAGTGACTTGGGATTATCGCATTTTTCGCTTGACCTTGGAATGACGTTCATTCCGCTGCTCTTGAGCCTGCTTTTGATGCCAGGCAAACTCAGTGGAGACGCTTCCACTTTGTGTGTTCGGCCTCGATCAAGGTACGCGTGTCGGGCGGAAAGCCGGGCTGTGATGCAACCGCGTAAGCCTCTTCATAGAACCCTGCGCACTCGTCAGGCAAATGCATATTCAGCGTATCAAACGCATAGCGCATTAACGCTGCATCACCGGAGCGGATGGCGGTAATCGCAAAATTAAGATTCAACATACGCCACGGTCGTTCAGGATTTGAACGCTCCAGATCAGCCTTAAGCTGGGGCGCCAAATGCACAATAAAACCCTGCATGAGCGCAAACGCCGCGGCAGTTTCTTGCTTTGATTGCGCTTCGTTGGAGCGCACAGCCAATGCGTTGACTACCGCTTCGGTCGTTCGTAGCGGCAAGTCATGGCGCATCGCCCACAGCCCAATTCCTAGGATAACGGCATGCCATTCGGTGCGGACATTACCAAGGTCAAAACGGTCTAGCCAGCTTTCCAGTTCGGTCGCAGCCCGCAACGCTTCGTCTGCGGCTTCACCTGCGTCTTCGAGCGGCAGAGGGCCGTCCGCACCATATTCGAAATCAAGTCGTGCGCTTACTTCAATAAATTCGCTAATCGCGGCGACCAGCGCGATGGCATCGTGGGTATCAAGTTTGCCGCCATTAGGACTTGCTACACCGAATCGTTCGCGATAAGTATCATTAATGGCGGTGGCAACTTTGGAGAACCGCGTCGATAGCGGTGTTTCTTCAGGCGGGTTAAGTACGCTTGCATCTTTTAAAGCGAGCCGGATGGGTTTGATTTCAGCCATAAATTCATGTCGTTATTGGGAATATTGATTATAAAAAGCGACGCGCTTGATTTGGATTAGCGCGAAGTTGACATTCACGAATGGTTTGCGAATATTTCACATAAGCGGTTACAGATTTTCAATCGAGCGACTTTGTTATGATGAGAGATTGAATAACAAGTTGTGCGAATTTTGAATAATTTTGATTTACATAATCACTCTAATGCGTCTGATGGATTGCTACCTGCCGCAGACTTGGTGGCGCTGGCCGCGCGCAACGGCTGCGATGCAATCGCGCTTACCGATCATGACACGACTGATGGCATAGCATCGGGACGCACCGCCGCACTAGACCTGGGGCTTAAGTTTATCGCAGGGGTCGAAATTTCTGTTTCATGGTCACCCACTATCGATGCGAAGTCTACTACGTTGCACATTGTTGGTTTGGGCGTGGACATCGAAAATAATACGCTCGCCAGCGGACTGCATAGTATCCGTCAGGGCAGATTTGATCGCGCAAAGCTCATGGGTGATGACCTGGCGCGTGTCGGCATTAATGGTATGTTTGATGCCGCATATGCACTGGCGGAAAATAAGACCATGCTGGGCCGCACGCACTTTGCCCGTGCGCTCGTCAACGCCAAGCACGTGACCAGCGTTGGCAAAGCTTTCGAGCGCTATCTTACCTACGGTCGCCCGGGCTTCGTGTCGCATCAATGGGCGAGCTTAAGCGCCTCGATCAACTGGATTCGTAATGCAGGTGGCATCGCGGTGATCGCCCACCCGGGGCGTTACAACATCAGTAAGTCAGATATGACCTCGCTTCTGGCTGAATTCAAGGAATTGGGCGGTGCTGCGATTGAGGTTATTACCGGCAGCCACACCCCGCAACAATATCGGGAGTATGCGGCGCGCGCGCGCGAATTCGGCTTTATGGCGTCACGCGGAGCTGATTATCACGGCTCGGGTGAGAGTCACATTGAGCCGGGAAAATTACCCTTGTTGCCGGACGATTTGATGCCCGTCTGGTCTCAACTGCAGTGATTGATTTGTAGTGAGTCAATTTTTTACGTTGCATCCAACGCATCCTGAAGCGCGCCTGATAAAGCGCGCAGCTGAAATAGTGCGCAGCGGTGGCGTAATCGCCTACCCGACAGATTCTTGCTATGCACTCGGCTGCCACATTGGTGACAAAACCGCGATGGAGCGCATCCGAAAAATTCGTGATGTGGATGAACGTCATCACTTTACGCTGGTATGTCGTGATCTATCAGAGATTGGCACGTTCGCGAAAGTGAACAACTCGCAATATCGATTACTCAAGGCGCATACCCCTGGCAGCTACACTTTTATTTTGCAAGCCACGCGCGAACTGCCGCGCCGCATCGCGCATCCGAAACGCGCCACCGTCGGCGTACGGGTGCCTGAGCATGTTGCCGCGTTGGCACTTTTGGCGGAACTCAATGAGCCCCTGTTATCCTCGACGCTAATGCTGCCAAACGACGTCGAGCCGCTGAATGACGCCGATGAAATTCGCCGCAAACTAAATCATCAGGTTGATTTGATTCTGGACGGCGGCGCATGCGGGGTGGTGCCCACCACCGTGATTGATTTGTCCGGCGATGAACCCATATTAGTGAGACAAGGTAAGGGTGACTCGACCGTGTTCGGTTTTTAAGGCACGGGCTTTGTAAGCTTGCTGTTTTAACCCTCATTTCCCCCCAATCTAATCAATCGTATCCGCAAAACTTATTTTTCAAAAATTACGCTGAGAACATGGATCCAAATATTATTCAAAAAATTGCCGTCTACGCAATTCCGCTTATTTTCGCGATTACGTTACACGAAGCCGCTCACGCCTACGCAGCGCGTTATTTTGGTGATAACACGGCCTATATGTTGGGCCGCATGACCTTGAACCCGATCAAGCATATTGACCCGATCTGGACTATTGCAGTGCCATTATTAACGCTTTTCTTCGGCGGTTTTATCTTCGGGGCCGCCAAGCCGGTACCGGTTAATTTCGGTGCGTTACGCAACCCAAAACGGGATTCAATCTGGGTTGCTGCCGCAGGACCACTGGCAAATTTGGCAATGATGCTGATATGGGCTTTGGTCGCCACCATCGCGCAAAGTATGCCCGATTCTGCACCGATGCTGTTTTTGTCTTACGTAGGCCAAGCTGGTATTTTAGTCAACGCGCTACTGATGATTTTTAATTTGTTTCCATTACTGCCGTTGGACGGCGGTCGAATCATAGCCGGGCTTTTGCCGAACAATCTTGCGTATCAATATTCGAAGATCGAACCGTACGGCATGTTTATACTGATTGCTCTGATCGTCTCGGGTGTATTTGGCAAATTCCTAGGGCCACTGGTAGACATAAGCATGAAAACCGTATACTCTATGTTTGGTATTGCATAAACCAGCGTCGTAATCCGCCTCCCGGCGATGACTGAACGCCGCTTGAACAAAAAGTTCGCAAGAGTTTTGCAATGAGAAAACCCGTTGCACGCGATATGGACATGGACATTTTATTTCCGTCGCAATAACGCTTGGCACCTTCGACTAAACGTCCACATAGCTTATTTAATTAATTATTGGCACCGCACGCACCACGCAAAATTTGCCTGTGTTTGTGACTAAAAGGGCTTGACCCCTCCGTATGTTTCCTGACCGCGTTTTATCTGGCATGCGCCCCACCGGGCGTTTGCATCTTGGCCACTATCATGGCGCGTTGAAAAACTGGACCAAGCTACAGCACGAACACCCATGTTTTTTCTTCGTCGCGGATTGGCATGCGCTGACCACTCACTACGAAACGCCAGAGGTAATTGAGCAGTACACCTACGATACCGTGACCGACTGGATCGCGGCGGGGATTGACCCATCGCAGGCAACGCTGTTCGTGCAATCCAAGGTGCCACAGCATGCTGAGTTGACGCTGCTTTTGTCATTTTTTACGCCAATTTCATGGCTGGAGCGCGTGCCCACCTATAAAGATCAAGTGGAAAAGCAGGCACAATACGGGCGCGATTTAACCACCTACGGTTTCCTCGGCTATCCGCTGATGCAGGCGGCTGACATTCTGATTTATCGCGCGAATAGCGTGCCAGTGGGTGAAGATCAGGTCTCGCATATTGAGCTTACCCGCGAAATTGCGCGCCGCTTTAATCATTTGTTTGGTCGCGAAAAAGGCTTTGAAGAGAAAGCAGAAGCCGCAATCAAAAAATTGGGCTCCAAAAAAGCCAAGCTCTACAATGAATTTCGCACCCGATATCAGCAGGATGGAGATGATAGTGCGCTTGAGGCCGCGCGTGATTTGTTGGGGGATGTGCAAAATCTTTCGATGGGAGATCGCGAACGATTGTTTGGTTTTCTGGAGGGCGGTGGCAAAGTAATCCTGCCGGAGCCACAGGCATCGCTGACGCCGACCGCAAAATTGATTGGCCTTGACGGACAGAAGATGTCCAAAAGCTACGGCAACACAATCGACATGCGCGACACACCGGACGCCATCACAATTAAAGTCCGGCGGATGCCTACGGATCCTGCGCGAGTACGCCGCACCGATCCTGGCGATCCAGAAAAATGTCCGGTATGGACACTGCATAAGGTGTACTCAGATCAAACGGTTCGTGATTGGGTGATGGCGGGATGCAAGAGCGCTGGCATTGGCTGTTTGGAGTGCAAACAGCCCGTTATTGACGGCATCATTACCGAGCTAAAGCCGATGCGTGATCGCGCCGCACCGTTTGAAGAAGACCCCACTCTGGTTAAAAATATTATTGCTGATGGCTGCGAAAAAGCACGCGATACAGCGGAAGAAACGATGCGCGACGTGCGCGATGCAATGGGATTGAATTACCGATGAAGTCAGTTTGTCTAGCGTTAACGGCTGCTGTTGTGTTGTCCGCCTGCGGCGCCACCGTATCACCTCCACCCGCACCATTTACCGCTTCTCCGCTTGCACCCGCTACCGCATTGATGGTTGCAGCGATTGCGCCGGTGGTGGTGCCCAGCAAATTACCAGCGGGCAAAACGCAATTTGAATTCGTCGACAATAAAGGCGACCCCACCCGCCCGGTCAAGGTTTGGATGTTCGTGCCTGAATCCTGCGACACAAGGTGTCCGCTGCAGTTTGTGATGCCCGGTGTAAAACGGGATGCCGAACAATATTTGGATGCTTGGGTGGGATTTGCGAACGAACGCAAATTTGTGGTCGTCGCGCCGGAGTTTAGCCGTCAATACTTTCCAAATGATGATGACTACACTTTGGGGCGATCCACCACCGAGACGAATCCGGCCAAATGGACTTTCGCTGTACCTGAGCACCTGTTTGACGAATTGAAATCGCGCTATGGTTTCGCTTCCGACACTTACCGCTTGTTTGGTCATTCTGCGGGCGGCCAGTTTGTACATCGCATGCATCTATTCATTCCACAACACCGCGCAAGCCCGATTATCGCGGCAAACGCGGGCTGGTATACCGAGTTTGAATGGGGCCTGTTGTTTGCATCCAAGTTTCCCTACCCCTACACCACGATAGGCTCGCGCGTTGATGAGGCAGGCACCAAATTGGTTTTACATCATCCCTTCGTATTGATTCTGGGCGATCAAGATACCGACCCGAACGATGCGATGCTCAACAAAAGCGTAGCCGCTAACCTGACCGGCTCGAACCGCCTGGCGCGTGGTCGCCACTTTTACGAAAACGCGCAGCGTGCGGCGCAGCGACTGGATGTGAGGTTTACCTGGCAGCTGCAGATAGTGCGCGGCGTTGCCCATAACCATGCGGGCATGGCTGCGGCTGCCATCAAATTGATGTATCCCGATTAAAAAATGAGCATTGAGCTAACCGCTGATCGCATCGCGGAAATCCCGTCGCAGCCATCGCTGGATATGCAGATGCCGATCGCACGTATTCGTGGCGAAGTGATGACCGAGATGCCGACGGATTTGTTTATTCCACCGGATGCGTTGTCAGTCATCCTTGAGCAATTTGAAGGCCCGCTGGATTTATTGTTGTATTTAATTCGCAAACACTCGGTTGATATTCTCGATATCCCGATGGCAGAATTGACCCGGCAGTACATGAAATATATTGAAGCAATGAAGGATACTCAGCTTGAATTAGCGGGCGAGTATTTATTGATGGCTGCGATGTTGATTGAAATCAAAACACGCATGTTGTTGCCGCGTCCACCGAAAGAAAATGAAGCTGAGGTCTTGGACCCACGTGCAGAATTGGTGCGGCGTCTGCTTGAATATGAACAAATGAAAGCAGCAGCGCTCGCCATCGACGCCATGCCACGTAAAAACCGTGACTTTTCAATCGTAGATGTATTGGTTGAGCAAAGCCTGATAAAGCGCGTGCCTACCGTGTTGGTTGCTGATTTGACAGAAGCTTGGCGGGTCATTTTAAATCGCGCAAAAGCCACCCAAAAGCACCGCGTTGGCCGCGAGGAGCTTTCGGTACGTGCGCACATGAGCCGTATCTTGAGGGTGCTAACAGGCAAGGGCTTTTTGAAGTTTGACGAATTATTTACGCCAGAAGAAGGCGTTGCCGTTGTGGTCGTAACGTTCCTTGCGGTGCTGGAAATGGCCCGCGAGTCGCTTCTCGACATTACGCAGTCGTCACCATTTGAACCCATCTACGTGAGACTCCGTGTCAGCAATGACGATGGCGATGAAAATGGGGCACTCCAACTTGAACCGACAATCGCATAACGAATGCTTAATACGCTTGGGACATGTGTGCAGATGGATCGGCGCTTGCCCAATTAGACATGGTGGCAGAAACGCACGCAGCGCATGGCCGCAAAGTCCTCACAAAGCTCACAGCGTGTACAAACCACAAATACAAATTGCAGTGGCCGCAGGCGAATATAAATTTTAATTTTTTAATCCTTAATCGTTTAATCCGTGCGGCACCCAAACAGCCGCACCGCCGTTCTAGAAGTGATAAACAAGATGTCGAATGAACACACAAACTTAAATGAAACCGCACATCCGGATCAGGATGAAGCAGCGCCAGCAACTCCGTCTGGTTTGATATCGACTGAGCTGCTCGCAACCGACGCCATGACAACTGAATCGGCCAACGAACCTATAGACGAATCCGGTGGCAACCTGGCTGAAATGAAACCCGTATCGATGCAGCCAGCCATCGAACTCAACGAAGCCAAGCGCGCGCTGGAGGCGGCATTACTCGCGGCTTCCGAGCCAATGCCATTGCAGGAGCTAAAAAAAATATTTGACGGCGAACTCAGCGCCGATATTTTGCGTAATTTGCTGGATGAACTTCGCGCTGAATGGGCTGATCGCAGCGTTGAATTGGTTGTGGTCGCGAGCGGCTACCGTTTCCGTGTGAAGCCCGATTATCAAAAGTATATTGATCGCCTGGCCAATGACAAGCCGCCCAAATATTCGCGCGCAGTGTTGGAAACGATGGCAATCATTGCCTATCGTCAGCCAGTTACGCGTAGCGATATCGAGGATATTCGCGGGGTGGCGGTATCTCCCCATATTTTAAAGACGCTGGAAGACCGCGGCTGGATTGATGAAATCGGCCATAAGGATGCGCCCGGACGCCCTGCCCTGTTCGCGACCACCAAACATTTTCTGGATGATCTGAATTTGATCTCTCTCGACGAGCTGCCAGCGTTGCACGAGTTGCAGGCGACGCTGGACATGTCGCACGCGGGTGCAGTTTTGAATGCAGGTTCAGAAATTTTTGCGCTGCCAGGTATTGCGGCAGGTGTTGCCGTAAATGAGGACAGCACAAGCGAAAACAGAGAACAAGGCATTGAGCGTAAAGCCGTTACCGACGATGAAATTAATCCTAAAAATGATCACGACACAAATAAGATCATCGAGATTGTGGACGGTGCTGCGCAGGCTGCGCCACCCCTCGATGAGCGAACCATAGAGCGCTCGACTCAAGATACGCCTCAACTAAACAATGAAAATATAGAAGCAAATGAAAAATCAAGTAACGCAAATGCAAGTAACCCGCATAAAAAGCATTCGTCAACGTCTGGAGAATCATTATGATTAAGCGAGCAGTCATTCGCGCCCCGGCGCGCGGCTATGTGGATGGTCGCTTTATTGGCGAAGAAAAAGAGTCCGCAGACGCGCTCAACGGGGGACATGGCAAAGGCCGTGGCAAGGGCGGCGCGGGACGCCGGGGCAAGGCGAATGCAGACAGCGTGTTATCAGGTGACAACATTGGCAACACCACCGCAAAACGTCGCACACGCAGTGGCGCGGGTGCTGGCGCTGGAACGGGTCGTGGTCGCGCCGCCGGCGGCGCGGGTGTCAGTAGCCGAACCCGTGGTGTCAACGGCGCTATGGCAGGGCAAGGCGCACGCACGGATGGAGCCACTGGTGGTCGTAGGCGTCCCCCCGGGCAAGGCGATAGAGGAGGCGATAAGGGACAAGCCGCTAAAGCGCAAGGTCAAGGCGTTAGCCAGGGCCGACGCCAAGCGCAGCCGAGGACTGGCGGGCAGGGACGCTCACCGGGGCAAGTGCCAGGTCAAGGATCAGGTCAGGCATCAGGTCAAGGACAGAGCCGCGATCCGGGCCGAACAAAAGGGCGCACCTCGGGCCAAGGGCAACGTGGACCACGGGCTGGCGGCTTGGGGTTGGATGGTCAGGGTACGAGCCCATTCATTTCTGATCTTGGTCAGGATTCCGCGTTGCGCGGTGCAGCCCGCACCAAACAACGTCGCGGCAGTACCGGCAAGAAATCACCGTTTCGTACCGGCAGTGCACTCACTCACGAAATCTCACCCACCCAAGGCTCTGATTTGCGTCGCTTGGGCGATGAGGCCAAATCGGGCCAGTTTGCAGAAGCGTTGGCGGCGAGCGCCAACGTCAAGCGCGAGCGCCTGCACAAAGTGCTGGCGCAATCCGGTCACGGTTCGCGCCGCGATATGGAAATTATGATTTCATCAGGCCGGGTAATGGTCAACGGCATTGTGGCCACCACCGGCACGCAGGTCGCGCCGGGTGATAACGTGCTGGTCGATCAGCGCCATGTAAAACTAAAATTTACCGAGGACACGCCCCGCGTACTGCTGTATCACAAGCCTGAAGGCGAAATCGTTACCACCAATGATCCCGGCAACCGCATCACCGTGTTTGACAATCTGCCACGGGTCGAGACTGGCAAATGGGTCGCGGTCGGCCGACTTGATATCAACACCTCTGGATTACTCATCTTCACTACCAGCGGCGAGCTGGCAAATCGTTTTATGCACCCGCGCTATGAGGTTGAGCGCGAATACGCGGTGCGTATCTTAGGCGAGTTGACGGAGGACCAAACGAAGCTTTTGCTGGCGGGCGTAAAAATTGAGGAAAACACGCCGAAAGCTGCGCGTGATGAAGATGATGACCGCTTCAATCGCATCGACGCTGGTGATGATAGTGAAGATGAATTTGAAGACGAAATATATGATGTCGAGCCCGATGACGATCTAATACCGCCAGCAATGCCAGACGACGACGAACAGCCTTTGGCCGGCGAGCTGTCCGGCAATCAGGCGTTAGCGGAGTCGCCGTCAGTTTTACATCAATCTGACGATCAACCTGCGGATGATCAGCCTTCGGACCATCAGCCGATTGACGCGCGCTTTTTAGGCGCAGTTGCCACCCCAGCCACCGTGCCATTCCCGCGAAATCCGCTTGCCAAATTTGATGTTATTGAAAAGCGTGGCGGTGAGGGCGTGAATCAGTGGTATCACGTGGTGATTCGAGAAGGACGTAATCGCGAAGTCCGCAAGATGTTTGAGTCCCTTGGCCTGACCGTGTCGCGCTTGATTCGCACCCGCTTTGGCAAGGTCGAGCTACCGCCGCGCTTGTTACGCGGCAAAATGGTCGAGCTAGATGAAAGCCAGGTCAGAAGCGTACTGGCTTCAGCCGGCATGAAAGTCGAAGGCCCGGTAGCGCCGCTGGTATCACGTGGTAAAAATGCCGGACCGCGCATGCCAGGCGAAAGCCCCGAAAGTCACCACGGTCGCGGCAGTCGAGGTGGCGACGCGACGCGCGTTCAAAACCGGACGCGGCAACAAAATCAACGAACCGGGCCAGAAGGCGCCGAACCGGGCGGCGTCGACAGCACAGGATTGGCGGGACCACGTAGCGCAAACACCCGCGGTCGAGGCACTAGTGGGCGTAATAAAGGGCCACGTGGAGAGAGACCGGGGAACAGGCAGGGGCAGGGGCAGGGGCCAGGGCAAGGCCATGCAATGGTCGCAGACGGCACGACCTTTACCGACAACGATAATACGGGTAGCGGCAATGTCGAGGCAACCGGTGTTGGCCTTGATGGCGCAGCAATCGACAACAACGCCAATCAATCGCGGGCACTTCGCCAGCCACGAGCTGGATCTGGTGACCGTAACGAGACGGGTGGCCGTGGACGCGGTAACCCGCGAGGCGGTCGCGGACGTCGCGCTTCGGGCGCGCCACGCGACGCCGGTTTGAATTCGGGCAATGTCGACTCACTGCCCGCATCAAAAGGCGCGGGCAATCGCGCCGAAGGCTCATTGGCTGAAGCAGGCGGGGGGAATAACATTGATGGGATTGGAAATGGAAATGTTGACCCACGCCCCGACAACCGCCAGCGCGGCAAATCGCGTCGCACATTCCGCGGTCGCAGGCGCACCGGGACTGGTAGCGGAGCGGGGGCACAAGCGGGTGCCGCTGATGGCAGCAGCAGCGGCAATGCAGGTGGTGCAGATAACCCAAGCAACTCGCGTGAGTCTGGAGGAGATGCGGGAGGCAATACCGAATAAGGGGATTGACGGCATCAACTCACGCCAAGCTAAAAATCACCTAAAACGTTTGATGCGGCTTTGAAAGCTTTGAATTAGGTTGACACCAGCTGTTCGCGCGTTACCAAAAATACAACTTCGCCGCCGACGCTGGTTTCAACCCAGGTTAGCGGCAAACCCGCGAACGCGGCTTCCACGCCTTCGCGATTGAAGCCCGCTTCCACCACTAGTAAACCATGCTGGTTGAGAAAAATCGGCGCGGCTTCCAGGATCGCACGTACATGATCGAGGCCATCTTCACCGCTAGCCAATGCCATGGTGGGCTCATGCAAATACTCGTTCGGCAAAGCGGCCATCGATTTCGCCGTCACGTAGGGTGGATTCGAAATAATGACATCATAGGTGCGGCCTCTCAGCGCCGCAAACATGTCTGACTGCACCAACTGAACGCGCTCGTTGAGTTCATAGTCATTGATGTTCCTGGCCGCAACTTTGAGTGCCGCCGCTGATAAATCCACGGCGTCTACGGTAGCGTTTGGAAACGAAAGTGCCGCCAAAATCGCCAGGCATCCTGAACCTGTGCAGAGATCCAGCACGCTATTTACATTACTGGCCGACTGCACCCAAGGATTCAAATGATCATGCAAAAGTTCCGCGATAAAAGACCGTGGCACGATCACGTTTTCATCCACATAAAACCGATGTGGCCCTAGCCACGCCTCGTGGGTCAGATAGGCCGCCGGGATGCGCTCTTTAACGCGGCGCTCAATAATTTTGAGTACCTTGTTACATTCTGCGCGGGTCAATTTGGCATCGACAAAAGGATCGAGGTTATCGAGCGGCAAATGTAGGGTATGAAGAATCAGATAGACGGCTTCATCAAACGCAGTTGCCGAACCATGGCCGAAAAATAAATTCGCCTCGTTAAACCGGCTCACCGCAAAACGCAGGATGTCGCGGGCGGTACTCAGCTCGTCATAAGCGGCGACAAAATAATCAACCGACTCTTTTTTTGGAATGAATTCCAACAATCCCGCTTTTTTAGGCATGTGAGACTCGCTCGATCAGAAGGTTTTCAAGTGTCGCAAAATAAACGTCATGAAGCTGCGCGATGTCAGTCAGCGCCGCGCGTTCATTCAACTTATGGATTGTCGCATTAACCGGGCCAAATTCGGCGATCTCGCCACACACATCCGCGATGAATCGTCCGTCCGACGTGCCGCCCGCCGTAGATAGAGCGGGCTTAACGCCGGTGACATCACGAACGGCAGCAGTAAGTGCATCTACCAGCGGGCCACGCGAAGTCAGGAACGGCTTGCCGCCCAGCTTCCAGGTAATATCATAGTCGCATCCATGCCTCTGGAGAATGTCTTCCACATTGGCTTTTAGGCCGTCTGCCGTGCTGGCTGTGGCAAACCGAAAATTAAAATAGACTTCAACCGTGCCCGGGATAACATTGAATGCTCCGGTACCGCCATAAATATTTGAGACCTGAAAAGTGGTGGGCGAAAAATATTCATTGCCGTTGTCGCCGACCGTTGCGGCCATTTCTGCGAGCGCCGGGGCGACCATCAAAATCGGATTCCTCGCCAGATGCGGGTATGCAATATGACCCTGGATGCCCTTCACAACCAGTCGCGCAGACAAGGAACCGCGCCGACCATTTTTGATTGTATCGCCAAATTTTTCAGTCGATGACGATTCACCGATTATGGTGTGTTCAATCCGCTCGCCGATCCGCTGCAGCCACTCAACTACCTTGACCGTGCCATCGGTCGCCGGCCCCTCTTCATCGCTCGTAATCAGCAGTGCAATAGAGCCCGGATGATCAGGATAGGTCTGCACAAACTCGGCAGCAGACGTCACAAACGCAGCAATGCCAGTTTTCATATCTGCTGCGCCGCGACCGTATAAATACCCATCTCGTTCGGTTGGCATAAACGGATCGGTATGCCATTTATCGAACGGCCCGGTTGGCACCACATCAGTTTGGCCTGCAAAGCAAACCAGCGGCTTCGCAAAACCGCGTCGCGTCCACAGGTTACTCACGCCATTTGAATTGAAATATTCAAAACGAAAATCCAACGCCTCGAGCTGTTCAACAATTAATGGCTGACGGCCCGCATCATCCGGCGTGATGGAAACGCGCGCGATAGGCTCACGGGCCAGCGCCACCGTGGAATGAACGACCGGCATCACCTCGGCTTGATCCATCAGGTGTGCGAGTTACTGCTCGCTGAGCTATTAACGGCCGCATTAACAGGCCCGATATGGGCACCATTGCGTGTTGCCAGCACCGGTCCAACGCGATCTTCGACATATTTTCTCAACGCGGGCTTTAAGCGCAACAAGAAAAAAATTTCGGTCATCACAAACAACGGGCCAATGGCCAAACCCATCACATCGTCGGTAAACGCTGGCTTGACGCCCTCATATTTATGACCCAAAAATTGTAGCGCCCAACCCGCCACAAAGATCACTGCGGCCAGTGTAAGGGCTATGGAGACGCTGGTTTTAGCCGTCACAAGCGAGGCAATGGCGGTCGTGACAACCAAATAAATCGCCATCGCAAAGCCCAGCGGGCGATCCAATAGCAGGTAATAAATCATCGCGATAACCACTAGCAGCCAGCCCGCATGAACCGCGCCAAAACTGATTTGCGAAAATGCTAAGATCGCGCTGAACACAATCATCGGCACACCAATAAAATGGATATTGATATTACGCTGATCACGGTGATAGGCCGCGTATTGCGTGATGTGTTGCTCGAGCGTGCGCATTGAATTTCCGCCGAGGGTTTAGATAAAAAAAGTACCTGATTGTCGCATTTAATGCGCAGCGCTAACAGCGCCGCAAATGAAACGTACCTAAAGCGACAATTGGATAGCGTTGTACAAAACCGCACCCAAAGCCACAGCATTATTCATTGTTATTTCGCCGCGCGCATCACCAGCGCCACGCCCACGGCGGTCAGCATTAAGCCGCCAATGCCGAGCCACGCAATCGATTCACCAAACAAAATAAACGCCATCAGCGCGGTAACACTGGGCGTCAAGAAGAACAGGCTGGCCACCTTTGATGCCGCCCCACGGCGAATCATCACGTACAGCAACCCGATGGCGCCGATCGATAGCACAACCGCGAGCCATAGAATCGAAAACATGAATTGCGGCGTCCAATCAATACGCATAGTTTCGAACATGAGCGCCAGCGCTAGCACCACCACACCGGTGGCGGAGTATTGGATAACGCCGCCCGTCCGTAAATCCATATTCGCGCAAAATCGCTTTTGATATAGCGTACCGAGCGTGATGCCGGTCAGGGCGACGCCGGCTATTCCCAGCGCCCCCCAGTTAGCCGCGCCTAGCGAATATTTGCTCACAATCACCAAAATGACGCCAGCTAGGCCGAGCGACATACCGAGCCACTGTTTAACGTTAAGTCGTTCGTTTAACAGGAGTTGCGCCAAGACCGCTGTCAGCACCGGTTGTAGGCCCGCGATCATGGCCACAAAACCGAGCGGCAATTTTAGTGTGATCGCGTACAACACGCCCGATAAATAGGTGGCATGCACTAGCAGACCCGCAATGGCAATATGCGCGGCAGCCGGCAAACTGGCGGGCCACGGTGCCCGCATCGCGAGTGAGACGGTAGCAAGAATAGTCACCACGACCACCATTCGCACGAACGTCAGCGTGAAAGGCTCAGCAAAAGGAATGCCGTATTTGGAACCAATAAAGCCGGTGCTCCACAACATCACAAAAATTGCGGGCGCAAACGTTATCCAGGAAGAGCTGTTTTCGGATTTGGCGGCCATAAAGGAAACGTTTTTTAAGGGCGATGTGAAGCGGTGGGTAAAGTCAGCGCGAAGCACTCGCTGCATGACGCGCAATTAGTTGCTTGGCAATTTTTAAAACAGGCAGAATACACAAGTCAGATTATGGGTGACGAATCATGTTTACAAACTTCAGACACTTTTGCATTAATGTCACAAACAGGGGCTTGGGCGACGCTGACCCGGACGACGCTGACGAAAATATTTCGATCAACGGCGTGGTCGGCGGGAGCGGACCGCCGTTGCTGCTGTTACACGGTTACCCGCAAACACATTTAATCTGGCATCGGGTCGCACCGGCGCTCGCAAAACGTTTTACGGTGATTGCCACCGATCTGCGCGGCTATGGTGCCAGCAGCAAGCCGCCGGGCCGTTTGGACCATGCAAACTATTCAAAACGTGCCATGGCGCGCGATCAGGTCGAGGTGATGCGGCAGTTGGGCTTTGCCTCGTTTTACTTGTGCGGACATGATCGCGGCGCGCGCGTATCGCACCGCCTTGCTGCGGATTATCCAAACAGCGTCAAGAAGATGATCTTGCTCGACATCTCGCCGACCTTGGCCATGTATGAGCAGACCTCGATGGAATTTGCGCGGGCTTATTGGTGGTGGTTTTTCCTGATTCAACCCACGCCTTTCCCCGAATCGATGGTGGCAGGCGCGCCCGATATTTATCTAAAGAAAAAAATCGGTTGGGGCCACGCCGGACTCAGCCCTTTTACCGAAGAAACATATGGAGCCTATTTGGCCTCGGTAAGCGATCCTGCGACCATGCACGGTATGTGCGAGGACTATCGCGCGGCAGCCTCCATTGATTTGGAACATGACCGCGCGGATCGCGCTGCTGGCAAGAAAATCAACTGTCCCTTGCTCATTCTGTGGGGCGAACATGGCGTGGTTAACCGCTGTTTCAAGCCGTTGGATGACTGGCATCGAGTTGCGGGTAACGTTAGCGGGCATACGCTGCCATGCGGGCATTATGTACCGGAGGAAGTACCTGCTTTATTGATTGAGGAAATGAAAACGTACTTTTGTTAGCAAGCAATGAACTCGTCGTCAGGAGCGGCGTTCAGACCAAAAAAACTGGTTGGCGCCGCCAATGCTGCTGTTTGATGAAAATCAAGAAAGTTGTTGTATTAGCTTTTGTAAACGAAAACTCAGTCAGTGACGACTCACCTTCTAGTAGAATCTGGAGAAGTATAGTTACACACAGGCCTGAGCGTGATCGTAAAAACTTTTTGCAAACTAGAAAGGCAAGCTGATAATCGCATGTAAAACGCTGAGCACAAGCGAGCAGACAGGCTGAAAAGCAGCCGGATATGAGCAAGCAAACATAAATTGCCAGCCGCATGAAAACTATAATAATAAGGAGAATAGTTTGAATATTAGAAACCCAAAAGATTTCTGGTCAGGTGTGTTGTTTGCATCGATTGGATTTGCGTTCGCAATTATCGTCAAAGTTTACGAATACCCGATGGGCACCGCGAGCCGCATGGGCGCGGGCTATTTTCCTTTCTGGCTCGGCAATCTTTTGGGCGTGATGGGTTTGGTCATCATTGCCAAAGCCTGGGTGAGCGACGGCGGCCGCGTTAGTAAATTTGCATGGCGTCCGCTTCTATGGGTGCTATCGGCCTTCGTTATTTTCGGCCTGACCGCGAAGTGGCTGGGCTTGGTGATTGCGATCGTGTTGTTGGTGATGATCTCGTCGTTTGGAGGCCACGAGTTCCGCTGGAAAGAGGCATTGATTTCGAGCGCGATTCTAGCGGTCGGATCAGTCGCAGTATTCGTCTATGGCCTTAAACTGCCATTCCCGATTTGGCCAGAATTTTTAGGCTAGGGCAGACGATATGGAACAGCTACTCGCAAATCTTCAGCTGGGCTTTAGCGTCGCCCTCACGCTCAACAATTTATGGTACTGCCTGATTGGTTGTTTTTTGGGTACTCTGATCGGTGTACTGCCGGGCATTGGTCCGGTAGCCACCATCGCGATGTTGCTGCCCGCCACATTTGCACTGCCGCCAGAATCATCGCTCATCATGCTGGCCGGCATTTATTACGGCGCGCAGTATGGCGGCTCTACCACCGCGATTTTGATCAATATTCCGGGTGAATCTTCGTCGGTGGTGACCGCCCTCGATGGCTATCAGATGGCGCGACAAGGCCGCGCCGGCCCCGCCTTGGCAACCGCGGCGCTGGGTTCCTTTTTTGCGGGCACGGTTGCCACAATCTTGTTAGCGGTGGCGGCGCCACCGCTCGCGCAGTTGGCATTCAAATTTGGCCCCGCTGAATACTTTTCGTTAATGACATTAGGCCTGATCGCCGCCGTGGTACTGGCACATGGCTCGGTCATTAAAGCGATAGCGATGATTCTGCTGGGGCTGCTGCTCGGGCTGGTGGGCACCGATGTGAATTCCGGAATGGCACGGTTTAGCTTTGGCATCCCCGAGTTATCGGACGGCATTGGCTTTGTGGCGGTGGCGATGGGTGTTTTTGGTCTCGCCGAGATCATTAAAAACCTTGAACAAGTAGAAGGTGAACGCGAAGTTTTCCTGAATAAAGTTACCCATCTGTGGCCCACCAAGCAGGACTTTAAAGACGCGACGCCTGCGGTGTTGCGCGGCACTGCGCTGGGCTCGCTGCTCGGTATTTTGCCCGGCGGCGGCGCGGTACTGGCCTCGTTTGCGGCCTACACGCTGGAGAAAAAAATTGCCAAGGACCCGTCAAAATTTGGAAAAGGCGATATTCGCGGCGTGGCCTCGCCAGAGTCTGCTAATAATGCCGCGGCACAAACCTCGTTCATCCCGCTGCTGACGCTCGGCATCCCGCCCAATCCGGTGATGGCACTGATGGTCGGCGCAATGATTATTCAGGGCATCCAGCCGGGCCCGCAAGTGATGGCAGAGCGCCCACAATTGTTTTGGGGCATGATCGCGTCAATGTGGGTCGGCAATTTGATGCTGGTAATTTTGAATTTGCCGCTCATCGGGATGTGGATCAAGCTGCTGACTGTGCCTTATCGGTTGCTGTATCCGGCCATTCTGGTGTTTTGCGCGATCGGCGTTTACTCGCTTTCAAACAGCCCTTTTGATGTAATCATTACAGCCGGATTCGGCTTCCTCGGTTACTTATTTGTGAAGCTGGAATGCGAGCCTGCGCCACTCTTGCTGGGCTTCATTCTGGGACCGATGATGGAGGAGAATTTGCGCCGCGCCATGTTGCTGTCGCGAGGCGATGCAGCCACCTTCGTCACGCGTCCACTTTCTGCGTTTTTACTGGCAGTGGCGGTATTGTTATTGATCGTTATCGCCCTCCCCGCGATCCGTAAAAAACGTGAAGAGGCGTTTGTTGAGGATTGACTAGCGACCGTTCATTTCATAAAAAGGCCCCGCCATTGCGGGGCTTTTTTATGTTCCATAGCCCGCCTGACATCCGTTCTTCACCGCGTCGCGTAAAATAGCGACTAATCCCGTTGACTTATATATTGATATGACCCAGCAAAACACACCCACCCCGCCGCGTAAACCTGAGCCCCATGAATGTTGTGGCACCGGCTGCATACCCTGCGTCATGGATATTTACGAAGAAGAGCTATGGCAATACGAAAAAGATTTAAAAGCATTTAATCTCGCGCAGTCTGCAGATCCGCCGCCGCCAGTCTCTCAAGCTGAAAATACAGGCGCGCCATCATGAGCTTCAATTTCGATTTTCCGGTGTCAGGCGCGTATTCTTCACAGCGCATGCCCGTCATGGCCAAAAACATTGTCGCCACCTCGCAACCGCTGGCGGCACAAGCCGGCCTGCAAATGCTTTGGAACGGCGGCAATGCCGTTGATGCCGCACTGGCAGCGGCTATCGCGCTGACGGTGGTTGAGCCCACCAGCAACGGTATCGGCTCCGATGGATTTTCGATTATCTGGGATGGCGCACAGTTGCACGGCTTGAACGCATCGGGACGCTCACCAAACACTTGGACACCGGATTATTTCGCTAAAAAGTATCCTGGCATCTCGACCGTTCCCATGCGCGGCTGGGATAGCGTGACCGTGCCCGGAGCCGTATCGCAATGGGTTGCTCTGTCGAAAAAATTTGGCCGCCTGCCATTCGAAAAATTATTTGAGCCCGCAATCCGCTATGCGCGCGACGGACATTTTGTTTCGCCCATCACCGCCGAAAGCTGGCGGCGTCAAGCGGAGATGTTGAAAGATCAGCCCGATTTTATGCATGAATTTTGCCCGCGTGGTCGTGCGCCCATGGCAGGTGAAAAATGGATACTGGCAGGCCAGGCCGAAACGCTTGAAGACATCGCTGCAACTCATGGTGAATCGTTTTATCGTGGCGTGCTCGCTGAAAAAATTGCCGCACATGCAAATAAGCACGGTGCTGCGATGAACGCTGAAGATTTGGCGATTCATCAATGTGATTGGGTCGATACCATTCATATGGATTATCGAAACGTGCGCCTCCATGAAATCCCACCCAACGGCCAGGGCCTCGCCGCGCTGCTGTGTCTGGGCATGCTCGAACATTTCGATCTGGCCGCGTTAACGGTAGATTCACTCGACAGCGTGCATTTACAAATCGAGGCGATGAAATTAGCGTTTGCCGATGCTTATCGCTACATCGCAGATTCCGCTTTTATGGATGTGCCGGTGAGCGCGCTGCTGGATCGAACCTATCTCAAGAAGCGTGCCGCGTTAATTGATCTAAAACGCGCCTCGGCCCCTGCGGCCGGCGTTCCGCTGCATGGCGGCACCGTCTATCTCACCACCGCCGATGCGAGCGGCATGATGGTCAGCCTGATCCAGTCCAATTACATGGGTTTTGGCTCTGGCGTGGTGGTGCCCGGCACCGGCATCTCGCTGCAAAATCGCGGCCATGGATTTAATCTCACTGCCGGCCATCCCAATCAGGTTGCACCCCGCAAGCGCCCTTTCCAAACCATCATTCCCGGTTTTTTGACGGATCTGCAAAACCAGCCGCTGATGAGCTTCGGCGTGATGGGAGGACACATGCAGCCGCAGGGCCATGTACAAATGGTCACGCGTATTTGCGATTACCGACAGAATCCGCAAACCGCGTCTGACGCACCGCGCTGGATCGTGAATAACGACGGCACGGTGGGCCTTGAAGATGCCCTAAACGCCAGCATTGGCGCGGGTCTTGAGGCACGTGGACATCGCCTTGCCTCAGCCGAAGCCGTTAATTTTGCGTTCGGTGGTGCGCAGCTTATCTGGCGTTTGGATGATGGCGCAGACATTGGCTATTGTGCAGGGAGCGATCATCGCAAGGACGGGCACGCGGTTGGGTTTTAAACAGGCGTTTGGGGTGACAATTGAAGCATTAAAAATATCAAGTGCCCGCCCAGCTTGCCGTTTAGGCCTATTTATCGCCAAATGCCGCCCCTGGTATGGGGTTTGCATAGAGAAAAAGTTGCCACTGTAAGGATATGCCACGTCCTCATCCATCATATTTTCATGCGAAAAATTATTGACCTTCGCGAGTATCAAATTGAAGCGCTCAGGCTCATTGAGGCGCGTAAAAAAGCCTCTGGGTGGGAGTCACTGTGCAGTGTAAGTTGCGCGCCGAGTGGGATCGCGTAGGAATGAAAGCATCATTTGACAGGAACAGCCTTATCCATCATTTGAACGGCATCGCAACAACAAGAAAGGAATTTCAGCTTTATAAATCGCGCGCCTTCAAACTTCGACCCGAGAAACGCATGAAATTACCCAATGCGATTATTCTCGCCCGCGCGGTTCAGCACGGATTACTGTAAGTGACCCAAAATAGCAAAGATTTTGATGCGAAGTTGCCCACTTTGCGGGTACCGTCTTCAACAGCTTCGACGTCATAGCTGCATAGCAGCCGGCTAAAACAGGAATCTATCAATGCCCACAACCATTGAGATCGACACCGAGGCCACGAGGTAACACAGCAGATGCGCTTTCCAATTGAGATGCAAATGACGGCTGGCTTTCCAAACAAGCACTAGCAAGCCCATCGACACGATCATCGGCAGCGCCCACTTCCCAAAGCCAAAATATAGGCTCAGTCTGGCTTCGTCATTCGGATTAATGACGCTGATCGCTGCCGCCAATAAACGCATAAATGCTGCCATATAAACAAATGCGAAAGCAATATTTAAGCGGCTACGCATGACGACACCAAATGCAATAACCGCCTGCAAGATCGTGGCAACCGGGCCTGCCGAATCGATGACGGCTTTGTGAATCGGCAAGACAAATGTCGTGGCCCTGACCGCGTTAAGTCGAGCCTCCATGTCGTAACCCAAAGTCATCCCCGCGAGCCAATGCGCGGCCTCGTGCAATATGAACGTGAGAAAGCCGGCTACAAATAGCCAACCATAAAACTTTGCCCCGAGGCGCGGGGTTTGATTTGTCTCGCTAATCGGCGCGAGTTCTGCCGCGCCCACCAACTTAATCATCCTTCGGTGCCGCCGGCAACGGCTCAATCGAGCCGCCGCCGGCAACGCTGGCAGGCGGATTGGCATGAACATGAACCGATGGTGCCTTCGCACCGCGCTTGAACCATGCACTGGCTTTTTCACCCCAAGTATCAAAGTAGGTGTAAAGCACGGGCACCACCAACAGCGTCATAACCGTCGAGGTGATGATGCCGCCAATGACAGCATGGGCCATCGGTGACTGTTGCTCAGAGCCCGCACCGAGTGCTAGTGCGAGCGGTAGCATGCCGCCAATCATCGCCGTGGTGGTCATCAAAATGGGGCGTAGACGAACTTGACCGGAAACGAGAATCGCCTCGTCACGCGGCATGCCTTGACGGCGGCTGTGGTTGGTAAAATCCACCAGCAAAATCGCATTTTTGGTCACCAGCCCCATCAGCATAATGAAGCCGATGATGGAAAATAAGTTTAATGTGGTGCCAAATAAACGCAATGCCAGAAATACGCCAATCAGCGATAGCGGCAGCGAGGCCATGATCGCGATCGGCTGCAAAAAGCTGCCGAATTGTGAGGCCAGAATCAAGTAAATAAATATGACTGCCAAGCCCAGCGCGGCGCCCGCGTAGCCCAGTGAATCCGCCATATCCTGGGACGAGCCACCCGACTGGAACTGGTAACCCGGCGGTAATTTTATAGTTTTGAGGGCCTTTTGTACCTCATCAGACACCTGCCCTTCCGTGTAATTCGCGGCAACACCGGAGAACACTTGAATCAGACGCTGCAAATTGCGGCGCTCAATCTGGCGCTCGGCAAACGCCGGGGCGAATTCTGCAATCTGACGTAACGGCACCATGCGGGGGCTGCCATCGCTATTCAGCGCGGTGGTCGGCACAAAAAGTTTATCCAGGTCCGCCACCGCGGTGCGGTCATTACGCGGTAAACGCACTAGCACTTGGTGGTTTTCACCGTCGGGGCCTTCCCACTGGCCTGCATCCTCACCCGCGATCATGGCTCGTGTCGTGCTCACAATGGAGGCCATCGATACGCCTAGGTCACTCGCCAGTTCGCGGTTAACGATAATGTCGAGCGTCGGGCTGGTAGGTTTGTATGACGATTCAACATCTACGGTGCCGGGAATCGCTTTTATTTTTGCCAGCAACTCTTGCGAAATGCGGTTCAACTCGCCAATTTCAGGGCCCATGACGTATACCTGAATGGGGCGGTTCCAGCCCACTCGCACCGCTAGACCCGCGATGGCAGACAGGCGAGTACGAATCGCATCATCAAGCTGCTTCTTGGTGCGCTTGCGCGTTTCTTTTTCGGTGAGTTCGAGACCAAACCATGCCTGCGTTTTCGACACATTGCGCGTAATCCGCTTGATTTCAGGAAATTCGCGCAGCGCGTTCTCAACTTGTTCAGCCTTGTCCATCGTGTAATTGAGCGACGATCCCACCGGAGTTTCGACCGAAGCGTTAGCCCAGTTGTTATCGGTTTCTGGCACAAATTCACCCGCAGGTACCAGTAAAAAACTGCCAAAGAAAGTCAGCGCGGCGATCCACAAAACAATGCCGCGGTTACGTATCGTGAACCGATCCAGCTTGAGATGCCCGCGTTTGAACCCGGAAGACGCGTACCGTAAGATGGTCGGCTTTGGAATCCAGGTGCGGCGGTATTCAGGGTTCAGCGCCCAGCGCAACGCGATATCGTATTTGCGATGCAGCCACAGCATAAAAATATCCTGCTTCGCAAGCAGCCATGCAACCGGCTTGAATTGGTTCAGTCGCGATGGCGAATCGTGCCATACCGCCGACAGCATCGGGTCGAGCGTGAACGATACGAATAGTGATACCAGCACCGCGACACTCACGGCCAGACCAAACTGCAAAAAGAATTTACCAATAATGCCGCCCATAAAAGCGACCGGTAAAAACACCGCCACGATACAGAACGTGGTCGCCATCACGGCAATACCAATCTCCTGAGTCGCATCGAGGGACGCCTGAAGATGGCTCTTGCCCATGGCCAAGTGGCGCACAATATTTTCGCGCACCACAATCGCATCATCGATCAAAATACCAATCGACAGCGACAATGCCATCAGGGTCATGAAGTTGATCGTAAAACCCATTGCGTAAAGCGCAATAAAGGTGGCCAGCACCGAGATCGGCAAGGTTAGACCGGTGATCACGGTTGAGCGCCATGAATGCAGAAACAAAAATACAATAATGACCGTCAGCAGCGCGCCTTCAAGAATCGTGTGCTTCACGTTATCAACGCCCTGTTTGATGAATTCTGATTCGTCGTTGGTGATCTCAAGTTTGAAATCGGGCGGCAGCGACTCTTTCATTTTTTGAATATTGGCACGAATTGATTTCGCGGCCTCGATGGCATTCGCGCCACGCGTTTTGCGAATTTCAACCAGCAGCCCGCGTTTTCCGTCTTGCGTCGCAACGCCTGTTTCTTCACGCTCGGTGTCGCGCACATTGGCAATCATGCCCAGCGTGACCGGCGCACCACCGCTGTCGCTGATGCCGCTCGCGCTGACGCTGCTACCGCCCCGGCGTGAAATAATGAGGCGCTCGAAATCAGCGGCACTTTTAAACTTGCCTTGAACTCTGACCAGGCGCTCGGTGCGGTCACCGGTTAAAAAGCCAGCGGCCTGGTTCTGATTTTGAGCACGAATCTGACCCACCACCTGATCGACACTGATGCCATAGGCCGCCATCTTGTCCGGGTTAAGCTGGATCGCCATTTCGCGCTGAACTGCGCCTGAAATATCAATCGCACCCACACCTTCCGCGCCTTGCAATCGCTTTACCACCAATTGATCCGTGAGGTCAGACAACTCGCGTAGCGAGCGCGCTGGGCTCTCGACTGAGATCTGCATAATCGGCTGATCGTTTTCGTTGTCCGCGCGGGTGACAGTGGGCTCTCCCACATCTTTATTAAAATTGCGCCGCACGCCGGCCACTTTGTCACGCACATCCTGAACGGCCGCTTTTGGATCGACGTTAAGCTGGAATTCAACCGATACGCGTGAAGACCCCTCGCGTGAAAATGAACGAATGTTTTTGACGCCCTGCACGGTGTTGACGACCTCCTCGATGGGGCGCGTGACATCTTGCATCACGGCTTCGGAAGAGGCGCCAGGGTACGCGGTTGAAACCGACACAAATGGAAACGAAATATCGGGCATTTGCTCGACCGACAAGCGCTGATATGAAAACAGGCCCAACACCATGATGGCCACCATCATCATGGTGGCGAATACCGGATTGTTAACGCTGATTTTTGTTATTTGCATGAGATGCTCCGGTGAGGCAAATGAATTAGCTTGTTTTCGCTGGGAAGCCAGCCGCAGGTAGCGCAAGCGATGTCGGCGGCAAGGCAGGCGCTAATTTCACCACCGCCTTGGAGCCATGTTTCAAGCCATCAGCTTTGACCGTGATAACCTCCGCACCTATCGCAATACCGTCGCGGATTTCCACCAGGCCGCGCTCCGGACTTTTAGTGCCCACCGTAATCGGCTTGCGTTCCACTGCGCCGTCTTTAAGCGCAAACACGTAGGTTTGCCCGCCTTCTTCAATTAGCGCGCTGATGGGCAGCGACGTGACGGCAGTGCGGCTCACGGCGGCCAACGTGCCATTGGCAAACATGCCACCTTTGAGCGCGCCATCGTCATTACGCAGCGTGACGAAAATTGAAATGGAGCGCGAGCCGGCTTCTGCCGTCGGGTTGATGCGCTCGACTTTGCCTTTGAAGGCACGGTCCTGAAATCCATCAACTTTGAACGCGATTTCTTGACCTAACTGGATGCTGGGAATGTCGCCGACCGGCATTGGTGCCTCCAGCTCCATTCGCGATAAATCAACAATCTGCATCACAGGAGAATCAGCGCTTATTTTTTCGCCCACATTGACCGCACGCTTGGCGACAATTCCCGCAAATGGCGCTCTAATTTGCGCATCTGCCAGCGCCCGCTGGGTAATCGCCGCTTGTGCCAACGTCGATTGATGATTTGCCTGCGCAACTTGCACGCTGTTGGCGATCCCATCAAACGCGTTTTGTGAAATGAAATTTTTCGTGAGCAAGGTGCGATTATTTGCTTCGTTTTTTCCTGCGAGGTCCAGCTTGGCCTTGGTCTCGGCGACCATGGCCCGCTGGGCGTCATGGCGCGCTTTCAGGTCAGCCGTATCGATTGAAACCAGCACCTGACCTGCCTCGACGCGCTCACCTTCACGCACATAGACTTTCGATACTTCGCCCGCCACCTTTGACTTCACCATCGCCTGCACCACCGGGCGAACCGAGCCCGACACCGGAATAACCAGCCCGAGATTTTGTGCAGAAACGACCGCGATGTCGTTTTTGGCAAATTCAAAGGTCTTATCGGCGTCCGACTTTTTTTCTTCCTTTTTAGCCGAGCTCGCTCGCCACGCGACCAATGATCCCGCCACCAGCGCAAAAGTAATCGCTGCCAGCGTAAATTTTACCCAGCCACGACGTGGTCTTGGGTTGCGCTTGATGGACATCGTATTTTCAATTGACATGGCGGTTCGCGTAGGTTGGGGGAACAATAAGAGGGACAGCAGGGGCAATAGTTGCAGTCTGCCAAACTGGTTGACGCAACACACCTAAGATGCGACGAAATGCAGAAATGGATTCACAGCGCGAAAATTTAAGCCGATGAAATGCGGCGTTTGGGCGACCGAATGCACCAGGCGAGCGCGCAATCGGATTGAGGCACCATTAATTACCGAAAAAAATATCACAGTATCGCGATTGTTCGGGTTCGCGGAATAGCGCGCACATTCCAGTTTTTGACCGCCGCCGCCAGCAGCGGGGCCACCGAGGCGGCAGGCAGGGGATTCGCCTGACCGAGAAACTGGAGTGCGCTGGTAATGACGTGCATGCACTCGGCTGCCGAAATCCCCGGTGCAAGCGTTTGTTTGGATAACTTCTGTCCGGCTGCGTTAGTGGCGACCGGAATATGTAAATATCGCGGTGTCGCGAGATTAAGCAATTGCTGCAAATAGATTTGTCGCGCCGTCGAATCAAGCAAGTCAGCGCCCCGCACCACATCCGTGATCGCCTCAGCCGCATCATCTACCACCACCGCGAGCTGATAGGCGAATAAGCCATCACGGCGCTTGACCACAAAATCACCGATTGCGGTATCAAGGACCTGACATATTTCGCCCTGCACGCGATCAGTAAAGCAAATCGGCTCGCTGCGGGTGAGGACGCGAGTGGCCAAGCCAATTTCTTCGTCACTGACCACAGCAGCATTGACACGAGCGCGGCAGGTTCCCGGATAAATCGGGCCTTCCAACCCAACGCCTGCACCCATTGTGGAATCGGCAATTTCCTTGCGTGAACACCGGCACAGGTAGGTAAGGGGTTGACGAGAAGCACTGGCGAGCCTCGCCAATGCTTGTTCGTAGGCCGGTTTTCTCAGCGATTGGGTAACTACTTCGCCATCCCAATTCAGACCAAACACGGTAAGGGTTCGCAAAATATCCTCTGCATACGCAGAATTGCAGCGTGATTCATCCACATCCTCAATTCGCACCCGCCACATCCCACCATGCGCTTTGGCGTCTAAATAGCTGGCGAGCGCCGCCACCAGCGAGCCAAAGTGGAGGGGACCGCTGGGCGAAGGGGCAAAGCGGCCAATGTAGGGGCCGCCATTTTTGGCGACGGCATTCACGCTATGATCTGCACGATATTGTTTGGGGTCAACTAAAATGATTTATCGAATTGCCGAGCATGCGGACTGGCAAAACGCGAGAGATGCAGGCTATTTTGCCAGCGCAGATTTGACGCGAGAAGGTTTTATTCATTGTTCCGAAAAACATCAAATTCTGTTCACCGCCACCAAATATTACACGGGTAAAAAAAACTTGAAACTGCTCGAGATTAACGAGGCAAAAATTACCGCCCATGTCAAGCGCGAGGACTCCACCGGCAGAGGCGAAATGTTCCCCCATGTATATGCGCGTGTTCCGCTGGCGGCTATTGAGCGCGAATTTGATTTCGTGGAAACGCTGGCAGGATTTGTGTTGCCGTTTTAACGTAAAAAATATTTAGTTGCTAATGGATTTTATGCACCCGGGTGAGTCGACAGTCGACTGGTGACAGAAATGGGCGCTAGCTCCCATGAGCCATCAAAAACGCATCCTAGTATTCACACTGCTATTATCGCGCGATGTTCAAACCTTTCTATCCATCTTCTGGCCGCGACAATAATTTTGACCTCTTGCGGATATTTGCCGCCTCACTTGTTATTTTTTCACACGGCTGGGACTTAACGGCAGCGGGAATGGAGCCGATCGTCGCGCTTTCATTTGGCGCAATTTACGGCGGAGCACTGGGTGTTTGGATATTCTTTTTTATCAGCGGTTATCTGGTAAGTGAAAGCTTTCGTAATCGAGGGCTGCTACGTTTTATCGAAGCACGATTCTTGCGCATTTATCCAGCATTCTTAATGAGTCTGATGTTCGGCGTATTGATCGGTGCATGCGTCAGCACACTGCCCCTGCGCGAATATATAACCCATGAACAAACCTGGCGCTACGTCTACCGAAGCTTGCTTACAGACATCCAGTTCATATTGCCGGGGGTCTACGAAAAACTGCCGTTCCCCAACGGCATTAACGGCTCCTTATGGACCATTCCCATTGAAATGGTGATGTACGTCGGCGTGGGCATCGCAGGATTACTCACCATTTTGCGACGCCCCACCATCGCGTTATTAATATTTGTATTTCTCATCGTCGCATTGATCAGTGATCCCAGCCGAGTTTTGCTGATTCCTCGCATCACGCAAATCTATGCCTTGCCGGCCGTGCTGTGCTTCGCGCTGGGCGTGATTTTTTACACAAATCGTGATCGCATCCCGCTGCATGGACTCGCCGTGATGGCTCTATTTTGCGCGCTAGTTGTAAGCCGGCTTGCATATCCGCCGGGCAATATTTTTGTGTGTATTTTCATTGCGTACGCGACAGCCTGGTTTGTCTTTCATCCAAGATTAAAAATACAAATTCCACGGCGTATCGGCGATATATCCTACGGCCTCTATGTTTATGCCTTCCCCATTCAACAAACGATCATTTACGCCAAGCGGGATATCGGGCCGTGGGCGCTATTTTCCTTAGCTTTACCCGTCACCGCGATCATTGCGTGGATTTCTTGGCGGCTGGTGGAAAAGCCAGCGCTAGCTTTAAAGCGAAGACAGATCGCGGCACCGAGGCTGCGGCTTACAAAAACGCATTGAAATTCGATGCTAACGTTTATTCAAAAATATGGTCGGCCGCTACACAAAAAACCCCGCCACCGTCTCTTTGTCCTCCAACGCTTTCGCAAACCAGCGCAGTGCTTTACCGGTGCGGTTGGGACGCCATGCGGCGACCAGTTCGCCCTCGTGTTTACGCGGCGAGGCGACCGATAGCACTTTCAATTTCTTGGCACTTACCGCGGCCTTGGCAATATGTGTGGGCAAATAGCCGACCCCCAGCCCTGCAACATGGGCGGCTAATTTGGCGTGAATGGAATGTACGGTCAGCACGTCTTGTCCCGAAATTAAGCCGACAGTGCGCGGGGGTAAATTCCGCGATGAATCCGCTACGCTCACGGCGCGATATTTCAATAGTGTTACCTCGGTCAGCGGCATGGGCTCTAGACAAATGGGGTGATCGGGTGCTACCACGAATACAAACGCGAGCCGCCCCAAATCAAGCGTGGCATAGCTACCACCCGAGGGGACGTCGCCCGACGCACCCACCACCAAATCAACGCGCTGGGAAACTAGCGCGTCCCAGCCGCCGCCGAGTACTTCCTCAGTGAGCCGGATGCGTGTGCCGGATTTTTCCGCGCCAAATTTTTTTATTAGTGGAAACATTTTTTCCGCGCCAATCACGGTATCGACTGCGATCCGCAATTCGGTTTCCCAGCCACGCGCGACTTGTTTGATGCGTTCTTCCAAATCGCCTGCCGCGCGCAACAACAATCGTCCCTCGGTCAACAGCTCGTAACCTGCAGCCGTCAAACTGGCGCGGTGTCTGGAGCGATCAAACAAAGGTATGGCCAAATCCTGCTCGAGCTTTTGCACGGTGTAAGTGATGGCCGAGGGCACGCGGTGCAACTCGGCAGCGGCGGCGGCGAACGAACCCCTGCGGGCAATCGCATCTAGGACTTGCAAAGCGTCGAGGGAAATCCGCATGTTCAGTTTCATTGAATGATTTGCACAAAATTATCCGCTTGAATATTCAGCCATGCAAGCCCAACATACTGGTTATACGTAAAGTAAAGAGTTCAAAATGATTGAAATTAGAAAATCTAGTGATCGCGGCTATGCCGATCACGGCTGGCTGAAGAGCTTTCATAGTTTTTCTTTCGCGGACTATCACGACCCTAAACACATGGGTTTTGGCTCACTGCGCGTGATAAATGAAGATCAAGTTGCTGCCGGCAGGGGATTTGGTATGCATGGTCATCGAGATATGGAAATCATCAGTTATGTACTGGACGGGGCATTGGCGCATAAGGACAACATCGGCAATGGCTCCACCATCCGTCCAGGCGACGTGCAGCGCATGAGTGCGGGCACCGGTGTGCGCCATAGTGAGGCCAACGACTCAACATCCGGCACCACCCACTTCTTGCAAATCTGGATCGAGCCGAGCGTGATGGGCATTGCGCCCTCATACGAGGAAAAGCATTTTGATGCCGCATCCAAACGCGGCAAACTAAGGCTGGTGGCGTCTAGCGATGCACGCGATGGGTCGGTAAAAATGCATGCCGATGCGTCGATGTATGCCGGTCTTTTTGCCACTGACGAATCCGCCGTGCTTGCCATCAACAAAGGTCGCCGCATCTATGTGCACGTGGCACGGGGCAGCGTAAATGTGAACGGTGAGAATTTCCGTGCGGGTGACGCGGTAAAGTTGGTGGACGTGAGCAAGGTCGTTATTGACGGCGGAGTGGACGCAGAAGTTCTTCTCTTCGATCTGGCGTAATCCAGCGCAAATCGAGAGACTATCTATGCGCTCGATTGAACGTGTTTTGCAGGCTCATATCGCTATTTTCGGCACGTTTGCGGTGCCATTTGCGCTGTCGAAAAATCGTATCACGCGGTATGCATGGGCGAGATGGCCGGGGGGGGGGCGACTTGGAAGAATTACGCGCCTGAATTTATAAACAAGCCCGCTGCACGGCCATCGCACCAACAAACGCAGACACCACCCGGACCCACCGCATGAATTCAATCAGCCGTCAAAATATCAATCGCTACAGCGGACTTGCGATAGCGTTTCATTGGCTGCTGGCGCTGATGATTTGTATATCGTTTGGCGTGGGCTTGTACATGACCAGCCTGACCTTCTCGCCGCAGCGACTGAAACTGTATAACTGGCACAAGTGGGCAGGTATTACGATTTTGGCGTTATCGGCCGCGCGATTATTGTGGCGTCTCACGCATCGAGCACCGGTGCTGCCATCAAACATGCCCGTGTGGCAGCGAATGGCATCGCATGTCTCGCATGGCGCGCTTTATATATTATTCTTCGCGGTGCCGCTGACGGGCTGGGCCTATAGCTCTGCGGCGGGATTTCCGATTGTGTGGCTAGGACTGGTGCCGCTGCCCGATCTGGTCGAAAAAAATCGTGATCTCGCAGAATTATTGAAGCCCTATCACTGGATTGCTGCCTACTCGCTTGCGGTGGTGGTGGTGATCCACATCGCAGCAGCGCTCAAGCATCATTTCATCGACCGTGACACGATTTTGCTGCGAATGATACCGCCATCTAAGCGCGCTTAATCAAGCGCTCAACCTTTGAGGAATTTAATCGTGAAAAAAATAATCTCAGCTTTTGTTTTGACTATTTCCAGCGTCACGCTAACCGGCTTTTCGGTCGCCACCGTGGCACAACAAAAACTGATTCCGGCTGAAAGCAGCATTGCCTTCATCAGCAAACAATTTGGTGTGCCGGTAAGTGGAAAATTCAAGAAATTTGATGCCGACGTGGCATTCGATCCAAAGAAACCGGAGGCCGCGAAGGTAAGTTTTACCGTGGATTTGCTGAGCGCCGATATTGGCAACGCAGAGACCGAAGCCGAGCTTAAAAAACCAGGCTGGTTTAACGCCGCGAAAGTGCCCGCTGCCACATTCCAGTCCAGCGGCGTGAAATCACTGGGCGGCGGCAAATTTGAATTTACCGGCAAACTCGCCATCAAGGGCATCTCACAAAATGTGGTAGTGCCGGTAACCATCACCCAACGTGCTGCAAAGTCGCAGGTAGTCGGCAGCTTTAACCTGAAGCGTCTCGATTTTAAAATTGGCGACGGCGATTGGAATGACGTGTCGCTGGTCGCAAACGAAGTTGTAGTAAATATTAATTTGTCGTTAACCGGCATTCCACCGTTGTAATTTTTTAACCACCAAAAAGGTAACTCATGAATAATTTATCTAAACCTCTTGCCATGTTCGCTTTGGTAGCGGGCTTATCTGCTGTCGCCAACGTCGCCATGGCCGAAAGCGCAACTTATATGATTGAACCGACGCACACGTTTGTGACTTGGGAAGCCAAGCATTTTGGAACCTCCACTAGCCATGGTCGCTTCGACAAAAAATCCGGCTCGATCACCATCGACAAAACCGCGAAAACCGGCAAAGCTGAAATCACTATCGACATGAAATCGATGAACACCGGCGTGGCACCGTTCGACAAACATCTTTCCGGCGATGATTTCTTCGCGGCTGAAAAGTTTCCTGAGGCTAAGTTTGTCAGCACCGGCTTCAAATTTGAGGGCGACAAAGTCAGCGAAGTTGCGGGCAATTTAACTCTTAAAGGCAAGACCAATCCGGTCGTTTTGAAGGCAACCGGTTTCGGCTGCTACGACAATCCTATGTTAAAGCGCGAAGTCTGTGGCGGCGATTTTGAAACCAGCATTGTTCGCAGCCAATACGGCGTGAGCTACGGTTTGCCTGGCATTCCAGACAATATCCGTTTGGTCATTCAGATCGAAGCGATCAAGCAGTAATTTTAACAATCCAAAGTCCAATACTGGCGGGGTTCCTGAAGCACAACTGCGCCAGGATGCCCGCCCGAACTCGATTCCGCACACAACAACAGAAGAGCGCTCCATATGGGTTCTGCAAAAATTCTCGCTTTTGCCGGCAGTAATCGCCGCAATTCCTTCAATCGCCAAGCGCTCACGCTCGCTGTCGCAGGGGCACAAGACGCGGGTGCAGAGGTCACCGTGGCCGATCTGCGTGATTTTCCGATGCCAATTTATGACGCCGATTTTCATCATGACAGCGGCGTACCGGCCGCGATGTTGGCGCTACGCGAATTGATGATGTCAGCCAATGGTTTGCTTATCGCCAGCCCTGAATACAATGCCTCGATCACGCCGCTGCTGAAGAACACTATTGATTGGCTGTCGCAAACGGTCGATGCGAACGACAAAACCGTGTTCGGCAATAAAGTTTGCGGTCTGCTGGGCGCATCGCCCGGCGGTTTTGGCACGATCCGAGCGCTACCGCATGTGTCCTACATCTTATCCAATCTTGGCACGCTAGTATTGCCTATCGTCGCAATTCCCAAAGCGCACGAATTGATGAATGCTGACGGCTCTGTCAAAGATGAACGCGCCGCAAAAATACTACGGGATTTGGGCACGAAAGTGAGCAACACTATTTCGAAATTATCGTGAAACGCGTCTTTGATTCCATCCGACTCCACTTATCACTTCAATTGGTAAACCCTACTTCACGCAACGTAAGCAAAAGTGCCATTGCTTTCCAGTCCGGCTTCGGCCATACCGCCAAGCGGGCTGAAAACGTGTAAGAGGGCGCAGCCAATGTCGCTTGCATGAGCAATACTTCTTGCGAACATTACTATTTTTTTTGAACACTTTTTTAGGAGAATGTAAATGGCCAAATCCAAAAGCACATCAGTTTCGATTGATATCGGCATCACCGAAAAAGATCGCGAAAAAATCGCTGAGGGGTTATCACGCTTGCTCGCTGACACGTACTCCTTGTATTTGAAAACGCATTATTTTCATTGGAACGTGACCGGGCCGATGTTCCAGACCTTGCACCTGATGTTTGAAACCCAGTACAACGAATTAGCGCTCGCCGTCGATTCCGTTGCCGAGCGTATTCGCTCGCTTGGCTATGAAGCGCCGGGCAGTTACAAAGCGTACGCCAAGCTTTCGTCTATTGACGAAACCGATCATGTGCCCGAAGCAACCGACATGATTCGTTTGCTGGTGAAGGGCCACGAGGCCGTCGCCCGCACCGCCCGCAAGGTTTTCCCCGCGGCAGATAAAGCGAGCGATGAATCGACCGCCGATTTGCTCACGCAGCGATTGCAAATTCATGAAAAAACAGCGTGGATGTTGCGCTCGCTGTTGCAATCCTAAAAACGGAATACCATCAGAAGGAAACAACATGGCCACCCTTGAACTCACGAAAGATAATTTCAACCAAACCATCGAATCCGGCAAAACCGTGATTATCGATTTTTGGGCTCCCTGGTGCGGGCCGTGTCGCGCGTTTGCACCGACGTTTGAGGCAGTAGCAGATGAAAATCCCGAGGTGATTTTTGCAAAAATCAACACCGAAGCCGAGCCTGAATTGGGCGGTGCATTCAACGTGCGTTCCATCCCCACGTTGATGGTGTTTCGCGAAAAAGTAATCCTGTTTACGCAAGCCGGCATGCTGCCAAAATCGGCGCTGCAACAAGTCGTAGCGAAATCGCTGGAAGTCGATATGGCGGTGGTGCATGCAGAGATAGCGCAGCAGGAAAAGACTGCGCTGGTTTCGTAGCAAAATATTGATAGACATATTTTTTGTAGAACAGATTAGCGAAGGCTACCTGTCAAAGGGCTCAATTTCATGCGGATGTCACGCAAGATCGCTTAGTGAGCGATAGCGGTTGTCATCTCGGGCGTTTTGGTGACAGATCTGGTGTACATCGCGTAATTCAGAAGCAGATTCCTTGTCAATAGCGGCCCGTAGTGACAACTAAGCCCAAGCGCGGGCGCAGTGTTCGCCACAAAATTGCCTTAACGGCAATATGGACGGGCATCTTCGCCTTTGTGAATCACGCCATGCATCCACTCAACTTCGCGCTTAGGCGGAATCGTTCCGTTACAATACTGAGGTATAAAAGCGACTCATAACCCCAGGTAAAACATTGTCCACTCCCCCCAAAAGAAAAGGTCTTCTCGACCCTGAACGTCGGCGAAAAGGCATCTATATTCTGCCCAATCTATTCACCGCGGCAGCTTTGTTTGCGGGCTTTTACGCCATCGTGCAAGGCATGAATGGTAAATTTGAAACCGCGTGCATATTTATCTTTATCGCCATGGTGCTGGACGGGCTCGATGGCCGCGTCGCGCGACTCACGCGCACGCAAAGCGATTTCGGTGCCCAATTTGATTCGCTATCCGATATGGTTTCATTTGGTGCCGCGCCCGCGCTGGTGATGTATGTATGGGCGCTCAAACCGATGGGCAAATGGGGCTGGGTCGCCGCCTTCATTTACGTCGCCTGTGCTGCATTGCGACTGGCGCGATTTAACACCAACATCGGTGTCGTCGATAAAAAATATTTCCAAGGTATCCCCAGCCCCGCCGCCGCGGCATTAGTCACCGGCATGATCTGGGTGCTCAACGATTACCAAGTACGCGGGGGTGAAGTGGAATGGATCGCTTGGGCCGTCACTGTGTTTGCGGGCATAACCATGGTGTCCGATATCAAATACTACAGCGGCAAAGAGTTCAACCTGCGCCGCAGCGTGCCTTTCTGGGTCGTGCCAGTAATTTTTATCGCATATTTGGTGGTCACGATTGATCCACCAACCGTGCTCTGGGGGCTGTTTGTTTGTTATGCGTTGTCAGGCTATGTGATGGCGGCAATGGATTTGATGCGGGGTGGGAAGAAGCCGCCGCTGAAAGATAATTCGGCTTAGCCAGTTGATTCAGCAGCAAGCCAGATTGAACAAATTTTTTCCCGAGAATACCAGTACAGGATATTCTTTTAGTGTTTTGCCTTATCTGCATTATTGGCAAATATCCTTGCATTAATTTTCTGGTTTCAATTTTCAGCAAAATCCCCTTACTCTGAAGCGCTTGTCGCGTTTTCTATTGCCATGTTGGCAGTTGCATTCTGGCAGTTTGATATGTCGATAATTTTTGGATTTGGTCTAGGCTGCATTTTTGCAACATGGTCGTGGTACGCGCCTGATGATGCCTTTGATTCCGGGCGCGCCAAAAGATAGGGTGCCCCTCAAATGACCTGCCGCTAAGTTCTCAGTAGAGCAAAACGCAGTTAGAAACAGCCTTGGGAACAGCACTTTTAATCGATCAGAAGTAGGATGGGTTGGGTCCACGCAACATACAGCATATAGAGCCAATAGATCAGCGCAGGATAGAGTTGCACCGAAGCCCGCATCGCGCTACTATCTATCTATGCAATCGCAATTTCAAATTTCAAATAGCCTCATTTCAGCAGCGCCTTCTCTGGGCCTTTTACTGCTGCCAGTTGCACTGCTGCGCCCGGCGCGCATATAACTCCCCCACCCCTCGTATTCGCATTCACTCTCGCTCATCTAAGATGATTGAGCAAAGATTCTATTGGTATAAATTCGTTCGGAGATTCCCTTGGATAAATTAATCATATTTGATACCACGATGCGCGACGGCGAGCAGAGCCCGGGCGCGTCCATGACCAAAGAAGAGAAAGTTCGCATCGGCAAGCACTTGGAAAAAATGCATGTCGATGTCATTGAGGCTGGTTTTGCGGCGGCGAGCCAAGGCGATTTTGAGGCGATTCACGCGGTTGCCACGGCGGTGCGTGATTCAACGGTGTGTTCACTAGCGCGGGCACAGGCGGGTGATATTCAAAAAGCGGGCGATGCGATCAAACCTGCTCAACGTGGCCGCATTCACACTTTTATTGCGACCTCATCGATTCATATGCAGCATAAATTGCGCATGACGCCAGAGCAGGTATTGGCGACCGCAATTGACTCGGTCAAGTTTGCGCGCACGCTGACCGATGATGTGGAATTCTCCGCTGAAGACGCGGTGCGCTCGGATATCGATTTTTTGTGCCGCGTGTTTGAGGCCGTGATTAACGCCGGCGCGCGCACCGTCAACGTGCCGGATACGGTGGGCTATTCGACACCAGATCGCGTCGGTGAAATGTTCCGCCAACTAATTTCCCGCGTGCCGAATGCCGATAAGGCCGTCTGGTCGGCACATTGCCACGACGATCTTGGCATGGCAGTGGCGAATTCGCTGGCGGCGGTGCAAGCGGGCGCGCGGCAGGTGGAATGCACGATCAACGGGCTAGGCGAGCGCGCGGGCAATGCGTCGCTCGAAGAAATCGTCATGGCGGTTCGCACCCGCAAAGATATTTTTAATGTGGAAACCAATATTGATGCAACGCAAATTCTCGCTGCATCGCGGATGGTGTCGACCATTACCGGTTATCCGGTGCAGCCGAATAAAGCAATTGTCGGTGCGAATGCATTCGCGCATGAATCAGGCATTCATCAAGACGGCGTGCTGAAGCATCGTGAAACTTATGAAATCATGCGTGCGCAAGATGTGGGCTGGAACGCGAACCGGTTAACGCTCGGCAAACTCTCCGGGCGCAGCGCATTCAAATCACGATTGGGTGAATTGGGCATCGTGTTGGAAAGCGAATCGTCGCTCAATATCGCGTTTAAAAAATTTAAGGAATTAGCCGATAAAAAGCATGATATTTTTGACGAAGATTTACATGCGCTGGTGTCGGATGAGGCGGTGACGCCAGAAGCCGAGCAATATCGGCTGGTATCGATGACGGCGCACGTAGAGACTGGCGAAGAGCCGTATGCAAAATTAGTGATCGCCGATCATGGCGCTGAGGTGAAGTGTGAAGCCAAAGGCGCGGGGCCCGTGGATGCGACTTTTAAGGCCCTTGAATCGATCGTCCACTCGCAATCGGAATTACTGTTGTATTCGGTCAACAACGTCACCAAAGGCACCGATTCGCAAGGCGAGGTGACCGTGCGCCTATCCAAAGCAGGCCGCATTGTGAATGGCGTGGGCTCGGACACCGATATTGTGATTGCCTCGGCAAAGGCGTATTTGAATGCGCTGAACAAGATGGCGTCGAAGGCGTTGCGGGTAAATCCGCAGGGCGATTAAACCCGCACTTGACGGTAGCGACTCCATCCCGACCTTTCCCTGTAGCCACGGAAAGGAGCAAAACATTCGCACTGGTTCTACATTCTCGAGAAAATCGAGATTCCGCTTTGTGAATCTATAATCTGGTTCTTGCTGGCGACAGATTAAGCGACACATCAAGCAAAACGTGGCACCTCAAAGCGTGTGCCGCTCTTCATTCTATTTTGAGTACACTCCATGAACGAAACATCCGCGCTCCTAAAACAACTCGGCGTTGATCTTCACGCGCACGCGGGTAACGACATCACCGCACGCTCACCCATTGATGGCGTTGCCGTTGCAACCCTGCGCGCGCGCACTGCTTCGGAAGTTACAGCAGCGATCGCAAGATCACACGCCGCCTTTCTTGCGTGGCGCAATGTACCCGCGCCACAACGCGGCGAGCTGGTGCGATTACTGGGAGAAGAATTGCGCGAGCACAAAATTGCGCTGGGCAAATTAGTCACCCTGGAGGCTGGCAAGATTGTGCAGGAAGGCTTGGGCGAAGTGCAGGAGATGATTGATATTTGTGATTTCGCGGTGGGTTTATCGAGACAACTTTACGGCCTGACGATTGCATCGGAACGCGCGAATCATCGGATGATGGAGCAATGGCATCCACTGGGCGTGGTGGGCATTATCAGCGCATTTAATTTTCCAGTGGCGGTGTGGGCATGGAATGCTGCGCTGGCCCTGGTGTGTGGCAATTCTTGCATGTGGAAACCATCTGAAAAGACACCGCTGACGGCACTTGCCACACAGGCGCTGTTTGAACGTGCATTGAAAAAATATCGCGACCAAGGTCACGCGGCACCGGATGATCTCTCACAAGTTGTGATCGGACGGGCGAACGTGGGCGAGGCGCTGGTGAGTGACGCGCGCGTGCCGCTAATTTCAGCCACGGGTTCCACACGAATGGGCCGGGCGGTGGCGGCGAGTGCAGCGTCACGATTTGCGAAAACGATTCTGGAACTCGGCGGCAATAACGCGATGATTATTACGCCCACTGCCGATCTTGATCTGGCATTGCGCGGGATTTTATTTTCGGCTGTCGGCACCGCAGGGCAGCGCTGCACCACACTGCGCCGTCTGTTTATTCATGTGTCAATCTACGATAAATTGGTGCCGCGTTTGAAGCAGGCATATGCGTCGGTTCGGATCGGTAGCCCGCTGGATGCGACCACGCTGATCGGCCCGTTAATTGACGAGGCTGCGTTTAACGGCATGCAGGTGGCGCTTTCTACTGCGGCGCAAGACGGTGGCGCGGTGTTTGGCGGTGAGCGAACGCAAGCCATACAACACGCAAATGCGTTTTACGTGAAGCCTGCATTGGTTGAGATGACCTCACAAACAGCGGTGGTCAAACACGAAACGTTTGCGCCGATTTTGTATGTGTTGAAGTACGAAAATTTTGATGACGCGGTTCAGATGCAAAACGATGTGCCACAAGGATTGTCGTCGAGCGTGTTTACCAATGACGTTCGCGAAGCCGAGAACTTCATGGCGGCGTCGGGTAGCGATTGCGGCATTGCAAACGTGAATATTGGCCCATCGGGGGCCGAAATCGGCGGCGCATTTGGCGGCGAAAAAGAAACCGGCGGCGGTCGCGAATCCGGCTCGGATTCGTGGAAAGCATATATGCGCCGAACCACCAACACGATCAATTACGGCAAGGATTTACCGTTGGCACAGGGCATTAAATTTGATTTTTAATCATCACGCCGAACCCAACATCTTGCGGTCATTCCAAGCCGCTTTTGCAAGAGATTAATGGTTGCAATTTACAGTGTGACCTAATGCAGATCCCTCACAAAAGTGTTCGGGATGGCATAAATCGATATCAGAAAACCGTGCAATCTGGCGATATAAAATATCAAGATACCCGCCCAGCGTACCGTTTGAGCATTTTTTGCTCTGAACGCCACGCCGGATATGGGGTTTGATCGCTGTCAAAATGTACTTCACATCCTAACGCGGCATCAGCCGGGTCAGTTCGTAGCCAATTTTTCGCGCGAGCTTGACGCCTTCATCCTGCCCCAGTGCGGCAACCAATATCTCTTCGATGTCGCGCAATTTCAGACGGAGTTCGAGCGCGGTGTTGCAGCTTTCCACTTCGGCAACGACCGTTTCTGAAAATGCGCCCAGACATTTGGCAAAGTTCGCCTGAATTGCTTTTTTCACTTGTAAAAAATAGGTCGGGTCATTCGCACGCGCAACGTATCGGATGATATTTGCCGGGAGTTCATCGCCGCTGAGCGCCTCAATGTAGCCGCCAGCTACGAGCCTCGCCAACGCGACCTCCGCCACACCCGGCCGCATGACGGCGGACAGCTGAGCAACGTCCTTCACGCCATCTACAAAAAAAAGTGGACGCCGCAATCGCTGCTCCAGACCGTGAACGCGCGTTTGCAGCTCCTCAGCTCCTTTTGCGGTTTTACGATAAATGGTGAGTTCGTTGGGTTCCATGATTCTTAGCGTGCTGGATGCGAAATTGAAGTGATAGCAGACGCCAATTTTTCCGCTGAGCCTGTATAACTTGCCGGCGTTAAGTTGTGCAGCGTGGCTTTATCCGCCGCCGAGATGGGCAGCGTAGCGACAAACGCTTGCATGGCCTCCATCGTCAAGCCGCCCTTGCCTCGCGTCAATTCCTTCAATTGTTCATACGCATCGGCGATGCCATATTTGCGCATAACGGTTTGAATCGGCTCGGCCAACACGTCCCAGTTTGCATTCAAATCCTCGGCCAGCCTCGCCGGATTTATTTCCAGCTTGTGGAGGCCGCGGGCGAGTGATTCATAGGCCAATAATGAGTAGCCGAACGCGACGCCCATGTTGCGCAAAACCGTGGAATCGGTCAGATCGCGCTGCATACGTGAGATCGGCAGCTTCTCTGCCATATGCCGCAGCACCGCATTGGCCAGACCTAAATTACCTTCCGAGTTTTCAAAATCGATCGGGTTGACTTTATGCGGCATGGTCGATGAGCCAATCTCACCCGCTTTGACGCGCTGCTTGAAATAGCCAAGCGAAATGTATCCCCAGATGTCGCGGTCAAGATCAATCAGGATGGTGTTGACGCGAGCCATCGCGTCGAACAACTCAGCCATGTAATCGTGTGGCTCGATTTGAGTCGTGTACAAATTGAATGTAATGCCGAGACCCTCGACAAACTTCTGCGCGAATGTTGCCCAGTCGAAAGTGGGATATGCGGAAAGATGCGCGTTGTAATTGCCCACCGCGCCATTGATTTTACCGAGTACCTCAATCCGGGCAATTGATTTTTTCGCACGGTCCAATCGATATGCCACGTTTGCCATTTCTTTGCCAAGCGTGGTGGGTGTGGCGGGCTGACCATGCGTGTGCGCGAGCATTGCGGCGTTTGCGTGCGCATGCGCAAGTGACACCAGTTTTTCCTGCAGCCCGTCCAAAACCGGCAGCAGCACGTCATCACGGGCCGCCTTTAACATCAGTGCATGCGAGAGATTATTGATGTCTTCCGAGGTACAGGCAAAGTGTATGAACGTTTTAATCCGTTCCACCTCGACCTCATTCGCAAAAGTTTCGCGCAGCCAATATTCGACCGCCTTGACGTCATGATTGGTGGTGGCCTCGATTGCTTTTACACGCAGCGCGTCAGTCGGCGTAAATGCGGCCGCTCGCTCGCGAAGCGTCAAAATAATGGCCGCTGAAAGTGGCGTGCATTCCGCAATGGCAGGATCGAGCGAAAGCGCAATCAGCCATTCCACTTCGACATGGATACGCATTTTGATGAGTGCAAATTCGCTGAACGTTTCACGTAGCGCAGCTACCTTTTTTTCGTAACGGCCGTCCAGTGGGCTAAGTGCGGTAATGGCTGAAAGTGGAAGCATGCGGGGGAAATTCCGGTTGAAGAAGGAAAAGTAAAATTAATGAACGGCAACGTAAAATAGCTTGGCGGGCTCACTATTTCTAGTCAAACCTTAGTCGACCGCACAACACTAAATTTTATCATGGCGGTATTGCAAAAAATCCGTCTGCCCGCTTCCGTCTGCGAGCAAGACGAAACGCCGCGACAAACCAAGATTAAGCGGTCTGCATTTACCTGCGTCCGAGAAGGCCAATGCTATAATTCACAACAAATAAAACATCACTTTTGCTTTTTAAATATCAGGACCTTAATGAAATTACTTGCCTCTTTGACCAGTCCATATGCACGCAAGATTCGCGTGGTGCTGATGGAAAAGCGCATTGAGGTCGATTTGATTGAGGAAAATATCTGGAGCGCGGAGACCAACGTAACGCTTCACAATCCGCTCACTAAAATACCAGTTTTGATACTCGACGATGGCACATCACTTTATGATTCACGAGTGATCGCGGAATTTCTTGACGGGATTACACCCGTAACCCGGTTGATTCCAGAAGGTGGCCGTGAACGCGCGATGGTGAAGCGCCTAGAAGCCTTGGGCGACGGTATCGCCGACGCGGGCATTGCGATTTTTATTGAGCGCAAACGCGATGCAGCACAGCAAAGTCAAGAGTGGATTGCGCGCCAAATGGGCAAGTTGGAAAGTGCTATCGCCGCGCTGGCACGTGAATTGGGCGACCGTAAATTTTGCCAGGGCGAGAACATGAATCTGGGTGATGTTTCGGCGGCCTGTGCAATATTGTGGCTGCAATTTCGCCTGCCCGAAATCAAGTGGCGCGATTCTTATCCAAATCTCAAAGCTTGGATTGAGCGACTGGAAGCGCGCGTTTCATTTATTGAAACCAAACCGCCCGGCGCATAGTTATCTTTAAGCTTAAAGCCGCGACTATAGATTGGTGTAATTCAGCTTGCCCACATCAATTACGCAAAATAACAATTAAAGGCGCTGCGAGATAATGCCGCCGCCCAGACAAATGTCACCATCGTAAACAACAGCTGATTGCCCCGGTGTGACCGCCCACTGCGCGGTTTCAAATTCAAGCTCAAAATCTTTATCACCCTCCGCGTGCAGTACACATGCTGCATCGGCCTGCCGGTATCGAGTCTTGGCACCGAATGCTGACGCTGAGCCGTTTATTTTAGGTGCGACACCCGATACCCAGGAAGCATCGTCGGCACGCAGACGGGCGTTGAATAAATGCGCATCGCCATGGCCCTGCACCACCATCAGCTCGTTCTTCTCCAGATTTTTTTCTGCAACAAACCACGGCGTGCCCTCGCCTGTTTTAGTGCCGCCAATACCCAGCCCCTGGCGTTGCCCAATGGTGTAATACATGAGCCCCTGATGTTTACCGAGGCGCTGTCCATCCACAGTCACTATGTTGCCCGGCTTGCGCGGCAAGTAGCGCTCGAGAAATTCGCGGAAGGGGCGTTCACCGATAAAGCAGATTCCGGTCGAGTCTTTCTTGGTCGCGTTAGGCAACCCTGCTTTCAAGGCGATTTTGCGCACCTCGGATTTCTGTATTTCGCCTACCGGGAAAACTGTTTTTGACAGTTGCGTTTGATTTAGCCGATGCAAAAAATAGCTTTGATCTTTAGTTAGGTCGAGGCCTCTTAGCAGCTGAAATTCTCCGACGACTTCACGTACTCTGGCGTAATGGCCGGTGGCAATCTGCGCCGCGCCTAGCGCCAAGGCGTGGTCGAGGAAAGCCTTGAATTTAATTTCAGCGTTACACAACACGTCCGGATTAGGCGTACGACCTGCCGAATATTCGCGTAAAAACGCCGCGAACACGCGGTCTTTATACTCAGCCGCAAAATTGACCGCCTCAAAATCAATGCCAATGACATCGGCTGCAGCGGCGGCGTCAATAAAATCTTGCCGCGTAGAACAATATTCGCCTTCGTCATCGTCTTCCCAATTCTTCATAAAAAGGCCGATGACGTCGTAGCCTTGTTGCTTTAATAGCAACGCTGAAACGGCAGAATCAACGCCGCCTGAAAGACCTACTACTATTTTTAATTTTGCCATGATGACGATTAAAGCAACCAGTTCAAGGATTCAGTAGGTCAATTGGGGAGATTAAACCAAGGAGCAAAGAAGGATTGAGAATTTCAAAGACATAAACTAAACAACCTAACAACAACCCAATAAAACAAAAAGGCGGAACCGAAGTTCCGCCTTTTTAGCTTTGCAATGATGAGATGTGCCGCCGGGCGCGGCCTGGCGACACACCAAAATCAATTACTTGGCTGCTGCAGCTTTCTTGGCTCTTTTTTTGCCTTTTTTCTTTGCTGGCTTGTCAGCTTTGGCCATGTCGGCTTTAGCCATATCGTCTTTTTTCATTTCTACTTTTGCAGGTGCAGCGGCTGCTGGGGCAACGACTGGCGCTACAGGAGCAACTTTAGCGGCGGGCGCAGCGGCAGGAGCCTGAGCAACGGCGTTAAATGCAACAGCTGCGAACAAGGCAGCAACAACAGCGGACAGCTTTTTCATGGAAAATTTCCTTATTTGAGTGGTGAGTGACTAGCTAGTTAATCAATCTAAACAGGCATAGTGCCTGTCAAGGCAAATAACGAGTGGAATTATAGTCGGTTGACAGTATTTTGGGAACTTTTTCGAAAATTCCCGAATGAATGCAGATTATTCATTTTAAAACACGTTACCTCGAGCGCCCCGAATGAGTTGTTGCAAGCGAGGCACAGGAATTTTGTTCGTGTTTCCTCAACCTCTAGTGGCTTTAACGAAGAGACGACAGATTTGGCTTACGTCAGCTTTGTTAGCGTTCCAGCTAATCAAGAAAATTTGCATTTCGCCATTGGCCGGATTTCAGTCCATCCACCCGCCATGCGCCGATTGCCACGCGTATCAGCCTCAGCGTGGGAAAGCCAATTTTTGCGGTCATGCGTCGCACCTGGCGATTCTTACCTTCGGCAATAACGATTTCCAGCCAGCTGGTAGGGATATTTTTCCGGAAGCGCACAGGCGGCGTGCGCGGCCATAGCTGAGCGGACGAAGGTGATGCGGTTAGAACACGACCAAGCGCCGGTTGGGTTACGAAATCGCCTAGATCAATACCGGCCCGCAAAGGTGCAAGGTCTGAATCTGTGGCGGCCCCTTCGACCTCCGCCCAATAGGTTTTGGGTAATTTATGCGCCGGGTCGGTAATCATTTTTTGCAATTTGCCGTCATCGGTTAACAAAAGTAGGCCTTCACTATCAGTGTCAAGCCTACCTGCCGGGTAAACATTTGCGGCGTCAATAAAATCTTTGAGCGTTGGCTTACCTGCCGAAGGACTGAATTGGCAGATCACCCCATACGGCTTATTAAACAAAATCAACATAGATATCAAAGCAAATCAAATCAACATGATTCACCCGCAAGCTTCTAAAGAAAAACCCCTGCAACATGGGTTGCAGGGGTTTTCAAATCGGGACTCGCAAATAAATGCGGTTCGAATATGATTTTAGGCGTTGTTAATTTTTGACGCTTGTTTGCCCTTTGGACCTTGAGTCACTTCAAACGCTACTTTTTGGCCTTCTTTCAAGGTCTTAAAGCCGTTCATTTCGATCGCCGAGAAATGCGCGAACAAATCTTCGCTGCCGTCATCGGGTGTAATAAAACCAAAACCTTTTGCGTCATTGAACCATTTGACTGTGCCAGTTGCCATTGCAGTTGCTTCCTTAATTGAAATCGGGTCGGAGCGCCCGGAATCGTTTTGCTATCAAGGCCCGCAACTACGTAAATACAATGCAGTGAACCATGAAGCTAAACTCCAAATTTCCTTATACGTATCCTTTTTTTGAATGTCAAGCAATTGGACTCAGTTTTGCTTTGGTTGAGCCTATTTCGTTGCAAGCGCGCAAATATATTCACAACAATGCACCAAAACGGGCTTGAAAACAGCGCGCAGTTGTCCATATTATTGGCTACACTACAAGAATCATCGACACTTTAGAAATCGCATTAAATGGCAATTAAGCAACCAGGAAAACCCGGCAAAGGCGCGGGCCAGGATGAAACAGCGCTTGAGGAAAAACCGGCGCAAACAAAGCCACCATCAATGTGGCAGGTGGTGATGTACAACGACGATTACACGCCAATGGAGTTTGTAATCGATGTTTTGGAAAATTTGTTTGGCCATACACATGAGCGCGCCACCCAGATTATGTTGAAGGTGCACACCGAGGGACGCGGCATTTGCGGCATTTTCCCGCGCGATGTGGCGCTGATGAAAGTTGAGCAAGTGGGTGATTATGCCCGCCAGAATCAGCACCCCTTGCGATGTGGAATGGAAGAAATTTGAAACGAGGGGCTTGTTTTTGAAATTTGAGTTTTGAAATCCTGAATTTTTGAAATGCTGAAACTCTGTATCCAAATTAGTCGTCTGTTCGTTATATAGATCAGTTGGAATGCATAGTGCATTCTTGAAAGGGTAAAAATGATTGCTCAAGAACTCGAAGTCAGTCTCCACATGGCGTTTGTTGAAGCGCGGCAAAAGCGCCACGAATTCATCACCGTCGAACATTTATTGTTGGCCCTTCTCGACAACCCGTCTGCGCAAGAAGTGCTCAAGGCATGTGCGGCTAAAGTGGATGAATTGAAGAAATCGCTGGCTGAATTTATTGAACAACACACGCCTATTGTGGCGGGTGATGGTGAGGTGAACACGCAACCCACGCTTGGCTTCCAGCGCGTGATTCAGCGCGCCATTTTGCATGTGCAGTCTTCGGGTAAAAAAGAAGTTACAGGTGCTAATGTACTTGTAGCGATTTACGGTGAAAAAGATTCGCACGCCGTTTATTATTTGCACCAGCAGGGTGTGTCACGGCTGGATGTGGTGAATTTTATTTCGCATGGCATCTCCAAAGCTTCGCCGACGGGTGAGAAGAAAGAGGAAACCGAGGGCGAAGCAGCAGAGGGTGAGCAAGCGGGCGGCGCGCTGGAAAGTTTTACCACGCATCTAAACCAGCAAGCCATCGACGGCAAGATTGATCCGCTGATTGGACGCGACAATGAAGTGGAGCGCGTCATCCAGATTCTCTGCCGCCGCCGGAAAAATAATCCTTTGTTAGTCGGCGAAGCCGGCGTGGGCAAAACTGCAATTGCAGAAGGATTGGCAAAGCGCATTGTCGACGGCGAAGTGCCGGACATTCTGGCCAAGGCGCAGGTTTATTCTCTCGATATGGGTTCGCTGCTCGCGGGCACTAAATACCGAGGTGATTTCGAGCAGCGATTGAAATCGGTGCTAAAGCAACTGGTTGAGAATCCAAATGCGATTTTATTTATTGATGAAATTCATACTTTGATTGGCGCGGGCTCGGCTTCTGGTGGCACGCTGGATGCGTCCAATTTACTGAAACCCGCTCTGTCCTCCGGCCAGCTCAAGTGCATCGGCGCAACAACGTACAACGAATATCGCAGCGTATTTGAGAAGGATCATGCGCTGTCACGTCGCTTCCAGAAAATCGATGTGGGTGAGCCGTCCGTGGCCGAAACCATCGAGATCCTGAAAGGATTGAAATCGCGTTTTGAATCGCATCATGGCGTCAAATACACATCGACAGCGTTGACGACAGCCGCAGAGCTTTCGGCTAAGTATATCAACGACCGCCATCTGCCGGATAAGGCTATCGACGTCATTGACGAGGCGGGTGCCGCACAACGTATTGCGCCAAAATCAAAGCAGAAAAAAACCATCGGCAAAAACGAAATCGAGGAAATCGTCGCGAAAATCGCGCGCATTCCGCCACGAAATGTGTCGTCTGATGACCGCAGTGCGTTGAAAACGTTGGATCGTGATTTGAAGTCGGTCGTGTTTGGCCAGGATAAAGCGATAGAAGCGCTTTCCACGGCGATCAAAATGGCGCGCTCTGGTTTAGGCAGTCCGACCAAGCCCATCGGATCGTTTCTGTTTTCAGGGCCCACGGGGGTGGGCAAAACCGAAGTGGCGAAGCAGCTCGCATTCATTCTGGGCGTGGAACTCATTCGCTTCGACATGTCGGAATACATGGAGCGTCATGCGGTATCGCGCTTGATTGGCGCTCCTCCCGGCTATGTGGGTTTTGACCAAGGCGGCTTGATGACGGAAGCCATTACCAAGCATCCGTACTCGGTATTGCTGCTGGATGAGATCGAAAAAGCACACCCGGATATTTATAACGTGTTGCTGCAGGTGATGGATCATGGCACGCTAACGGACAACAACGGTCGCAAGGCTGACTTCCGCAACGTGGTGATTGTCATGACCACCAACGCAGGCGCTTCGGAGTTATCAAAATCCAGCATCGGCTTCACGAATGACAAAAAAGCTGGCGATGAAATGGCTGAAATCAAGCGCATGTTTACGCCTGAATTCCGCAATCGCCTGGATGCAACCATTTCATTCGCGCCGCTGGACGAGAAAATTATCCTGCAAGTGGTGGATAAATTCCTGATGCAGCTGGAAGCGCAATTGACGGAGAAAAAAGTTGAAGCCACCTTCACCGAAGGCTTGAAAAAATACTTGGCGAAAAATGGCTTCGATCCGCTGATGGGTGCAAGGCCAATGTCTCGCCTGATTCAAGACACGATTCGCCGCGCGCTGGCTGATGAATTATTATTTGGCCGTTTGGCCAACGGCGGCAAGGTCGCGATCGACGTTGATGCTGACGGTAAGGTAAAACTCGATATTAGCGAAGAGAAAGAGCCGGTTACCCAGGAAAACTGATGACCGGCCAACAGGCAATAGATTTACCCAAAATGGCTCCGTTTCGGAGCCATTTTGTTTTGTCCCAACGCGCTGGAAGCACATGCGTTATGCTTGAAAAGGTTTAAAAAGAGCTTAAGAAAATACGAATATTGATGACTGCACCTCAGGAAAAATTCATGACTATCAAAATATCTCAACTATTAGTCGCAGCTATCATCCCCGTTTTATGCGGCACCGCATTTGCACAAGCGCCTGCCGCTGCCCCATCCTCCACATCCGCTCCCGCGTCTACGCCGCCGCCTGCATCCACATTTGCCGCAGCCAACCTGACGCCTCTGGGTGTGCGGTCGCTAGCGGCTAACTGTTCTGCCTGCCACGGCACCAACGGTAATAGCGTGGGTGGCGCAGTCGGTGGATTGGCAGGATTAGACAAAGATTATTTTGTAAATCAGATGAAGCTCTTTAAAGAAGGCAAACGCGAAGCGACGTTGATGCATCAAATCTCGAAGGGTTATTCAGACGCCGAGATTACCGCAATGGCTGAATTTTTTTCCACACAGAAAAAATAAGGAAAAACATGGAAACCGCGATCAGCAATTCGACCAGTGGACGTAGGAAGTTTCTCAAAAATAGTGCCGCCTTGGGCGGTGTTGCAGCGGTATCTGGCTGCGCAACCATCAGTGCCAGCAGCCCAAAAGTGGTCGTCGTGGGAGGCGGTTATGGCGGTGCGACTGTCGCGAAATATATAAAAATGTGGGGCCCAAATATTGACGTCACGATGATCGAGCGCAACGCCGAATTTGTGTCGTGCCCGATGTCAAATTTGGTGCTGGGCGGCTCGCAATCGATGAAAGACATCACCATGAGCTACGACACACTGCAAAAAAAGTACGGCGTCAAGATGGTGCGCGGCGAAGCAAGCGCCATTGATCCAGACAAAAAAATCGTCCGGCTCGCAAGCGGGGAATCGATCCCGTTTGACCGGGTAATCGTTTCACCGGGCATTGATTTTATGTACGACCTGTTACCAGGCCTCAACAACGCCGCAGCACAGGATCGCGTCTTGCACGCATGGAAAGCGGGGCCGCAAACATTGGCCTTGCGTAAACAGCTGGAGAGCATGGCTGACGGCGGTGTGGTCGCAATCTCTATCCCGGAAGCGCCCTATCGCTGTCCACCCGGGCCATACGAGCGCGCCTGTCAAATTGCTACATATTTGAAGCAATCAAAACCAAAATCGAAGGTGCTTATTTTGGATGCAAACATGGACATTATTTCTAAGCCCGGGCTCTTCAAAAAAGCGTTCGCTGAAATGTATGCCGGCATGATTGAATACCGCCCCAATTCAAAAGTCGTGGATGTTGATGTGCGTACCATGACCGCCAAGCTTGAGGTGGAAGACGTTGGGGCCGATGTGCTGAACGTACTGCCGCCGATGAAAGCGGGCGCTATTGCAAACTTATTTATGACCGCCAATAAACGCTGGTGTGAAATCAATTGGCTCACCTATGAGGCGAAGAACGTACCGGGGGTGCATCTGCTGGGTGACGCGCTGCAAATCGCACCACTCATGCCGAAATCTGCACACATGGCCAACGCGCACGGCAAAGCGTGTGCCGCTGCAGTGGTCGCGCTACTGTCTGGCGAACAGCCAAACACCAGCCCAACGTTGACAAACACGTGCTACAGCTTTGTGTCCGCTGACAAAGCGGTTCACGTCGCATCCATCCACAAATACGATGAAAAAGACAAAACCATGAAGCCCGTGCCGGGCGCGGGCGGCGTTTCAAGCAGCGCCAGCGAGTTGGAGGGGCAATACGCGATGACGTGGGCGAAAAATATTTGGGCTGATTCGCTGGGCTAGATCGGCGCTGCTGCCGCAACTTGAGGCATTAGGTTGGCTGGCCTGGGTTTGATGAAGCGCAAGAAAAAAGCGGCTGTTTGATTGCTAGTGCTTGTCGATGGTGGGAACGCTTGAGAGCGCAAACTTCAAGGCAAAGGCTCCAAGGTCTAGGTTTTAAGGCGTCAACCTGAAATACCAGCCCATCAAAAAGCAGGCATTCGTTCCATCAATAATAGCCCCCACATACACGCGGGGTTATTATTTGTGCCACTACTTGAAGCAACGGTAGACGCGCAGGGGTTTGACGCGTGCCATGATGTACATATAATGTCCATGTGCATATAAAATTATTGCGTTAAATAATTATCTGGAGAATGATGTGGCAGCAACAGCGATTGAACGAATTGTGGTTCAGGCAACATCAAAAGAAAAAAACTTTATTGCAGCCAAGGCAAAGAAACTTGGCATGCCTGTTTCTGAGCTAATGCGGCGCGGCGCGACTGCATTTCAATCTGCCGACAGTGAAGCAGAGCTTGGGGCATTAGCGGATGCGGCAAAGCTGGCTGCTGAACGTGCTGCAGTATCAATTGATGATGCCGTTGCCTTTATCACGGCCAGCAATAAACGCATCGCCGCCATGGAAGCCAAAGCCAGTCGATCCAGAAAAGCCGCAGCCTAGCAATATGGGGGTCACCGATCGCATTTGGGGCGCACTGGTATCCATCATCAAGCTGGAGGACAAGGTTACCCAGCAAACCGCAGCAATGAAGTCCCAGCAAGCGAAAATTGAGAATTTGACCGAGCGCGTTATACGGCTCGAAACCATGTTGGAAATTGCACTCAGCGTGCGCGGGGCTGCCTTGCCGGCTCCCCTCCCCGCTGCGGCATTAGGCAAGCCAAAACAGCATCGCGAATAAAATGGGCGGAACTGAAACCCACGCAGTGGCGGGCCTCCTGGCTCGAAAACCTTCCAAACGCCGCAGCTACACTAGGGATTAGTCTTTACAAGCCAGGCAGGTTGAAACGTGTCGTTTATACGGCTGGCCAGAATATGATCTCGCCAGTCGCCATCGATGAAAAGATATTTTTTTGAATAGCCGTCAATATGGAAACCGAGCCGTGACAGCAATCGTCCGCTGCGTACATTTTCTGGCCGATAACCAGCGGCAATACGATGTAACCGTTGCGTCGTAAACATATACTGAATCGCAGCCTGCAGCGCCTCGCGCATTAATCCTTTTCCCTCCGCAGACTGGCAGATTTGATAGCCCAGCATGCAAGAGGAAAATGGCCCCCGAAAAATCTGCGAGAAACCCATCGTGCCAATTATTCTGGATGAATCATTTTTCGCCCAAATCCATAGTCGAATTTGCACTCCGGATTCAAAACTGGTGTGCATCAATGCGATCTGCGCATCCCAATAAGCCTGCGTAAACATCCCTTCAGGCTCGGGCGGTCGCCACGGCGCGAAGTGTGCGCGGTTGATCTCAAAAAAGGGCAGCGCCAGCCCGGCATCTTCAGGCTTTGGCAAGGCGACGAGCAAGCGCTCAGTCTCGAGCCTTAATTCAGTCATCAAATTTTGGACTTAAAATTGTGTCCACCGCTGTGTCTATTAATGTGTCCAGTGATTTGTAGAACCACCCGCCGTGAAGAAACGAATCAATCGGTCTCGCGCAGAAAGCGAACGTGTTCAATCAGCCCATCCTTGACGCGATAGATCACCACCGCATGGTTCATCGCCGGTACCCGGCCCGTGATCCGCTCTTCGTCAATCACGTAATGGCCAATTCGCGTGCGGCGAATAATTTCGCAATGCAGATTTGGCGACGATTTAAATAGCGCGTCATAGCGCGGCCTCATCTCGGCATGGCCCGTGAGCAGGTGATTACCGGCACCATCATCGACCACACAATATTGCGCATAACAGGCCATGAAACGTTCCAAATCGCCTGCGTTGTAGGCCTGCAGTTGCTCGGTGACAGGATCAAATTCAACCGGCATGATGTAAAGATCAGCCCGAAAAAATCGGCCACTGCTGCGACCACATTTCGGTTGGCGTGCGTTTAAAACCTGATTTTGCGAACTGATGCCATCGCCCCACGATGTAGGCCATCAGCGCATTCGCATAGGCGTTTGCATCCAGCGAGGCATGCAGAATGCCCGACGTCGCCGCAAGCCGCGCCGATTGGCGCAGCGATGCCTCAAGGCGATCATGCAGTTGATTCATCCGCGCCTGTAGACGCTCATCCTCGTTCACCAGCGCGTCACCAATCAGCACTCGGGTCATGCCGATATTTTTTTGCGCAAAATTGAGTAGCATCGCGACCGTACTTTCGAGCTGCTTCATACCATCTTCTTTAGTGAGCGGATCGGTCTGAATTTTGGTGACAAGCGAAAAAACGGTCTCTTCAATGAATTCAATCAAGCCCTCAAACATCTGCGCCTTGCTGGCGAAATGGCGATAAAGTGCAGCTTCAGACACGTCCAGTTTTTTCGCCAGAAGGGCGGTGGTAATTTTTTCGCCTTTTGGGTGCTCCAGCATTTCGGCCAACATATGCAGGATGGCGCGACGGCGCTCACCCGGTTCTCTTTTTGCCATTTTTGTATTCTCCCGTGACTGCTAATTTAGCCCAAATTGCCGCAATCCTAACGTTTCCCACCAAAAATCGATCCCGACACGCCGCAAATAATCCGCCGACCCGCTTCGCTCGCCATCGCCCGTGTCGCGCTCCTCACCGCAGACTGCACCACCGCCTCACGTCTGGAGTTGCCTCCACCATTGAGCGCGTCGCCGATCTTGCCAAAGATACCGCCGAAGCCGTCCGACTCAGCTGGCGTGGCAGGTGTGGCTTCGCCACCGCGATGGCCTTTTAGTTTTTCAAATGCGGACTCACGGTCAATCGTTTTTTCGTATTGACCGGCGACCAGCGAGCTGGCCAACAAGACACTGCGTTGCTTAGCAGTAATCGGGCCGATCTGTGAATTCGGTGGGCAAGCATAGGCACGCTCAACAATCGTCGGGCGACCCTTATCGTCTAAAAATGACACCAGCACTTCACCTACCGCAAGCTCGGTAATTACTTTCGTAATAACGAGTTTTGGATTGGTGCGAAACGTTTCCGCTGCCGCATTAACCGCCTTTTGATCGCGCGGCGTGAAGGCACGCAACGCGTGTTGAACACGATTGCCCAATTGGCCCAGAATCGTGTCGGGAATATCGAGTGGGTTTTGTGTCACGAAATAAACGTCAATCCCTTTTGAGCGGACCAACCCCACGACCTGCTCAATCTTCTCCAGTAATTCTTTCGGCGCTTCGTTAAACAGCAAATGCGCTTCATCAAAAAAGAACACCAGCCTCGGCTTGTCGCGATCACCCACCTCGGAAATATTCTCGAAAAGCGCCGACAGCATCCACAGCAGAAAAGTCGAATACAGGCGCGGGCTGGACAGCAATTTATCAGCGGCGAGAATATTAATGACACCTTTGCCGTCAATAGTCTGCATCAGATCATCAAGTACCAAAGTAGGCTCACCGAAAAATTTGTCGCCTCCCTGTTGTTCAAGCGCGAGCAAACCACGCTGAATCGCGCCGATACTGGCGGGCGAGACATTGCCGTAATCGGTGGTGAATTGCGCGGCGTTCTCGCCCACATAAGCCAGTAGCGCGCGCAGGTCTTTAAGATCGAGCAGAAGCAAACCTTTGTCATCAGCAATTTTGAATGCAATTGCCAACACGCCTGATTGCGTGTCGTTCAAATTAAAGATTCGCGCCAACAGCACCGGCCCCATTTCGGATATCGTCGCTCGCAACGGGTGGCCCTGTTCACCGAAAACGTCCCATAACGTCACAGGGCAGGCGGCGGGCGCCAGATCCAGCTTGAGCAATTTCGCCCGCTCAGCGACTTTTGGGTTGTCGTGCCCGGGCTGCGAAATGCCGGCCAGATCGCCCTTCACATCGGCCATGAACACCGGCACGCCGATGCTGGAAAAATGTTCGGCCAGCACCTGCAGCGTCACTGTTTTACCGGTTCCCGTCGCGCCTGCAATCAAACCGTGACGATTGACCATATTGGGCAGGAGCATCAAATCGGTCAACGCTGCGTCGCTGGTTTTGGCGATCAGGAGAGGTTCGGTCATAGCCTAGTCGTTGGTTAATCGTGGCAGCAATGTAGAAAACAGACTGGAAAGCAAGCTGCAACGCCATATGACTGAATGGTAACATCACACCTTCAAATTTACTTTAAAAGCGACGCCAAATGTTGCACTGTTTGGCCTCTCGCCGCAGCCAAGGGAAACTCAAATGGCAGGACATAGCAAATGGGCAAATATTCAACACCGCAAAGGTCGGCAGGATGCCAAACGCGGCAAAATTTTTACACGCCTGATTAAAGAGATTACCGTCGCTTCGCGCATGGGCGGCAGCGAGTCGGGCGCGAATCCACGCCTGCGTTTGGCGATGGACAAGGCCTACGAAAATAATATGCCGAAAGACACCGTCGAGCGCGCGATCAAACGCGGTGCGGGCGAGCTGGATGGCGTGAGTTATGAAGAGATTCGCTATGAAGGTTATGGTATCGGCGGCGTGGCGATTATCGTCGACTGCATGACCGATAACCGCGTACGCACGGTGGCCGAAGTTCGCCACGCATTCTCAAAATACGGTGGCAATATGGGCACCGATGGCTCGGTCGCGTTTTTGTTCAAGCATTGCGGCCAACTCATGTACGCGCCGGGTACAGCAGAGGATAAACTGATGGAAGCCGCGCTCGAGGCCGGTGCAGAGGATATTGTCAGCAACGACGATGGTTCGTTCGAAGTCGTGACCGGCCCGTACGATTTTTCAACTGTGAAAACCGCGTTAGAAAAGGCGGGATTCAAAGCCGAGTTTGGCGAAGTCTCGATGAAACCATCGATAGAGAATGAGCTGTCTGGAGACGATGCCATAAAAATGCAGAAGCTGCTGGATGCACTAGAGTCGCTCGACGACGTGCAAGATGTTTATTCATCCGCCGTGATGGATGAAGCGTAGCCACGATGGCGGTTTTAATCACGACCACCGATAATGTTGAAGGTAAACGTATTGCACGCTACTTGGGCATTGTGACGGGGGAAGCGAGCGCAGAAGTACAGCTCGTATCGGATAAGCCGGTCACCAGTTTTTCAGACGCTTACCATCAGGTCATCCCTGGCGCGCGTGATTCCGCGTTGCGCGGCGCGATGCAGGGGGCCGAGCAATCAGGCGCGAACGCGATTGTAGGCGCGAAGGTGGAATATCACATTCACGGTAGCGGGCGCGGCATGGTGATGGTTTCCGTGACGGGCACGGCGGTTGTTCTTGAAGATATTTGAGTTTTTTAATGACCTCGCTTGATCGCCAATTTGAAGCATCCGCAGCGCGGAAATTGCGCGAGATTCCCACCTCGTTCGAGACGGAACGCTTACTGATTCGAGCGGGTACATTAGCTGACCTCGACAGCACTTATCTCGTCGCGCAAGAATCTGCCGTAGCACTTCGCGAGTGGATGCCATGGGCGCATCCATCGCCATTGCTGGCCAGCATGGAGAAATATTTTTCTACCTGTGAAGAAAAATGGTGCACACGCGAGATGTTTGATTTTCAGTGGATTGAAAAATCGAGCGGCGAGCTGATCGGCAAAGGTGGCTTTCATCATATTGATTGGATGATTCCGAAATTTGAAATCGGTTATTGGCTGAGAACTTCGCACGCGGGCAAGGGATTTTGCACGGAGGCAGTGAATGGATTGGTACAGTTTGCCAAGACTGAGCTCTATGCGAAACGTCTGGAGATCCGCAGCCAACCTGCCAATGCAAGAAGTCGCGCAGTGGCCGAGCGTTGTGGCTTCCTGCTCGAAGGCGTGCTGCGTTCCAGCTTGCTGGGTGCCGACAGCGCGTTGCGCGACTCCTGCATGTATGCCAAGGTATTCGATTGAGAATCTTAGGCCTCGATCCGGGTCTGCGCGTCACCGGCTATGGTGTGATCGATAAAAACGGCAGCACCTTAAGTTATGTCACCAGCGGCTGCATCAAATCACCCGACGGCGAATTGCCGGATCGGCTTAAGAATATTTTGAATTCTGTTCAAGAAGTAATTCGCCTTTTTTCACCGGGTGAAGTGGCGGTCGAAAAAGTGTTTGTAAACGTAAATCCGCAATCTACTTTGTTACTGGGCCAGGCGCGTGGGGCTGCGATTTGCGCAGCCGTTTTGCATGAATTGCCGGTAGCAGAATACACCGCACTGCAAGTTAAACAAGCCGTTGTCGGCAATGGCCATGCGCAAAAAGAACAGGTACAGGACATGGTGAAACGATTGCTGAATTTATCTGGTACACCCAGCCCGGATTCGGCTGATGCGTTGGCGTGTGCGATTTGTCATGCGCATGGGGCGGCGATGGGCGGCATGTTGACTAAAGGCTATCGGGTAAAAGGTGGCAGACTTGTTGGTGGAAAAATTGCAACGGGAGAAAAAGCAAAATGATCGGCCGAATCACCGGAATCCTGCTCGAAAAAAATCCCCCGCAAGTGCTCGTCGATGCCGCAGGCGTCGGCTATGAAATCGATGTACCGATGTCGACGTTTTACGGATTGCCAAAAACCGGCGAGAAGGTGGCTTTATTCACGCATCTGGTGACCCGAGAAGATGCGCAATTGCTTTACGGCTTTGCCACCGAGAGCGAGCGCGTCACCTTCCGCACGCTTATCAAAGTTAGCGGCGTCGGCCCGAAAGTCGCGTTGGCGGTGCTCTCCGGCATGAGCGTCAACGATCTGGCTGAAGCGGTCGCCACACAAGAAAGTGGCCGCCTCGTCAAAGTCCCCGGCATCGGCAAAAAGACCGCCGAGCGATTGCTGCTGGAATTAAAAGACAAATTGAAAATTGATGTACGCATTTTGGTCGGTGGCGAAGCCGCCAAAACCACCAGTGCTGCCGATGTATTGAACGCCTTGATGGGCTTGGGCTATAGCGAGCGTGAAGCGTTGCAGGCAGTGAAATTATTGCCTGTCGATGTGACGGTTTCAGATGGTATTCGACAGGCGTTGAGGTCGCTTTCAAAACCCTAGCGTTAGCGTACATCTTGAGGCATTTTTGCTCGCAAATAGGCGTGGATATTGGCCTTCATATTTTTTGCATCTAAAAGATTACCCCAAATGATCCATTCACTAAACTCCCTCGAACTCACCGGACGTGCGCGCACTCATCTCGTGCAATTCGACGAACCCCGCTTCGCGATTCACAAAGACGTGCAAGAGCCTTTTTTTGCGCTGCGCGACGCAGCCGCCAAACAAGGCTTCGAGCTGCATCCCTTCAGCGCCTTTCGCGATTTCGACGCGCAGTTAAAAATCTGGAACAACAAGTTCGCAGGCGAACGACCGCTTTACGATCAACACGGCTCAGCACAGAATTACGCCAGCCTGTCACCAGAGGAAATCGTCGATCACATCCTCGTGTGGTCTGCCGTCCCCGGTGCCAGCCGCCATCACTGGGGCAGCGATATCGATGTCGTCGACAGCGCCCGCATGCCGCCCGATTACCGCGTCAAGCTGCTGCCCGAAGAGTCCGCACCCGGCGGCGTGTTCTACGATTTGCATCAATGGCTTGATGAAAATATTGCGGCATTCGGCTTCTTCCGTCCCTATCAAAAATATCAGGGCGGCTTCTACGCCGAACCGTGGCACTTGAGCTATTGGCCGGTTTCAAAGTTGGCATTGGAAGCGTTCACGCTGGACGTGTTGCGCGAGGCGGTTTTGGCGAGTGATGTAATGGGTAAAGAAATGGTGATGGCGCGACTGCCGCGGATTTTTGAAACGCATGTTCGGAATGTTTGTTTGCCGCAGACGATCGGTGAATAACCATTGGGCATAGGCGTCTGTGCGCCAATATTTCAATAGCACTTACAACCTTGCACTTCAAGCGAAGTTAAACTAGACTAACAAAACTTAGTTTAAGCGAGGCATACCGTGCAAACCGTCAACATCCACGAAGCAAAAACTCATCTCTCTCGCCTAATCGAACAGGCCGCAAACGGCGAACCATTTATCATCGCCAAGGCAGGTAAGCCGCTTGTGAAGGTGATGTCATTGGGCGCACCGGAAGCAGGTCAGGTAAAAAGAATCGGTTTCATGGCAGGGCAAATTGCCGTGCCCGACGACTTTGATCAAATGCACAGCACAGAAATTGAAAGCCTATTCGGTGCCGTATGAAATTTTTACTGGATACGCACCTTCTGTTGTGGATCGCGGGAGACACCAAGCGCCTGTCCGCCAAAGCGCGTAAATTGATTACTGAACCCACCAGCGAATTATTTTTCAGCGCCGCGAGTCTGTGGGAAATAGCCATTAAGCGCGGACTGGGCCGCGATGATTTCAAAGTTGATGCGCGCCTCCTGCGCCGCGGATTGCTCGACAACGGCTACCGCGAAATACCCATCGGCAGCGAACATGCTGTCGCCATCGACAGCCTACCCCCCATTCACAAAGACCCTTTTGATCGCATGCTCATCGCGCAGGCGATGGTTGAAGGGATTACGCTACTGACGAGTGATGCTGTAGTGGCGCAATATCCGGGGGCGGTGCGGAGAGTTTGAATTGAGCAGGCAATAATCGAGAATACAAAACAGGTTACTTGCAGCCACTATCAAATCAAACACGAAATATGTAAACCAAGTAAAAGGAATTTGCCTTCCGCGGTAACCGTCGTAATATAAATGCTGATGTAAAAGATCATGCGCGATAAGCAGCATAGAGTTTATTGAGATAGTTATGGCACGCAAGCAGTCAACAATTAATGCTGAAACGCTTACCTTGATACTTGATGGCAGCGAAATTGCTGCCGAAAAGTTCGTTAAGAGCATAAGCGCGTGCGTTGCAATCATTCGAGATGTCACCGAAAGTTTGAGCGGAGAGAAAAACAGCATTAAATGGATTGTGTCTGTCGAAAAAGGCAGTCCCAAGGTACATTTCACGCCGCGCCCAATAAAGGCGAATCCCGCAGTAATCAAATCTACAATCGACGCAGTCAAAAATGGTTTTCTTGAGATTGAACAGCGTGGCGGTCGCCCAAGCTATTGGTCGGATGCGTCGCTTAAAAGTGCTAAGGAAATAGCAAGTGTTTATTCGCCAAATGAAAACGCTTTAGATGATATTCGCGTTTCGTCTGACGGCGGCTATGCAACCGTGACTAAGAAGACGAGCACAAATGTCGTCTCGCGAGTCGGCAACGAAAAGCGGGCTTTTGGTACCGTAGAAGGAAGGCTGCGTACTGTCACAGAAAGTGGCGGGCTGCATGTCGTCGTTCAAGACGCTTCAACACACAACAATATTCGTTGTTTTATTGAAGATACTGATACTGACCGTTTCGTCGCCGCATTCAAAAAACGTGTTTCTGTTTACGGAGAAATACGGTACGCAAGAGATGGTACTCCATTGAGTATTAAGGCTAGCGACATCCGTGTAATGCGAGAATCCACTAAGTTGTCTTTTATCGACGAAATGATTGGAATCTACGCCTAGAATGAGTGATCGCTATTGGGATTCAGGATGCTTTATGGCCTTCTTTAACAAAAAAGCTGGACGGCATGAACAATGTCAATCGGCTTTGTACGCCACTGAGCGAGGTGAGTTGCGGATTATTACATCCGCACTCACGATGACCGAAGTAATTAAAATTAAAGGCAAACCAATACCTCCTGATGCAGAGGACAAAATTCGTGCGTTCTTTGAGCATGATTAAATCATAGTTCGCGACGTTGATCGTTTTATTGCCGAGCAAGCACGAGAGTTTATTTGGAAACGCAATTTGCAACCTTTTATGACGCGATCCATTTGACAACAGCATATCGAATGAAGCTGCTACAGCTTGACACCTATGACAGAGCAGACCTGGGTAAACTTTCCGGAAAATTGGGTTCTCCTGCGATGAAAATAAGCGAGCCAACATTGATTTCTTATCAGACAGAAATTCCGAAGATTAAACTTGGGCAGCAGACCACAAGTAAATCAAAAGAAGTGCCGCCCGGAAAAGTGGCCCCAAATCGAATAATGGCTAATTCGCTTCTGATGACCGCAAAAAATATAGACCCAAAGGAGCCCGAGTGATATCGGGCTTTTGATTTTTTGCTTCAACGCAAATAATCCATAAATTATTCTAAAGTTTTTCTATGATTCATAGCTTGCGATTAAAAATAGCACTGGTTCCTTTCTTTGCGCAAAACCCGTCCAAAACCCCCGCCAATACTAGCATTCACATTATAAAAACCATGTCCTCCTCGAAGCAAGGCCTCTACAGCCGCATCAAAATAGGCCCGCGATTGTTCCGCATCCTCATGAATTGCTGGCCGCCGTTTTGGGGGATGCGCATTCATATTTTGCGGATTTCACCCGACTGGCGGGAGGTGTCGGTTCGGATGAAACTCTCGTTGCGCAATCAAAATTACGTGGGCTCGCATTTTGGCGGCGGGTTGTTTTCGATGACTGATCCGTTTTATATGTTGATGCTGATGAATGTGCTCGGTGGCGAATATTTGGTGTGGGATAAGGCGGCGAATATTCAATTTGTGAGTCCGGGGCGCGGGACGGTGTTTGCGCATTTTAAATTGACAGACGAGCGGCTAGCCGAGATACGCGAGAAGACGGTGAGTGGCGAAAAATTTGAACCCACTTACCGCATCAATGTTGTCGATGCTGATGACAATATCGTGGCGATTGTCGACAAAACGATTTACATTCGCCGGAAGCTTGCGAAAGCATCGTAGAATCAGGGCATGTTAGAACCTGATCGCCTCACTGCTATATCGGCTGACAAGCCAGACCGAATCATTACGGCGGATAAAGCATCGTCGCTCGAAGAGGTGCAAGAGCGCGCGCTGCGGCCGAAGAAGCTTAACGAATATATCGGCCAGGAAAAAATTCGCAGCCAGCTGGCGATTTTTATTGAGGCCGCGCGCAAACGTAAAGAGCCGCTGGATCACACGCTATTGTTCGGCCCGCCTGGACTGGGCAAAACCACGCTGGCACACATCATAGCGCGCGAGATGGGCGTGAACATGAAACATACCTCCGGCCCAGTGTTGGAGCGCGCGGGCGATTTGGCGGCGATGCTGACGAATCTGGAGCCACATGATGTTTTGTTCATTGATGAAATTCATCGGCTAAATCCGGTTGTTGAGGAGATTTTATATCCCGCGCTGGAGGATTATCAGATCGACATCATGATCGGTGAAGGGCCATCGGCGCGTTCGGTGAAACTTGATTTGCCGCCGTTCACACTAGTGGGCGCGACCACGCGTGCGGGCATGCTGACCAATCCGTTGCGCGATCGCTTTGGGATTGTGGCGCGGCTGGAATTTTATTCGCCAGCGGAATTGCAATTGATCGTGACGCGCTCCGCTGAATTATTGAAAGTGCAGATGACGCAAGATGGTGCCCATGAGATCGCGCTGCGCTCGCGCGGCACGCCACGGATTGCCAATCGGCTGCTGCGGCGGGTACGCGATTTTGCGGAGGTAAAACGCGATGGCACGGTGGATAAAGAGATCGCCGATGCGGCATTAAAGATGCTGGATGTTGATGCGATTGGGCTCGATACGATGGATCGCCGCATGCTCTTGTGCATAGTTGAAAAATTTAATGGCGGCCCGGTGGGCGTGGAAAACTTGGCGGCCGCGATTGGCGAAGAACGCGACACGATTGAAGATGTACTGGAACCGTATTTGATACAGCAAGGGTATTTGCAACGCACACCACGCGGGCGGATGGCGACGCTGTTGGCGTATCAACATTTTGGCATTACACGGCCCGCGAGTGCCAACGTGCCGGAACTTTTCTAGTCAAACTTGTCAGACAGTCCATCACATCAAAAAAATATGGCGAAATTAACATTAAAAAATGCCCAGCAAACGGACCTTTTTGCTTTCGCCTTCCCACAACGTGTTTACTATGAAGATACCGACGCGGGTGGCGTGGTTTATCACGCACGCTATATTCATTTTTTAGAGCGCGCGCGCACTGAATGGCTGCGTTACCTGGGCTTTAATAACGGTGAACTCACTCGCAAACATAAAATGCTGTGGGTAGTGAGCGAGATCACGATTAATTATGTGAAGCCTGCGCGCATCGATGATGCGCTGGAAGTGACGGTGTCGATTGAAACGATGGGCCGCGTACGCTGTATTTTTCATCAAGAGATTCGGCGTGGTGAAGAGATTTTGGTGAAGGCGCGGGTCACGGTGGCGTCGGTGTCCGCAGATAATTTTAAGCCGCTGGAAATCCCGGTGGAATTGAAGAAAAAGATGGAGGCGACTTGTTAAATTTTTCGCAAGAGTTGGGCGTGCTATCGCTGGTGCTGCAGGCATCCATCCCGGTCAAAGTGGTGATGGGGATTTTGGCGTTGGCCTCTTTTATGTCGTGGTGGTATATCTTCGTGAAACTATTCACCGTGCGGCGCGCAAAAAAGCAGGCGGAAGATTTTGAGCGCGAGTTCTGGAGCGGCACCGATCTGATCGGCATGTATCAATCCGCCAGCTCGGGAAAATACGAAACAGCCGGCATGGAGCGTATTTTTGAAGCAGGATTCAAGGAGTTTCTCAAGCTGAAAACGCGTGCAGGCTCCGATATTGGCGCGTTGATGGATAGCACGCGCCGCGCGATGAAAGCGAATTTTCAACGTGAGCTCGATTATCTCGAATCACATTTATCGTTCCTGGCCACCGTCGGCTCGGTCAGCCCCTACATCGGCCTGCTTGGCACGGTTTGGGGGATCATGAATTCATTTCGCGGCTTGTCGAACGTGGCACAGGCTACGCTGGCACAGGTGGCTCCCGGTATTGCAGAGGCGCTGATTGCGACCGCTATTGGCCTGTTCGCGGCGATACCGGCGGTGATTGCATACAACCGCTACACCGCTGAAATTGATCGACTGGCGAATCGATATGAAAGTTTTATTGAGGAGTTTTCAAACATTCTGCAACGCCAGGCGGTGAGCTAAATGGCCGTCACCAGCATGCGCCGTCCGCGCAAAGTGATCGCCGAAATTAACGTCGTGCCTTACATCGATGTGATGCTGGTGCTGCTGATTATTTTTATGGTGACGGCACAAGTGATTACGCCGGGACAGATTGATCTGCCGAGTGTCGGCCAGGCGCTTGATCCAAGCATCGCGCCGCTGGAAGTTCGCATTAATAAGACCGGTGCAATTGTATTGGTAGATCGCCAGCAGGGCGGCAGAGAACAGCCGGTCATGCGCGAGCAATTGCTGCCAACGATTCGCGCCATTCAGGCGAAACAACCCGATCAGGCGGTGGTGATTTCAGCGGATAAAAATTTGAAATACGAAGATGTGTTGCGGGTCCTGGACAGCCTGCAAAAAGGTCAGATCAAGCGCGTCGGGTTGTTGGCGAAGCCGAGTGTTTGAACGGATGACTGGTAAATGAAATTGGCAATACCTGCCTGCCTGAACCCTAATAACGGCGGGCTTCTACAAGGCATAGGGCTGGGGACGCCGGTGGATATTGCCATTTTAGGCAAGCGCCCTCAAAACGTACGCCAATGCTGGCGTTTGTGGCGTCACCCTTCGTAATATGGCCACCTATTCACCCCGCCGTAATCCACGAGACGCACCAGATCCGCGCGCGCCGCGCGACCCTCAAGAAAATCGCCGCCAGCGTAACGGCAAACGTCACGATCAGGGTCGCGGGCCAGCGTTAGCGTTGGCGCTGCTGGTGCACGCGGCTTTTTTTGCGCTGCTGGTGTTTAGCGTGTCGTGGCAAACCAAGCCCACCGCGCCACTGATGGCGGAGGTGTGGGATTCGCTGCCGCCGGTGCGCAATGCGCCCCCCACTCCAACCAAGCCCGATCCCACACCCACCCCCACACCGCCGCCAGTAGCGCCGCCCATCCCTAAAAAATTGCCGCCGCCTGAAGTAGAAAAAGCGCCGTCGCAACCGACCAAAGCTGAAATCGATTTGAAGGTGAAACAGGAACGCGAGGCCATCAAGAAGCAGGTGCGTGAAGAGAAAGAATTAGCCGACAAAAAGAAGTTCGACGATGCTAAAAAAGATCAGGACAAAAAGAAAACTGAGCTGGAAAAAAAGCAACGGGAAGATGCGGCTAACCAGCGCGCGCTGGATAACAAAATAAAGCAGGAACAAGCTGCATTGCAGGCACGGGAGAGCCAGGCGCGTGCCTCTCAGCTAGCCTCCCAACAAGCAGCACAGGCCGACTACGCAGGGAAAATCGCCGCGCTTATCCGCAGCCGCGCGAATATTCCTGATACGGTCACGGACCGGCCTAAGGTACAAATTCGTTTGCGGCTGCTGGTGAATGGCGTCGTCTTCGATGCGCAGGTGGTCAAGCCGTCTGGTAACCGCGTGTATGATGAGTCCATCGAGCGGGCTATCAATGGCATTCAGCAATGGCCATTACCCGATAAGCCGGAACTTTTAGGCTCGACTCGCACTCTCATCTTAAATATCGAACACGAGCGGTAACCCATGATTCGAGACATTCAATCTTTTAAGGGCGACCTTTTTGCCCTTGGATCCCAAAATTTGCAGCTATCATTCCGCGCCATCGGGCAGCGCATGAGCAAACTCGCGCATGGTTTTAGGCATCGCCTTGCGATGACGATGGCGCTATTTATCAGCGTCTTCGCAGCAGCGCAGCACGCCAACGCGCAGCTGATTATTGATGTCACCACCAGCGCCGGCCGCCAAATCCCAATTGCCATTGTGCCGTTCGCCAATGAGCTTAACGCGCCGCAAAATATCACGCCAATCATCATCAATAACCTCACCCGCACCGGCTTGTTCCGCATGGTGAATACGGGGGGATTGACACAGGTTCCGTCTGAGCCATCGCAGGTAAATTTTGTTGACTGGTCATCACGCAATTCCGAGGCACTGGTCATTGGCTCGATTAATCCTGCGGCTGACGGCAAATTTGAAGTGCGTTTTCGCTTGTTTGATGTCGCGAAACAAAATCAATTAACGAGTATTGCGTACACCGTTTCAGCGTCCCAACTGCGTGCCACGGCTCATAAAATATCTGATGAGATTTACGAAAAGCTGATCGGCGAAAAGGGCGTCTTTTCAACCAAGATCGCCTATGTGCTTAAGCGCGGCAGCCGATTTGAATTGCAGGTGGCAGATGCAGATGGATTCAACCCGCAGACGGTACTCGCATCGCAGGAGCCCATCCGCTCGCCCAAATGGTCACCGGATGGAAACAAAATCGCCTATGTCTCATTCGAAAGCCGCAAATCAACGGTGATTGTGCAAGATTTGCTGACCGGCCAGCGCAAGACGATCGCGAACTTTCGCGGCGACAACTACGCGCCGAATTGGGCACCTGACGGTCGGCGTTTAGTCGTGGCGCTATCGAAAGATGCGGTCAGTCAGATTTATGTGATTTCGGCAGACGGCGGCGATGCAACGCGCATCACCCAAAGTAATTCGATTGATACCAACGCCACGTTCACTGCCGATGGCAGCAATATCATTTTTGTGTCGGATCGCTCCGGTGGGCCGCAGCTTTACAAAGTCCCCGCGTCTGGTGGCACCCCGACCAGGATGACCTTTGAAGGCAACTACAACGTCAACCCGCGCGTCAGCAGCGATGGAAAATTGGTCGCGTTTGTCACCCGCGACGCGAGCAGCCATTTGCGAATTGCGACTTTAGAACTCGCCAGCAATCAAGTCACGATTTTGACCGACGGCCCGCTGGACGACAGCCCCAGCTTTTCACCAAATGGCCGAACCATTTTGTATGAATCGAAATCAGGTGGTCGCGGTGCGCTGGGTTCGGTTTCAGTCGATGGTCGGGTGAAATCGAAACTGACCTCATCGGCAGGCGATGTGCGTGAGCCGGCTTGGGGGCCATATGGGTCGTCCTCGGCTTCGGTTACGAAATAACGGCGCTGCGGTGAGCAAGGCCCGCGAAGTCGTTGCAGAGCCTTGAAATACGTCTTCAAGGATTTGTCGAAATAGCGATAGCCGACAGGCTGGCAAGTATTTTCGATAAAGTTCGCTTGCGCACAGATGGCGCATAATTATTGGGTCATCTTAGGCACAGTGGTAGCTTGAACATGGCGCATAGCTGCAAACGCTATTTTTCAATCCGTGTTTTCGTGCAGGTTGTCCCGGTTTTGGTTGTCATTTAAAGGAGCAGTAAAAAATGAAAAGAATTCTTATTGGTTTTGGATTTGCGCTGGTGCTTGCCGCATGTGCAAGCAAAGATGGTGGCAAGGACGTTAAAGTCGACAGCAAACCCGTCACACCGGACACAACCACGTCGACGACACCGACCACCTCGGGCATGGGCAATACCAACGTCAGCGGAAAAAATGACCCGCTCAAGGACTCCAACAATATTTTGTCCAAACGCATTATTTATTTTGAATATAACCAGGACACAGTTAAAAGCGAATTCACCGACGTGATTCAAGCACATGCAAAATATCTTAACGATAATCGCGGTCGCAAAATTCGCCTCGAAGGTCATGCCGACGAGCGTGGCTCGCGTGAATACAACATGGCACTCGGCCAACGCCGCGGCGAAGCAGTTCGTCGAGCGTTGACCATTTTGGGGGTCGGCGCGGACCGGATTGAAACCGTTAGCTTTGGCGAAGACAAGCCACGTGCCACCGGTCATGATGAAGCGGCTTGGGCGCAAAATCGTCGTGTTGAAGTCGTTTACGACGGTGAGTGATGAGTTTTTTGCGTTCTAATTTAGCGATTCGCCGAAGCAGAATTGCGCTTGCGATAATTACGGCGGCGTTGAGCTCAGTCATGAGCTTTAACGCTGCTGCCGGCTTATTTGATGATGATGAAGCACGCAAAGACACCAGGGCTTTGCGTGCGCAAATCGAACAGCAAAACCGCGATAACGAGTTGCGAATGCAAAAAATTGATGAGTCCATCAAGAACATCGGCATTCTTCAGCTTCTGAATCAAATTGAGCAGCTAAACGCCGAGCTCGCACGTCTGCGCGGCCAGGTTGAAGTGCTGACGAATCAAAACGAGCAATTGGCCAAACGGCAAAAAGATTTTTATTTGGATATCGATTCGCGCCTTCGTAAACTGGAAGGTGTGGGCGACGCGCCACCGCCAGTGAATGCGCAGCCTACGAGCGCGCCTGCGGGTATTGTGGGGTTGGCATCGCCAGGGTTTAATACTAGCGCGGGCCTTGCGAATGCAGCACCGGTGCTGCCGTCGGTGGGGCTGCCAGGTTCACCGGTCGGGCTGGCAGCAGGCATGCCCAACGCCTTGAATACCGCCAATGCCGCGACGGTAACCTACGGCATGCCCACCACTCAGGAACCCGCAATACAGTCAGGCCCGATCGGCGGCGCGGCCAGGCCCGCCGCGAGCATGATGCCCCCTGTCTATACGCGCGAACAAGAAAATCGAGCCTACGATGTGGGCTCTAATCTATTTCGCCGTAACGACTACATCGGTGCGATCCGCGCGTTTGAAACATTTTCAAAAGATTTTCCGAACAGTCAGTTGGTTGCAAATGCGCAGTACTGGATCGGTATCGCCTATTTCAATTTGAAAGACTTTTCAAATGCACGCTCCATGCAAGAGAATCTATTAAAGAATTATCCAGAATCCTCCAAGGTTCCTGACGCATTGCTGGCGATTGCCAGTGTGCAGCAGGAAACGGGTGACAGCGGCTCTGCACGCAATACATTAGAAGATGTTGTTGCGCGCTTTCCCGGCTCCGAAGCAGCTGCCAAAGCGCGCACGCGCCTGCTGCAAGTATCACGAAGGTAGGAGCAACCGCCCATGACGTCTGTTGTAACGATTCCTGCCGCCATCCCACGCGCCGCCGAAGCTAAAGCCTCGTCCCCCTTTGCTTCGGCTAGAAGTGAAGAATTACGGATCAACGAAATATTTTTTTCACTTCAAGGCGAATCGAGTCGCGTCGGATTGCCCACCGTATTTGTACGCCTGACCGGTTGTCCGCTGCGCTGTGGTTATTGCGATACGGCCTACGCGTTTCACGAAGGCAAAACACGCATGATCGCGGATGTGCTGGTTGACGTTGCCAAGTACAAAACAACATACGTGTGCGTCACCGGTGGCGAGCCATTGGCGCAAAAAAATTGCCTTACTTTGCTCTCACGATTGTGTGACTCCGGTTATTCGGTATCGCTCGAAACCAGCGGCGCAATTGATATTGTCGGCGTGGACGCGCGGGTTTCCCGCATCATGGATATCAAAACGCCCGGCTCACAGGAGAGTGAAAAAAATCGGTGGGAAAATTTGGCACGGCTAACAGTTAATGACGAAATTAAATTTGTCATTACCAGCGAATTTGATTACACCTGGTCGAAAGCGCTGCTCGCTGAGAAGTCGCTTGATAAAATCTGTCCCGTATTGTTTTCACCGTCTTTTGCCGACGTCTCTCCCGCCCAACTAGCCGAGTGGATTTTGCGTGATCAGTTGCCTGTGCGCATGCAAGTGCAGTTGCATAAGGTAATTTGGGGTGAGAAACGTGGCGTGTAAGGGGTCGCGGATGAATCTGGGCAGGTAGCGCTACAGACCCAAATTTTTAGTATTTTATTTGCACTTAAACATATGAAAAAAGCAGTCATCTTGGTTTCTGGCGGTCTCGATTCCGCCACCGTCTTGGCCATCGCACGCGAGCAAGGTTTTGAAACCTATGCATTATCGTTTGATTACGGTCAGCGACATCGCTCTGAATTGGTGGCATCCGCTAATGTCGCAAGTGCTATCGGCGCGGCCGAGCATCGTGTTTTAAAGCTCGATCTCACCGGCTGGGGCGGCTCGGCACTGACTGATGCCAATATTGCCGTCCCCACATCGCTTGTGCCAACACAGCCCAGCGAAGGGATTCCCGTGACCTACGTTCCCGCGCGTAACACCATTTTTCTATCGCTCGCGCTGGCGTGGGCGGAAACACTCGGGGCCACCGATATTTTTGCGGGCATGAACGCAGTAGATTATTCCGGCTATCCCGATTGCCGACCCGATTACATCGCCGCGTTCCAAGCCATGGCGCGGCTTGCGACCAAATCCGGTGTGGAAGGCGGCGCCATCACGATCCACACGCCGATTATCAAAATGACCAAAGCCGATATCGTTCGCGAGGGCGCAAGGCTTAACGTGGATTACAAGATGACGGTTTCTTGCTATCAGGCGGATGCAAATGGCTTGGCGTGCGGAGTTTGCGACTCTTGCCGATTACGTCGAGAAGGTTTTGCCGCAGCGGGGATGGTAGATCCGACGCGATACGGTTAATCTAAAGTTTATGGCGTTGAACTATTTTTTCGAGGCAATCGATAAATCACACTGATCTTTTTTCGCCTCTGCTTTTAGTTCCCCGCAGATTTTTATGTCTGTATGACGATTAATTAATTCACCCGCATCCGACCTGTAAAGACTCTCGCCCAGCGCAGTAGCTAGCGATTCGTTACGGCGAGAGTCCTTCTTTTTCTCGCTCAAAAAAGATGAAAGCTTCGAAAAAAAGCTGCTGCTCATTCCAAAGTATTCGCGTACCTGATCTTGGCACTGTTTTACGCGCGCACACCGATCTAAACATGACTGTATCGCGGTAGACGTGCTCGTCTGAAGGTCTTTGGGTTGATCGCTGTGTAGCTCCTGAGCGAATTTGAGCAGGCTAGCTTCCCAAAGCAGAGCGGTGCTGTAGTAAGGCGGAATATCGAGGCTGGCTGCCGAGGTCGGCATGGCATCTGCCTTGCGCTCGCACGTTAAAGCCGCGTATTGAGCACGCGAATTTTCGCAACGCAATTTAAGGGCATTATTCTCCACCACGGAAACCGCTTGAGTGCGAGCCGTTTCCGGCGCGGCACTCAAGTTAAAGGCACTGTTAACAAACAAACACGTGGCTAATATCAATTTCGCAACTGATGTTCGTGTTATGTTGCCTGTCAACCTATTGCCTTTCCATCACAACCGTCCCGTTTCCAGAGAAGCTAAGAATATTGCCGCCCGGTGGTTCAGGACGCGGCATGATCGTTATGGGTGGAAGTCCTTTTGCAATACGCTCCCCTGATGCCGTAGCAACACCATTTGCGAATGATGCAGCAGACAATGAATCCGTCTTCAATCCGAGCTCGCCCCTCATACCCATTGGGATTGTGTTGTAAGTAGCACGCATCGCAAAATCTCCGTAAAGTTTACCTGACGCAAAGGCGTCATCAGCACAAATTGCGTATATGTCAAGTATCTTGCGCTGCTGCTCTGTACGCTGATCTGCGGGCAGATAGGCAAATTCAGTCAACATATCGCCATAAGCATTCAGCACGGTGATAGCTTGATAGGGGCCACCTTCCATCAATAAATAGCCCATCGTCCCTTGCGCAGTCGGTGCCTTAGAAACATCGTTCTTTTCAAAAAACGCCTTCGCCATGCGCACAGCCTGATGCGCTTTCGCGTTCAAATCACCAGCCTCAACGAGCACCTTTAATTCATCATCCGTGCTTTTCTTAAGTCGAGCATCCTCTGCTGGCGTCGGGAATCCATAAAAGTCCAACCACTTTATTTCCTGCTCTGAGCGAGCATACAAATACCAGTTTGATTTTCGATCATTGGCATCCAGTTGGCCCGTGTACATACCAACTGCACGCGGCTGACCAGGCCGATATGTAATACCTGCGGCGTACGAAGTAGTAGCCCTAATGCCAGGCAAAGTATTCTGAGCGTTCGTGGCGGTTGTTGCGGGTGTGGCTACGGCAGACGGCGCACTAGCTGATGTGCTGTTGGGCATAAACGGCGCAGCAAGCTCTCTAACTTTTTGAGATCCAACCGTAAGCGTCAAAGCTACTGCAATGAGTGCAATAACACACAACCAAATCAAAAATCGTCGTATGGGTGTGCGAGGAGTATTGGCCATAACGTATGTATTTTCCATCAACTGCACCGAAATTTAGGTTTGAGATCGTTCAGTATTTTGCAAACGGCACCGTTAGTGAATCTTGCCGCCATTCTGCCACCATCTGCGTTTAGATACGAATTATTGTCAACGTTCCCAGTCCGTGCGCGAAGCTAGTTAAAAATATTGCTGCCGTCTCGCAACGCAATGGCGTCGGGCAAGCTTACTCGGCTGATCCCATAGTACCGAGACACCTCTTCCACGCACACACCCGAATTTCCACATGTCTGCCATGCCGCTACAAGCGACCTTCCAAAAACAGCCAAATAATCAACATTATTTCCGCTGTACATCTGTAGCGCTAACGCTATCACCGTATCCTGCCATGCGGGACGCGTGCTGTAAATATCAGGAATTGCTACATCTCTATAACTCTGTGGTGGAGATTCTGCTATTCCGGCACATTTAGTGTTGGCAAAGGCCGTTGATATGGCGGCGCAAATTCGCTTTCGCTCCTCTTCTTTTACGGCAGGGTCAGCTTCATTCGACTCGTCTCTTCCACTAACGCCGCCGCCGCTTGGCGAACCCCAACCACCTTGACCACCCTGCGGATTTATCCAACGATCACCCCAAACTACAATTTCGTCTAGGGATTGTGAGTTAGCCATTAAAGGTAACAATGATGTCAGTACGACAACACAAAACAGCAACATGTTCCAAAAAGTTTTCATGCAATATTTTCTTTTTTTCAAAAATAAATTTCAAGTATCCAGGTATTGCTGAGAATGCGATTTGACGCTGTGGATGATCGGCATCCCAAAAATAGCTCCCGATCACAGCGTCTTACCAGCGCTATAAGATAAGTATTTTTTGCTAAGTGACTTAACTATGCACGTATAGGGGGGGAGGTTGTCAAGAGTCAATGACAAATAATTCTGCGCTGCTTCCCCGGGCAGGCACGCTGCTGTCATATTTCAAGATTTTTCTGGCTAGCTACTCAAGTTAGTACGTGAGACTATTAAGCGACCAAGCGCATAGCGTATAGCGTATAGCGTATAAAATTTAAATGCGAATTCTACAAACTCGTGGCGCACCGGCTACAAAAAATAATCAGCGTAAAGCATGAACAATATTTCTAACCTCACGACCACTGTTGCCTGGCTGGCTTTTGCT
>ENA-OFCI01000031-OFCI01000031.1-metagenomes-genome-assembly--contig:-NODE-31-length-89930-cov-5.268184_pt1 | contig 89930 bp, 44 predicted proteins | sample MGYA00153391_OFCI01 | MGnify analysis MGYA00153391
TGATTACTTAAAAAAAAGAGGTATTAATCCAAAAGAAATTGAACAAGCGGTAAAGAATATACAATAGCATGCCAAAATTAATATGTATAACAGGTATAGATGGTGCGGGAAAAAATACGCTTATCGAATTACTTACCAATAAATTGGAATCAGTAACTGTTGCCAGTATTTGGGACATTTTAGATGGAGAGAATTCAAAAGTTCCTTTCAAATCAAAAAAAGAAATAGATAATTATCTTTGTGAATTATCACCAAACTCTAGATTACTTTTCTTAGCACACGCACTGAAATTTTCAATCGATTGTGCTTTAAATTCGGATAAAGAGTTTGTAATACTGAATGCATACATTTATAAATATATCGCAACAGAGTTAGCGCTTGGGGCAGACAAAGCATTAGTTCATTTTTTACTTGAAAATTTCCCTACACCTGATCAAACATTTTTTATTGATATTGGCATTAAAGAGGCAGCAAAAAGAAAAGGGAATTTTTCCAGGTATGAATGTGGGCTTTCAAATACACCTAATGAAAACAACTTTTTGAAATTTCAAAGTAACTCTCTAAATTTTTGGAATGCGTTTAATAAAAATAATTGGATTAAACTAAATGGAATAGATACTCCAGAAAATATTACTCAAACTATCATAAATACAATTAATTTTAAATGAAGCTAATACTTGTTACTGGACTTGATGGCTCTGGAAAAAGCACATTACTCAACAAACTAGAGGGAATTTCTGTTAATAAACCTATCGCCTATATAAGAGTTCCAAAAATAGATTCAGAGTTATTCAGGCATAATGAAATGCTATATCATGTAACTTTGTTTATTAACCGCATGCACCTTGAAGCAGATCATTTAAAGAAAACTCAGTTAAAAGTAATTGCATTATTTTCTTCGATGCTTGTTTTTAAAGAGTTATTAAAAGAATTAAGTCAAAATCATATTCAAGTTGTTTTTTGTGAACGACATCCCTTAATTGACACGAGTGTTTATGCAAAATTTTATTCTGGAAAAATGGATCCAGCTGGTTTATCTCAAGATATCCTTACTGATATTGAAAGTAAATACTCCAATGAAATATCTTATTTATTAAACCTACTTGGTATACAAAAATCAAGTGACACAACTATTTTTAACTTACTACACTATATTCATAATTGGTTTTCAGTAAATCAAAAGCACGAATTAAATGATCTTAAACAACTCTTTGGTGTTAATCTTCCAGATAAAATCATTTACCTCTCTGCATCTCCCCATATACTAATGGAAAGGCTCAACAAAAGGGATGTATTGGAAGCCCACGAAAGTGAAGAAGTGTTTGAAAAATTAATTCCTGCTTATGAAAAAATTTTAAGTGAAATTAATGTTGATACAGAAAAAATTGATGCAAATAGTTTTACTAATCTCAATAGAATTTTTGAAGAGATAAAAGAGAGTTTTTCAACTTATTAAAATTAACAGTTAATATGGCTTAATTACTATTTATATTCGTTAAAACTTCAATCATTCTTTTTCCATTTAAAATTATTCTGTCACCAAATTTCAACTTCATTAATATTTCCGATACTTTATAAAAAGCAGCGCGAGTTACCAAAAATTCTTTTAGCGAATACACATAGCCTTGTTTCCATTTATCCCTTCCATTGTCTCTGCTGCGACCATAGCGTTAATAATGGCTTCTTCAACAGCTTGAACAGTTGCATCAAATAAAGGGTTGATTAAATAATTGGGTAATTCGTCCACTTTTGTAAAATCTTTTCTTTGAAATGCTGACGGGTTAGCAGTCGAAAATGCTATGAATATATCGCCTGAACCATTTTCACCACGTCCGCCAACTATACCCACACCAAGTGGAACTCTTGCAGCAATTCTTTTTAACTGATGTGGCAATAATGGTGCATCCGTAGCAACTACAACTATAATTGAGCCATCTCCTTCTTGTCTGTAAGATGGTGTCGCTTTAAATTCATAATTCATTGTGTCTTTTAGTTCTTTTCCAATGGGCACGCCTGCAATCGTAAAATTCTTTTTACCCCCAAAATTTGATTGCACTAATACACCAATTGTATAGGTTGAGTCTTTGATTTTTACAACTCGGGAAGATGTGCCTGTACCTCCTTTAAACCCTAAACACATCATTCCTCTACCGCCGCCAACATTACCTTCTTTTAAAAGACCTGTTTTAGCACTATCTAATGCTTCGTAGGCATTATTCTCTTTTACGTGAAAGCCATAAATGTCATTTAAAAACCCATCATAGGTTTCTGCAACAACAGGATAAGTGTACCAAAAGTCTTTTTTATACCAACCTGTTTTTACAAACCATTTCAATAAGGCATCTCTAACAACGCCTACGCTGTTGGTATTTGTTATCATTATTGGTGTTTCCAAAAATCCTGACTCCGTCATCCAAGTAGTTCCTGTCATTTCTCCATTTCCATTCAGCGAATACCAATTAGCGAAAACAGGGTTATTATTTCTACCTCTTGGTAAAATTGCGGTAACTCCCGTTCTAACTGGTCCTTTTTCTCTAATATTTTCCCCTCCCCCTCAAATGATGGTACTGTAACCAACCTCAACACCTTTTACATCTGTTATTGCATTAAACTTACCGGTTATACCATTAAAAGGAATTCCAATATCTCTTGCTCTTGGCCTTTGTCCAAAGATTTATGTTTGAATAAGAAGTAGTAAACAAATGGATTTTAAATATTTCATGGTCGTCGGTTGTCAGTTAGGAGTGGTTGTGATGTAGCAGATAAGAAACAGGCTTTGTGTCAGGTGTTACATTAGAATACCTTCCGCTCGTAACCGCTGCCGGATAAAGATATAAAAATGATGTTAAGAACTGATGCACAATGTTGCTTATCCAGACCGAACTAAAGCCCGAATATGCAAAACTGTTGATTGCTAAAACCTCAAGCCGCACATTGCACAAAACCCACTCCTGCAGTAATATTTTTATTTCGCTCTAAATTAATTACAGATCTATGTTGAATATTTTTGTCAAAATTCCTGTTGCCTTTACGTTTTGGTTAATATTCCAAAACTTTCCAATTTCTCTTTCAATTTCTACAAGACCAAACCATTCCAAGAATCTTTCAAATGTCCTTGCACCATAACAACTTATAAATTGTTCTATTGGTAGTCGAAATTCATCGATTTTAAATTCCTCTAAAAGAACAGGAAATGCCTTCAGATATTTTTCTGCATAAAAACTTTCTTTCTTATAATCCATACCAAATTTTCCTAAAAGGTATATTGTAAAAGTCCACCCCTTTTGACCAATTGGTTCCACAGGGTAATAGTCATTAAAACCCCAATTAAATTTGTCTGCAAAAGTTGAAATAAATATCTCAAAAAAACCTTGTCGATTTTCTGGTTTCAAAAAAAGTGTTCCCTTTTTGGTGAGTGTCAGTTTTCCTTTTTGTTTTTTTGTAATTCCTGCAAGTTCCATAACAATTTTAGTATTCATGATTGCTATACAGTCTTGCTCTTTCCAAAGTTTTGTAATTCCACTTTCTATTCTTTCGTCAAGTATATATTTGTTATCATAGAGTTCCACAATTACTTTTTTAGGCAATGCTCCAAGTGGAGTTAATTTTATAAATTTTTCTCTTTCAATAATTTTAATAAAATCCTCGGCTACTCTTAACAAAGAAACCTTGTCTAATGTTTCGTTATCTATATTTTTATTAAAGTGAACAGGGGAATTTTCATTATAGGTGTCATAAATAATATAATGAAAGTTTATGGGAGATAAATTCTCAAAGTCAGCTATAGGAGAGCTGTTTCCCAATAATACTTCTGTTTCTATCTGTTTGTAAATGTCCATTGGTAGTAAATTTCGGAATTATTGATGGTAACGTTAGGGCTTTGTGGTGGCATTTTTTAACGTCAAGAATGGGTATAAAGATAAATTATAAAACAATTGTTCAAATCGAAAAAACAACAGCTCAACAGGTATTCGTTTGCCGGAATAATAGTTGATAGCGATACTGCTGATGATTGCTGCAATGTCAAGCCAAAATTGCACAGTTCGTGCTAGCGGTTCGTTGATCTTCTCGTCCATAATTATTCATTTCTGAAACTTATGATTACGGGTTCATTTTATTGAATGTCGCATTAATAATATCCGGTGTTGCTTTTGCCATAATTTCACTAAAACCAAAAGTCAATTCTTTTTTGCCTTCTTTCATTTGTTGGAATACTGCGTTTACAAAATCGGAAACAGGTGGCTGTCCATCGTGCAAGCCTTTGCCTCCAAGGTCTGTGTTTAAAGCTGGTGGTATAATTTCAATTACTTCAATATTTTTTGACTTCAACATATGGCGTAACGAAAGTGTAAATGAATGGAAAAAGGCTTTGGTTGCACAGTAAACGGGGACTTTTGAAAGCTGAACAAATGCTAATCCTGATGTTACATTAATAATTGTGTCCAAAGATTTTAAACCAATAAATAGAGTTGTTAAGTGAATGGGGGCTAACACATTTGTATTAACTTCATTACTTGTTTTTTGATAAAAATCACTGTCAGAAATACTCATCCAATTCTGAATGCCTGCATTATTTACAAGAACATTTAAGTCGGAATGATTTTCTGAAACCCACTTATAAAGTTCAACCCTGTCCTCTTCTTTTGACACGTCGCATACTATAGTAATAACAGAAGGGAATTTGTCCTTTACCTCTTTTAATGCCGTTTCTCGTCTGCCACAGATTATTACAGTATTATTTTCTTGGATAAATCTTTCTGTAAGCCCAAAGCCAATCCCACTTGCTCCACCTGTAATTAATATTTTGTTGTTTGTAAGTTTCATAATTTTTTATTGCTTTGATTTTGCTTATTTAATTAATTGTCAGATTTTGTGATGTGTCGTTTTTCAATGACCGCTAACGAGAGTTTGTGAAAAAACCCCTGTGTTTCTCACCAAATATACACAGCAAGTAAATATGTATAATGCAGTATTTTTTTGCTAGGTGCAATTTATAACAGGCAACAGCCGCCATTAAATATATTTCAGCACATTGGATGAATCAAGTACGGCCCATACAAGTATTCTAGCTATACAGGCTTAAGTCTTAAAGCATATACCAGTGGACAAAGCATCAAAGGAAAGGTGAGAATTAGTAAAATAGGAAGTAGGCAATTAAGGCAAAATTTAATGTACAACTATTCTAAAACAGATAATAGATTCCTATTTTCAAAAGCTTAGTTTGAGAAACAATAAAAGTTAGGGTTAATTTTCAAAATAATACCTTTATTTACACTTAAAAACAATAATGAAGAAAAAAATATTAATTGCCTTTTTATTTGTTGTATGCACGAGTTACCAATGCTTATCTCAAACCTATATCTCATTGGCACCAAGCGTTACCAATACAGCAGGCACTTTTGCAGAAAAATCAAATATTGCATTTGAATTGGGTAAACAATGGGATGTGTTTAGCTTAGGTATCGACTATGGCAAAACAACACTAGCGCCTGTTACCGGAAGGGATACAAGTAATTATTTAGAACTACGACCTAACCTTAATATTTTTCAAGAAGGTAAGTTTACAAATACATTTACAGCTGGCATAGGCTATATTTTTAATGCTAAAGAAAGCCTACTAACGGAGCTTACCTATGGTATAGAATATTCATTTTCAGAAAAAATACACTATAATGTCTTTTTTGGGCAATATTTTTACAGTGGCAAATCCTCTGCCAGCAACGTATCATTCTTCGGGGTTTCGGCAGCATATTACTTCTCTCCTAATAAGGGCGGATCGATTATTAAAAGAAGTACTGTAAAAAACTGATAAACAATACCAATTATTAATACAGCGTATTTACATCCACTAAGCATTATTTGTTCTCGATTTGCTCTAATATCTTAACAATCATTTTATTTTGATATTCAAGATGTTCTAAGATTGTTTCAGTTTCCAACTCTGCCTGAAGGTTTATTTTCAAGTCTGTTTCTGACCTGATATCGGCATTTCTTGATTGTATATTTTGACCAATCATGATCAGTGGCATTAAAAAAAGCTGAATCAAATTCGATATAAATAACCAAAGTACAAATCCTGGATAAGGGTCAAATCGTGCTTCTTTACCCGCAAACATATTCCAGCCCAACCATATAGCTGTCCATATAAAAATAATTAAAAAAAATCCCATACTACCTACATGTTCTGTTATCCACAAAGCTAGCTTGTCTAAAAAAGATTGGTTACCCTTTGCTTTATTTTCCAATTTCAAGATATCTTTTCTTTTTTCCATAAAATCTGAAATAGAAATTGGTTTTATATTGTTCATAATTGTGCTTTTTATTTATATATAATTTTGTTGTATAATCTTTCTTAACCCAAAATTCGGCTAAACAATTAATTTTTATCTACGATTTCACGTTTCAATTATTAAAATTATAAAAATTATGCACAATATTATGCTTTTCAAATACACCCAAAGTGTGGATGTCATAAAAAGGAGTACGCAGCAAATGAATATAAAGCTATGCCGCAGACTTTAATGTTAAGGTCAAACAATAAAAGATGCACTAAAACTTATTGATGTAATATTAACTGATCATTTAATTATTACTGCGGAATGATATTATTCGTTTAGTGATGAGGGAATCCTTTAATATTTTATGAGAAGTATTACAAGAAAATTGATTAATTATTTTTTATTCATTAAGTTTTCAAATATAAATGTCATTATTAATTTTATCACACATAATGTTCTTTACCTCCCTCTAATTAATACTGTATTCATTCCTTTTGTTATTACAATCTTCTATCTTTTACAAATTCTATTGCTCGGTGGTATTCGTCGGCTCGATATGAATATGTTTGGGTAAGAACAAAAAACAGACTATAATAGCAGTAGCAAACAAGCTTTTAAAATAGTTATAAGAATAGAAAAAAAGGAATACTTATTCGACAGAAATTATTATAAAAAAAGGAGCCTCTTTTATTTGGTTTTCTGCACAGTTCGTTCTCCTTTGGGCTTGCGTGCTTTTTAATTAGTTTTTCAAACGATATTCATTTTTAAGCGCTGCTATTAAAGTATTTGCATTACACAACATAAAACTTGCCTCTTTAATAAAATTTTTATGAAACCTTGATCGAACCATTTTTGCATATTGATTGAAAATTATTTTATCATAGTTAAGCGATGGCAGATTGCTAAGAATAAATGAATCTATTTTTGCTTATTAGATAAAACTTTATTCGACTGATAAATGTTGTTTGCCAGCATATTATATTTGAGTTCAAAAATTTGCGCACGATATTTCCTTACTTCAAGGTAAAGAGAATGATCACCTTCCATATTTGCTAACATTTGTCTACACAATCTGTCATATTTTGTCACCCTTTGAGCAAGTGTAGTATTGGTAAAATATCTTATTGAATCAGAACTTTTCATCTGTTGGAAAGTAGCATCATTAGGAGTGAAAGTATTTTCGGCAGCCCCAAACAAGCCATACCAATATAATTTCCCCAAAGGAATATTTTTAATATCGTCAGAAGTAATCAACTGCAAAAATGTATCAACATTGCCTGACGCATAAGTCATGTAGGAGAGATATAAATTGAGGTTTATTGTATCTTCTCTTAGATGATTAACCATTGACTCAGCATATACTTTTGCACTCTCATGTTCCTTTTTATTTTCACGAATATTCTCTGCAATAAAACCCATTGTTACGGCAAGAAATATCATAAAAAATTCTAAAAAATATTCTTTGAAATTTTTCTTTTCTACGCTTGGATGATGCTGTACTTCCATATTTTCAGTTTCTTGATTGATGTTAATAGCGCCTTTATCGAAAGTAGAATTATCCGGGTTTGGAAGATTTTCCGATAGAGGAATTGGCTTGCTATCTAAATGTTGTTAGTCTGTATTGTCTACCATTTATTTTTATCTGGTTAAGTTATTAAAATGTTCGACCGCATGACGCACAACGTGAGTTTGTGAAAAAACTCCTGTGTTTCTCACTAAATATACACAGTAGGTAAATACGTTTAATCCAGTATGTTTTTTGCAAAAGATAGACATGAAATTTATAACAGGCAAGAGCTGCCATCAAACTTATTTCAGCACGCTCTAAGAACAGGTAGGTGTGTTATAGCAGTGGCGAAGCCCTGCAGGCCTTAGAAGATAATAATATAGAAGGATACATTCCAAACTTTGGTCAATACAAGCACGACAGAGAAGGTTTTAGCTATGATAAAAAAAATGACAAATATGTTTGTAGTCAAGACAAAGATTTGCCCTTTAAAAAAATAGAAGATACCGTAAACAAACCTCTGTACGACCGTATGCATGTAAAGCTGCAAACGCAAAAAGTTAAGCGTATGAAGAAACTCCGCAGCAGCACAGTAGAACCTGTACTTGGCACATTAGTAAATTATTTAGGCATGCGCCGGGTAAATACCCGGGGTATAGCGCAAGCCAATAAATGTATGCTTATGGCTGCCATTGACTATAACCTAAAAAAACTACTGAAATTTACAATAAGAAAAGTGCAAGAGAATCTAGCAGCTAAGCAGGTAAACCTGCAGGCTTTAAGTTTAACGAAAACAAGCCTTCACAAACCAATATATTTTTCATTGGCACCACTTTGTTTAAAACAAAACTCAGGTTGTAATTAAAATTAGCTTGGCGCAAAATACTTCTAATAGAGTTGGATTATTTTTCAAAAGGTAGCTGTGCATCAGCCACCAATGTTACCTGCAGGCATATTTGAGATTACTGCTTGATAGGACTCTTTAACACCTCAACTCCTTTTTCAAAATTTTACCAGTGGCACTTATTGGTAATGAATTAACAAACTCAATATGGCGTGGATATTTATAAGAAGCAATCTTTTCTTTTGTCCATGATATTAAATCCTTTTCAGAGATTGAATGCCCTTGTTTTAAAACAACAAATGCTTTTACTTCTTCACCCAATTCTTCATGTGGTATTCCGATTACTGCCACTAAGGATACGACCTCATGCTTAATCATCACTTCTTCTATTTCTCTGGGATAGACTTTATAGCCTGCCCTGTTTATCATATCTTTTGTCCTGTCCACAATAAAGTAAAAACCATCTTCGTCTTTCACTGCAATATCACCAGAGTGGAGCCATCCATTTCGTAATGTTTTTTGCGTTTCATCTGGTTTCTTATAATAACCTTTCATTACATTCGGGCCTCTATACAATAATTCGCCTTTTTCTCCTACAAGCACTTCTTTTCCATCGGTATCTACTAATTTCACTTCTACGCCCCAAACAGGTGTACCAACGGAACCTTCTTTCCTGCCAATGGCCAACTGATTAAAAGTTACAGCAGGTGAACCTTCTGACATACCATAACCTTCGATGATAGGAATATGAAAACGGTTCTCAAAATCTTTAATCACCTTTACTGGCAAGGATGCACCACCTGATATACATGATTTTAAAGTTGCAGCTATTTTTTGATAATCAAACTTTGGATTGTTATAGTTCAGTAATCCCCAATACATAGTTGGTACGCCGGCAAAAAAAGTTACTTTGTGCTTTTGCATTTGGTCAAATACAGTTTCAGCATCAAATCGGGGCAATAACACATTTAAAATGCCCTTATAAATACCTGCATTCATCAAGGCAGTCATTCCAAAAATGTGAAATAGTGGTAGTACAATCAATCCCACATCTGTAGTTTTACTATCCATCAGGTCGCTGAAAAATAAAGCATTCGTTAATAAATTAGCATGGGTAAGTTCAGCCCCTTTAGGCCTGCCTGTTGTACCAGATGTGTATATGATAACACAGGTGTCTTCTGCATTACTCCGGTATATTTCAAATTTGGTTGACTGGTCATTCATAAAACTATTCAATGTGCTAATGCCTTCAATAGGAGAAGGCTGCGAAGCATCGGGCATAATGACAAAAAAGTGTTCACATTCGGAAACTTCTTTAAAAGCAGTATAACCCAGATTTACCATTGGTATTTCTGAGGTGCCCTCAAAACAGAAATAGGCTTTTGCATCACTGTCTTTCAGATGGTATTCAATTTCATCCTTCTTCAATAGAATACTCAATGGCACAACTACTGCACCTGCTTTTAATATGCCAAAATAAATTATTGGAAATGCTGGAAGATTTAAACAACTTAATGCTACTTTGTCACCAGGGTTAATACCTATTGCTTTTAAACCGTTGGCAACTTTGCAAGCTGCCTCATTAATTTCAGTGTATGAATAATTTGTATCCATAAAGCTAAAGGCAGCCTTTGTTGGATACCTTCTGGCACTGTCTTCCAGTATTATACTGAGATTTAGCATGTCAATTTTAATTTGTTAGGCATTGTCTTTTGTTGAAATGTCTCGACCTATAGTGTTGCGAAAAAGTTGCACACAATGATAGGGCTTTGTGTCAGGTGTGGCATTATAATTCCTTCCGCCCGTAACCACTGGTAAATTTATAAATTATAGTTCATTATTTATTTAATTACCCCGGCGGTATTCGTCGGCCGGAACTGAAGCCAAATAGCTAACAAAAAGCTGAGAATAAATTCGTCGCCCCGCCATATTACCAAGCCGCCTGTTAATCACAGTACCTTTTTCTTTCCCCATAAATTACTTCAAATACGTATTCATCCAATTCAACCAAAGCCTTGCCTGTTCCATTTGTGTTACAGGATCAGTGGCATTGTGGGCAGGAATTGGCCAGCCCATAAATTTTGTAATGGTGCCGTTATCTATTAGTGTATGATACAATTTATAAGATTGCGTAATCGGAACTCTTGGGTCAGCAGTGTTTGCCAAAATGAGTGTAGGCGCTTTAATGTTTTTAGCATCTGTTATGGGTGATTGAGCAATGTATTTTTTCATGTTTTCACCAACAAAAGGCGAGCCGCCAATTGCTGCTGCACGACCCACATTGCCATCGCTGAAATTATACTGGTCAACCCAATCAGTGACCGCTGCACCTGCAACTGCCGCTTTCCAACCGCTATAATGCCCGGCTAACCAAACCGTCATATAACCACCATACGACCACCCACTTACCCCAATTTTATCATTCTCAATCATACCTGTAGCTTTTAGTTTTTCTAATCCTGCCATAACATCCCGTCCAGGGCCGTCTCCCGCATCTTGCACAATGGCTAATTTATATTCAGCACCTAAATTATCGCTTCCTCTATAATTAGGTTCAAATACAAAGTATCCTTCGTTAGCCAATATTTGCGATAATCTTGAAAACATCTCTACAGATGCCGCATTTGGTCCGCCATGTACTACTAAAACCAAAGGATATTTTTTATCTTTTTCATAGTTCGCAGGGTAGGTTATAATCCCACAATGTTTCAACCCGTCATTTTCCCACCTGATGGTTTCTGTTTTTCCGAATGTCATTTTACTTATTTCACTGTTATAATCGGTTAATGCAACAGGTTTTGATGCACTTGATGCCATAAAATATAATTCAGCGGGTTTATTGGTTTCAGTACCGGTAAAAGCAATAGCACCAGTTTTGCTAACAGAAGCGTCTAACCAAAACCCCCAAGAAGGGGCAATATTTCCTAAATCGATTGGGGCTGTTTTGCCATCTAAACTCATGCTCCACATAGAAGTTTTATTATCATTATGTCCCCCTACCAAAAGACTTTTGTTATTTGGCATCCAAACAGAAAGGTATAAATCTCTGTTGAGTTGGGCAGAAATGGCTTTACCTTCACCTCCATTTGTATTGGTTACCCATAATTCATTTATACTTTCATTTATATCAGCCTTTTTTAACCAATAAGAAACTTTGCTTCCATCGGGTGAAAAATTGGGGTAAGCTTCCAATTTTGTTCTTTTAGTTAATGGTTTAAAAGTTCCATTAGCAACGTTCAATAATTGGATCGTTCTATTTTGCCCATCACCAGAATAGGCAGTGGCTACTTTTACAAACAAAATAGTTTCCCCATCAGGCGACCAGGAAAATGGTGAAGATGGAGCACTTGGTGGAATTACAAGTGGTAAACTCCAATCACCATCGGTTAATCTTTTGTTTTCTGCTGTAGTAGTATTTACCAACCATATATGAGAAGGTAAAGGTTGGCTACTCACAAACATATCGTTATTTGTTATTTCAAAACCCGTAAAACCTTTTTCAATTTCTGATTTATTTTTAGGTTCATTGAGGGCTGCATAAGCAATTGTTTCAGAATTTGGGCTCCATGCAAAATGTTGCACACCCTTCGCTGCTTTGGTAATCTGCTTTGCCTCCCCACCTTGCATTGAGAGTAAAAAGATTTGATTTAGAGCATCTTTGCCTTGCCCAACTCTAGATATAAAACCCAATTGCTCGCCATTGGGAGACCATCTTGGGCTTGATACTGCAAACTTATCCTGTGTCAGTACACGCCTCTTTCCCGAAGCCACATCTACCATTACCAACTCGGCATTGAAACGATTATTGACATAATCGGGTCTTGAAACCACAACGACAACACTTTTACCATCAGGCGATATTTGTGGGTCGGAGATATTAACAAGCTTGCCATAGTCGGCTAATTCAAACTTCTTTTGTCCGTAAATATTGCTTTGTCCAAATGCAAGTAAAAATGTCGCTATTAAAGTAAAAGCTATTCTCATGTTGTTGATATTAATTATTGAATTTGTCTGTGGTCTTTTGGCATTGTGCATAAGGTTGAGTATTTGCGAAGGCAGGAAATTCATTGATTGTCCAGCCAGGTAAAAATGACCATTTGAAAATATAAAGTTGAAGTTAACAACTAAAAGCCAAATTTATAAATGTCAGCCCAAACAACCGATGGCATAGTGCAAATGCCAAAGATTTGATTGACCAGCCCTGCTTTTGCAAATACTTTTGTTATCGGTAAGCGCTTAAATTCACTTTATTGTACTTAAAAAGTCGTTTCATGCAGCAGTATCTGCCCTTCGTTATACACATGGTTCACTTTGTAAACATGGGCGGATGCTGCTGCTGATAATGGGTTATCTGCTGAAACTTATTGGCGAACGCAGCTATTATTGCCTCACTGTATAATTTACCACCTATGAAAGTAATGCTTGGTGGTGCACCACCGGCAGCAGCTATGCCTGCAGGTAATGTGATACAAGGATTGCCTGTAAGGCAGGTTAGCGCCATAGGCTCATCAGCCATACTGGGCACAATGATAATATCGTACTTGCTCAATAATGGAAAAGCCTGCTCCATAACCATATAGCGCAAACGGCATACAGTAAGATATTCAACAGCCGGAATAAACCGTGCACTCCTAAACATGTTCGGGTAGCGGCTTTGCCATTGCTGTACCATTTGGCTATCCTTACCCGACCTTGTGAGAGGGTCAAAAGCCGCAGCTGATTCTGCAGCCCAAATTGTCATTAGCAGGTCATTTGTATGTAAGTTGGATGGGAAATCGATAGCTATAACCTGCACACCAGCATCCTGCAAAGTTTTAATAACCCCTTTTTCTGCGCTGTTATTGGGCAAGGTATCAATGTAGTTTTTTGCATACGCCACTTTTATGTTTTTGAGATCAACATTACCCGTATAATTAAAAGGCATTGTTCGTGAGGCACGGTCATATACATCACTACCATGTATAGATGCAAAGACCATAGCTGCATCTTCGGCATCTCGGCAAATCGGCCCAATACGATCAGAGGTCCAGGCAAGGGTCATCCCACCTGTTCGGGCAACACTGCCAAATGTGGGCCGCAACCCGGTTGCACCACACACCGCAGAAGGCGCTACAATTGAGCCGTAGGTTTCTGTACCAATGGCAAATGGTAACAATCCTGCAACGGTTGCCGATGCCGAGCCGGCCGATGAGCCGTTGGAACCTTGTTGCAAATTCCAGGGGTTTTTAGTTTGTCCGCCAAACCATATATCATCCATTGCAAGCTCGCCCATAGATAATTTGGCGATCAATACAGCGCCAGCCTTTTCCAGTTGCTGGTACACAAATGCATCTTTATCTATCACCTGGTCTATATAAGGCGGTGTACCATAAGTGGTTCGGGTGCCCTTAACTGCAAACAGGTCTTTAAGCCCATAGGGTATGCCCTGCAGAGCACTTTTATAGATGCCTTTTGCAAAGGCTGCATCGGCTCGTTTAGCCTGTTCCATGGCTATTTGTTCAGTAAGGCTAATAACACAATGCAATGTGTCGCCATATTTTTTCAAACGGTTTATAAAAAACCGGCTTAACTGAACGGAGGTAATTGCATGATGCCTGAGCAACGAAGACAACTGGGCAATAGTATAAAACGCCAACTGGTTTGTATCAGCAGGCATTACAACGGCTACAGGAATATTCCAGTGAATGGGCTGTTGTTTGGTATTGAATGTCATTGTTGGCAACACAGGATCAAACCAGTTAGGAAGAGGAACACTATTTGGTAAATTGAACCCATGCAGGTATTGATAGATCTGCAGGTTAGCGTTCAGTTGGTTCACCATGGAATCTCTCTTGGCATCAGTAAAATGCAGATCGTACATTTTTTCGGTATTAATAATTTGGTTTACCGAAACATCCTGAGCACGGATAGCAGATGTTAGTACCAAAAAAAAAGAAAAACAAACAATAGTTTTTAACAGCATGGTTATATTTTGCATAAATACTAATTACATATTTTGAAGATGATCCGGTGTCGTAATTGCTAAAACTATTAATGCCGGTTTCTTCATTTTGTTTAAATTTGTTTTGTCCACAATCCTGCGTTTTGCTTGGCACTAACATCGTTAGGGCTTTGTAGGAGGTGGGGCATTAGAATTCCGTCCACCCGTAATCGCTGCCCTGCTTTTAATAAAGATAAATTTTTAGAACCAATGTTTGGCGATGTTGGTCAAGCCCGAACAAGCGTCGCCATGTTGCGACTGATGATTGATCCAACTTCAAGCCGCACCTTGCACAAAACCCAATGTGTTATGTGCCGTTTTTATCTAGACTTATAATCCTTTTTGATTTTTTTATGCTTAAATACATTAGCCTAATTACATAGAAAATCAATGCCCAAAAAAGCAAACCAACCTTCCAACTAATAAATAATGCCACCACCTCTTTAAACTTTATTTTACTTAAGCCTATTACTTAATAATGACGCCAAAATTATGGCTTAGTCCCGTTTTTTTCTGAATGGAAAAATCAGAGAAAGTCCACCAAAACCAAATGTAGTAAAATAATAAAATATATCGTCACAGCAAAACATAATAGAAACAGAAATTAATCAAACTGAATCATGTAAGTATTTAAAAAAAGAACTTACCTCTGCTACAGTATATTAAAAAAGTAATTTGTAAGTGCACAACTATCTTTTACTATTTTAACCTGTTTTTACTATTTTCTTTACAACCTGTATCAGGACATTAGGTGTTATAAAATTTTTGCTTAAGTGCAAAAAATAGAAACGTATCAAACATGGCAAAAAATTCACCAGCGGTTGATTTGTTTTAACCACCTAAGTTGTACCAGAAAATACATTATATGTATTATATGTATTACAACCCATTACAAGAAGGTTTATACATAAAGCTTAAGGCTATAAATATACATTTACAAGATTTTTATACGTCAGGAATAGATGACTTTAATATCCTTACTAATTATAAGGAGTAAGGTTTATAATATCCTTGGGGAGGCATTTAGCAAATGTTGTTCGTTGGCCTCGCTTCTTATGTTGCCAAAACGGTAAATATGTCAACTCTTCAATTTGATAATCATTTACTTTTAAAATTTTATTTTATTAAGTATTTCCAAGAAGAGCAAAATCTGTTTATATTGATTTCAAGTTTTGAGACTCAGATTATACTTTATTTAATTTAATTAGCGCATCTTTGAAGCGTAAATCCAATACAGCTCATATGAAAAAAAACGTTTTACTAATACTTTTGATAATATCAACATTCTATACGTCTAGCGCTCAGGATAGCTCCAAGACTGCTAAATTCCACTTTATTGCAGGACTAAATCTAACAGCGGTGCCTACCTTAAATATTGCCGGAATTGATACCACTTTTGTTAATTCGCTTTCTGTAGCTCCTGCTTTAACTTTAAGTTACAACGGATTTTCAGCTATTTACTCTCCAAAATTTGTAACAGGAGGATCGAGTTCCGGTATTTACATGCATGCACTGAGCCTTGCGTATTCACAATACGATAAACCCAACGTAGATTTTGCTTTAGAATATACCCATATGTTTTTTACTAACAACCCTTCAGTTCCGTATAGTCCTCTAAACAATGATATTTATACAGCGCTTACTTTAAAAAAAATGTGGATCCAACCAAAATTGGCAGCCGGTCTCGGATTTGGCAGCACAAAAGCGACCAGCTCAAATTCGTCAGGATCAGCTTATGATTTTGGCTTATCAGCTGGTATAGGACATTTTTTTGAATGGGATAATTCACCTATAAGTTATAGTGTATCCCCTTCGATATTAGTTAATGGAGGAACCAATCAATATTTTTCGTACCTGAAAATATCCAGATATATTGGGAGCAATAAAAAATTTGGAAACTTTACGAAAAAAGGTGTCGGTGCAAATAGAGGTAATGGAACAGGAAATGGAAGAAGGAATGGTGGAAGTACTACCGTTGTTACCACTCCTTCTGTAACAGGGGAATCATTCACCATAAGTAATGTGGAGGCGAACATGGAGACTTCCGCTGAGATAGGTTCATTTTCTGTAAGGCCTACGGTGAGCCTGTATGTTCCGGTTGGAACAGCTGCTGGTAGTGGAATAACTACATTTTGGCAAATTGAGTTACAGTATAGATTTTGATTATTCTTAATGGATAAAATTTAGAAGTTGAATAATCTCATAACTACATGAAAATTTGTAACTATCTGTACTCTTTAGTTATTTTTAAAAGTCTCCCAATATTGGAAAAACAACAGCGCCTGAACCTTCTTTAACCAAAAAATTTAATTCCGATACCTGTTAATGATTAATGCCAATAAAATAAAAATGGCTGTAGGGCTTTAGAAATAATGGTATTTCAACTTAATTAAATAATAAATTCAATTTATAATGTTTTTCAAATGACGCAACCTAAAGATAAAGTCTAACTCGTAAATAAAAAAAGTGTCGTGAGATTTGCTTAACATACTACATGTCTCCATCAGGGATCCGAATAAAAAAATAGGCTGCCTCCTATTTATGAGACAGCCACAAAAATAAAAAAATCCGTACCAAATTAATTTATGGATTAAGCATTGGTTTTATCACCACCAAACATGCTTCCTAATTTATCTTTTGCAAAATTTTCAGCCGCAGTAATCTTATCCATAAAACCACCGCTACCACCAGTATTTGGTGACGATACTTCATTCCCAGAATTTACACTACCCTGATTTTGCATTACATTATCTAACGTACTTCCAATCATAGGGAATTTTTCCTTTAAAAAGTTAGTTACAGTGCTCAATATTCCACTAGACTGCTCCTGAGTCAAACCATGATCATTCTGTAATTTTTCAATGAGTTCTTGCATTTTTTTTGATTTTGATTGTTATTAAAATATTATTGATCCTTTTTGATATATTCTTTGTTTCCATTCTTATTGATATAATATTTTCCACCTCTTTTTCCCTCATAAATTGTTCTTCCCTTTGCATCTGTTTCCACTACTTTATCCAAAGTGTTTGTGTTTACTTTATTTACAGGAACAGGTTGGGATTTTGTTACAGGTACAGGTTGCGTTTTAGTAACAGGAACAGGTTGCGTTTTTGTTACAGGTGTAGGTTGCATTCCAGTGGTCGAACGTGGTTTTGCTTCTGTATTTACTTTCATTCGCATATCGGGTGTACCATTTTTATTTAAACCTGTAGACTTAGTTTTCATTTTGGCATCAGCGTCAGCTTTTTTATTTGCTTCCTTAATTTCAGCTGCTTGCTTTTTTTTCATTTCTTTATCATCTTTCTTTTCTTTTTTTTGCATTTCTTTTGCCTGTTTTGCGGCAACTTCATCTTTTTTCTTTAGTTCTTTAATTTCTGATTTAGTAGGCATTTTTTGTGCATTCGTAAAATTGAATACAGCAAAAATTAATAACATTATCGCAACGGTCTTTTTCATAAGGAAATATTTAGGGTTTAGTAAGAGAAAATATACTTGATTGTTAATGAAAAACTTTTTTAGAAAGCATTTTTGTTTGAGTAATAACTTATTTTATAAAGTTAAAGTAGGCTATACTTTTCAATAAATTTTATTTTTTATTTTTTTCTTCCAATTTTTCATGAAGGTTCTCATAATCATGTGTGGCTAATTTCTTAACGGTAACCACTTCTGCGGCTTCAAAAAGTTCAGAAAATTGCCAACCAATACCCTTCAACCAAAATAAGTCATAATGATTTTCCTGAGTAAGGATTTTTGATTTTGATTTGACGGTTGCTTTTAAAAGACTTTCTCTAACTTTTTTTTATGCATCAGCTGCAAGTAAATCAGCTGATGTTCTCATATTTATAAATTTCAATTTTTCTGCAAAGGCAGTCCCAATATCCTCTATTTCTTCAATCTGATAACTCATAAAACAAAATTTAGAAAAAAAGTATAAACAACTAAATCACGCATAATATTATTGCTGAATATAAATTTAGTGTAATTTCTAAATTAAATCATTACTACCATCAGGAATTTTTAAGCAAAGCAATATTTGAAATAACACATTTTGGAAACCCAAGCGGGTATTTTTATTTCCTCCATATTGGTCTTGGTAATCGATGGATTTTGCAGGTCAAACTTTTTTGGTGGAAGGAGGTCAGCTTGAGTGCTATTTACTGTTATCGATCCCTACTAAAGATAAAACTATTTAAATTACTATTTCTTATAAAGAAATGTTACTTAAAAAACTTACATTTAAACTTATTTTTAAACTTAAAAATTATTTTATGATTTGGCATTTAATTTTAGGCGGAATTGCAGGATTCTTAACTGGCAAAATAATGCGTGGTGATGGTTATGGAATTTTAGTAGATATTATTCTTGGGTTGATTGGAGGTTGGTTGGGTGGCTGGCTCGGAGGAAAATTAAATATTCATCTTGGTGGCAGTATTGGTTATTTAATTACTGCTGTTGTTGGAGCTGTTATTTTAGTTTCGTTAGTAAGGCTTGTTAAGGGAAGATAAGTAATAAAAGTAATTTTTTATTTTTCTAAGTGTAAACTTCATTCTCTCATAAATTACGATTTGGGTATGTGTTGGAATCATTCCTTTACTGTCTTTTGCTGCATTTCGTTTTGGTTGCCTAAATTTACTTTCTCCACGTCACTTTAATATTGCTGCATAGAAGAACAACCCATGTGCATTAAACAGGCAAGTTGAGACATCAACTTATCAATAACCGCATTTTCAAAATACTGTTTGATTGCGCCTGAAGTAAAAATCTCCGACCTAAATATTGATGTAAGGTACATAGACACTCTTAGCAAGGCTAACTGTAGATAATCTGACTTGGAGTCATCTAAGAAATCATACCCGTCATACCATCTCATTCAATTGAAATTAAATATCAAACCCATTGCATAAAGCTTTTGATGATAAATCTTTTTGCCTTTGTTGAAAAAAGTAGATAACTCCGATAAATCGTCTTTGGTAATAATTAAGGAGCCATCTAGATTTTAATAGCTTTTTAGTGCGCCCTTTAGCATGTTTTGAAAATAGGTGTATCCTTTGGCATCATTCAGTCATCGGAATTGAATGGCGGTAACCTTGTAGTACGCAATGGAGTTAATTGCAGCAGCAACGCTTTTGCGGCTCTAACTACAAAACATAGTAGGGATTAAGTATCCGTTTTAGTTTTAGTAGTCCCTTCTCGTTAGTTAACTTTCATTGTTTATCAATTCGTTATTAACCTCTGTCAGGTTTTTGTATGGCACTTGTCAGGTTTTTGTCGCTTGTTTTATTTGTTTTTACCCTATTAAGGCGGGTATCTTATACTCATAGAACAATTACGTCCTTGCATATCCATAAAAAAGACTTCTACATCATTTTAGTTATAATTATTACCCTGGTGATTATAACCATGGTGTACCTGTATTATGAAAACCAGGTGAAAATGATTGAAAGAAAAATTAACCAACCAATATTATCTATGATTTGTCACAATTAAGGCTATCGTTTATTATCATCTTAAAATTTAGTTATGAAAAAATTATTACTTCTTTCAATTGCTATTTCTTTTTCCTTTTCAATTAAAGCACAGTTAGATGCAAAGGAAAAAAATGCAGCTATGGCGGCCGTAAGGGTCAATCAAAAAAGCCTTGGATTAGAAAATGATGACCTTAACAACATGGAAGTAATTAACTCTTATGTAGACCAGCAAAGCGGTATCAGGTATGTTTACCTTATTCAAACTTACAAAGATATTCCTGTGTACAATCAATTGCAAGTGCTCAGTTTTAAAGGAGATAAACTACTGTCAAAGGCAGGCGGCAGGATACCGCAGATGGAAGAAAAAACGAAAGGAAAATCATCCTTAACAAAACTGTCTGCTTCGTCTGCAGTAATAGCGGCCCTCATGGACAGAAAAATTACAGGAGCTAAAAACCCTGTTGCAAAAATGAGTACAAATAATAACCGTAAAATAGAGTTTGATAACCTGGGTGTGTCTAGGCAAAATGTAACTGCTAGCCTATTATGGGTGCCTGAAAAAAATAGCCAAATTATTCATTTAGCCTGGCAGGTATTTGTAGTGCCAAATACTTCGCCTGACGCATGGCTGGTTAGTGTGGATGCAGAAAACAGTGCAATTGTGGATGTGCACAATTTTACTAACTATGACCATTGGGAAAAGCCTGCAGACAATAAAGTAATGAATCCTAAAGCCGCTGCCCAAACATCGTTAAGTAATAAGAATAACCTTTCAACTATTTTAAAGGCCTCCAAAAATACAATAGGCAATGAACAATTAAAATCTTCCACTGTAGACGGCGCAACCTACAGGGTGATCCCTTTTCCTGCAGAAAGCCCTATTGCAAGCGGGGGAGCGCCTGCGCTTGTTACAAACCCATGGACAATGGTTCCCGGCAATGCTACTACTTTAAAATGGCATACAGGCGCAGGTAATATAGATTATAATTATACCCGTGGCAACAATGTATGGGCTTACCAAGACAGAGAAAGTAATAACACAGGTACAATTGCTAAATCCGCCATTTCCAACAGCAATTCAGCACCATTAAATTTTGACTTTGCTCCTGATTTTAGGATTGATCCAACTAAAACCAGCCTCCCACAGAACCAGCAGTTTGCCATAACCAATTTATTTTATTGGAACAATATTATGCATGATGTGATGTATCAATATGGTTTTACTGAAGCAGCAGGTAATTTTCAGGATGATAATTTAGGAAGAGGGGGCATAGGTAATGATTATGTGAATGCAGAAGCACAGGATGGGGGCGGATCTAGTAATGCTAATTTTTTTACTCCTCCGGAAGGCAACTCGCCAAGAATGCAAATGTATCTGTTTCCTCAACCCCAAACCGAAACCTTCACGGTTAATACACCTTTATCAATTGCAGGAAATTATACCGTAAGCACTTTTGTTGATTTTAGCAGGTTCCCAAATGGTATAACTGTTTCGGGTGATATAGGGTATTATAATGACGATGCAGCAGGCTCTAGCAATTTGGCATGCAGCGGAGTATCTGCAAGTAACTTAACTGGTAAAATAGCACTCATTCAAAGAGGAACTTGCTTCTTTATGGATAAAATATTAAATGCTCAATCGTCTGGTGCGATAGCTGCCATTATTTATAACAATCAGCCCGGGGATATCCCCTCTGATCACATTATTTTCAACCAGCAAAATATATATATACCTGTTGTGGCCATGTCTGGTATAGATGGTCAAATGCTAGTTGATAAAAAGGCAGAGGGTATTAGTGCCACGATAACAGTTACACCCCACCTGGTTGATAATGATAGAGATGGCGACCTTGATAATGGTGTTGTCGTTCATGAATATGGACATGGTATAAGTAATCGTTTAACCGGTGGGGGGGTATCAACCTGCCTTTATAATGCTGAACAGATGGGTGAGGGTTGGAGTGACTACTATGCGCTTATGATAACTCAGGACTGGGCAAACTCAAACGTAAACAGCGGTTTTACCTCTCCAAGAAGTCTTGGTAGTTATGTCCTTTTTTCATCAGCCGGTATACGCTCTCATAAATATTGTACTGATTTTAGCGTGAATCCACTGGTGTATCTTTCTTCATTACCTCCCGAAGTCCACAACTTAGGAGAAATATGGTGTGCTGCTTTATGGGAAATGACTTGGGCCATTATACAGCAAGAAGGTTCGATTAACCCCGCCATATTTAACCCTTCAGCGGGTGGAGGAAACACCATTGCCATGAAATTAGTTACAGAAGGGATGAAATTACAGCCATGTAGCCCTGGTTTTATTGATGGAAGAGATGCCATTATACAGGCAGACAGAAACCTTTATGGAGGTACTCATGTAGTCGCCATCAAGGAAGCGTTTAGAAAAAGAGGAATGGGCCTTGGGGCCTCACAAGGTTCAAGCTTTAGCGTTTATGACCAAACACCAAGTTTCACAAAATTCCCTTTGATAAAAGTAATTTCAAAACTAGCTGATTTTACCTGCATATTCACTCCATCACAAGATCAAACTGTTAGTGTAGAAGGGATAAATTTAACTCATGACGTGGTTATAACAGCACCAGTGGGGTTTGAAATATCCAATGTTTCCGGAACCAATTTTAATACCAATATCACAATTCCAGCAACAAATGGTGTGGTTAATGCAACGATTTATATAAGAATAATCTCTTCTACCATAAACCAATCTGGCTCCTACTATCTGGTGTTTGCTTCCACGGATGCAGATGATGTTAACATACAACTTATTAATGGCAGTGTAAACACTTATGTTGCGCCTACCTTCCATCTTGTAAATGCAATTTGCGCAGGTTCTGTAGCGCCATTGCTGCCATCAATTTCGGATAACGGAATGCAAGGCACCTGGAATCCATCGGTAGTTAGTAATACCACGTCAGGTACATATATTTTTACCCCCACAGGTGCGCCTATTTGCGCATCCTCTCAGGCTACAATTACTGTTAAACCATTACCCACTGTGAGTTTTAGTGGCTTACCCGCATCTATTTGTTTAGAGGCACCCGCAGTAACTTTAACGGGTAGCCCGGCGGGTGGCTCTTTCTCTCTTTTAACGATAGATGCCACTTCAATCATCAGGCCCCTTAGTAATATCTTTAATCCTACCTTGGTAGGCACGGGCATTAAAAACGTTGGTTACCTTTTTACAGCTGCAAATGGTTGCACTAATTTCAGTAATCAATTGACTACTGTAACGCCATTACCCATTATTTCCGGAACAGTGAACATTTCTACCACACAAATCTGCTCAGGGTCTAACTACACAGTAACCTATACAGGAGGTATTGCAAATTCAAAATGGCAAGCGTATGATGATGCAACAGCAAAGTGGTATGATTATGTTACAACAGCTAATTATAATCCACTTCCTCAAATAGCTTTGTATCCTTCCAGCACAAGTAATGGATTGCCGGGTGACAAATTCAGGGTTAAATCACCTTATGGAGATTGCACTGCATTATCCAATGTGGTTGAAATAGGTTATTTACCATTACCAAGCGTGAGCTTTAGCGGTTTACCAACGTCCATTTGTGCTAATGGTGGTTCTATAACTTTAACGGGTAACCCAACAGGTGGTACTTTCAGCGGTAATGGTATTAGTGGCAATAGCTTTAATCCTGCAACTGCAAGCATAGGTAGCAATGTCATTATTTATTCTTACGCCGATGGAAACAGTTGCAGCAGCAACAGTAAGCAAACCATTACCGTAAATCCGCTTACCGCTATTATGAGTAACCCTAATGACCAAATCATTTACGCACTGAATAACACTTCGTTTAGTGTAGGAGCAACAGGTACAGGTACATTAGGTTATCAATGGCAGTTGAGTACAGATGGCGGCGTTAATTTTAGCAACATTACTGACAATACTATTTACTCAAGTAGTTTAACCATTACACTTAGTTTGACAAACGTTCCTATTACAATGAATGGATATAAATATCGTTGTGTGGTAACAGGTTTATGCAGCCTTGCAACTTCAAACCCAGCAGGTTTAATTGTAAACAAACGGCCAACCTTCATAACCTATACGGGTGACAACAGCGAACAGTATTCAGATATACAAACTTTGACGGCTGCGCTTAAAGATCAGCTAAGTAATACAGTATTAAACAGTAAAACAATAAGCTTCACCATAGGCACACAATCTGCTACAGGTATAACAAATGCGAGCGGAAGTGCCTCTTCAACATTAAACATGTACCAAAATGTTGGCAGCTATAATTTAGTTAGCGCATTTGCAGGTGATGCCACTTATGAAGCTAGCACTGATATTGCTCAGTTCACAATTACAAAAGAGAATGCTATTACAGACTATACAGGGCCAGAATTTATATCGGTGCCTTGTACCACTTGTGCTACCACAACAATTTTGCTTACTGCTTCGGTTAGAGACACAACAGCTGTTTACCCACTCAATGATATTTACCCTGGTGATATCAGAAAAGCAAGGGTAAAATTTGTTAACTTAAACACTATGGCTGATATATCAGGATGGCTTACACCGGGGCTTGTAAGCAGTGCAGATACAACCAGTGGCATTGTTTCGTTTAGTTGGACGGTTGCCTTACCATCTACATCTTACGACGTTTATTCAATTGGCGTGCTGGTAGATAATAATGGAACTGCAGGTAACTATATCGGAAAAAGCGAAACGGTACTTTCAGTTTCCCGCAGTGGGCTTACTGAGTTTATTACGGGTGGGGGAAATGTTATTCCCGTAAGTTCTGCCGGATCTTATGCTTCTGACGCAGGTAATAAATTGCACTTCGGTTTTAATGTTAAATACAATAAATCCGGTACAAATCTGCAGGGCAATATGAATGTTATTTACCGCAGGGGAGGCAGAGTTTACCAGATAAAAGCAACCTCTTTAACAAGCCTGTCAATTACATCAACAAACCCATGTTCTAAAAAAGCAATCTTTAGCAGCAAAGCTAACCTAACGGATATAACCAACCCGGCATTGCCGATATCTATTTATGGTGGAATAACCTTGCAGGTAACCATGACGGATAATGGAGAACCAGGCATAACAGACTTAATTGGTATTACGCTTTTAAATGGTAACAGCCTTGTTTACTCCAGCAATTGGGTTAGCACAATGACCAAAGAATTGTTACTTAACCGTGGCAACATTAAGGTACAAAATGGCGTTGATTGTAACACGACCAACATAGTTATAAAAACTCCGGTTGTTGCTATTACAGAGGGGTCTATTTCTACCATAAGTATAAATGCTTATCCAAACCCATTCATTAACCATACAATAATTAGATATACGCTGAACGAACCAATGCAAACAAGCTTAACAGTGTATGATAGCAAGGGTATAAAGTTGGCACAATTGGTTAATGCCCGGATGAGTGCAGGCATACATGAAGCAAGGTTAGATGGAACAAAGCTTGCAGCCGGTGTTTACCTCTATTTATTGAAGACTGTAGATGCCGGGGGAAAAATGAATACTCTGAACGGAAAACTAGTTGTGCAAAAGTAGCTTTGTATAAAACTTGTTCAGGTAAATAACACAAAAGCAGCCGGATATACCGGCTGCTTTTTTATACTTATTCTAAATATTATTTTTAGCTTAATTTTAAAATACATCAAAGTAAATCGATGTTGAACTTGTCTGTTTATTACAATTAAATCCCTGATATGTATTCCTCCATATTAGCATCTGCACCCAAATTAAAACGCTTTCGCAAACGCTGCCTTGTTTTATGAACACTGTCTACAGAAATACCCAACATAGATGCCATCTGCCGGGTGGTTAACTGAAGGCGGGTAAGTGCTGCCATGCGCTGTTCGGCTACCGTAATATCGGGCGAAATAATTTTTAGCCGCTGAAAAAACATAGGAAATATTTTTTCGAAAAGCAGTTTGAAATTATCCCAATCTTCTTCGGTCAATATAGTTTGAAGACTGAGTTCTGAAATTAACTGCTGTTCATCAAATGAAATAGTTCTGTTCTTTAATTGTTGTTGCAGTTTTTCTACCAGTTTTGTTTTTTCTATAATGTTTTCGGTAAACATTTTTAGTTGTATGCTTGCAGATTCCATCTCGTGCTGTGTAAGTAAAGTTTGCTGTTGAGCACTTATCTTTTCTTTTTCTGCAAGATTTTGTTTGTACTTAGTTTTTAGCCTTTGCCCATTTATAAGCAATAAGACTTCACAGGTAAAAATTTTAGTTTTATTAACTTATAAAATTAAGTGTGTCAAGATAGTAGGTTTTTTTAATATTTCAATTTTTGCATGTGTATTTTGTACAATATAATATTTGTTGAAACTGTATTTAAGATATGTCCGTAAGGATAGTTGCTAAACTTTTTGTAAATTAACTTATACCATACTCAACCAATTCCCCATGCTTAATTTATCCCTCATTCGTGAAGAAAGTACAAAACTATACCTTGCAAAAACTGCCTTTTTTTTAAGGAAGAAAAGTTTTCGTACACGCAAATAAATGAGGCTGCAAATAAGGTCGCAAATGGGTTACAAGCTTTAGGTATTAAGGCTGGTGATAAGGTTGCATTAACCTGTACCAATATTCCTGCCTTCAGCAAAGAGCCAGATCCAAAATTTGAAGCACTGGGTAAATTGAAAGTATTATAAGAACCTGTTGGCGGAGTTATTTTTTGAATTTAAAGTATTGCAAAATGTCAAACTCCTTAAATATTAGATGTTCAATTTCTTCATACTTTTCATCTATTTTTCCTTTGTAAGGATAATATGTGTCTAACCTAAAACTGTTGAACTTATTATGAGTTTTAATTTCTACTGTATAACTTGAAAATAGCTGAAGCAATGGCAATTCGTCTAAATCCTTTTCATTTGTCAAGCCCAGTAAATTTAAACTATCAATTTTATTTTTAAAGTAATCGAAACCGCTTTTAGGTTCAACTTTAATTTGTCTATAATATTGTTTTGTTTTCTTGCTCTTTGTCAATAAGCCAACTTCGGTAAAATGTCCTCTAAATTTATCTAAGCTATCCTTTTGAAATAGATATTATTCTGTCAATAGAAGTACTATTATTGATCCAGATTCTAAAAAAATATACTGCATCACTTGACTTTACGGGAAAAAGTCTTTGGCCAGAAGAAATAAAATTTCGGAAAGGCATAACAGCTTCTCGTCCTCTCGAACAATTAAAAAAGGCGAATAAAATAAATAAAGATAATATCGTCAACTTCATACAAACTCGTCAAAGTTTGGGAATATAGTTTTTGCCAACGCTAGGAATTTGTGCAGGTGTGGCATTAGAATTCCTTCCGCCCGGAACCGCTGCCAGGTTTTGATAAAGATAAATAATAAGAATAAATGTTCGGCGATGTTTTTGCCGCCCGAACAACAGATGGTACTGTGGGATTTATAAGGATAATCTCCAAAAGCATACCTCCATATCCTTCCTGAATTAGGACTACCATTTTTGAAAACAGAGCCTGAGTTAAGTGTAAATTGGGCATGAGTATCATTGCTACTTAACAACAGGATAATTAGTACGGGGAGAAGCATTTTTTATAAGTCATTTATTAATAGTTTCAGGATACAAAAGCAAGATGAATCTATATTCAAAAAAGTCTTTCGGTTTTATTTTAATTATAAAAATATCTTAGATTTGAAACCCAACTAACATAATCATTAGTAGATCTTAAAACTTAATCAAAACTCTTCTATGCTATTAGTATTATTATTCCTTGCAGTCATTCTTGTGACCTATTCAAATGGAGCTAACGATAATTTTAAAGGGGTTGCTACTCTTTGGGGTAGTGGAACTTTAGCCTATAAGCCCGCGTTGATTTTAGCGACCATAGCAACATTTGCTGGTTCAGTATGCTCATATTTTTTTGCAGCAGAATTAATTAAGAACTTCTCTGGTAAAGGTTTAGTACCTGATAGCATCATCCAATCTGCAGATTTTGTATTAGCAGTTGCATTATCAGCAGGGGTAACTGTATTACTGGCGACAAGAATTGGATTTCCAATTTCTACAACACATGGACTTGTTGGAGCACTTGTTGGAGCGGGATTGGTTGCTGTTGGAACTTCAGTTAATTTCGGAAAACTGGGTACGACCTTCTTTCTTCCTTTGGTATTAGGTCCTATTCTGGCAATTCTTTTCAGTACGATTGTTTATATGATTTTTCGACAAGGAAGAAAGGCATCTGGCATTACTGAGGAGTCCTGTGCATGTGTTGGAACTAAATGGGTTCCTGTAGCATCGATTAATACAAATGCTTTCACAGCTTTACCAACATTGGATGCTACAATTAATACTAAAGAAAATTGTCAAAACCAATATCAGGGTAAATTTTTAGGGATAGACTTTCAACCACTGATTAATAATTTACATTATGTTAGCGCTGCTGCTGTGAGTTTTGCCAGGGGATTAAATGATACACCAAAATTGTTAGGTCTGCTATTAGTTTGCAAATTCTTTCAGATGCCAGTAAATGTTTTTATTCTTGCAACTGCAATGGCAATTGGTGGGTTGTTAAATGCGAAAAGAGTTGCTGAAACCATGAGTAAGAAAATTTCAAAACTAAACCATGGTCAAGGCTTCACTGCTAATATGGTAACAAGTCTACTTGTCATATCTGCAAGTAAATTAGGATTGCCAGTATCTACTACACATGTGTCTGTAGGAAGCATCTACGGCATTGGTCTGGTAAACAAAACTGCTAATTCAAAAGAGATAGCAAAAATTGGGTTATCATGGTTGCTTACTTTACCTGTCGCAGCCGTTTTAAGTGCGCTATTTTATTTTATTATTCACTCGTTAATTAAGTAAGTAACGGTCCATATTTTAAAATTATAATTGTAGTCGATCATGTTACTAATCCATGTATCCTTTTAAAAGGCAGTGTGCCGGATAGCTTATGCTGTATTTTCTTTCAACTCTTTTGAGAAGGTTTACTATCCTAAAACAACAAAACCCCTGAAAAGAAAGTTAACATGTTTTCTGAATAAAGTGAGAGTTGAAAGGTTGTTTGCTATGTTTGCTGTAGTGCATTTATGTGTCAGAGTTTATATAGAATAAATAAAATTCTCAAGGTCATTATAGAAATAACAAAAACACTTAATCCTCTTTTAAACTTAATAAAATTTTCTTTTGTCTCTAAAACATAAAATAATTTGAACCAAAACCAGCTTGATTTCTTATCCTTAAGTTTTTCGTAATTTCTGTTTACCCATTTATCATTCAAGTTCATTGCAAAAAGAACAACTATTAGTATTGAGAAAGAGTCAGTATTTTCTCTGTCATAGTCTATTTATTTTCTTCATTAAAAAGTTTATCCTCCAATTTCTAATATAGTGAAATAAACAAAATTGATTTTACCAATTGAAAAACTTCCATTGTCAAAAGCGTTGATAATTTTATTTAAGTATCAAACCTGTTATCAATTTTTATTTTCTATTTACCGTAGCAAAGTGTCAAAATTGAAACGTTAGCTTTTTTATTTATGACCTCATAATGCTAAGGTAGATAGTTAGTGTTTTTACTTTTTGAAGGTCGGTATATTTTGAAATATTTGTCTAAGGAATGGAATAAATAAAAATCTAATAATGTATGAGTAAAGGATAGATTTTGATGTCTGTCTTTGGATGTATTTTGTCGTTGCTAATTAATTCTCTGTTTCCATTGTTAGTAGTTGTATAGAATGAAGATATTATTTCATTTCTCATAAGCTGAAAGAATTCCTATCTGTAAAGATGTTGCAGCGAAGGTTGGAGGCTTACTACGGTTGGGGTATTAACCAACTGTCCACCGGGAACTGAAGCTAGATTTATAACTAACAGCCGAAGTTAACCAACAAAAGCCCGGCAGAATTCTACGCCTCGTTGCGTGGCGCAGATTTACACGATCCCTAAAACAAATAAAGTCTCAACTTTAAATCAACTCTATCAAGCCATCTACTGCTAAACAATTCTTTAAAATTCATAACAAACCTAATCCAATAAAAACTTACCTTGTAAACATATGAATGATGTATTTTCTATGTACTTAATTCATTCTTATTTACCTGTCCGTATCCCCCTACAAACAAACATGCTTTAAAGTAATATAAAAATTATGAAACAGATTCGCTCCCTGCTTTTGCTTACATCTTGCATGATGCTTAGCACCCAATTATTTGCCCAAAACACCACCGATACCAGGTTGCTTTGGCAACCAGCTATCAGTAAAAATGCCATTGCCTTTATTTATGCAGAAGACCTTTGGGTAGCCAATAGAGATGGCTCTTATCCCAGAAGAATAACGGTAAGTGATGGTACAGAATCGAACCCAATATTTTCTCCCGACGGAAGTATGATTGCATTTACAGGTCAATATGATGGTAACACAGATGTGTTTGTAGTGCCTACCGCAGGTGGCGTTCCTAAAAGGCTTACCTGGCACCCGGGTGCTGACCTTGTAAGAGATTTTTCACCTGATGGTAAAAAGATATTATTTGCATCACAACGAAATAGTTTTACTAATCGTTATTATCAATTATTTACGGTAGATATTTCTACAGGGGCCGAAGTTCAATTGCCGATTCCTAATGCATTTTGGGCATCGTATAATGCCGATGGTAGCAGCATTGCTTATACAACTATCCCAGATAGATTTGAACAATGGAAAAATTATCGTGGTGGAACCATGAGCCGCATTTGGTTGTACAATACCATATCGCACAATGTTACTGAAATACCAAAACCTAAAACCGGCAGCAATGATACCAAACCGGTTTGGAAGGGTAACAACGTTTATTTTAGAAGTGATAGAGCAGGAGAATTTAATTTGTTTAGTTACGATGTGGCTGCAAAAACAGTAAATCAAATTACAAAAAATAATGACTTTCCGGTATCGAGTCTAGAGGGCTCTAATGAAGGAATTATATTTTCACAGGCAGGTTATCTGCATGTTTACAACCCTGCAAATAATAATACATCAAAATTAAAAATCGGGATTGCTGCTGATTTATTAGACCAACGGGATAGATATATAAAGGGAGATCAATACATACGTGATGGAGATATTTCTCCATCGGGTGCCAGAGTAGTGATGGATTTTAGAGGTGATATTGTAACCGTTCCCGCCGGTAAAGGTGATGTATTTAACCTTACAAATACAGGAGGTGTACACGAAAAATCGCCGACATGGTCACCGAATGGAAAACTCATTGCCTATTTTAGTGATGCTTCCGGTGAATACGCATTACACATCAAAAACCAAGATGGTAGCGGTTCTGCACAGGCTATTAAACTTAACGGATCAGGTTTTTATGCACACATGCATTGGTCGCCTGACAGTAAAAAAATAGCTTTTGTAGATAATGGCCGTAGTTTATACGTAGTTGAAATAGCCACAAATAAAATAACGAAAATAGCAGAAGACACCCATTACTTACCGGGTGCATTTAGAGAACTTTTTGGTAGTTGGTCGTCTGATGCTAATAACATTGCATACACTACTATTACCGAAACTAATTTTCAAAGAGCCTGGATTTATTCTCTTTCTGAAAACAAATCGTATCCACTAACTGATGCATTATCAAATGTAACGGATCCTACTTTTGACCCTTCGGGTAAATACATTTATATGCTTGCAAGTACCGATGCAGGCCCGGTAGTAAATTGGTTTGATCAATCAAGTAACGATATGGAGGAGACCAATTCCATTTATATGGTTACGCTTCAAAAGCAAGTGATATCGCCATTTGCGAAAGAAAATGAAATGGAGATGGCAACAGATACATCTTCTAAAGCACCTTATAAAGCAGACTCTTCTCGTACCAAATTAAAAATAGATTGGGATGGTATACAGAACAGGATTGTGCCGTTTCCGATAGCCAAAGGTCGATACCGTTCTTTATCAGCGGTAAAAGAGGGAGAGCTTTTTTACCTGTCTGCAAGTCCACATGATGCTGCACCAACTACCCTTAATTTATATTCTTTTAAAAAGCAAAAAGAAGAGGTGATTATGCCGGCAGATGTGTATAGTATTGCCGCCAAAGGCGAAAAAACTTTATACTATCTTAAAGGTAAATGGGGTATTGCCGCAACTGGGCAAAAGCCAACCCCAGAAGGTATCATAAACACCAGTGCAATTCAGGTAAAGATGTCGCCAAGGCAAGAGTGGAACAATATTTTTAATGAAGCATGGAGGGTAAACAGGGATTACTTTTATGATGCAAAAATGCACGGGGTTGATTGGAAGGCCATGAAGAAAAAATATGAATCATTGATACCTGATGTAGCCAGCACCAATGATTTGTACAAGGTAATGCAGTGGATGTTTAGAGAATTATCTGTAGGGCATCACCGCTTTGATGCAAGTGGCGACAGGCGTGCAAACCCTGATATGGTGCCAGGTGGACTGCTCGGTGCAGATTATGAAAACAACAATAATCGATATCGAATTAAAAAAATATATGGCGGCTTAAACTGGACGCCTGATTTACGTTCACCTCTAACGGAGCCTGGTGTAAATGTGCAGGTGGGAGATTATATTTTAAAAGTAAATGGGGCAGATGTTACAGCAGATAAAAACCTATACAGTTTTTTTGAAAATACAGCTGAAAAAATTGTAACCCTCACCGTGGCATCATCTGCAGATGGCGCAAATACAAGAACCTTAAAAGTAGTACCCGTGGCAAGTGAAGTTGCTTTGCGTAACAGAGATTGGGTAGAGGGCAATATGAAAAAAGTAAGTGATGCCAGCAATGGACAGGTAGCTTATGTGTATGTACCTAACACAGGCTCAGGCGGCTTTGAGTATTTTAAGCGTTATTTTTTCCCACAGGTAAATAAAGCGGGGATCATTGTTGATGAACGTTTTAATGGTGGTGGGCAGTTGGCTGATTATTATATTGATCTGCTAAAACGTCCCGTACAATCCTATTGGCGATACCGTTATGGTAAAGATCAAAAGGCACCTAATGCATCTATACAAGGGCCAAAAGTGATGTTGATAGATGAAACGGCAGGGTCAGGCGGAGATTATTTACCTTATCTATTCAGACAGGCAAAACTCGGAACCATTGTGGGTAAAACCACGTGGGGTGGGCTTGTAGGCGTACTTGGTTACCCTGAGTTGATAGATGGTGGTGTGGTAACTGCACCTAACCTTGCGTTTTTTGATGAGAATGGTTTTGGTATTGAAAACGTAGGTACACCACCAGATATTGAAGTAGAGCAATGGCCGGTAGATGTTATTAATGGCAAAGATCCTCAACTGGAAAAAGCAATACAAATTGTATTGGATGAATTAAAAAAGAACCCAGCTAAAAAAGCACCTTCGCCGCAGGCGCCTGATAAATCAGGGAAATAAAATTTAATAAAATTATTTAAAAGAGCATTTCAAGAGATTGGGGCGCTCTTTTTTTATGACAGGATAGAACCATACCGCCTAGGCTTGTGTCGCCACAAAAATAGGCGAAGTGTATTTAATTAAAATACTTAAGGTATTCATATCGCACGGCGGGTGAGAACCACCTCAAGCCCGGAGGCAAACATTATAAAGATTTTTAGGTTTAGATTATTACGAAGCATAGCCTTTCCTGCGTCGGGCTTTCACGGATTGTTTTTTATGTAACAAATTGTAAGCTTGTGAAAACCCCGCTGGACGAAATTGAGGAAGAGGGATAGCGAAGGCACAGAAACGTCACCGCACTTTTCTATGCTGGATTTCTGCGCCAGATGGCGTTGTAAAAAATGAGTGTTTGTTCGATAGAAATTATTATAAAAAAACAGCCTGATTTATTTGGTTTTCTGCACAATTCGTGGTGTAAGAATACCCTTTTTCAGTTACTTATCTTTATCTAAATGCACTTGAAGAACTATTCCAACAAGAAAAGTGCAAACCAAACAACCAGCTATTCAGGTAAACCTGCAGGCGTTATTTTTATCAAAAACAAGCCTTCTCAAACCAATAAATTTTTCATTGGTGACGCTTTGTTTAAAACAAAACTCAGGTTGTAATTAAAACTGGCATGGCGCAAAATGCTTAGAATAGAGTTGGATTATTTTTCAAATGGTAGCTGTGCATCAGCCACTTTTATTGGCTGCCGTTCTATTTCTTCGGTTCAATACCCATATTATAAAACATAAACGAAAAAATATCCGTCATACTTTCAATATTTTTTGTGAGCGATGAACCAGACGCTCCATGCCCCTGATTGGTCGTAATTCTAATTAGCACGGGGTTAGTACCGGTTTGCTTTTCCTGTAATGTGGCAGCAAATTTGAACGAGTGCATAGGCACCACCCTGTCATCGTGGTCAGCTGTAATAACCAGGGTCGCTGGATAACTTACATTACTTTTTATGTTATGTAAGGGAGAGTAATTGTATAACGTTTGAAATTGCTTAGAACTATCGCTGCTCCCATATTCAGATGTCCAGTACACACCGCTTGTAAATTTTTGAAAACGCAGCATGTCCATTACACCTACTTCAGGAAAAGCAACCTTGCAGATATCCGGACGCTGTGTAATGACAGCACCCACTAACAAACCGCCATTAGAACCACCCATAATAGCCAGTTTATTTCTAGAAGTATACTGGTTTGTTACCAGATAATCGGCAGCAGCCATAAAGTCGTCAAATACATTTTGTTTTTTTTCAAGCATTCCACCTTTATGCCATGCTTCACCAAATTCACCACCCCCTCTTATATTTGATACTACCAAAACTCCGTCATTGTCTAACAACTCATACATATAAGACCAGAAAAAAGCTGTTGAGCTGATATCGAAACCCCCATATGCATATAATAATGCAGGGTGATTCCCGTTTTTAACCAACCCCTTTTTACTAATTATAAACATAGGCACCTTTGTACCGTCTTTACTCGGATAAAAGACTTGTTTAGTTTCGTAATTATTTAGATCTCTGGAAAAAACAGATTGTTTAAATATTTCAGATTTTCCAGAGGCAAGATTGTAAGTATAAAGGCAGGGAGGAGCAGTAAACGAAGTATAATCATACAGCACAAACTTATCAGATTTTAACCCTCCAAAGCCAGCAGTTGAGCCTAAACCAGGTAATTTGGGTTCAAACTCAAGATGCCCATTGGTATTATATTGATAAACTTTTGAGGTTGCATTAACTAAATAACCAGTGATGATTTTCTTATCGATCATTGAAGCATAGTCGAGTTTCTGCTCTTTTTCCGGCACTACTACCTGCCAGTTTTCTTTAGTCGTATTATTGAAGTTTGTTTTTATAATTTTGAAATTCCCAGCCCCATCATTTGTATTTACAAAAAGTGTATCTCCAATATTCCCCAGGATGGTATACTGATAATCATATCCTTTAAAAAGTGTTTTAAAGGTTGAAGTCTCTTCGTCCAATTTTTTTCCTGTAACCTCCCAACCAAGGGATCCTGGAACTCTGACAATAAAGAGCATTTTTTCATCTTCGCCGGTACTGACGTACAAACCCATATTTGGATTAGCTGTATCGGCATAAACAAATTTATCCTGAGACTGACTATCACCCCATTTATGAAAATAGACGGTAGCATTTTTTGCGACCGCAGTTAGTTCCTTACCTTTTTCTGGTGTTGGATAACCTGTATAATAAAACCCATTTTTAGCCCAACCAATGCCCCCATCGCGGCGCCAGATAATTTTGTCATTGAGCTTTAAATTGGTAGCTATATCTATAAAATAACTTGTACTCCAATCACTTCCATTTTCATTAATATGATATGCCATATATTTTTTATCGTATGATGGCCCGTCTAAAACAACAGATACACTGCCATCAGTAGATAAAGTATTGGGATCAATAAAAACTTTAGGTTGACCTTTCAATCCTTTTTGATAATAGTAAACCGACTGATTTTGCAGCCCCTCGTTTTTAGAAAAGAAAATATATTCCCCTGCCTTAAAACCTGAATTATATCTTGGATAATTAACCAATTTTTCAACTTGCTTTTTTACCAAAGTCCTATATGGAATTTTAGATAAATAGTTTTCTGTAAAGCTTTGTTGGGTATTTACCCACTGTTTTGTGTTAGCGGCTGTATCATATTCAAGCCACCTGTAAGGGTCGCTAACTTTTGTACCAAAATAATCATCCACTTGGTTTGTTTTTTTAGTAACTGGATAATTTAATTGTCCAAATGCATTTGTTGATGAGTTACAAAGTAGGTACAAAGTGATAAAAGTGAAAATGCTTCTTTTATTCATAACTGTGTTTTAAATTGAGTTTAATTATAATTTAATAGTATTTATTTAAGAATGGTACGTTGTCGGAACCCGCGGTAGTATGGCACATAGCGACAGGGCTTTGTGCAAGTGTGGCATTAGAATTCCTTCCGCCCGTAACCGCTACTCGGCTTCTGCAAAAGATAAATAATAAGAACAAACGTTTAGAGATGTTTTTCCCAACCGAACCAAAGCCGATAAAAGAAATGATAATGATTGCTGCAACGTCCCCACTTGCATAAAATCTTTTGTTAGCAAGTGTATTTTTTACTTTATCCTGTTGTATTTTTTCAGTAAGTCAATTACTAACTTATGCGGAAGTCCGTAAGCCTTGTTTCCATTTATCCCTTCCATTGTCTCTGCTGCGACCATAGCGTTAATAATGGCTTCTTCAACAGCTTGAACAGTTGCATCAAATAAAGGGTTGATTAAATAATTGGGTAATTCGTCCACTTTTGTAAAATCTTTTCTTTGAAATGCTGACGGGTTAGCAGTCGAAAATGCTATGAATATATCGCCTGAACCATTTTCACCACGTCCGCCAACTATACCCACACCAAGTGGAACTCTTGCAGCAATTCTTTTTAACTGATGTGGCAATAATGGTGCATCCGTAGCAACTACAACTATAATTGAGCCATCTCCTTCTTGTCTGTAAGATGGTGTCGCTTTAAATTCATAATTCATTGTGTCTTTTAGTTCTTTTCCAATGGGCACGCCTGCAATCGTAAAATTCTTTTTACCCCCAAAATTTGATTGCACTAATACACCAATTGTATAGGTTGAGTCTTTGATTTTTACAACTCGGGAAGATGTGCCTGTACCTCCTTTAAACCCTAAACACATCATTCCTCTACCGCCGCCAACATTACCTTCTTTTAAAAGACCTGTTTTAGCACTATCTAATGCTTCGTAGGCATTATTCTCTTTTACGTGAAAGCCATAAATGTCATTTAAAAACCCATCATAGGTTTCTGCAACAACAGGATAAGTGTACCAAAAGTCTTTTTTATACCAACCTGTTTTTACAAACCATTTCAATAAGGCATCTCTAACAACGCCTACGCTGTTGGTATTTGTTATCATTATTGGTGTTTCCAAAAATCCTGACTCCGTCATCCAAGTAGTTCCTGTCATTTCTCCATTTCCATTCAGCGAATACCAATTAGCGAAAACAGGGTTATTATTTCTACCTCTTGGTAAAATTGCGGTAACTCCCGTTCTAACTGGTCCTTTTTCTCTAATATTTTCCCCTCCCCCTCAAATGATGGTACTGTAACCAACCTCAACACCTTTTACATCTGTTATTGCATTAAACTTACCGGTTATACCATTAAAAGGAATTCCAATATCTCTTGCTCTTGGCCTTTGTCCAAAGATTTATGTTTGAATAAGAAGTAGTAAACAAATGGATTTTAAATATTTCATGGTCGTCGGTTGTCAGTTAGGAGTGGTTGTGATGTAGCAGATAAGAAACAGGCTTTGTGTCAGGTGTTACATTAGAATACCTTCCGCTCGTAACCGCTGCCGGATAAAGATATAAAAATGATGTTAAGAACTGATGCACAATGTTGCTTATCCAGACCGAACTAAAGCCCGAATATGCAAAACTGTTGATTGCTAAAACCTCAAGCCGCACATTGCACAAAACCCACTCCTGCAGTAATATTTTTATTTCGCTCTAAATTAATTACAGATCTATGTTGAATATTTTTGTCAAAATTCCTGTTGCCTTTACGTTTTGGTTAATATTCCAAAACTTTCCAATTTCTCTTTCAATTTCTACAAGACCAAACCATTCCAAGAATCTTTCAAATGTCCTTGCACCATAACAACTTATAAATTGTTCTATTGGTAGTCGAAATTCATCGATTTTAAATTCCTCTAAAAGAACAGGAAATGCCTTCAGATATTTTTCTGCATAAAAACTTTCTTTCTTATAATCCATACCAAATTTTCCTAAAAGGTATATTGTAAAAGTCCACCCCTTTTGACCAATTGGTTCCACAGGGTAATAGTCATTAAAACCCCAATTAAATTTGTCTGCAAAAGTTGAAATAAATATCTCAAAAAAACCTTGTCGATTTTCTGGTTTCAAAAAAAGTGTTCCCTTTTTGGTGAGTGTCAGTTTTCCTTTTTGTTTTTTTGTAATTCCTGCAAGTTCCATAACAATTTTAGTATTCATGATTGCTATACAGTCTTGCTCTTTCCAAAGTTTTGTAATTCCACTTTCTATTCTTTCGTCAAGTATATATTTGTTATCATAGAGTTCCACAATTACTTTTTTAGGCAATGCTCCAAGTGGAGTTAATTTTATAAATTTTTCTCTTTCAATAATTTTAATAAAATCCTCGGCTACTCTTAACAAAGAAACCTTGTCTAATGTTTCGTTATCTATATTTTTATTAAAGTGAACAGGGGAATTTTCATTATAGGTGTCATAAATAATATAATGAAAGTTTATGGGAGATAAATTCTCAAAGTCAGCTATAGGAGAGCTGTTTCCCAATAATACTTCTGTTTCTATCTGTTTGTAAATGTCCATTGGTAGTAAATTTCGGAATTATTGATGGTAACGTTAGGGCTTTGTGGTGGCATTTTTTAACGTCAAGAATGGGTATAAAGATAAATTATAAAACAATTGTTCAAATCGAAAAAACAACAGCTCAACAGGTATTCGTTTGCCGGAATAATAGTTGATAGCGATACTGCTGATGATTGCTGCAATGTCAAGCCAAAATTGCACAGTTCGTGCTAGCGGTTCGTTGATCTTCTCGTCCATAATTATTCATTTCTGAAACTTATGATTACGGGTTCATTTTATTGAATGTCGCATTAATAATATCCGGTGTTGCTTTTGCCATAATTTCACTAAAACCAAAAGTCAATTCTTTTTTGCCTTCTTTCATTTGTTGGAATACTGCGTTTACAAAATCGGAAACAGGTGGCTGTCCATCGTGCAAGCCTTTGCCTCCAAGGTCTGTGTTTAAAGCTGGTGGTATAATTTCAATTACTTCAATATTTTTTGACTTCAACATATGGCGTAACGAAAGTGTAAATGAATGGAAAAAGGCTTTGGTTGCACAGTAAACGGGGACTTTTGAAAGCTGAACAAATGCTAATCCTGATGTTACATTAATAATTGTGTCCAAAGATTTTAAACCAATAAATAGAGTTGTTAAGTGAATGGGGGCTAACACATTTGTATTAACTTCATTACTTGTTTTTTGATAAAAATCACTGTCAGAAATACTCATCCAATTCTGAATGCCTGCATTATTTACAAGAACATTTAAGTCGGAATGATTTTCTGAAACCCACTTATAAAGTTCAACCCTGTCCTCTTCTTTTGACACGTCGCATACTATAGTAATAACAGAAGGGAATTTGTCCTTTACCTCTTTTAATGCCGTTTCTCGTCTGCCACAGATTATTACAGTATTATTTTCTTGGATAAATCTTTCTGTAAGCCCAAAGCCAATCCCACTTGCTCCACCTGTAATTAATATTTTGTTGTTTGTAAGTTTCATAATTTTTTATTGCTTTGATTTTGCTTATTTAATTAATTGTCAGATTTTGTGATGTGTCGTTTTTCAATGACCGCTAACGAGAGTTTGTGAAAAAACCCCTGTGTTTCTCACCAAATATACACAGCAAGTAAATATGTATAATGCAGTATTTTTTTGCTAGGTGCAATTTATAACAGGCAACAGCCGCCATTAAATATATTTCAGCACATTGGATGAATCAAGTACGGCCCATACAAGTATTCTAGCTATACAGGCTTAAGTCTTAAAGCATATACCAGTGGACAAAGCATCAAAGGAAAGGTGAGAATTAGTAAAATAGGAAGTAGGCAATTAAGGCAAAATTTAATGTACAACTATTCTAAAACAGATAATAGATTCCTATTTTCAAAAGCTTAGTTTGAGAAACAATAAAAGTTAGGGTTAATTTTCAAAATAATACCTTTATTTACACTTAAAAACAATAATGAAGAAAAAAATATTAATTGCCTTTTTATTTGTTGTATGCACGAGTTACCAATGCTTATCTCAAACCTATATCTCATTGGCACCAAGCGTTACCAATACAGCAGGCACTTTTGCAGAAAAATCAAATATTGCATTTGAATTGGGTAAACAATGGGATGTGTTTAGCTTAGGTATCGACTATGGCAAAACAACACTAGCGCCTGTTACCGGAAGGGATACAAGTAATTATTTAGAACTACGACCTAACCTTAATATTTTTCAAGAAGGTAAGTTTACAAATACATTTACAGCTGGCATAGGCTATATTTTTAATGCTAAAGAAAGCCTACTAACGGAGCTTACCTATGGTATAGAATATTCATTTTCAGAAAAAATACACTATAATGTCTTTTTTGGGCAATATTTTTACAGTGGCAAATCCTCTGCCAGCAACGTATCATTCTTCGGGGTTTCGGCAGCATATTACTTCTCTCCTAATAAGGGCGGATCGATTATTAAAAGAAGTACTGTAAAAAACTGATAAACAATACCAATTATTAATACAGCGTATTTACATCCACTAAGCATTATTTGTTCTCGATTTGCTCTAATATCTTAACAATCATTTTATTTTGATATTCAAGATGTTCTAAGATTGTTTCAGTTTCCAACTCTGCCTGAAGGTTTATTTTCAAGTCTGTTTCTGACCTGATATCGGCATTTCTTGATTGTATATTTTGACCAATCATGATCAGTGGCATTAAAAAAAGCTGAATCAAATTCGATATAAATAACCAAAGTACAAATCCTGGATAAGGGTCAAATCGTGCTTCTTTACCCGCAAACATATTCCAGCCCAACCATATAGCTGTCCATATAAAAATAATTAAAAAAAATCCCATACTACCTACATGTTCTGTTATCCACAAAGCTAGCTTGTCTAAAAAAGATTGGTTACCCTTTGCTTTATTTTCCAATTTCAAGATATCTTTTCTTTTTTCCATAAAATCTGAAATAGAAATTGGTTTTATATTGTTCATAATTGTGCTTTTTATTTATATATAATTTTGTTGTATAATCTTTCTTAACCCAAAATTCGGCTAAACAATTAATTTTTATCTACGATTTCACGTTTCAATTATTAAAATTATAAAAATTATGCACAATATTATGCTTTTCAAATACACCCAAAGTGTGGATGTCATAAAAAGGAGTACGCAGCAAATGAATATAAAGCTATGCCGCAGACTTTAATGTTAAGGTCAAACAATAAAAGATGCACTAAAACTTATTGATGTAATATTAACTGATCATTTAATTATTACTGCGGAATGATATTATTCGTTTAGTGATGAGGGAATCCTTTAATATTTTATGAGAAGTATTACAAGAAAATTGATTAATTATTTTTTATTCATTAAGTTTTCAAATATAAATGTCATTATTAATTTTATCACACATAATGTTCTTTACCTCCCTCTAATTAATACTGTATTCATTCCTTTTGTTATTACAATCTTCTATCTTTTACAAATTCTATTGCTCGGTGGTATTCGTCGGCTCGATATGAATATGTTTGGGTAAGAACAAAAAACAGACTATAATAGCAGTAGCAAACAAGCTTTTAAAATAGTTATAAGAATAGAAAAAAAGGAATACTTATTCGACAGAAATTATTATAAAAAAAGGAGCCTCTTTTATTTGGTTTTCTGCACAGTTCGTTCTCCTTTGGGCTTGCGTGCTTTTTAATTAGTTTTTCAAACGATATTCATTTTTAAGCGCTGCTATTAAAGTATTTGCATTACACAACATAAAACTTGCCTCTTTAATAAAATTTTTATGAAACCTTGATCGAACCATTTTTGCATATTGATTGAAAATTATTTTATCATAGTTAAGCGATGGCAGATTGCTAAGAATAAATGAATCTATTTTTGCTTATTAGATAAAACTTTATTCGACTGATAAATGTTGTTTGCCAGCATATTATATTTGAGTTCAAAAATTTGCGCACGATATTTCCTTACTTCAAGGTAAAGAGAATGATCACCTTCCATATTTGCTAACATTTGTCTACACAATCTGTCATATTTTGTCACCCTTTGAGCAAGTGTAGTATTGGTAAAATATCTTATTGAATCAGAACTTTTCATCTGTTGGAAAGTAGCATCATTAGGAGTGAAAGTATTTTCGGCAGCCCCAAACAAGCCATACCAATATAATTTCCCCAAAGGAATATTTTTAATATCGTCAGAAGTAATCAACTGCAAAAATGTATCAACATTGCCTGACGCATAAGTCATGTAGGAGAGATATAAATTGAGGTTTATTGTATCTTCTCTTAGATGATTAACCATTGACTCAGCATATACTTTTGCACTCTCATGTTCCTTTTTATTTTCACGAATATTCTCTGCAATAAAACCCATTGTTACGGCAAGAAATATCATAAAAAATTCTAAAAAATATTCTTTGAAATTTTTCTTTTCTACGCTTGGATGATGCTGTACTTCCATATTTTCAGTTTCTTGATTGATGTTAATAGCGCCTTTATCGAAAGTAGAATTATCCGGGTTTGGAAGATTTTCCGATAGAGGAATTGGCTTGCTATCTAAATGTTGTTAGTCTGTATTGTCTACCATTTATTTTTATCTGGTTAAGTTATTAAAATGTTCGACCGCATGACGCACAACGTGAGTTTGTGAAAAAACTCCTGTGTTTCTCACTAAATATACACAGTAGGTAAATACGTTTAATCCAGTATGTTTTTTGCAAAAGATAGACATGAAATTTATAACAGGCAAGAGCTGCCATCAAACTTATTTCAGCACGCTCTAAGAACAGGTAGGTGTGTTATAGCAGTGGCGAAGCCCTGCAGGCCTTAGAAGATAATAATATAGAAGGATACATTCCAAACTTTGGTCAATACAAGCACGACAGAGAAGGTTTTAGCTATGATAAAAAAAATGACAAATATGTTTGTAGTCAAGACAAAGATTTGCCCTTTAAAAAAATAGAAGATACCGTAAACAAACCTCTGTACGACCGTATGCATGTAAAGCTGCAAACGCAAAAAGTTAAGCGTATGAAGAAACTCCGCAGCAGCACAGTAGAACCTGTACTTGGCACATTAGTAAATTATTTAGGCATGCGCCGGGTAAATACCCGGGGTATAGCGCAAGCCAATAAATGTATGCTTATGGCTGCCATTGACTATAACCTAAAAAAACTACTGAAATTTACAATAAGAAAAGTGCAAGAGAATCTAGCAGCTAAGCAGGTAAACCTGCAGGCTTTAAGTTTAACGAAAACAAGCCTTCACAAACCAATATATTTTTCATTGGCACCACTTTGTTTAAAACAAAACTCAGGTTGTAATTAAAATTAGCTTGGCGCAAAATACTTCTAATAGAGTTGGATTATTTTTCAAAAGGTAGCTGTGCATCAGCCACCAATGTTACCTGCAGGCATATTTGAGATTACTGCTTGATAGGACTCTTTAACACCTCAACTCCTTTTTCAAAATTTTACCAGTGGCACTTATTGGTAATGAATTAACAAACTCAATATGGCGTGGATATTTATAAGAAGCAATCTTTTCTTTTGTCCATGATATTAAATCCTTTTCAGAGATTGAATGCCCTTGTTTTAAAACAACAAATGCTTTTACTTCTTCACCCAATTCTTCATGTGGTATTCCGATTACTGCCACTAAGGATACGACCTCATGCTTAATCATCACTTCTTCTATTTCTCTGGGATAGACTTTATAGCCTGCCCTGTTTATCATATCTTTTGTCCTGTCCACAATAAAGTAAAAACCATCTTCGTCTTTCACTGCAATATCACCAGAGTGGAGCCATCCATTTCGTAATGTTTTTTGCGTTTCATCTGGTTTCTTATAATAACCTTTCATTACATTCGGGCCTCTATACAATAATTCGCCTTTTTCTCCTACAAGCACTTCTTTTCCATCGGTATCTACTAATTTCACTTCTACGCCCCAAACAGGTGTACCAACGGAACCTTCTTTCCTGCCAATGGCCAACTGATTAAAAGTTACAGCAGGTGAACCTTCTGACATACCATAACCTTCGATGATAGGAATATGAAAACGGTTCTCAAAATCTTTAATCACCTTTACTGGCAAGGATGCACCACCTGATATACATGATTTTAAAGTTGCAGCTATTTTTTGATAATCAAACTTTGGATTGTTATAGTTCAGTAATCCCCAATACATAGTTGGTACGCCGGCAAAAAAAGTTACTTTGTGCTTTTGCATTTGGTCAAATACAGTTTCAGCATCAAATCGGGGCAATAACACATTTAAAATGCCCTTATAAATACCTGCATTCATCAAGGCAGTCATTCCAAAAATGTGAAATAGTGGTAGTACAATCAATCCCACATCTGTAGTTTTACTATCCATCAGGTCGCTGAAAAATAAAGCATTCGTTAATAAATTAGCATGGGTAAGTTCAGCCCCTTTAGGCCTGCCTGTTGTACCAGATGTGTATATGATAACACAGGTGTCTTCTGCATTACTCCGGTATATTTCAAATTTGGTTGACTGGTCATTCATAAAACTATTCAATGTGCTAATGCCTTCAATAGGAGAAGGCTGCGAAGCATCGGGCATAATGACAAAAAAGTGTTCACATTCGGAAACTTCTTTAAAAGCAGTATAACCCAGATTTACCATTGGTATTTCTGAGGTGCCCTCAAAACAGAAATAGGCTTTTGCATCACTGTCTTTCAGATGGTATTCAATTTCATCCTTCTTCAATAGAATACTCAATGGCACAACTACTGCACCTGCTTTTAATATGCCAAAATAAATTATTGGAAATGCTGGAAGATTTAAACAACTTAATGCTACTTTGTCACCAGGGTTAATACCTATTGCTTTTAAACCGTTGGCAACTTTGCAAGCTGCCTCATTAATTTCAGTGTATGAATAATTTGTATCCATAAAGCTAAAGGCAGCCTTTGTTGGATACCTTCTGGCACTGTCTTCCAGTATTATACTGAGATTTAGCATGTCAATTTTAATTTGTTAGGCATTGTCTTTTGTTGAAATGTCTCGACCTATAGTGTTGCGAAAAAGTTGCACACAATGATAGGGCTTTGTGTCAGGTGTGGCATTATAATTCCTTCCGCCCGTAACCACTGGTAAATTTATAAATTATAGTTCATTATTTATTTAATTACCCCGGCGGTATTCGTCGGCCGGAACTGAAGCCAAATAGCTAACAAAAAGCTGAGAATAAATTCGTCGCCCCGCCATATTACCAAGCCGCCTGTTAATCACAGTACCTTTTTCTTTCCCCATAAATTACTTCAAATACGTATTCATCCAATTCAACCAAAGCCTTGCCTGTTCCATTTGTGTTACAGGATCAGTGGCATTGTGGGCAGGAATTGGCCAGCCCATAAATTTTGTAATGGTGCCGTTATCTATTAGTGTATGATACAATTTATAAGATTGCGTAATCGGAACTCTTGGGTCAGCAGTGTTTGCCAAAATGAGTGTAGGCGCTTTAATGTTTTTAGCATCTGTTATGGGTGATTGAGCAATGTATTTTTTCATGTTTTCACCAACAAAAGGCGAGCCGCCAATTGCTGCTGCACGACCCACATTGCCATCGCTGAAATTATACTGGTCAACCCAATCAGTGACCGCTGCACCTGCAACTGCCGCTTTCCAACCGCTATAATGCCCGGCTAACCAAACCGTCATATAACCACCATACGACCACCCACTTACCCCAATTTTATCATTCTCAATCATACCTGTAGCTTTTAGTTTTTCTAATCCTGCCATAACATCCCGTCCAGGGCCGTCTCCCGCATCTTGCACAATGGCTAATTTATATTCAGCACCTAAATTATCGCTTCCTCTATAATTAGGTTCAAATACAAAGTATCCTTCGTTAGCCAATATTTGCGATAATCTTGAAAACATCTCTACAGATGCCGCATTTGGTCCGCCATGTACTACTAAAACCAAAGGATATTTTTTATCTTTTTCATAGTTCGCAGGGTAGGTTATAATCCCACAATGTTTCAACCCGTCATTTTCCCACCTGATGGTTTCTGTTTTTCCGAATGTCATTTTACTTATTTCACTGTTATAATCGGTTAATGCAACAGGTTTTGATGCACTTGATGCCATAAAATATAATTCAGCGGGTTTATTGGTTTCAGTACCGGTAAAAGCAATAGCACCAGTTTTGCTAACAGAAGCGTCTAACCAAAACCCCCAAGAAGGGGCAATATTTCCTAAATCGATTGGGGCTGTTTTGCCATCTAAACTCATGCTCCACATAGAAGTTTTATTATCATTATGTCCCCCTACCAAAAGACTTTTGTTATTTGGCATCCAAACAGAAAGGTATAAATCTCTGTTGAGTTGGGCAGAAATGGCTTTACCTTCACCTCCATTTGTATTGGTTACCCATAATTCATTTATACTTTCATTTATATCAGCCTTTTTTAACCAATAAGAAACTTTGCTTCCATCGGGTGAAAAATTGGGGTAAGCTTCCAATTTTGTTCTTTTAGTTAATGGTTTAAAAGTTCCATTAGCAACGTTCAATAATTGGATCGTTCTATTTTGCCCATCACCAGAATAGGCAGTGGCTACTTTTACAAACAAAATAGTTTCCCCATCAGGCGACCAGGAAAATGGTGAAGATGGAGCACTTGGTGGAATTACAAGTGGTAAACTCCAATCACCATCGGTTAATCTTTTGTTTTCTGCTGTAGTAGTATTTACCAACCATATATGAGAAGGTAAAGGTTGGCTACTCACAAACATATCGTTATTTGTTATTTCAAAACCCGTAAAACCTTTTTCAATTTCTGATTTATTTTTAGGTTCATTGAGGGCTGCATAAGCAATTGTTTCAGAATTTGGGCTCCATGCAAAATGTTGCACACCCTTCGCTGCTTTGGTAATCTGCTTTGCCTCCCCACCTTGCATTGAGAGTAAAAAGATTTGATTTAGAGCATCTTTGCCTTGCCCAACTCTAGATATAAAACCCAATTGCTCGCCATTGGGAGACCATCTTGGGCTTGATACTGCAAACTTATCCTGTGTCAGTACACGCCTCTTTCCCGAAGCCACATCTACCATTACCAACTCGGCATTGAAACGATTATTGACATAATCGGGTCTTGAAACCACAACGACAACACTTTTACCATCAGGCGATATTTGTGGGTCGGAGATATTAACAAGCTTGCCATAGTCGGCTAATTCAAACTTCTTTTGTCCGTAAATATTGCTTTGTCCAAATGCAAGTAAAAATGTCGCTATTAAAGTAAAAGCTATTCTCATGTTGTTGATATTAATTATTGAATTTGTCTGTGGTCTTTTGGCATTGTGCATAAGGTTGAGTATTTGCGAAGGCAGGAAATTCATTGATTGTCCAGCCAGGTAAAAATGACCATTTGAAAATATAAAGTTGAAGTTAACAACTAAAAGCCAAATTTATAAATGTCAGCCCAAACAACCGATGGCATAGTGCAAATGCCAAAGATTTGATTGACCAGCCCTGCTTTTGCAAATACTTTTGTTATCGGTAAGCGCTTAAATTCACTTTATTGTACTTAAAAAGTCGTTTCATGCAGCAGTATCTGCCCTTCGTTATACACATGGTTCACTTTGTAAACATGGGCGGATGCTGCTGCTGATAATGGGTTATCTGCTGAAACTTATTGGCGAACGCAGCTATTATTGCCTCACTGTATAATTTACCACCTATGAAAGTAATGCTTGGTGGTGCACCACCGGCAGCAGCTATGCCTGCAGGTAATGTGATACAAGGATTGCCTGTAAGGCAGGTTAGCGCCATAGGCTCATCAGCCATACTGGGCACAATGATAATATCGTACTTGCTCAATAATGGAAAAGCCTGCTCCATAACCATATAGCGCAAACGGCATACAGTAAGATATTCAACAGCCGGAATAAACCGTGCACTCCTAAACATGTTCGGGTAGCGGCTTTGCCATTGCTGTACCATTTGGCTATCCTTACCCGACCTTGTGAGAGGGTCAAAAGCCGCAGCTGATTCTGCAGCCCAAATTGTCATTAGCAGGTCATTTGTATGTAAGTTGGATGGGAAATCGATAGCTATAACCTGCACACCAGCATCCTGCAAAGTTTTAATAACCCCTTTTTCTGCGCTGTTATTGGGCAAGGTATCAATGTAGTTTTTTGCATACGCCACTTTTATGTTTTTGAGATCAACATTACCCGTATAATTAAAAGGCATTGTTCGTGAGGCACGGTCATATACATCACTACCATGTATAGATGCAAAGACCATAGCTGCATCTTCGGCATCTCGGCAAATCGGCCCAATACGATCAGAGGTCCAGGCAAGGGTCATCCCACCTGTTCGGGCAACACTGCCAAATGTGGGCCGCAACCCGGTTGCACCACACACCGCAGAAGGCGCTACAATTGAGCCGTAGGTTTCTGTACCAATGGCAAATGGTAACAATCCTGCAACGGTTGCCGATGCCGAGCCGGCCGATGAGCCGTTGGAACCTTGTTGCAAATTCCAGGGGTTTTTAGTTTGTCCGCCAAACCATATATCATCCATTGCAAGCTCGCCCATAGATAATTTGGCGATCAATACAGCGCCAGCCTTTTCCAGTTGCTGGTACACAAATGCATCTTTATCTATCACCTGGTCTATATAAGGCGGTGTACCATAAGTGGTTCGGGTGCCCTTAACTGCAAACAGGTCTTTAAGCCCATAGGGTATGCCCTGCAGAGCACTTTTATAGATGCCTTTTGCAAAGGCTGCATCGGCTCGTTTAGCCTGTTCCATGGCTATTTGTTCAGTAAGGCTAATAACACAATGCAATGTGTCGCCATATTTTTTCAAACGGTTTATAAAAAACCGGCTTAACTGAACGGAGGTAATTGCATGATGCCTGAGCAACGAAGACAACTGGGCAATAGTATAAAACGCCAACTGGTTTGTATCAGCAGGCATTACAACGGCTACAGGAATATTCCAGTGAATGGGCTGTTGTTTGGTATTGAATGTCATTGTTGGCAACACAGGATCAAACCAGTTAGGAAGAGGAACACTATTTGGTAAATTGAACCCATGCAGGTATTGATAGATCTGCAGGTTAGCGTTCAGTTGGTTCACCATGGAATCTCTCTTGGCATCAGTAAAATGCAGATCGTACATTTTTTCGGTATTAATAATTTGGTTTACCGAAACATCCTGAGCACGGATAGCAGATGTTAGTACCAAAAAAAAAGAAAAACAAACAATAGTTTTTAACAGCATGGTTATATTTTGCATAAATACTAATTACATATTTTGAAGATGATCCGGTGTCGTAATTGCTAAAACTATTAATGCCGGTTTCTTCATTTTGTTTAAATTTGTTTTGTCCACAATCCTGCGTTTTGCTTGGCACTAACATCGTTAGGGCTTTGTAGGAGGTGGGGCATTAGAATTCCGTCCACCCGTAATCGCTGCCCTGCTTTTAATAAAGATAAATTTTTAGAACCAATGTTTGGCGATGTTGGTCAAGCCCGAACAAGCGTCGCCATGTTGCGACTGATGATTGATCCAACTTCAAGCCGCACCTTGCACAAAACCCAATGTGTTATGTGCCGTTTTTATCTAGACTTATAATCCTTTTTGATTTTTTTATGCTTAAATACATTAGCCTAATTACATAGAAAATCAATGCCCAAAAAAGCAAACCAACCTTCCAACTAATAAATAATGCCACCACCTCTTTAAACTTTATTTTACTTAAGCCTATTACTTAATAATGACGCCAAAATTATGGCTTAGTCCCGTTTTTTTCTGAATGGAAAAATCAGAGAAAGTCCACCAAAACCAAATGTAGTAAAATAATAAAATATATCGTCACAGCAAAACATAATAGAAACAGAAATTAATCAAACTGAATCATGTAAGTATTTAAAAAAAGAACTTACCTCTGCTACAGTATATTAAAAAAGTAATTTGTAAGTGCACAACTATCTTTTACTATTTTAACCTGTTTTTACTATTTTCTTTACAACCTGTATCAGGACATTAGGTGTTATAAAATTTTTGCTTAAGTGCAAAAAATAGAAACGTATCAAACATGGCAAAAAATTCACCAGCGGTTGATTTGTTTTAACCACCTAAGTTGTACCAGAAAATACATTATATGTATTATATGTATTACAACCCATTACAAGAAGGTTTATACATAAAGCTTAAGGCTATAAATATACATTTACAAGATTTTTATACGTCAGGAATAGATGACTTTAATATCCTTACTAATTATAAGGAGTAAGGTTTATAATATCCTTGGGGAGGCATTTAGCAAATGTTGTTCGTTGGCCTCGCTTCTTATGTTGCCAAAACGGTAAATATGTCAACTCTTCAATTTGATAATCATTTACTTTTAAAATTTTATTTTATTAAGTATTTCCAAGAAGAGCAAAATCTGTTTATATTGATTTCAAGTTTTGAGACTCAGATTATACTTTATTTAATTTAATTAGCGCATCTTTGAAGCGTAAATCCAATACAGCTCATATGAAAAAAAACGTTTTACTAATACTTTTGATAATATCAACATTCTATACGTCTAGCGCTCAGGATAGCTCCAAGACTGCTAAATTCCACTTTATTGCAGGACTAAATCTAACAGCGGTGCCTACCTTAAATATTGCCGGAATTGATACCACTTTTGTTAATTCGCTTTCTGTAGCTCCTGCTTTAACTTTAAGTTACAACGGATTTTCAGCTATTTACTCTCCAAAATTTGTAACAGGAGGATCGAGTTCCGGTATTTACATGCATGCACTGAGCCTTGCGTATTCACAATACGATAAACCCAACGTAGATTTTGCTTTAGAATATACCCATATGTTTTTTACTAACAACCCTTCAGTTCCGTATAGTCCTCTAAACAATGATATTTATACAGCGCTTACTTTAAAAAAAATGTGGATCCAACCAAAATTGGCAGCCGGTCTCGGATTTGGCAGCACAAAAGCGACCAGCTCAAATTCGTCAGGATCAGCTTATGATTTTGGCTTATCAGCTGGTATAGGACATTTTTTTGAATGGGATAATTCACCTATAAGTTATAGTGTATCCCCTTCGATATTAGTTAATGGAGGAACCAATCAATATTTTTCGTACCTGAAAATATCCAGATATATTGGGAGCAATAAAAAATTTGGAAACTTTACGAAAAAAGGTGTCGGTGCAAATAGAGGTAATGGAACAGGAAATGGAAGAAGGAATGGTGGAAGTACTACCGTTGTTACCACTCCTTCTGTAACAGGGGAATCATTCACCATAAGTAATGTGGAGGCGAACATGGAGACTTCCGCTGAGATAGGTTCATTTTCTGTAAGGCCTACGGTGAGCCTGTATGTTCCGGTTGGAACAGCTGCTGGTAGTGGAATAACTACATTTTGGCAAATTGAGTTACAGTATAGATTTTGATTATTCTTAATGGATAAAATTTAGAAGTTGAATAATCTCATAACTACATGAAAATTTGTAACTATCTGTACTCTTTAGTTATTTTTAAAAGTCTCCCAATATTGGAAAAACAACAGCGCCTGAACCTTCTTTAACCAAAAAATTTAATTCCGATACCTGTTAATGATTAATGCCAATAAAATAAAAATGGCTGTAGGGCTTTAGAAATAATGGTATTTCAACTTAATTAAATAATAAATTCAATTTATAATGTTTTTCAAATGACGCAACCTAAAGATAAAGTCTAACTCGTAAATAAAAAAAGTGTCGTGAGATTTGCTTAACATACTACATGTCTCCATCAGGGATCCGAATAAAAAAATAGGCTGCCTCCTATTTATGAGACAGCCACAAAAATAAAAAAATCCGTACCAAATTAATTTATGGATTAAGCATTGGTTTTATCACCACCAAACATGCTTCCTAATTTATCTTTTGCAAAATTTTCAGCCGCAGTAATCTTATCCATAAAACCACCGCTACCACCAGTATTTGGTGACGATACTTCATTCCCAGAATTTACACTACCCTGATTTTGCATTACATTATCTAACGTACTTCCAATCATAGGGAATTTTTCCTTTAAAAAGTTAGTTACAGTGCTCAATATTCCACTAGACTGCTCCTGAGTCAAACCATGATCATTCTGTAATTTTTCAATGAGTTCTTGCATTTTTTTTGATTTTGATTGTTATTAAAATATTATTGATCCTTTTTGATATATTCTTTGTTTCCATTCTTATTGATATAATATTTTCCACCTCTTTTTCCCTCATAAATTGTTCTTCCCTTTGCATCTGTTTCCACTACTTTATCCAAAGTGTTTGTGTTTACTTTATTTACAGGAACAGGTTGGGATTTTGTTACAGGTACAGGTTGCGTTTTAGTAACAGGAACAGGTTGCGTTTTTGTTACAGGTGTAGGTTGCATTCCAGTGGTCGAACGTGGTTTTGCTTCTGTATTTACTTTCATTCGCATATCGGGTGTACCATTTTTATTTAAACCTGTAGACTTAGTTTTCATTTTGGCATCAGCGTCAGCTTTTTTATTTGCTTCCTTAATTTCAGCTGCTTGCTTTTTTTTCATTTCTTTATCATCTTTCTTTTCTTTTTTTTGCATTTCTTTTGCCTGTTTTGCGGCAACTTCATCTTTTTTCTTTAGTTCTTTAATTTCTGATTTAGTAGGCATTTTTTGTGCATTCGTAAAATTGAATACAGCAAAAATTAATAACATTATCGCAACGGTCTTTTTCATAAGGAAATATTTAGGGTTTAGTAAGAGAAAATATACTTGATTGTTAATGAAAAACTTTTTTAGAAAGCATTTTTGTTTGAGTAATAACTTATTTTATAAAGTTAAAGTAGGCTATACTTTTCAATAAATTTTATTTTTTATTTTTTTCTTCCAATTTTTCATGAAGGTTCTCATAATCATGTGTGGCTAATTTCTTAACGGTAACCACTTCTGCGGCTTCAAAAAGTTCAGAAAATTGCCAACCAATACCCTTCAACCAAAATAAGTCATAATGATTTTCCTGAGTAAGGATTTTTGATTTTGATTTGACGGTTGCTTTTAAAAGACTTTCTCTAACTTTTTTTTATGCATCAGCTGCAAGTAAATCAGCTGATGTTCTCATATTTATAAATTTCAATTTTTCTGCAAAGGCAGTCCCAATATCCTCTATTTCTTCAATCTGATAACTCATAAAACAAAATTTAGAAAAAAAGTATAAACAACTAAATCACGCATAATATTATTGCTGAATATAAATTTAGTGTAATTTCTAAATTAAATCATTACTACCATCAGGAATTTTTAAGCAAAGCAATATTTGAAATAACACATTTTGGAAACCCAAGCGGGTATTTTTATTTCCTCCATATTGGTCTTGGTAATCGATGGATTTTGCAGGTCAAACTTTTTTGGTGGAAGGAGGTCAGCTTGAGTGCTATTTACTGTTATCGATCCCTACTAAAGATAAAACTATTTAAATTACTATTTCTTATAAAGAAATGTTACTTAAAAAACTTACATTTAAACTTATTTTTAAACTTAAAAATTATTTTATGATTTGGCATTTAATTTTAGGCGGAATTGCAGGATTCTTAACTGGCAAAATAATGCGTGGTGATGGTTATGGAATTTTAGTAGATATTATTCTTGGGTTGATTGGAGGTTGGTTGGGTGGCTGGCTCGGAGGAAAATTAAATATTCATCTTGGTGGCAGTATTGGTTATTTAATTACTGCTGTTGTTGGAGCTGTTATTTTAGTTTCGTTAGTAAGGCTTGTTAAGGGAAGATAAGTAATAAAAGTAATTTTTTATTTTTCTAAGTGTAAACTTCATTCTCTCATAAATTACGATTTGGGTATGTGTTGGAATCATTCCTTTACTGTCTTTTGCTGCATTTCGTTTTGGTTGCCTAAATTTACTTTCTCCACGTCACTTTAATATTGCTGCATAGAAGAACAACCCATGTGCATTAAACAGGCAAGTTGAGACATCAACTTATCAATAACCGCATTTTCAAAATACTGTTTGATTGCGCCTGAAGTAAAAATCTCCGACCTAAATATTGATGTAAGGTACATAGACACTCTTAGCAAGGCTAACTGTAGATAATCTGACTTGGAGTCATCTAAGAAATCATACCCGTCATACCATCTCATTCAATTGAAATTAAATATCAAACCCATTGCATAAAGCTTTTGATGATAAATCTTTTTGCCTTTGTTGAAAAAAGTAGATAACTCCGATAAATCGTCTTTGGTAATAATTAAGGAGCCATCTAGATTTTAATAGCTTTTTAGTGCGCCCTTTAGCATGTTTTGAAAATAGGTGTATCCTTTGGCATCATTCAGTCATCGGAATTGAATGGCGGTAACCTTGTAGTACGCAATGGAGTTAATTGCAGCAGCAACGCTTTTGCGGCTCTAACTACAAAACATAGTAGGGATTAAGTATCCGTTTTAGTTTTAGTAGTCCCTTCTCGTTAGTTAACTTTCATTGTTTATCAATTCGTTATTAACCTCTGTCAGGTTTTTGTATGGCACTTGTCAGGTTTTTGTCGCTTGTTTTATTTGTTTTTACCCTATTAAGGCGGGTATCTTATACTCATAGAACAATTACGTCCTTGCATATCCATAAAAAAGACTTCTACATCATTTTAGTTATAATTATTACCCTGGTGATTATAACCATGGTGTACCTGTATTATGAAAACCAGGTGAAAATGATTGAAAGAAAAATTAACCAACCAATATTATCTATGATTTGTCACAATTAAGGCTATCGTTTATTATCATCTTAAAATTTAGTTATGAAAAAATTATTACTTCTTTCAATTGCTATTTCTTTTTCCTTTTCAATTAAAGCACAGTTAGATGCAAAGGAAAAAAATGCAGCTATGGCGGCCGTAAGGGTCAATCAAAAAAGCCTTGGATTAGAAAATGATGACCTTAACAACATGGAAGTAATTAACTCTTATGTAGACCAGCAAAGCGGTATCAGGTATGTTTACCTTATTCAAACTTACAAAGATATTCCTGTGTACAATCAATTGCAAGTGCTCAGTTTTAAAGGAGATAAACTACTGTCAAAGGCAGGCGGCAGGATACCGCAGATGGAAGAAAAAACGAAAGGAAAATCATCCTTAACAAAACTGTCTGCTTCGTCTGCAGTAATAGCGGCCCTCATGGACAGAAAAATTACAGGAGCTAAAAACCCTGTTGCAAAAATGAGTACAAATAATAACCGTAAAATAGAGTTTGATAACCTGGGTGTGTCTAGGCAAAATGTAACTGCTAGCCTATTATGGGTGCCTGAAAAAAATAGCCAAATTATTCATTTAGCCTGGCAGGTATTTGTAGTGCCAAATACTTCGCCTGACGCATGGCTGGTTAGTGTGGATGCAGAAAACAGTGCAATTGTGGATGTGCACAATTTTACTAACTATGACCATTGGGAAAAGCCTGCAGACAATAAAGTAATGAATCCTAAAGCCGCTGCCCAAACATCGTTAAGTAATAAGAATAACCTTTCAACTATTTTAAAGGCCTCCAAAAATACAATAGGCAATGAACAATTAAAATCTTCCACTGTAGACGGCGCAACCTACAGGGTGATCCCTTTTCCTGCAGAAAGCCCTATTGCAAGCGGGGGAGCGCCTGCGCTTGTTACAAACCCATGGACAATGGTTCCCGGCAATGCTACTACTTTAAAATGGCATACAGGCGCAGGTAATATAGATTATAATTATACCCGTGGCAACAATGTATGGGCTTACCAAGACAGAGAAAGTAATAACACAGGTACAATTGCTAAATCCGCCATTTCCAACAGCAATTCAGCACCATTAAATTTTGACTTTGCTCCTGATTTTAGGATTGATCCAACTAAAACCAGCCTCCCACAGAACCAGCAGTTTGCCATAACCAATTTATTTTATTGGAACAATATTATGCATGATGTGATGTATCAATATGGTTTTACTGAAGCAGCAGGTAATTTTCAGGATGATAATTTAGGAAGAGGGGGCATAGGTAATGATTATGTGAATGCAGAAGCACAGGATGGGGGCGGATCTAGTAATGCTAATTTTTTTACTCCTCCGGAAGGCAACTCGCCAAGAATGCAAATGTATCTGTTTCCTCAACCCCAAACCGAAACCTTCACGGTTAATACACCTTTATCAATTGCAGGAAATTATACCGTAAGCACTTTTGTTGATTTTAGCAGGTTCCCAAATGGTATAACTGTTTCGGGTGATATAGGGTATTATAATGACGATGCAGCAGGCTCTAGCAATTTGGCATGCAGCGGAGTATCTGCAAGTAACTTAACTGGTAAAATAGCACTCATTCAAAGAGGAACTTGCTTCTTTATGGATAAAATATTAAATGCTCAATCGTCTGGTGCGATAGCTGCCATTATTTATAACAATCAGCCCGGGGATATCCCCTCTGATCACATTATTTTCAACCAGCAAAATATATATATACCTGTTGTGGCCATGTCTGGTATAGATGGTCAAATGCTAGTTGATAAAAAGGCAGAGGGTATTAGTGCCACGATAACAGTTACACCCCACCTGGTTGATAATGATAGAGATGGCGACCTTGATAATGGTGTTGTCGTTCATGAATATGGACATGGTATAAGTAATCGTTTAACCGGTGGGGGGGTATCAACCTGCCTTTATAATGCTGAACAGATGGGTGAGGGTTGGAGTGACTACTATGCGCTTATGATAACTCAGGACTGGGCAAACTCAAACGTAAACAGCGGTTTTACCTCTCCAAGAAGTCTTGGTAGTTATGTCCTTTTTTCATCAGCCGGTATACGCTCTCATAAATATTGTACTGATTTTAGCGTGAATCCACTGGTGTATCTTTCTTCATTACCTCCCGAAGTCCACAACTTAGGAGAAATATGGTGTGCTGCTTTATGGGAAATGACTTGGGCCATTATACAGCAAGAAGGTTCGATTAACCCCGCCATATTTAACCCTTCAGCGGGTGGAGGAAACACCATTGCCATGAAATTAGTTACAGAAGGGATGAAATTACAGCCATGTAGCCCTGGTTTTATTGATGGAAGAGATGCCATTATACAGGCAGACAGAAACCTTTATGGAGGTACTCATGTAGTCGCCATCAAGGAAGCGTTTAGAAAAAGAGGAATGGGCCTTGGGGCCTCACAAGGTTCAAGCTTTAGCGTTTATGACCAAACACCAAGTTTCACAAAATTCCCTTTGATAAAAGTAATTTCAAAACTAGCTGATTTTACCTGCATATTCACTCCATCACAAGATCAAACTGTTAGTGTAGAAGGGATAAATTTAACTCATGACGTGGTTATAACAGCACCAGTGGGGTTTGAAATATCCAATGTTTCCGGAACCAATTTTAATACCAATATCACAATTCCAGCAACAAATGGTGTGGTTAATGCAACGATTTATATAAGAATAATCTCTTCTACCATAAACCAATCTGGCTCCTACTATCTGGTGTTTGCTTCCACGGATGCAGATGATGTTAACATACAACTTATTAATGGCAGTGTAAACACTTATGTTGCGCCTACCTTCCATCTTGTAAATGCAATTTGCGCAGGTTCTGTAGCGCCATTGCTGCCATCAATTTCGGATAACGGAATGCAAGGCACCTGGAATCCATCGGTAGTTAGTAATACCACGTCAGGTACATATATTTTTACCCCCACAGGTGCGCCTATTTGCGCATCCTCTCAGGCTACAATTACTGTTAAACCATTACCCACTGTGAGTTTTAGTGGCTTACCCGCATCTATTTGTTTAGAGGCACCCGCAGTAACTTTAACGGGTAGCCCGGCGGGTGGCTCTTTCTCTCTTTTAACGATAGATGCCACTTCAATCATCAGGCCCCTTAGTAATATCTTTAATCCTACCTTGGTAGGCACGGGCATTAAAAACGTTGGTTACCTTTTTACAGCTGCAAATGGTTGCACTAATTTCAGTAATCAATTGACTACTGTAACGCCATTACCCATTATTTCCGGAACAGTGAACATTTCTACCACACAAATCTGCTCAGGGTCTAACTACACAGTAACCTATACAGGAGGTATTGCAAATTCAAAATGGCAAGCGTATGATGATGCAACAGCAAAGTGGTATGATTATGTTACAACAGCTAATTATAATCCACTTCCTCAAATAGCTTTGTATCCTTCCAGCACAAGTAATGGATTGCCGGGTGACAAATTCAGGGTTAAATCACCTTATGGAGATTGCACTGCATTATCCAATGTGGTTGAAATAGGTTATTTACCATTACCAAGCGTGAGCTTTAGCGGTTTACCAACGTCCATTTGTGCTAATGGTGGTTCTATAACTTTAACGGGTAACCCAACAGGTGGTACTTTCAGCGGTAATGGTATTAGTGGCAATAGCTTTAATCCTGCAACTGCAAGCATAGGTAGCAATGTCATTATTTATTCTTACGCCGATGGAAACAGTTGCAGCAGCAACAGTAAGCAAACCATTACCGTAAATCCGCTTACCGCTATTATGAGTAACCCTAATGACCAAATCATTTACGCACTGAATAACACTTCGTTTAGTGTAGGAGCAACAGGTACAGGTACATTAGGTTATCAATGGCAGTTGAGTACAGATGGCGGCGTTAATTTTAGCAACATTACTGACAATACTATTTACTCAAGTAGTTTAACCATTACACTTAGTTTGACAAACGTTCCTATTACAATGAATGGATATAAATATCGTTGTGTGGTAACAGGTTTATGCAGCCTTGCAACTTCAAACCCAGCAGGTTTAATTGTAAACAAACGGCCAACCTTCATAACCTATACGGGTGACAACAGCGAACAGTATTCAGATATACAAACTTTGACGGCTGCGCTTAAAGATCAGCTAAGTAATACAGTATTAAACAGTAAAACAATAAGCTTCACCATAGGCACACAATCTGCTACAGGTATAACAAATGCGAGCGGAAGTGCCTCTTCAACATTAAACATGTACCAAAATGTTGGCAGCTATAATTTAGTTAGCGCATTTGCAGGTGATGCCACTTATGAAGCTAGCACTGATATTGCTCAGTTCACAATTACAAAAGAGAATGCTATTACAGACTATACAGGGCCAGAATTTATATCGGTGCCTTGTACCACTTGTGCTACCACAACAATTTTGCTTACTGCTTCGGTTAGAGACACAACAGCTGTTTACCCACTCAATGATATTTACCCTGGTGATATCAGAAAAGCAAGGGTAAAATTTGTTAACTTAAACACTATGGCTGATATATCAGGATGGCTTACACCGGGGCTTGTAAGCAGTGCAGATACAACCAGTGGCATTGTTTCGTTTAGTTGGACGGTTGCCTTACCATCTACATCTTACGACGTTTATTCAATTGGCGTGCTGGTAGATAATAATGGAACTGCAGGTAACTATATCGGAAAAAGCGAAACGGTACTTTCAGTTTCCCGCAGTGGGCTTACTGAGTTTATTACGGGTGGGGGAAATGTTATTCCCGTAAGTTCTGCCGGATCTTATGCTTCTGACGCAGGTAATAAATTGCACTTCGGTTTTAATGTTAAATACAATAAATCCGGTACAAATCTGCAGGGCAATATGAATGTTATTTACCGCAGGGGAGGCAGAGTTTACCAGATAAAAGCAACCTCTTTAACAAGCCTGTCAATTACATCAACAAACCCATGTTCTAAAAAAGCAATCTTTAGCAGCAAAGCTAACCTAACGGATATAACCAACCCGGCATTGCCGATATCTATTTATGGTGGAATAACCTTGCAGGTAACCATGACGGATAATGGAGAACCAGGCATAACAGACTTAATTGGTATTACGCTTTTAAATGGTAACAGCCTTGTTTACTCCAGCAATTGGGTTAGCACAATGACCAAAGAATTGTTACTTAACCGTGGCAACATTAAGGTACAAAATGGCGTTGATTGTAACACGACCAACATAGTTATAAAAACTCCGGTTGTTGCTATTACAGAGGGGTCTATTTCTACCATAAGTATAAATGCTTATCCAAACCCATTCATTAACCATACAATAATTAGATATACGCTGAACGAACCAATGCAAACAAGCTTAACAGTGTATGATAGCAAGGGTATAAAGTTGGCACAATTGGTTAATGCCCGGATGAGTGCAGGCATACATGAAGCAAGGTTAGATGGAACAAAGCTTGCAGCCGGTGTTTACCTCTATTTATTGAAGACTGTAGATGCCGGGGGAAAAATGAATACTCTGAACGGAAAACTAGTTGTGCAAAAGTAGCTTTGTATAAAACTTGTTCAGGTAAATAACACAAAAGCAGCCGGATATACCGGCTGCTTTTTTATACTTATTCTAAATATTATTTTTAGCTTAATTTTAAAATACATCAAAGTAAATCGATGTTGAACTTGTCTGTTTATTACAATTAAATCCCTGATATGTATTCCTCCATATTAGCATCTGCACCCAAATTAAAACGCTTTCGCAAACGCTGCCTTGTTTTATGAACACTGTCTACAGAAATACCCAACATAGATGCCATCTGCCGGGTGGTTAACTGAAGGCGGGTAAGTGCTGCCATGCGCTGTTCGGCTACCGTAATATCGGGCGAAATAATTTTTAGCCGCTGAAAAAACATAGGAAATATTTTTTCGAAAAGCAGTTTGAAATTATCCCAATCTTCTTCGGTCAATATAGTTTGAAGACTGAGTTCTGAAATTAACTGCTGTTCATCAAATGAAATAGTTCTGTTCTTTAATTGTTGTTGCAGTTTTTCTACCAGTTTTGTTTTTTCTATAATGTTTTCGGTAAACATTTTTAGTTGTATGCTTGCAGATTCCATCTCGTGCTGTGTAAGTAAAGTTTGCTGTTGAGCACTTATCTTTTCTTTTTCTGCAAGATTTTGTTTGTACTTAGTTTTTAGCCTTTGCCCATTTATAAGCAATAAGACTTCACAGGTAAAAATTTTAGTTTTATTAACTTATAAAATTAAGTGTGTCAAGATAGTAGGTTTTTTTAATATTTCAATTTTTGCATGTGTATTTTGTACAATATAATATTTGTTGAAACTGTATTTAAGATATGTCCGTAAGGATAGTTGCTAAACTTTTTGTAAATTAACTTATACCATACTCAACCAATTCCCCATGCTTAATTTATCCCTCATTCGTGAAGAAAGTACAAAACTATACCTTGCAAAAACTGCCTTTTTTTTAAGGAAGAAAAGTTTTCGTACACGCAAATAAATGAGGCTGCAAATAAGGTCGCAAATGGGTTACAAGCTTTAGGTATTAAGGCTGGTGATAAGGTTGCATTAACCTGTACCAATATTCCTGCCTTCAGCAAAGAGCCAGATCCAAAATTTGAAGCACTGGGTAAATTGAAAGTATTATAAGAACCTGTTGGCGGAGTTATTTTTTGAATTTAAAGTATTGCAAAATGTCAAACTCCTTAAATATTAGATGTTCAATTTCTTCATACTTTTCATCTATTTTTCCTTTGTAAGGATAATATGTGTCTAACCTAAAACTGTTGAACTTATTATGAGTTTTAATTTCTACTGTATAACTTGAAAATAGCTGAAGCAATGGCAATTCGTCTAAATCCTTTTCATTTGTCAAGCCCAGTAAATTTAAACTATCAATTTTATTTTTAAAGTAATCGAAACCGCTTTTAGGTTCAACTTTAATTTGTCTATAATATTGTTTTGTTTTCTTGCTCTTTGTCAATAAGCCAACTTCGGTAAAATGTCCTCTAAATTTATCTAAGCTATCCTTTTGAAATAGATATTATTCTGTCAATAGAAGTACTATTATTGATCCAGATTCTAAAAAAATATACTGCATCACTTGACTTTACGGGAAAAAGTCTTTGGCCAGAAGAAATAAAATTTCGGAAAGGCATAACAGCTTCTCGTCCTCTCGAACAATTAAAAAAGGCGAATAAAATAAATAAAGATAATATCGTCAACTTCATACAAACTCGTCAAAGTTTGGGAATATAGTTTTTGCCAACGCTAGGAATTTGTGCAGGTGTGGCATTAGAATTCCTTCCGCCCGGAACCGCTGCCAGGTTTTGATAAAGATAAATAATAAGAATAAATGTTCGGCGATGTTTTTGCCGCCCGAACAACAGATGGTACTGTGGGATTTATAAGGATAATCTCCAAAAGCATACCTCCATATCCTTCCTGAATTAGGACTACCATTTTTGAAAACAGAGCCTGAGTTAAGTGTAAATTGGGCATGAGTATCATTGCTACTTAACAACAGGATAATTAGTACGGGGAGAAGCATTTTTTATAAGTCATTTATTAATAGTTTCAGGATACAAAAGCAAGATGAATCTATATTCAAAAAAGTCTTTCGGTTTTATTTTAATTATAAAAATATCTTAGATTTGAAACCCAACTAACATAATCATTAGTAGATCTTAAAACTTAATCAAAACTCTTCTATGCTATTAGTATTATTATTCCTTGCAGTCATTCTTGTGACCTATTCAAATGGAGCTAACGATAATTTTAAAGGGGTTGCTACTCTTTGGGGTAGTGGAACTTTAGCCTATAAGCCCGCGTTGATTTTAGCGACCATAGCAACATTTGCTGGTTCAGTATGCTCATATTTTTTTGCAGCAGAATTAATTAAGAACTTCTCTGGTAAAGGTTTAGTACCTGATAGCATCATCCAATCTGCAGATTTTGTATTAGCAGTTGCATTATCAGCAGGGGTAACTGTATTACTGGCGACAAGAATTGGATTTCCAATTTCTACAACACATGGACTTGTTGGAGCACTTGTTGGAGCGGGATTGGTTGCTGTTGGAACTTCAGTTAATTTCGGAAAACTGGGTACGACCTTCTTTCTTCCTTTGGTATTAGGTCCTATTCTGGCAATTCTTTTCAGTACGATTGTTTATATGATTTTTCGACAAGGAAGAAAGGCATCTGGCATTACTGAGGAGTCCTGTGCATGTGTTGGAACTAAATGGGTTCCTGTAGCATCGATTAATACAAATGCTTTCACAGCTTTACCAACATTGGATGCTACAATTAATACTAAAGAAAATTGTCAAAACCAATATCAGGGTAAATTTTTAGGGATAGACTTTCAACCACTGATTAATAATTTACATTATGTTAGCGCTGCTGCTGTGAGTTTTGCCAGGGGATTAAATGATACACCAAAATTGTTAGGTCTGCTATTAGTTTGCAAATTCTTTCAGATGCCAGTAAATGTTTTTATTCTTGCAACTGCAATGGCAATTGGTGGGTTGTTAAATGCGAAAAGAGTTGCTGAAACCATGAGTAAGAAAATTTCAAAACTAAACCATGGTCAAGGCTTCACTGCTAATATGGTAACAAGTCTACTTGTCATATCTGCAAGTAAATTAGGATTGCCAGTATCTACTACACATGTGTCTGTAGGAAGCATCTACGGCATTGGTCTGGTAAACAAAACTGCTAATTCAAAAGAGATAGCAAAAATTGGGTTATCATGGTTGCTTACTTTACCTGTCGCAGCCGTTTTAAGTGCGCTATTTTATTTTATTATTCACTCGTTAATTAAGTAAGTAACGGTCCATATTTTAAAATTATAATTGTAGTCGATCATGTTACTAATCCATGTATCCTTTTAAAAGGCAGTGTGCCGGATAGCTTATGCTGTATTTTCTTTCAACTCTTTTGAGAAGGTTTACTATCCTAAAACAACAAAACCCCTGAAAAGAAAGTTAACATGTTTTCTGAATAAAGTGAGAGTTGAAAGGTTGTTTGCTATGTTTGCTGTAGTGCATTTATGTGTCAGAGTTTATATAGAATAAATAAAATTCTCAAGGTCATTATAGAAATAACAAAAACACTTAATCCTCTTTTAAACTTAATAAAATTTTCTTTTGTCTCTAAAACATAAAATAATTTGAACCAAAACCAGCTTGATTTCTTATCCTTAAGTTTTTCGTAATTTCTGTTTACCCATTTATCATTCAAGTTCATTGCAAAAAGAACAACTATTAGTATTGAGAAAGAGTCAGTATTTTCTCTGTCATAGTCTATTTATTTTCTTCATTAAAAAGTTTATCCTCCAATTTCTAATATAGTGAAATAAACAAAATTGATTTTACCAATTGAAAAACTTCCATTGTCAAAAGCGTTGATAATTTTATTTAAGTATCAAACCTGTTATCAATTTTTATTTTCTATTTACCGTAGCAAAGTGTCAAAATTGAAACGTTAGCTTTTTTATTTATGACCTCATAATGCTAAGGTAGATAGTTAGTGTTTTTACTTTTTGAAGGTCGGTATATTTTGAAATATTTGTCTAAGGAATGGAATAAATAAAAATCTAATAATGTATGAGTAAAGGATAGATTTTGATGTCTGTCTTTGGATGTATTTTGTCGTTGCTAATTAATTCTCTGTTTCCATTGTTAGTAGTTGTATAGAATGAAGATATTATTTCATTTCTCATAAGCTGAAAGAATTCCTATCTGTAAAGATGTTGCAGCGAAGGTTGGAGGCTTACTACGGTTGGGGTATTAACCAACTGTCCACCGGGAACTGAAGCTAGATTTATAACTAACAGCCGAAGTTAACCAACAAAAGCCCGGCAGAATTCTACGCCTCGTTGCGTGGCGCAGATTTACACGATCCCTAAAACAAATAAAGTCTCAACTTTAAATCAACTCTATCAAGCCATCTACTGCTAAACAATTCTTTAAAATTCATAACAAACCTAATCCAATAAAAACTTACCTTGTAAACATATGAATGATGTATTTTCTATGTACTTAATTCATTCTTATTTACCTGTCCGTATCCCCCTACAAACAAACATGCTTTAAAGTAATATAAAAATTATGAAACAGATTCGCTCCCTGCTTTTGCTTACATCTTGCATGATGCTTAGCACCCAATTATTTGCCCAAAACACCACCGATACCAGGTTGCTTTGGCAACCAGCTATCAGTAAAAATGCCATTGCCTTTATTTATGCAGAAGACCTTTGGGTAGCCAATAGAGATGGCTCTTATCCCAGAAGAATAACGGTAAGTGATGGTACAGAATCGAACCCAATATTTTCTCCCGACGGAAGTATGATTGCATTTACAGGTCAATATGATGGTAACACAGATGTGTTTGTAGTGCCTACCGCAGGTGGCGTTCCTAAAAGGCTTACCTGGCACCCGGGTGCTGACCTTGTAAGAGATTTTTCACCTGATGGTAAAAAGATATTATTTGCATCACAACGAAATAGTTTTACTAATCGTTATTATCAATTATTTACGGTAGATATTTCTACAGGGGCCGAAGTTCAATTGCCGATTCCTAATGCATTTTGGGCATCGTATAATGCCGATGGTAGCAGCATTGCTTATACAACTATCCCAGATAGATTTGAACAATGGAAAAATTATCGTGGTGGAACCATGAGCCGCATTTGGTTGTACAATACCATATCGCACAATGTTACTGAAATACCAAAACCTAAAACCGGCAGCAATGATACCAAACCGGTTTGGAAGGGTAACAACGTTTATTTTAGAAGTGATAGAGCAGGAGAATTTAATTTGTTTAGTTACGATGTGGCTGCAAAAACAGTAAATCAAATTACAAAAAATAATGACTTTCCGGTATCGAGTCTAGAGGGCTCTAATGAAGGAATTATATTTTCACAGGCAGGTTATCTGCATGTTTACAACCCTGCAAATAATAATACATCAAAATTAAAAATCGGGATTGCTGCTGATTTATTAGACCAACGGGATAGATATATAAAGGGAGATCAATACATACGTGATGGAGATATTTCTCCATCGGGTGCCAGAGTAGTGATGGATTTTAGAGGTGATATTGTAACCGTTCCCGCCGGTAAAGGTGATGTATTTAACCTTACAAATACAGGAGGTGTACACGAAAAATCGCCGACATGGTCACCGAATGGAAAACTCATTGCCTATTTTAGTGATGCTTCCGGTGAATACGCATTACACATCAAAAACCAAGATGGTAGCGGTTCTGCACAGGCTATTAAACTTAACGGATCAGGTTTTTATGCACACATGCATTGGTCGCCTGACAGTAAAAAAATAGCTTTTGTAGATAATGGCCGTAGTTTATACGTAGTTGAAATAGCCACAAATAAAATAACGAAAATAGCAGAAGACACCCATTACTTACCGGGTGCATTTAGAGAACTTTTTGGTAGTTGGTCGTCTGATGCTAATAACATTGCATACACTACTATTACCGAAACTAATTTTCAAAGAGCCTGGATTTATTCTCTTTCTGAAAACAAATCGTATCCACTAACTGATGCATTATCAAATGTAACGGATCCTACTTTTGACCCTTCGGGTAAATACATTTATATGCTTGCAAGTACCGATGCAGGCCCGGTAGTAAATTGGTTTGATCAATCAAGTAACGATATGGAGGAGACCAATTCCATTTATATGGTTACGCTTCAAAAGCAAGTGATATCGCCATTTGCGAAAGAAAATGAAATGGAGATGGCAACAGATACATCTTCTAAAGCACCTTATAAAGCAGACTCTTCTCGTACCAAATTAAAAATAGATTGGGATGGTATACAGAACAGGATTGTGCCGTTTCCGATAGCCAAAGGTCGATACCGTTCTTTATCAGCGGTAAAAGAGGGAGAGCTTTTTTACCTGTCTGCAAGTCCACATGATGCTGCACCAACTACCCTTAATTTATATTCTTTTAAAAAGCAAAAAGAAGAGGTGATTATGCCGGCAGATGTGTATAGTATTGCCGCCAAAGGCGAAAAAACTTTATACTATCTTAAAGGTAAATGGGGTATTGCCGCAACTGGGCAAAAGCCAACCCCAGAAGGTATCATAAACACCAGTGCAATTCAGGTAAAGATGTCGCCAAGGCAAGAGTGGAACAATATTTTTAATGAAGCATGGAGGGTAAACAGGGATTACTTTTATGATGCAAAAATGCACGGGGTTGATTGGAAGGCCATGAAGAAAAAATATGAATCATTGATACCTGATGTAGCCAGCACCAATGATTTGTACAAGGTAATGCAGTGGATGTTTAGAGAATTATCTGTAGGGCATCACCGCTTTGATGCAAGTGGCGACAGGCGTGCAAACCCTGATATGGTGCCAGGTGGACTGCTCGGTGCAGATTATGAAAACAACAATAATCGATATCGAATTAAAAAAATATATGGCGGCTTAAACTGGACGCCTGATTTACGTTCACCTCTAACGGAGCCTGGTGTAAATGTGCAGGTGGGAGATTATATTTTAAAAGTAAATGGGGCAGATGTTACAGCAGATAAAAACCTATACAGTTTTTTTGAAAATACAGCTGAAAAAATTGTAACCCTCACCGTGGCATCATCTGCAGATGGCGCAAATACAAGAACCTTAAAAGTAGTACCCGTGGCAAGTGAAGTTGCTTTGCGTAACAGAGATTGGGTAGAGGGCAATATGAAAAAAGTAAGTGATGCCAGCAATGGACAGGTAGCTTATGTGTATGTACCTAACACAGGCTCAGGCGGCTTTGAGTATTTTAAGCGTTATTTTTTCCCACAGGTAAATAAAGCGGGGATCATTGTTGATGAACGTTTTAATGGTGGTGGGCAGTTGGCTGATTATTATATTGATCTGCTAAAACGTCCCGTACAATCCTATTGGCGATACCGTTATGGTAAAGATCAAAAGGCACCTAATGCATCTATACAAGGGCCAAAAGTGATGTTGATAGATGAAACGGCAGGGTCAGGCGGAGATTATTTACCTTATCTATTCAGACAGGCAAAACTCGGAACCATTGTGGGTAAAACCACGTGGGGTGGGCTTGTAGGCGTACTTGGTTACCCTGAGTTGATAGATGGTGGTGTGGTAACTGCACCTAACCTTGCGTTTTTTGATGAGAATGGTTTTGGTATTGAAAACGTAGGTACACCACCAGATATTGAAGTAGAGCAATGGCCGGTAGATGTTATTAATGGCAAAGATCCTCAACTGGAAAAAGCAATACAAATTGTATTGGATGAATTAAAAAAGAACCCAGCTAAAAAAGCACCTTCGCCGCAGGCGCCTGATAAATCAGGGAAATAAAATTTAATAAAATTATTTAAAAGAGCATTTCAAGAGATTGGGGCGCTCTTTTTTTATGACAGGATAGAACCATACCGCCTAGGCTTGTGTCGCCACAAAAATAGGCGAAGTGTATTTAATTAAAATACTTAAGGTATTCATATCGCACGGCGGGTGAGAACCACCTCAAGCCCGGAGGCAAACATTATAAAGATTTTTAGGTTTAGATTATTACGAAGCATAGCCTTTCCTGCGTCGGGCTTTCACGGATTGTTTTTTATGTAACAAATTGTAAGCTTGTGAAAACCCCGCTGGACGAAATTGAGGAAGAGGGATAGCGAAGGCACAGAAACGTCACCGCACTTTTCTATGCTGGATTTCTGCGCCAGATGGCGTTGTAAAAAATGAGTGTTTGTTCGATAGAAATTATTATAAAAAAACAGCCTGATTTATTTGGTTTTCTGCACAATTCGTGTTGTAGGCTGTGCTTCTCTCTGTGTCTTTTAAGAACTACTTGATTTTAATAACAGTTTCTGATACTTTAGGAAATTTTGAAAATAATAAGGCATCGTGTCCAGGAATTATAAATTTTAAATTAGAGACTAAAGTTTTCATTCGCACCATTGATTTTACATAAGCACTTGTATCAAAAGTTTCATCTTTTGGTGCAGATATTAAATGGTCTAAATTGTAGTACGTATAAACATTGTCAGAAGCAAGAATAATCCTGTCCTGCCCGGTTCTAACCTGTACAAATTGCGAATTAAAAGTATGTCTGGAACCTGTATATACTTTAATACCGGGAATTATTTCTTTATTATCACCATCAACGAGTATCAGTTTTCCTGCTAAGTTAAGTTCAAGAAGTTTGCGTACATCTCTTTTGTTGAAATCACCACCGCCGTCTTTCTGCCATGCAGTTCCAACAAAGTAATTGTAATCTTCCTTTTGTATCCACACATGTGCATTAGGAAACAAGTCAACACCGTCCATATGGTCCCAATGAGGATGGGTTAAAATAATATCTGTAATAGCTGCTGCATGTAAACCTACTCCTGAAAGCATGGAATCAGGTCGCACATAATTTATTACATCATAGTCTTTAGCTTCTTCAACGTCTTGTAAAAAACCAGCATCCACCAAAATATTTTTGCCATTATTTCCTTTAATTAGCCAAAACATAAAAATGGCGTCCATACTATCTTTTAATGGTGCATTTAATACAAGGTATTTAAGGGGAAATGGGTGTCCAATCGTCGCATATTTTAATGCATAAATTTCATAAGTCGGCGTTTGAGAAAATGCTGCTATTGTTATATTTAAAAAAATAAAACAGGTAATAAAAAAATTTCTCATTATTGTTATTAGTTTATAATTTAAATTTAAAGTTTGTCTCAGCATAGCCTACGACAGAGCTTTGAGCAGGTGTGGCATTAGAATTCCTTCCGCCCGTAACCACAGCCTGGCTTTTGATAAAGATAAATATTAAGAACCAATGTTTGGCGATGTTGGCCAAGCCCGAACTAAAGCTCGGATTTGCAGAACTGCCGATTGCTACTACTTCAAGGCGCACCTTGCACAAAACGCATTGTTGGGTGCAGTACTTTTAAAAATGAGAAAAAATTGCCATTGCAAAAAGCCCGTAAACAACAATGCATAAAAGGTTATGCACAATGATGAATTTCTTTAATGATCTATTTTTTGATTTGACTAAAATTAAAAAAGGAAATCTAGGCATAAAAGACCCCGGGGTTACGCTCAATGTACTTGAATAATTACCGAAATCGATAGCTTTATTTTCTGTATTCTTTAAACGACTGTATTTTCTGTATAGAATGGTTATAAAGAAATTAATCAAAATTATTAGACCAAGTATAAGTAAATCAAATTGAACTTCTGACATGAAAAGCTATTTTGGTAATTACTTTAATTGACGCCAACTTAATTGTACACCTGTATTTTCAATAGTATCCTTGCTCTGTGTCAAGAATACTAAAGCTACTTCATTTGGCTTATACTTCATAACGACCTCAATTATGAAACTCTTATTCTTTGCTGTTGAGTATGATTCAAATATTTCGCCGCTTTCAATGAAGATTAAATATGAATTAAGTTTATCCTGGAGCACTAATAAATGCTCATTATTTTCATCCCAAGGAAGGTGATCGGATATTGTAAGCATCACTTCTCCATCTGGCAAAGTACTTATCAAATCAACTGTATCTTTTTGGTCAACGCTCATAGATTATTAGGCTGTACGCTAGTATTGCAACGAACAAGTATTGCCGATGGTGGGGGATTTGAAAAACGTCCGCCTTGCAACCGAAGCACATTATTTATTCAAAGGTTAAAAATTTATTCTGGTGTTCAAAAGAGTTCCTTCAGCCCGAACCAAAGTTGATAGCGACGTGCTGCAGATTGCTCCAACGCCCCGCCCCACTATTGGCAATACTCTTGTTGTGCGATGGCTTTTGTTTTTTTATTGCACTGGCTCATATACAATTTTCCCACCAATCATTGTCAACATGCTTTTTGTTGCAGGTAATTGTTGTGCAGGTATGGTAAAAATATCTTGCGACAGTACAGTAAGGTCAGCCAACATGCCAGGCATCAATGTACCTTTCTCTTTTTCTTTAAACTCTGCGTAAGCATTATTTTTTGTATAAGCAATTACAGCTTGTTCTATTGTTAAGTTTTCTTTCGGGTCGCTTTGCATGGATGTACAAAACATGATGTCAAGAAAAGGATTTGTGGTACCATCCGGTGAAATGCCAACCATAACACCTTTATCCCATAGCGAACGCAAGGGGCTGCCTTGGCAATACTTTGGCGTGTGCATCATAAGTATGTTATACCTTTTAAGTACTGCCTTCTGCATATTAGAAACGGGACCTACACAATTGTGTTCTATGCGTATTCTTTTTGATTTAAACGCATCAGCAGGTGCTGTTTGTTGTATCAGATTTAAAACTGTTTCAAAGCTACTGTCGCCGGTAATGTGCATCATCAACTGGCGATTAGTATTTAGTGCTTCTTTAAAAATTTGCTTCATCGTATCAATGGGGTAATTGAAGCGACCATTCTTTTCTCCCGGTTGTAAAGAAGATAGTTTATGCAATGAATTGCCTTCAGGCGGGGCGCCATCAATCACATATTTAACACCTGAGATGCTAACGATTGGTGTTATCATTTTTTCATTAATGCTCCAGTCGCCTGTTAGTCTTCCGGCAGATGTTGTACGCTGCCATGCCATGATGCGTATGCGTTGCGGCAGGTTGGCTTTTGAAAATATATAAGCCGCCAGCTTTTGAGTAAAACCCGTACCCATATATTGTACGCTTGTAATGCCTGCCTGCAGCTGCTCTTGTGCAAATTGCTGCAAGCCTTTTACTACATCTGCTTTATTGGCTTCTTGCAATGCTAACCATAAGGATGCACTTGCATTTTCCTGTAAAGAAGAAATTTTATTAGCACTATTTCTTACAAACCATCCGCCAAGTGGGTCTTTACTATCATCAGTATAACCACAGGCTTCCAATGCGTTTTTATTTACTACATTGCCGTGCCCCCACCATATCTGTAGCTCAACAGGATTATGAGGTGCAAGGCTGTCTAAAGTTCGTCGCATAGTAGTATCATAAAGAACTGCCGTACCAATAAAGCCATGAATCCATTCGCCGTGCTTTGCATCTTTTAGCAGCATGGCAACAGAATCTATTACAGCCTTTTTCGTTAAACCGGCAGGATTTGGTTCTGCATTGGCATTAAATGTTTTGCCAACGATTGATGTGAAGGCAGGATGGTCGTGCGCATCATTAAAACCAGGCACAATTGTTTTTTCATGTGCATTTATTCTTTTAGTATTGCTGCCGGCAAGTTTTGTTATGTCCTCATTGCTGCCGGTTGCCATTATTTTATTTCCTTTTATAGCAAGCGCCTGAACATATAGCTTGTTGATGTCGGAAGTAAAAACTTTTCCATTAGTAATAATGATGTCTGCGGTTTGTGCAAAAAGAATATCATGGTGTAGCAAAAATGAACAACTAACTATTAAAAAGTAGCGAAAAGAAAATTTAGTCATGGTTTAAATTTTATGAAGCGTCAAATAAACTTTCGTACAATGTTAGGGCTTTGTGCAGGTGTGGCATTAGAATTCCTTATGAGTGTAACCGCTACCCGGCTTTTGCTAAAGATAAATATTTAGAACAAAAGTTTGGCGATGTAAAAAATGAGTGTTTGTTCGACAGAAATTATTATAAAAAAACAACCTGATTTATTTGCTTTTCTGCACAGATTTCTATGACATAAAAAAGTTTTTCTTTAGCTTTTTTAAGCAACCTTGTTCACATATTCTTTTCCGTTATTCACACAGGCCAATACACGTGCTAACAATTTATTTCTTACAGCATTTAGTACGCTCATTTTATTTTTTCCATCAGCTACTTTTCTTTCATAATATGCTTTTATATCGTGGTCAAGTTTAATGGCTGATAATGATGCCATGTGCAGGTTACACTTTAGTTTTTTATTACCCATAAAATGTACTTTTGTTTTTCCTCTTACACTACTACCGGACGAATATTCAAAAGGTGCCACACCACAATAACAAGCCAACTTTCTAACATCATTCATTTCCGTAAAACCATTTGTATGGATCATTAGATTTATTGCAGTTACAAATCCAATGCCCACAACAGACTTTGCAAATTCGTATTTTTTTGAAAGTTTTTCATCTTCATATAAAACCTCAATAATTTTTTTTCAAGATTTATTAAATCCTTTTCGATCGCATCAGCAGACTTTTTTATTGATTTCGCAAGCAGTTTTGCCATAGCTGTATCTCCAATATCTTCAAATTCCTTAATCGGAACTATTAATCTTTTCTGGGTTTCTACTAAACGCTCTCTGAGTGTTGCCAAATGCTTAATCTTTTCTAATGTAGTATTCATGGGCTTAAACAGGCGTAGCCTATCTATATTTTTACTGGCATAAATAGCAATTCTTTTGGAATCGACTTTATCATTTTTACCTCTGGCAAGTGGCATTGCTTTTTTAATTTGAAGAGCATGCTCTACCCAGGTATCAATATTTTTATCCTGTAAAAATGTGGTTAGCTGATAGCAATAGATACCTGTAGCTTCCATACAAAAAAGTGTATTCTCAAAATTAACATTGAGTTCCTCCAGCCATTTGAAAACTTCTTTCATGCCGGTTGCATCATTACTAAACTGATGATGTGTAAAAGTTTCATTTTGGAAATGGGAGACGTCAATTGTTTTCTTTGAGACATCTACGCCAAAAAAATCTGTGTAATGTTTCATAAAATGTATGTTTTAAACAATCAATTATATGAGCTTCTTTGAAACCTTAATAATAGAACCGAAGTCTTAATTTCTATCTGAAGCATCTCATATAAAAAAGAAACTGTCTGGATCTGAGCATGTACCTTAAAGTAACAATTCGTGTTTTAGTGCACAGTTCCTTTTTTGATTGTAGGTTATTCACAAAGCTGGCTTATTAACAAAGAAAAAAGAAGCAAAAAAGAAAGTAGTAATAGTAATATTATTTATAAATAATTTGTAAGAACAAATCTAAAGGTTCGTGTTGGCAGAAGCCCGGTTATTTAGTCGGAGTTTTGGTTTTGATGATTTCAATCTGTTCGAGAATAAAATGTTCGAGCTTTTTGTTTTCGATTGTGTAAGGTATTTCAATTAGCGCAATTTTATTTTTATAACAAAATTTCCTTTTTAAATTATCATTATTTGTCAAATACTCATATGCCTTTTTTCCACCCCAATGTTTCATCTCCGTATAATGTTGTTTGCCTTGATATTCGATACAAATAGGAGTATCTGATAAATAAAAATCAAAAGGGAGCGGTAACTTAAATTTACATTCTTGAAATTTATATTGTTCTCTATAAATTATTTTGTGTTTATCTAAAATCTTGGTGACCATTTTTTCTCCCTTTGATTTTTTACATATGGGGCAACCTGCACCACGTAAATGCCCATTTGCAGTTTGATTAAATTCTTTGTGGGTAGGACAAATTATAGTAATGGGCGCATAAATTCCGGAATAGTTCACTTTGCTGTAATCATAAAAATCTCCATGTACTTCTTTAGCTCGTTTAATTACTTGTTCGTTGGTCTTTAAAAGCTTTAATTTTTTTTGCTTGAGCGCAATATTTACAACCACGTCCATTTAAGTGATCACTTACCTTTTGCTTAAATTTTCCATGTTCTGGGCAAATAATGCAGGTGAATTCCAATGCTCCTGCATAACTGGTCTCTGAGTAGTCGTAAAAATTATTGTGAATTTTATTTGAAATAGTAATAAATTCTTCTAGCGGTCTTTTATTGTTTGTATTTCTTGTTTCATTAGCACAAAGAGGACAACCTCTCCCAAGCAGGTGTTTATTAGGTGTTTGAAAAAATGAGCCATGTCTAAGAATATTGCATTTAATCTCAACCTTTATATTGTTTTTTGAATAATTTACTTTACTATAATCGTATTTCCCTTTCGTGTGTATTTTATAGAACTCGGAAATTATTTGCTGATTTGATTTTCGGATTGGCAAATAATATCCTTTTTTCTTGTTCTTATTAGTTTTTTCTTTCCCACACTTTTTACATCCATGTCCATTCCAAAAATTAGAAGGTAACATATAGAAAGAAAGCTGGTGATTTTTGCAAAAATATTTTGCCTTTGTTCTGGTATTGACAAATTTAAAGAATGAAAAGTCTGTACTTTCTGACATTGATGAAATATTTTTTTTCATCGCCTCTTCATCTGTAAGTCTGATACTCATTCTTGCTTATTATTTGGACAAGTTTCCATTTATGAATGAAGATAGGATTTCTGCCAACGACAGGGCTTTGTGCAAATATGGCATTAGTATTCCTTCCGCCCGTAACCGCTGCCCGGCTTTTGATAAAGATAAATTATAAGAACAAATGTTTTGCAATGTTTTTCTGCCCAAACCAAAGCCCGTAAAAGAACCGTTGATGATTGCTGCGAAGTCAAGCAGCACTTTGCACATTTCGTGTTGTGTGCCGAATTTTATTTTGAAGCAACTAAAGGTGCTTTTTTAATCCACTCTGTCGAGGTGATTTGTTCTACTATAAATTTTCCTAAATCTTCTAGCATTATGGTTGTACCCGGCATCTGTTTATCATTCGCTAATACCTTTCCAGTACCAGGTTTTTTAGAAATCATTGCAGCACGGACAAATGTCCATGAAATATTATTATCATTTATGATTATGGGGAGAAATGCTTCTTGTGCCTGCTTCATTTGTCTAAAAATAAGGCTCACAAATACCTTCATTATTTTTCTTTTTAAATCAAGCTTTTCCGTTGGTAGGTTCATTACTGCACCTGAAATATTTATTAATCTTGTTATTCCTAGCAGCTTCATTTTCTCAGTTAATATGGTACCAATAAGTTGAAATTTTCTATATTGATCTGGTTCTTTTACTCCTCCTGCTGCATTAATAACAACAACACTTCCCTGAAGTGCTTGTTCGACAGACATACCATCAAGGAGATCACCCTTAATAATCGTCACTTTTTCTTTTAAGTCTCCAAGTTTGTCTGGTGACCTGACCAAAACTTTTACCTGATAACCTTTGCTCAAAGCTTCTCTAAGAGTTGCTTTTCCTACTTGCCCGCTTGCACCTAAAATAGTTATTTGCATGTCTTGTTAAGTTTACTTTTTAATACTCTTAATATAACGAACTTTCCGAATTAATATGGCACATAGTGACAGGGCTTTGTGCAAGTGTGGCATCAGAATTCCTTACGCCCTTAACCACTGCTAAATTTATAAATAAAAGTTCATTGTTTATAGTATTGCTCGGTGTTATTCGTCGGCTGGAACTGAGCCGATTAGCGAACAACAAGCCGGGAATATTTTCGTCGCACCACCATATTGCCAAACCGCCTGTTGTGCGTTCGTGCTACTGGGGTTTATTTAGAAAGTACACTATTTATATTTAAAAGTTTTGATTCCTTCAAGATTAAACTCTTTTTTCAGGACGGTATTAAAATATACTTTAACCTTTACGGCTCCGTTGTTAAGTATTTCAAAAATGGCGTTATTGTCATTACCGCCATAGAAGACATTATTGCCTTTATACCATAAGCCTTCCCTGATTTGTCCATTCCATTTCATAAACAACAAATCTTCTTCCCTGTAAAATTCAATTATCGAATTATCATTCATTGCATATAGTCCTGATAGCTTTTCAAAAACAGTATCATCCGGCTTAAATTCTTTTGCCAGTACTACATTAAAATTTATAATTTTTTCATTGGAATTGATATTTGTAATATTTAGAATCCTGTTTACTGCTTTGGGAGAAGAAGCGCATGGATCATTTTCAATATTCGTATCCCCCTTAATATATATCTGGGTAATTAAGTCCTGTTGTTCTTCTCCTGATATCCGCATATGAATATGTGCCGGTCTGTACACATTAGAATTGGGAGCAGCCGGATATGCAACAGGTTGTACAGTTATAAAATGATATTTGCCATCAGCTTTTGTAAATTGTCTGCCTCTGTAATTGTAATTGTCAGTTACATTATCATAATTTTTTTGGCTGTCGCATTGCCATATCTCTACCATACAATTTTTATATGGTGTTTTCCCATCTTCTTTAAAAATAATTCCTGAAAGGTGTAATCGTTCGCCTTTAAATTCTTTCGGATTAATATCAATTCTTATTGGTGAATTAGGTCTATAAAAAGGACCAAGAATATCTGTTGTAGTAGGTGTATCTCCAACGAACTTTCCTTCTTTCCAACTAATGTTTCCAAATACGCTAATTCCTATAGCAACAAAAGAAGTGTTTTTTATAAAAGTTCTTCTTTGCATAACAATACTATTTATTCTAAATGATATGTATAACGTGTCTCACGCCTTAAATTTTTTACATTATAAAGTTAAATAATAAGAACCAATGTTTAGTAATATTTATCGAGTCTAAACAATAGCCTGCTTAAATGAAAAGTCGCAAATAATTTTATCAAATTCACACGTTGAAATTAATGCCACTCATTTTCTCAAAATCATCTCCATGCATATTTACATCAAAATACAATCTCCTACAAATGAGTCTTTATGATGTTTGTCATGTTTTGTTTCGTATTAGAATTTATTACTGAGATGTCAATCTGGTCTTTGTCGGCGTTAGTGATGGCATAATTATATTGAAGCCTATTCCCCGTCAAAAGCTTGTACATTATCCAACCTTGTCATACTGTCGACTGTGATTGGTGCACGTTTATTTACTTCGTTTGATATCAAAACCAATTCTTTGTCGACACTTAAGTCAAGCTCTTTTAAAAAGACTTTTAAAATGGATGTCATTACAAAAAGAATTACTATACCTATAATAATTTTCATAGTTAAATTTCTCTTCTTTACGATTTCATACATACTTAATAATTTAAGGTGTTCAAAATTCAACTAAAGGAAACGGCTTGGCGATGTAACGGCATTTGAAAATCGTCATCCCGTAACCGCTGCTAAATTTATAAATAAAAGTTTATTGTTAATTATATTGCTCGGCGTTATTCGTCGGCCGGACCTGAAGCCGGTTAGCGAACAAGAGGATATGCATATATTCGTCGCCATCTTGTCAAACAGAGTGTTGATGTCAGCATGTTTTTAATAATTTTGTCATTTCACTTTCAGCACCTGTGCATCATAAACAATTTTACCATTCACCATCGTTAAAACACTTTTTGTTTGTGGCAACGCAGGAACAGAAATTTCAAAAATATCCTGCGACAAAACTGCAAGGTCTGCTACCTTTCCAACTGTTAGCGTTCCTTTATTCCGTTCTTCAAATTCTGCAAAAGCATTTGTGGCAGTATACGCAATCACTGCTTCTTCTCTTGAAATGGCTTCGGAAGGCCGGCGTGGGTGGCTAACTGCAAACATGATATTTAGAAACGGATTGAATGGCCCATCAGACCCAATACCTAAGGGTATGCCTTTTAACAGCAATGTTTTCATCGCCATATCAAAAGGAGATGTTTTGCGTACGGTAGGAAAATTTTCACTAAAATTCGTTGGGTTTTCAATAACAATAATCCCCATCCTTTTTGCCTGCTCCAAATATTTGGGCAGGTAGTCTATTTTATCCGCGTGTTCAAACCTAGGACGGAGTGGCTTCCAATCAATTTTCATTTTTTCCATCAAGTCTAATAATTTTCCCACTGATTTATCGCCTACAATATGAAACATCAACTGGTCGTGACGATTAACGGCTTCCCTAATCATTTTTTCAACTTCAGGTATGGTATAATTCATCTTTCCATACCAGTTTGGGCGATTGGGGTAGGGCTCAAATTGTTCTGCGTATTCTTCATCCGGTGTCCCTTCCATCAACCATTTTGTACCGCTAACAGTAATCAAAGGAAGCGTTGATATTTTTTTTGGCAATTCTTTTCCGGGTATGCTCAAAGTTCCATCCGGATTCATATCACCCCAACGTATCAGCCTTAGGCGAAAAGGCAAACCTGCTTTTTGCCATATTCGTATATAGTCTCCTGCAGTTGCACCCGTACACATATTTTGATAACTGGTAATGCCCAATTGCAGCATTGCCTGCGTTATTCCCTGCAATTCTCTCACTAATTTTTTTTCGTCACGCATGGCCGCAACCTTTTGATAGCTTGTATTTGGATTGTACGCATTTTTCTCAATAGCCTTTCCTGTAAGGGTTTTGCCATCGGGTAATCTTTCATAAAAACCTCCTTTTGGGTCAGATGCTGCTTCTGAAATACCCATTTTTTTCAAACCCAACGTATTAAAAATGCAAACATGTCCCATCCACGATAATAATCTTACCGGGTGATTAGTCGTTATTTTATCTAAATCGAAACGGGTGTCTTCAAAAGAATTAGCGATAGCTGGTCCAATGGGTATCAGAATCCATTGACCCTGCGGAGTAGTTTTCGTTAATTGCTGAAGCGTATCTAATATCCATTGCCAGGAGGGGTCCATTGCATTTTCATTCAAAGGAATTTCATTTCCGGTAAGGCAATCAGGTAAATGGTTATGTGCATCATTAAAACCCGGCACCACCAACATGCCATTTAGGTTAAGATGTTTGGTATTTTTTGTTGCCAACTGATTAATGGCATTCGTTGTACCGCTTGCAGTAATTCGCCCAGCTCTTATAGCCAAAGCCTCCACATATAATTGGGTATTGTCTGAAGTGAAAATTTTTCCATTGGTCAAAATTAAATCGGGCGATTGAGCTACTGCAAATAAAGTTGTCTGCAAAAGGACGAAAGAAATAAATACCTTTTTCATAATTAATCTGGCTGGCCTATTTATAGTTGAATAAATTTAGTTTGACCTTCTGAAGTAACGCCTAAATTGTAATACGTAAAAATTACAGCTAACGACAGGGCTTTTTGCAGGTGTGGTATTAGGTCTTATGTATGAGTTAAAAGAGGTTTCTGCTAAAAGGATAACTTTAATTAGCAAAATTTCTTTTAAACTTAAAACAAAAACCTCATGAACAAAAGTAGTAATTTAGACTTTAGTGGTACAACGATTTATTGCGGACTGGATGTACACTTAAAAAGCTGGCGGGTAAACATTCGGGATCAGGAAATGGAACTAAGGGATTTTTCTCAAAACCCCGACCCTGCAGCACTTCATAAATTTCTCACCAAAAATTATCCCAATGCCAGCTATAAGGTTGGCTACGAAGCAGGGTTCTGTGGTTTTGGTATCCAGCGGCAGTTGGCTCAATTACAAATTGATTGTGTGATATTAAATGCAGCAGACATTCCCAAAAGCGATAAAGACAAGCGGCAGAAAAATGATAAACGAGATGCCCGTGCCATCAGCGAAGAAATTAAAAATAAAAAAACGGCTGGTATCCATGTTCCTGCCGCTGCAATGGAATATGCCCGAAGCCTTGTACGCCAGCGGCAACGACTGGTGTTGGATAGTACCCGGCAAAAATGCAGGATATGGCACTGCCTTCATTTTCATGGCCTAGAGCTACCCCAAAAAGCAGATGTGGGGCAGTACTGGAGCAGTCAGTTTATTAAGAAACTTGAAAGCAATCCCTGCAATGGCGACACTTGGTTAAAAATGAATTTGCAGTTAATGATAAAAGACCATCAGCAAAAACGAGCCCTGATATTAGAAACCACCCGTGGCATCCGCAACCTTTGCAGGCAGGAAGTTTTTAAAGACCAAATTAAACTCATTACCGGCATCCCCGGCATTGGGGAGGTAAACGCTGCTATCATACTTTTTGAAATAGAAGATATCAACCGGTTTAAAAGCCCGGATCATTTATACTCCTATGCAGGGCTGGTACCTGATACAGATGACAGTGGCGAAACAAAAAAATCAAAAGGTATCACGCACCGTAAAAACTGCCGCTTGCGAAACGCCATTATAGAAAGCAGTTGGGTCATTATCCGGCAAGATCCTGCCTTGCTGACATTGTATAAAAATTATTGCAAGAGCATGCATAAAAATAAAGCCATCATACGCATAGGCAAACATCTTTTATCAAGAATACGTTATGTATTAAAACAAAAAAAAACATATGTGCAGGCAGTATTAACATAGGAAGCACCCTGTGCGTTTTTTAAGGCATTGTTAAGCAAAGTGAAACAAGCAAAAACTCCGGTAAACCGGAGTTGAAAAACAAAGTGTATCACTTCGCCCAAACCAGCTTATCCCTTGCAAAGTTACCCGCCGGCATTGCTTTGCTCCGTTTAGACTGGTACAATAAAGTTAAACCGGTTTTGCAAAATATGTGAAAAGTTTTTTTGTACACCCACCGTTAGACGGAATTTGCAGCAACAGCGTAAAAACCTGTCGTCTGTTTTATATTAGGATACAGGTGTACATTTTTAAAAAGTTAAAAGAGACCGTGCAGCTTCCTGGTGCCAAAACACTTGTGATGTCTGTTTATAGAAGTGTACTTTTTCATATTATGGCATAGCCTAAAATCATATTGCCGTGTAAAAAATAAAATCAAAAATATTTTTAGCAGACCATGCAGCAGAAACTCAACATAGAAGAATTCCTTCCGCCCGAAACCACTGCCCAGCCTTTTGATAAAGATAAATGTTAAAAACCGATGTTTGGCGATGTTGGTCAAGCTCCGAACCAAAGCTCCTATATGCAGAACTTCCTATTGCTTAAACCTCAAGCCGCATCTGCACAAAACCCATTCCTAGCTGCTGACCTAACGCTTCAAAATCCAAATTGTATTAATATCATGAGCAGTAACCCATACGTAATTTTGTGTAATCCGTACGGCACCACTTCCGTAAACTGGAGTATAAATTGAATCAACAATGTTGGATAAAGCGTTAATAGCCTGTAAAAAAATGCCTTTTTTTGCTCGAACCCAAACATGTCCGGCCCCCGTGGCTATATCTCCTCCAGTTCCCGGCACTTTAGTATCCACAATAGCAACAACTTTATTTTGTTCAGGGTCAATGTGGCTTACTGTTCCATCTCCTTGATTCAAAGTCCAAACGCCGTTTTCTCCAGCAGCAAGAAATCTTGGAGTTTTTCCCACGTTGATAGTTGCTACTACTGTATTAATTTTTGGGTCAATTCGCTGAACTGAGTTTGCAGTGGTATTCGTTATCCATACGGAGTTAAAATCAAATACAGCACAATGAGAGTTGGGCAAAACTGCAATTAATGCTTGAATCTTATTTGTCTTAGCACTTATTCGAGTCAGTACACCAGTACTATCGGATAAAACCCATAAAGAATTATTGCCGATTGCCAACATAATTTCACCGTCCTTATCAGAAATACCACAAGGAATAACTGAAAGTAATTTTCCTGTTCTATTATCAATTCTATAGATTGCTTGTTTGCTGCAACTGGCTACCCACAATGAGTTGAAACCTACAATGATGGCTCCACAAGCACCCGGAATAGTAACACTTAGAACAGGTTTCTTACGTTTTGCCGAAAGCTTTTCAACTCGGTCAATATTTAAAATCCAAACATCGTCACCATCTGGTGCTAAAAAGTCTGGTGAGCCTGGCAACTTTAATGTAGCAAATGCTGCGCTGTCAATTGATAGTTCTTTTGGTACAGCATTATATTGGGAAAACAACAAAAATGGAATCGCTAAAAAGTTAAATAGTAACAAAATTCTCATGTAATAGTATTTTAAATAACGCAGCTTGCAGGCAACGTTAGGGCTTGGCGTTGTTGGGATATTTGAAAATCGTCCACTTACAACTGAAGCCCAATATTGTTTTAAAAGTTGAATATATGAACTAAAGCTAAATTAATAATGTTGAGGCGAAACTGAAGTTGATAGCGAACACAGCCGATGTTCCAACGTCTTGCCCCAATAATACCAAGCCGCATGTTAGCGGCAGTCCTATCATGAGAATGATTTAATACCAAAGTTTATTTATGATGATGCTTGCTATTTTGATAATGCTCTTTCAAAAGGTCAATTCCGAAATCACCATTGAAATCACGCCATACTGTGTGGATATGATTGGCTTTATTTTGAGTATTGTCAAACTCTATTAAAAAGGTTTTTCCTTGTATTCTGTAATAATGAGGTTCTCCCGATATTAAACCCCCTGCCCATCCAAATTTTATTTCAGTAAAGTCTTCTGACACGATTCTCTTCATTCTGATTTCAGCAATTTCAGATGGCATAGAAGAAAGATAAGCGACAATTAATTTATTTAAAATAACTTTTTGTTGATGCGTCAGGTCTTTGGCTAATATGCCTACCGATTTAAGAGCTCCAACTTGAGCAGAGTTTGTAGTGACAATATCAGTAAATGCCTTTAATTCAAAGATTGCTTTTGATTTTTGTTCACTTGTCAGCATATTTATTATTTGAAAGCCAATATCTTCTTCGTCTTCTATTATTCTCCTTCCTTTATTTTGTCCTGCTTTTATTTCAGCAGGATAATTTCCAAAAAAGAAAGGAGCAAATGCTAATTGATTATTTACAATGGTAAAATTAAGAGCAACGTGATGTCCGCTAAATTTCCACCCCCAAACACTATCCATTCCAGGATTACCGTAGAATGCTACATAATAATTTTCAGGTATACGATTTATATTGTTAGGTTCTAATTCTTTTAAATAATACTCATTGTTCATTATGTCCTGCGTCCTTGTATAACCTTTATCACTTAAAAAGCTTTTAAGCAATGCATTAATGTTTTTTTTCTGGGTGCTATTTAGGTCTTTTAAACAAGCACCTTGCCTTGCAACCATAGTTGCAGGAAAATAGTGCCAGTCATAACGGGACATCTCATTAAAAGAAAAAACCGATTTTGCCTTTTGTGCACTATCTAAAGAATTTATACAAAATAATGCAAGAGATGAGCCTGGAGTGTTATTCTGTGCTGTTAAACAGAAAGGAAAGAATAAGAGTAAAAAGAATGTTTTCATAAAAGTTAATTTCACGTTTTGACATTGCAGTTTACGTTCGAGGCTTGCCGCAGGGCTGGTATTTTATAATTATCCTCCCGGCAACTGAAACCGACTGAAAACTGAATCTCAAGATAACACTTAAAAGCCAAATAGAATTCGGTCAAGCCCAATATTAGCTGATAATAGTACAACAGCCTATTGTTATTCTGTCAGCCAGCCTTGCGGCAAACCTTTTCCTATGCGTTCGTGCTAATTGTTTTTGAGTTAATTATTTAATTTTTTTCCTTTCTTTGATATGATATTCTTGTATCAACGGGGGATTTTCGGGCGTCAATGTAAAGCTTATTTCTATGTCATTGTTTTCCCCTTCCATAATAAATGAACCCCGCAAATTGTTTTCAGGAATGAGTTCATGGATGTGAATAATTTTACCAGCTTTATTAAATAAAGCATTAGCTTCTTTTCTTAAAGAATCAGGAAAATAATCCATAAAGAAGTTTTCCGCAAAAATATGTGTTGCTTCAGGGTTCTTCCATCCAGGCAATAAATTAATTAATTCATTTTTTCTCTGGTTTAAAATAGCAGATGCAGGTAATTGCCTTGGTTGCAGCTTTGCTATGGCAATAAGTGTATCTAATATCTGGGTATTGATCAAATTGGCAGGTGCATATGTAAGATTGCTGAAGGAAATGATTCCAATCCCATATTCGGGCATTATTTTCCAATTGCTTCCAAAGCCGGGCAAACCGCCACTATGTCCAACATATACTCTGCTCTCGCAATCTTTGGTCCATCCCAAACCATATGCATAAGCAGTTACAACAGGACAAACACGACCACTTGGATATTTATATTGTGGATTAAAACTACTAATGTTCCATGGAAACTGCATTTCACGAAGTGAGCTTCTTTTTATGGGGCCATTATCCATATCATTTCGTGGCGGCCATGCAGAAAGCTGTAGGGATACATACTTACTGAAATCTTCTATTGAAGTAATCATACCACCCATTGCACCATAAGTGCCATCATGCAATAGGGGTTGTTCAACCCACTGTTCATTCAGCCAACGGTATCCATGTGCAAGTTCATTTGGAGGAACTTTGCTATACTCCCAATAGGTATGCGTCATGCCTAAAGGTTCTAAAATATTTTTTGTAATAAATGTTTCATAAGATAGTCCTGAAACTTTTTTTATAATATATCCCAACATGGCAAAACCCATATTGCTGTATTCATATTTCAATCCCGGATTATTTGAAAAGGCGATGCCATTTTTAATCATTGCAATCAATTCGTCATCTGTTTTAGCTAATTGGCGGTCACCCCAGGGATTGTCTTCCGGGAAACCTGCTCCATGAGTAAGTAAATTACGAATAGTTATTTCTGGCGCATCAGTTGTCAGATACTTTTGCGCTTTCATTTCAGGAATATATAAATATACCGGATCATCCAGCTTAAGCTTTCCTTCATCCCTAAGTTTTAAAATTGCCATGGCAGTAAAGCTCTTTGTCATGGAAGCAATACGAAATGCTGATTTACTATTTGCTAAATTATTTTGAGATATGTTTGAATAACCTAAATTTCCTTTATGAATTAATTTCCCATCTACTATCAGCCCATACACAAATCCGGGAAAATGATTTTGCCTAGCATAGCTGCTGAATATTTCATCAATAACAGGGAATGCGGCTTCAATATTTTTTATTCGGGCATCCTTTGCTTGTGCATTTATTCCATGGTTAATACAAATATTAAACAGAAATGTAATAATGAAGAATTGCAGATATTTCTTTTTCATTTTTTTAGCTTAAAGTTTTATAAGCGCTAAGCTGGCAGCTAACCACAGGGCTTTGTGTCAGGTGTGGCATTAGAATTCCTTACCCCCGTAACCGCTGCCTGGCTGTATGCTAAAGATAAATAATAAGAACAAATGTTCAGCGATGTTTTTCCACCCGAACCGAAACCCGCAAAACTGCTGATGATTGCTGCAAAGTCAAACCGGACTTGCACAGTTTGTGTTGGCGCAGACTTATTGTCCGAAAGCCTCTTCAAATGACTTACCTGAATTTAAGTCTTTAATAAACTTGTCCAATTTTGGTTTTGTGTACCAATTTTTAATTACGTGTTTTGCCGTCATGTAGTGAAGCATAATTTGGTCATGTGAACCTTCAAGGAACTGTCCGCCCGATTTAAAATTTTTAATGTCTGGCAGATTTTTGAAATTGTCTGACTTTGCTTTTAACGTATCATCAGAATAATAATCTCTGTAATCATTCTGCATGGCTAATCCCTCGTCAAACCATGTTGGGATTTTGAAAGTCCAATTATAAAACCCAATTCGATTATAAAATTCGGCATGAGAAAATTCGTGCGCAATAATATCTACATCCAATGCATCCGCACTCAATACAATAACAGCACCCAATTTTGAGTAAGTAACAGCAGGTACAGAAGGGTTGTAACAATATTTTTTAAAATCATCATCATTGTCACAATAAATAAACTTCGGGTTACTTGTTTTTTGACCCCAAAAATTGCCAACACGAATTGTGGCTTGGTTTATTAACGATTTTAAACTGTCAATTTTATTATTCCGTATTGATGCGTTAAAATATAAACGACCATCTTTTTTAAAATCTGAATAGTCAATTAAAATGCTCCTGGTCTCTTGCGGAAATATAATGAAGTGGGCAAAAGCAGCAATTGGAATAAGAATTATAAAAACCAAACAAGTCCTAATAATTATTTTGCTAAGCTTTGTCATAATTGTCGAGTCTTTAAAGTTTGCCACAAACGGGAGTTTGTGAAAAAACTCATGAGTTGCTTACCAAATATACACACTAAGTAAATACGTGGAATACAGTATATTTTTACTAAAGATGGATATGCGATTTATTACAGGCAACAGCCGCCATCAACCATATTACAGCAAGCTTGAGATCAGGTAGGTGCAGATAAAGCAGGCAGGCTCATGGATGCATTTATTGATAATTACGCAGCAACGTCACCCAAAATAAGAAATGAAATTGTACATTAAAATATTGAAGCTATAAACGAAAATAATGTGTGGAAAGTCGACCAAGTTCACAATATTAACCATGCAAAGTAAAAGACTTTAAAATTATATTTGCCATTGTTGAATTAAAAGCATTAGGTATAAAAATTGTAGAAGACTACTTGTCAAAAGATTTTAAGTCCCCAAAAAATAATGGTGCAAAAAGTTACTCCCCTAAATAGCTTAACGTTAATTGTGGTTAAGTTTAAAAGGATAATAATAAGATTGGCGACTGCAGCAAGAAAGCTACAATATGGTAAGCAAAAAAAAGGGTCAAAAAGAGAAATTGAAATAATAGCAAAACGTAAAAGATTCCAAGCGCATTTTGCTCAAGAGAGAAAAAAATATGCAGATGATGAAAATGTAAAATTCGACTTCCCGTATATTCATATTCTACTGAAAGATGAAACCATTCCGCTGCTTACCATAAACTATGAAAACACAGATCAACTACTTCTTCTACAAAAAGATCATTTGCAGATAACCTGTGATTTGATATCATTCAGGCAACACGTAGCTTTTATAAAAGCGAAAGGAAAATATTCGGCAAATTTTTATAAAGCTGAACTGCCGCAAAAGATTGGGTTAGGTTTATGGCAATTTCCCAAGGGCAAGGTCCCGGCAGTATTCCCGGTGTTCGTTAAAAGACAAATCATTGCCGGGAATATTTATGTCTGGAACCTTGAGAGTGAAATGTATGAAACGGAAATGTTGAATACAGAGATAAAAACTTTAGAGGGTAACTTCATTTCACAGCATGAAAATTATTGCTGCAGTGGAATTGAGTTTTATAAATATCCTTCCTGTTCTTATTAAATATTTTATTTAAATTATAGAGTGCATTTCAGCAAAATATTATGGCTCAAGAAAAAAATTGCCCCAATTATAACGATATAGTTAGTTTTTTAGCTGAACCCAAAGACCAAACTGAGCTGAACCGCAATATAGACAGGATTGGAGATTGCACGGAATGTGCAGAGGCAGGTGTATGTGGTTTATGGGTAACTTGTTTGTTTATTGATGATCTTGCGCCAAGGCTTGGGCTACCGCCAAAAGAAATAGGCATAAATGATTTAGATGACTATATGGACAAGATTGCTTTGGCGCTTGTAAAACGAAAAGATTTTGTACGCCATCAAGATATAGCAGGATCGAAACGGGTGTTCCCTTTAAAGTATTTTGAAAACTTTATCCCACTCAGGGCACAAAATAATAATAATTATATAAGAAGTAATCTGCAAAAAGCTTTTGATGCATTTCATCAGGAAGATTATGAAACCGCAGTTTTACTTTTTAGAATGCTACTAACAGAATATAACAAATTCGAAGATTTCAATTTATATGCTGCTATTTCTTATTTTTTTGAAGGCGATTATGAAAATGCCGTAACCTTTATGAATTATTATAGTGAAAAAACGTGTAGTTATGACAGGGTAATGGGAAATGCATTTATAGATTTATGTTGTGATAAAATGAAATTTAATTTGGGTAAATGATAGAAGTAAACAGGTCTTCGCTAGGTGCTTGCCTCATGTAACTTTTGCTCATGACACCCCTTTATAAATACCAGACTGCTAAGTTTTTGGTTACCACCTAGCGACTAGAGGAGTTGCATTTAAGTTCATTTTTTCAATGGGGGTAGGAGCCTGGCGGAGGAAAATAATAATTATAGGATGCACAGATACGCCACGCACAAATCTTTGCTGGATACCTGTCTTTACTTTAAACTTTAATAAAACTATACGCTGCTGGTTAAAAACCAGGCGGCGGTGAAGATTTTTGCGAAGACAAACGTATGCGAAGAAGTAGAAAATTTTTGCGAAGACCAACGCAGGCAGAGGTTTTATTTGTATTATCTGCGTATTGTCGACTATTTAATTGTTTGGGTACTTATAATTAATTCCCACATAATACCTGTATCACCAAAAACAAGTTGCTTACAATTCTCATAATCTACTTTATTAAGTTCGTCTGTATGTGCAGCTCTGTTTCTATAATTTTTTTTAAGAGTTTCGAAGGAAGTTAATAATGCTTTTTTATCTGTTAACCAAGTTGAGTTTGGTCTTCTCAATAAAAATGGTTTAAAACTTTCTTTTAAAAAATTACTTGATTCTATTCTGTCTTTACTATTCAGTGCTGTTGTTATAAAATGACTAATTACACCAAGTTCTGGTGATTTAACAGCTTTGCCTGCACAATAGCTTGTAACTCGACCAAAGTCTTTGTCTTTTAAGTCAGTTTCTGTGAATGTTAAACTACTTGAAAGTTCTTTTAAGGAGTCAACAAACCGTTCAATAATTTCAAGTTCAAATGCTTTACAAATTCCAATTATTGCAGGTGACCAATCAAGGTTTGGCTCTTTTTTAAGAGTGTCAGCAACGCATTAAAAAGTTGCAAAAAATCTCAATGAAACTTTTGACAGATGTTTGGCTTTATTGTTTTTTAATAACATTCTGTCTGTCTGTTCTTTTAGCTTGTTTTAGTCAATTAGTTTTAAAAGCAAGTTTGAAAGTTGCTCTACTTTATCGTCAATAGTTTGCTCACCTTTCTTAATATCATAAATTGATAAAAGTCTGCCATAACAGCCATTACAAAGTCTTTTAGTCCAATTGTCATTATAAATTGTAATAAGTTTTGAAACTTTGGATTGACCACAACGAAAACAAACAAACGATATTTATTTGTCAAAGCGAAATTGCTTTAAAGGTCCACGGGCTAGGTATTCTTTTGTTACTTGTTCTAATGATTTAGACACATCAAAAAAGTGTCTTACTTTTATTTTTAGTAATTGTTAAATTGATAGTTGTCCAAAAATTGCCACCAACTACAGGGCTTTGTCTCAGGTGTAGCATTAGAATTCCTTTCGCCCTAAACCGTTGCCCGGCTTTTGATAAAGTTAAATATTAAGAACCAATGTTTGGCGATGCTTTTCCTGCCCGAACCAAAGCCGCCATGTTGCTACTGCCGATTCCTACAC
>ENA-OFCI01000033-OFCI01000033.1-metagenomes-genome-assembly--contig:-NODE-33-length-89080-cov-6.914316_pt1 | contig 89080 bp, 61 predicted proteins | sample MGYA00153391_OFCI01 | MGnify analysis MGYA00153391
TCTGGCTCATGAGCCCATCGGCGTTATAGCGCCATTGCAGCAAATGACCAAAAGGATCGGTCTGCGACAGCATCAGGTTGGGACGAGGCGCGGTGCTGATCGGTGTGGTGGCGTCGGAGTAGGTGAAGGTGGTGAGCTGGCCGCTGCGGGTGGTTTTGGTTTGCAGTAATCCACCGGCGCTGTAGATTTCCTTTGAGTCATCTTCGCGGGTGATTTGCCAAGTTTTAACGCCATTGGCATCTATAAACTGCGTCGCGGTTTCGTTGATATTGGCGGGCTTGGTCGCAGTAAAACTACTGGCGGCCTTAGTAAGGGATTTGGTTGAGGGACCGCCAGAGAAGACGGTGTGGTAACCATCGGGTTTGTCGAAGTAATAATTTAGGCTTCCGTCCCCGTAGTACGGATAGCAGTAAGGGCGACGTTCAATTGGAATACCATTTGAATCCGTTTTAGAGACCCACGTACCTAAACCACAAGTGTCCAACGCAACCGCATTTCGTGAATAGTCCGTTAATCCTGCACTCAATTGCGACGAAAACGAGCCGGTGTTACTCCTATATCGGCGGTTGAACGAAAGGCCGGTTTGAGAAGAGTAATCTGCCTCTAACTGATCCTTAATTCCGCGCGTAATCAATGTCGGAGTGCATATGCGATTTTGTGGTTCTGGCGCGGGTTCAGTCTCGGGGATGTCTTTTGTGCAAGTAGCGAGAATATCGGTTGGGCCAATGAAAACTGTCTTGGTGGTCCAATTATCGTTAGCGGTACATTCATAGCCTCCATTAGCAAATCGAAAATCAGGTAGATCTTGTCCGCTATTGTTATCTTGATACCGTTCGCACAAGCTCGCTGGCTGACCATTGTAAGTTCCGTCATTTGGACAGGCATGGGGATTTGACACCGTGACATAGGGCATTGTGGCCGCCACATTGGCCACATGTTCCGCAAATGCGTCGCTAATGTTATCGTGGTACAAATATGTCGATGGCGGTGGCTGACCGGGAACAAGGTAAAGACCAACATGCCATTTGATTTTTGCTAATTCCTTGATCTCTGTCGCTTTTGTAATTACGGGCGAAATCGCCGCAATAACACCAATTAACAACGTCAATAGTTGCAAAACAGAGCATAGGCTGAAGCAAGTAGTAACCCAAGTATTGGTTTGGGTTGGCCCCACCGTAATTTTGTTTTCTAGCGCGCCATATTTATCTTTGAGTCGGCTTTGCCGCGTTTCAACTACGCTTCCGCTCTTAACGAAGTGAGATATTTGTAGTCGCGACTCTGATGATAAAAAGAATCGCGGTGAAATTGAAACCCAAGCTAAAAAAATCTTTCGCACGGCATTCATGCTCGAAAGACGCTCGGAAGATGGGGTTTGCAATTGCGATTCAAAAACTTTTCCTGTTTTTTCCTTGGCGCTCACCAGGCAGAATCTGCCGTTCGATGTTGCCGCACGGTTCGCGAAAAATTCTTGTAGACGCGGCGCAAGCCGCCTACAAAGACCCGCACCAATTAGGTTTTTAACTTTTGTCAACTGTCGCATTCACCGACCCCTGAATATCATTTGTTTGTCTCAGCATTGTCCTCAGCGAATATGAATTTTTAATGAATGCTCGCCGTGACACTTGTGTCTTTACTTTGTACGAAAATATGCTTGAGTTAAAGGTGTGAAGTCAAGTGATTGTTGAAATTGATTCGTGACATCCCAGCCAGCCGGCATGGGAGCCAGAAATGATTTTATACATGCATTGACTAGGCTCCTAATGCTTGGATTTTCTCAACCAGCGTATTAAGGGCGCACCATGCACCGCTATCTCTGTGCGGTGCCTGAAGCCGCATTTCCCGCCCTCAACACCAAATAATCGAGAATCTCATTAATCGAACGCTTCGGATTCAATTCGCGCAGCTTCTGAATCTTCAGCCAAACGTCCAGCGTCGGATAATAATCAACGCGCTTCCATTTCTGGCGGAACCGCCGCACAGCCCTAATCCTTGTAGTAATCTTGGGGTTGTCTATTTCCGGTAATGCGGATGTGCTCATTTGGTTATTTCCTTTAAATGTGTTGGTGGGAAGCAAACCCCAAGACGCGTGCGCGTACTGCTCCGAAAAGGTAAATTCGCCGTCGATGCTAGCTTTCCTTCTCTGGTCTTAGGTCCACTTGAAAGGCCACCGTGCAACTTACACCGACCATTCGATAACGCCTTGCATCGACATGCCGTCCCTCGCCTTGTCCTTGCTTCACACATCTCTCCGGGCAAGGGTGTATTTCTTGCTCGTTGGTTAGCTGCAATCACTAAAATCATGGCATCGCGATAGCTGCGATTTGAGTTGCGCCTGATGCGAGCGATAGCCATCCGACGTGACTCGCTTCCGATAGGGTAGGGAACGGGTCTTAACAGCTTATTCATTCGGCACCTCGTTAATGACGAGTTGCCTCAACAACTCGCGATAGCAAATGAGCGCGCCGGAAAGGTCATGGCGGGCCATGGCGCGTATCTGCGCATACTCATCTTCTGGTGTCTTATAAGCGGGGCCGACAATGGCCAGCAGCATTTCGAACGCTTGCCATTGATCGGCTTCTTGAGTTGTAGAGTTTGCTATTGCTACCGTTGCTATTCTTGCTACGGTTCCCACTACATCCGGTTGTCGAATAGCAGGAGTAGCAGCAATAGCAATAGCAATGCTCCCGGCGATGGGTTTCCGTATCAGGTCGGCAAGGCTCACGGTGCGGCTCCCTCAGTAATCAGTGCCGGGTTGATGTAGATGATCTGCCGGTTCCCCTCCGTCCCTCGCCGAACGCGGTCAAGGTTGGCAAGCTCGCTAATCGCTGCGTCCAATGCAGCACCGTCGCGCAATGGCCCATGCTGCCGAGTGTGATTTTTTCCGACAAGATGGGTGTGCTCCCGCTTGCAGTATTCGATCAGCCAATGATCCAGCCGCGCTGCGTTCGCCAGTTCTACAGGCAGGGCAATTTCGCTGAAAAAGCGCCGCGCCTCATTCAAGTGCCATGCGGCTATTTGACTTGCGCCGGCGAAGGCTTCCGGCCCTACCGTAGCGCCGGTGCCATGTTCAAAGACTTGGAACAAAGCCGCCAGTCGCACCGCGTTGTCAGCCGATTTGCTCGCCACGTCTTGCACCTCATGAAGCTCGCCGCCTGGTCGCAGCATGACCTCGATCTGGTCATGAAAATCTACCCACGCGGCTTTTGTTTCTGGTGTCAGAGACAGCATAGACGGGGATAGCGCCCCGTCATCATCTATGGTCACGGGGCTTTCCAGAATCGCAGCAACACGCCGATTGAATGCGGCCAACGCGGGCCAGTTTTCTGGGGGATCGGTGAATGGGCGAAACCCCTGTGTTGATTCCGGCCAAGAACTAAGGAACCTCGCAAGAAAACCTGTGCCCCTTGCCAGCCCACCGGATCGGTCAAAGAAACTCCGCAAGGTCACCGCTTGCACCTGTATTCCCATTGTTAGACGCGCACCGCGCACGGTGAAAGACTCCGAAGTGCGCCGTTCTGTGGATATAGGCTTTCCATCCCAAAGCTCATTCAGGGTTGCCAAGTTCCGCATGATGCTTTCCTTGTTCATTCCGTGCGACCCGAAAACAATCCCGCCCTCGGCAGAGACCACGCCACCGGACGGCCATAGCTTTGCCAGATTCCATTTCAAAGCCTCCGGTGTCGCGTCACCATAGATCAGTTTCGGGACTCTCGGCGCCTCAGGTGGGTCGCCAAGGGCACGCAGTTCGGTCTCTTTAGCGGCAGTCGCGCCGCCCTGCTTCGCAAGTGCGCGTATTTTGTCTTTGATCCCACCCCGCTTGGATTCCCACGCTTGCAATGCGGCTCGATGAGCCGTGAGCTTGGGCTTGGCAGCTTCTGCTTGTTCCGCCTCATAGTCACGGATCGCCTTGGTAAAAATGCCATCGCATGTTGATTTCCGCTCGCCGCTGTCGGCGATGGTCAGCAGATAAAGACTGGTCGGCCCGCTCAGTTTTTCAGCGCGCTTCACGTCCACATGACTCTGGGTGGCCAGCGACAGCGCCGCCAATGCCGATGATGCAACCATTGCAATTGGGGCCTTGGTGAATCCCTGCACCCCAATGACAGCTGCTCGAATGGTTTCCGGTAATGCGTCAATCGGGTACGGTTCCGCGTTTACCTTTACGGTCATGGGTTGGGGATCGGGCCATCCTTCTACATCGCATTTTTGCGGCTTTGCAGCGCCTTGCACTTCGGACGCAGGTGTGAGCCTTGGCAACGCCAGAATATCGGCGCTATCCGCACCCTGATGCGCCGCAAGCCAGTCAATAACGTCACCTTTGTCCGGCACACCAATCTTTTCCACGTCCACACACGAAACAGCGCAATTCATTGCCAGCAGCAACGTCCCTACTTCGCCCGCGTAACTTTTACCGGGGTCGTCGTTATCCGGCCAGATTGCTACTGCGCGCCCGCGTAGTGGTTCCCAATCCGCAGAGTCTGCGCTTGTAGCACCGCCGCTAGTTGTGGCGACCAACCCAAGCCGATTAAGCTCGTCGGCTTTTTGTTCACCCTCAACAATCCAGACAAGCGGGTCCGGATTTGCCGCAATGGTGTTCAGCGCATAGAGCGGCTTCGGTCCGTCAAACTTGGGCTCGCCCATTTCGTAGCCATGCCCGTTCAACTTCATGGGGCGAATCCACTTCTCACCAGTGCCCGGATGCTTTGCGCGAATGCGCCAGTAGAGTGACGCACCCTCGCGGTCGGTGTATGTGTGTAGAGCAACCGGCTCGAAACCTTTTTCGAGAATAGAGCCGGAGAATCGTCGCGCCGCTTCCTTAGGTGTTTCAGCAATTGGGCTATCCATGGAAGCGCCCCCCAAGGTCTAACACCGCCGCCATAAAATTTGCGCCCGTGATGAGACGGTGAAGCGCGATGACATCGCCGCCTTTCTCTCCGCACGCCATACACTTGAAATGACCGTCAATGAGATTGACACGCATTGAGGGATTCGACTCTTTTCCACCAGCGTGTACGGGACAAGTAATCGAAACCCATTCACCACGTGGTGCTTTCGCGAGAAGCCCACGCTCACGCAAAAAGGTCGTCGGTGAAGGCAATGAATCCCGATTTAAAGTCCGATAAAAAAAGGCTTTTCGGGCGCTCGGAAAATCTGTATTATTGTTGCTTGAGATAGTGAATGTATGGCCTGAACTCGTTTGCCGCGAGTCAGGCCATTTTGTTTTGTAGGGCATGGTTTCACCCCGCCTTTGGATTGTGGGTGTCGAGATACGCTTTTATGTCCTCGCAACGCCAAGCGGTGGTGCGTGGCCCGAGCTTGACGGGTTTGGGGAATCGGCCAGTCTTTACACCCAACCACCACGAGGACTTTTTGACAGGGATGATCGCTGTAATTGGAGGTTTCGCATTGGCGTCGCCGATGATCTGCGAAAGTCGTAAAAAGCCTGTATCTAAAAGTTGTGTCATTTAAATCTCCGTGTTTATCCACTTCGGGCTGAAGTGGTACTACGGACATTCTTGCCTTTGACGTGGTGAGGAAAAAAGGGCGAATTTCTGTACTAATTTTCCTCACCAAATTCAACCTTTATTAGTGTCTCAATTGGGATTCGAGCGTCGCGTGCGATTCTCATTAATTCCATCACGGCCTTTGGCGGTTTACTTATTTCCCCAGTCTGGCTGCTAGCCTTAATCCTTTCGCCACAGGTAGACAAAGCGAGCTTCAACAACCTCGCAAATAAACCTTTCTGATATAAGGAAGAGTACGCACCGGTTTCTTTATAAATTGCCCTATCTATGTTCATTGCTAATATTTGCGCGGCGTACCCCGGCATCCGGCCCGGGTTTGATTGCGCATCTATTTTCGCGGTGGCGAATTCGACGTGCTGTTTGAATATCTTAAGGCAATCCCAAAATCGAACATCAGAAACATGAGGCTTTTGATCAATTAATTTTTCCGTCATTTCGCGGTTGATCATAAGACGCTCCGGTCGCTGCAATTTATTCATCGCGTCACTAAGTTCTTGCAATTTTGTTCGCACGTTCTTCAGCCGGGAACTCACTTTTGCAGGCGTTGCATTTGAGACTTGCCCGACATCCCAAATATAGCCCGCAAGTTTGTAACCATATTCCGCAGGGAAGCCTTCACTTAACTTGTGCGCTCCGAAGACTTTTATGATTTCATTTTTTTCTGTTTGAGTTAAATTCAAAGGTAGCAAGTTGGAAGGCCACACGCTCACCACATCATATGGGCGCGTTACATCCGCGTTTTTGGCAACTTTTGATTTTTTCACTCCGCCCCCCCATTGCTAAGTTTTCCTAAGGTTGCGCTGTGGCAAATCACGCCGCCTGCTTCCCAAATTTGCCGTCAATCACCGCCCCGCCTTTGCGCGAATCAAGATAGTCCGCCCATGCCTGCATCATCGTTCGGCGCGGCGCGAGATAGGTCGCATGGTTATACGCGGCACTCACCTCGTTTCGTTCTTGGTGCGCGAGTTGTAATTCAATGTGGGCATGATCGAAGCCCAGTTCGTGCAGCAAGGTTGACGCAATACCACGGAAGCCGTGCCCGGTCATGCGGCCCTGATAGCCCATGCGCTTTAACGCACCCAAGATGGTGTTATTGCTCATGGCTTTGTCGTGATTGCGTTCGCCGGGGAATAGCAGTTTGCTGTGGCCGCTGATGAGATGCAGGGTGCGGAGTATTTCAACGGCTTGCGCCGATAGTGGGACGATATGTGGCGTGTTCATTTTCATGCGCTCCGCCGGGATGCGCCACTCTGCCGCTTCTAAATCGATTTCCTTCCATTCAGCCTCTATCAGCTCGCTAGTGCGAACAAAGGTGAGCGCCATCAGTTTCATCGCCAGACGTGTCACAGCGGCCCCCTGATAGCCTTCAATGCGGCGCAATAGGTCGGGTAGCTCTTTGCCGTCAATGCGGGCGTAATTGATTTTCTTGCGCGTCTGCAATATGTCGGACGGGCGAATCTCCGCAGTGGGATTTCGCTCGGCTTTGCCGTGGGCTATGGCATAGCGAAACACTTGGCCAGTTGTTTGAAGCGCACGTTTTGCAATATCAATCGCACCACGAGCTGCGATTGTCTTTACCATCGCGACGAGTTCAGGCGCTTTTATTTCCGAAACAGGCCGGGCGCCAATGGCGGGGAATACATCGGCTTCCAATCGGCGCATTACCGACGCAGCATGACGCTCGCTGCGGGCAGGTTTCCAATGCGCCCACCACTCGCCCGCAACCGCCGTAAATGAATGTTCGCTCGCGAGTTTCTTGGCAACATCATCGGACTTGCGCTTTGCCATCGGGTCAACTCCTGTCGCCAATAGCTTGCGGGCTTCGTCGCGCATATCCCGCGCTCCCGTGAGCGATACATCGGGGTAGTTGCCCAGCGCCATGAGCTTTTCAGTGCCGTTCACGCGATATTTCCAACGCCACAGCTTTGAACCAGTGGGGTTCACCAGCAGATAAAGGCCTTTTTCGTCGGACACCTTTATCGGCTTCGCGCCGGGCTTGGCTTTCTTGATTGCTATGTCTGTGAGTGGCATTGGCGAGCATCCCGAAATAGTGCATTATCGGGATACTCCCAGCGAAATACCCCTATACCCCCAAGCATACCCCCGATTAGCCGTGGATTGCAACACACGCTTTCGGACGTTAAAAAACAAAAAAGCCCCGATTTACGGGGCTAATTCAATTCTTATGGTAACTTTATTGGACGCTGTTGGACGGTAAAAATATGATCCTTGGCGGAGAAGGAGGGATTCGAACCCTCGATACACTTTTAGGGCGTATGCTCCCTTAGCAGGGGAGTGCCTTCGACCACTCGGCCACCTCTCCGTTTTGTTACGTTTCACCTCCGCGTTGCTAAATACGATGTTTTCCGCAGAACGCGAATTGTACGCGTCCGACGCTGCGGCGTCAAAACTGGCCATTATCGAACCAACGCACCAGCCAGATGCTTGGGCCCAACCAGGTGTAAACCTCGGCGCAACCCTAGATCAACCCTTACTCAAACCTAATTCAGCTCGTTTAGCAAAAACGTGTATTGAAGCGCGGTGCGATACGCGAGCTGAGTGTTGTTCGCGGAGCCGGCATGTCCGCCTTCAATATTTTCGTAATACATCACGTCATGGCCCTGCTCCATCATCCGCGCCATCATTTTCCGCGCGTGGCCGGGGTGGACGCGATCATCACGAGTTGAAGTCACGAATAATATTTTCGGCATCTTCACGCCCGCTTTGACGTTTTGGTAAGGCGAATATTTTGAGATGAATTCCCACTCTTTGGGATCATCCGGGTTGCCGTACTCCGCGACCCAGGAAGCGCCCGCCAGCAATTTGTTATAGCGCTTCATGTCGAGCAATGGCACTGAGCACAACACGGCACGGAAAAGGTCGGGGCGCTGCACCGCCACCGCACCAACCAACAATCCGCCGTTTGATCCACCTGAAATGGCGAGATGACGCGGGGAGGATATTTTCTTCGCGATTAAATCTTCGCCCACGGCAATAAAGTCGTCGTAGACTTTTTGCCGATTCGCTTTTAGTCCGGCTTTGTGCCAACGGGGCCCAAATTCGCCGCCACCGCGAATATTGGCCACGACATACACGCCCCCCTGCGCCAACCAGCCCAAACCGACGGCGCCGGAGTACGCTGGCAACATGGATATTTCAAAACCACCATAGCCATAAAGGAGGGTAGGATTGCTGCCGTCGTATTTAGTATTTTTACCCATCACCACGAAGTACGGAATTTTTTCGCCATCTTTCGAGGTGGTTGTAAATTGCTCAACTTTGTAGGGTGCCGCATCAAAAAACGCAGGCAACGATTTCAGCTGTTCCCGCTTGTCTGAACCTGCCTGTGCCATAAACAAAGTCGAGGGTGTCAAGTAATCTGTAAGGGTGATGAAGTAATCATCCGACTCGTCGGAGTCAATCGCGTTCGCACCGACCGAGCCTAAGCCTGGCATCGCAATTGTGCGGCGCACCCACTTGTTTTTTTCACGCTTCAATTCAACCAGCTGGCTTTTAACGTTATCCAACTCATTGATGATGAGGTAGTTTTTAGTGGCCGTAAATCCGGCCAGCGACTTACGATCAGTCGGGGTGAATAGAACTTCAAAATTTCTCTCGCCTTGCATAAATTTATCGAAATTTGTCGCAATCAAGGCGCCCTGCGGATAGGTTTTACCGCCTACTGTCCATGCTGACTTCAAACTCACGACTAGCATATCCCACACGATATTTGCGGTCGCATCGTCTTGAACTTCGACTTTAGACAGCTTGTTATCGGCGCGTAAAAATAACTCGCTGGTATAAAAGGTCACGCCTCTGCGCACCAATTGGCGCGTCGGATAGCCGCGCCCCTCGGAGACCAATCCGCTCACGCTGATATCACTGTCTTTGCCTTCGTAAACAGTAGTGGCTGATTCAATCGGGGTGCCGCGTTTCCACTCTTTCACGATACGGGCATAGCCGGATTTGGTCATGGTGCCGGCGCCGAAATCGGTTTGTACAAATAGTGTATCGGCATCAATCCAATCAGCACCGCCCTTGGATTCTTTGATTTCAAAACCGCCTTTGACGAACGATTTACTCGGCACATCGAATTCGCGCGTGACCTGTGCATCCGCACCGCCGCGTGAGAGATTTAGCAGGCAACGGTGGTAGTCGGGATACAAGCAATTGGAGCCTTTCCAAACCCAATTTTCATTTTCATCTTTAGCTAATTTATCGAGGTCGAGCACGGTTTCCCATCTGGGTTCGGCTTTTTTGTATTCCTCAATACTGGTGCGTCGCCAGAGGCCGCGGACATTGGCCTCGTCCTGCCAAAAATTGTACAAATACGCACCGCGTTTTTGCACGAATGGGATCCGCGCTTTTGAATTGACGACTTCCAAAATTTTTTCGCGCAGCGGTGCGAATTGCGGCTGCGCTTCCAGCGCTTTTTGGGTTTTGGCGTTTTGTTCTTTCACCCAGGCAATGGCTTTGTCGCCCATCACGTCTTCGAGCCACAGGTAGGGGTCTTCTTGGGCCAGTACAGCCGTTGAAATAAGCGACATAGCAGCAGTTCCTAGCAAAAATCGACAAAACATGATGATTCTCCGAAAAATAAAACTGCCCTTGTGGCGCAGTTTTCGGGATCTAACTAAAAAGGATTTAACAATTTCAAGTGGGTACTTTATCCAGCTCAAACGCGGTATGTAAAGCCCTTACGGCCAGCTCCATATATTTTTCATCAACGACCACCGAGGTTTTAATCTCGGAGGTGGAAATCATTTGAATGTTCACATTCTCATGCGCTAAGGTTTCAAACATTTTGGCAGCAATGCCGACATGCGAGCGCATGCCGATGCCAACGAGTGAAATTTTGGCAATTTTATTATCGCCCGCAACACTTCTGGCATCGATCAATGGCTTCACTTTGTCATTCAAAATCGCCAGCGCTTTTGCGTAATCGTTGCGATGCACGGTGAATGAAAAATCGGTGAGGCCTTCAAAAGATGTGTTCTGAATAATCACATCGATATCGATATTCGCTTCTGCAATCGGACCCAAGATTGAGAACGCTATGCCGGGACGATCCGGTACACCGGCGACGGTGAGTTTGGCTTCGTCGCGGTTAAACGCGATCCCGGAGATGATAGCTTGTTCCATGTTTTCGTCTTCCTCATACGTGATCAATGTGCCGCGATCTTGCGAATCAAATTCAGTAAACGATGACAGCACGCGCAGCTTTACTTTATATTTGCCCGCAAATTCCACCGAGCGAATTTGCAAAACTTTCGAGCCCTGGCTCGCCAGTTCAAACATCTCTTCGAAGGTAATTTGTTCCAGCTTGCGTGCCTCGGGCACCACCCGCGGATCGGTCGTGTACACACCATCCACATCCGTAAAAATCTGGCACTCATCCGCCTTCAGCGCCGCCGCCATTGCCACGCCTGTCGTGTCTGAGCCGCCGCGGCCAAGGGTCGTGATATTGCCGTGCTCATCAATGCCCTGGAAGCCTGCTACTACAACCACATTACCCTCGGCCAAATCTTTACGAATATTCGCGTCATCAATCGACAGAATACGCGCCTTGGTAAACGCGCTATCGGTCAATACTTTTACCTGCCAACCCGTGTAGCTTTTCGCCTTGATACCGAGATTCTGAATCGCCAACGCAAGCAGCCCTACCGACACCTGCTCCCCCGTTGCCGCGATCACATCCAGCTCGCGGCCATCCGGCTCTGCATTGAGCTGCCTCGCCAGTCCCAGCAGTCGATTTGTCTCACCCGACATGGCGGACGGCACCACGATCAACTGATGGCCCTGCGAATGATAATGCGCGATGCGCTTGGCGACTTCGCGAATCCGTTCCGGCGAACCCATCGATGTGCCGCCGTATTTCTGAACAATTAAGGCCATGTCTGGGCTGACTCTTTCTGCCGCGAAAAACCTTGATTTTAACGTTTCCGGCAACTTATGGCGAATCGACAGTGAAACAATGGCGAAGGAGCAGCGGTCGCTGCTCAAGGTGCTCTAGCCGCGTCCGCTGCGAGTTAGGCATAATCTAGGTCGCAACTCCCTGCGAATATTGCAAATACGACAAAATAATGATTTCCTCAAAAGCAAACCCTATCTCCGTCACGCGCCGCCTCGAATTCGATGCAGGCCATCGACTGCCGAATCACAAGAGCCAATGCCGCAATCTTCACGGCCATCGCTACGCGATTGAAATTACGCTGACCGCAAATCTTATTCACGAAGAGGGCGCAACCGACGACGGCATGGTGATGGACTTTGGCGACATCAAATCCATTGCAAACGAGAAGCTCGTCAATATCTGGGATCACGCGTTTTTGGTGTGGCGCGGCGATAACGTGATGGTTGATTTCTTGGCCGCGATCTCTGGGCATAAAACCGTGATTCTCGATGAAGTGCCGACCGCTGAAAATCTGGTCAAGGCTGCGTTTGATATTTTGGAACACGCCTATCGGGATCGGTTTGGGCATGAACTGACGCTCACACAGGTGCGCCTGTATGAGACGCCGAATTGTTGGGCGGATGCGGTGGCGTAGTGGCACGAAACCCCTTTATCGACGGGCGTTTTCAGGCATTTATTTGTTGAAGTGTCAGTGAATAACCATATTTCATGGTTGCTCAAAATGTCAAGATTGATTTGTGTAAAGCAAGGAGTGTCAATGGCTTCTACAGCGTTTGACGAATTCCAATATAACGTCCTCGATGCACGGTGGCTGCATCAAGCACACGGCATCGTTACTGGCTGTCGGACACTAACCTGTGTAACCTAATGTGTAAGGAGTTACACATGGCCACCAATCTCGCAATCGATCCCGACCTCCTCGACCGTGCCGTCGAGGTTAGCGGAGAGCGCACCAAAAAGGCAGTCGTCACCAAAGCGCCGCAGGAGTTCATAGCCCGCCGTGAGCAGAAGAAGGTAATCGAGCTTATGGGCACATTGAAGTGGGATGATTCTTTCAACTACAAAGTCGAACGCACGCGGACGTGACGTTCTTCGCCGATACCAGTGTTTGGTCACTTGCCCTGAGGCGTGACGCTGCGAGATCCGAACCCGAAGTTGATGCTCTCAAGGCCGCGCTACAAGGAGCCGATGTGGTGGTGACCACCGGACTTGTCTTGCAAGAGCTGCTACAAGGCTTCTCAGGCCCGAAAGTTGCCGCACAGATCATTAAGCGATTTAGCGCGCTGCCTTTACTACAACCTGATCGTGAGGACCATATCGCTGCTGCCGCGCTGCGCGACACTTGCCGCCGAGCTGGAGTACAGATCGGCACCGTCGATGCGGTGCTTGCGCAACTATGCATTCGCCATGATTTAGAGTTGCTGAGTATCGACAAGGATTTCGAGCTTGCGGCAAAGCATTGTGGATTGCGCGTTTGGTCGGCTAAAAAATTGACGCGCAAACAGTAGCCACCATGCCCATCGTCATCATCAGCCCCTGTTCCGCTGAATGGTTGAAAATATTCGGCGCCATGCGCGATGAGTTACGCGTCGTGTTTGAGCCGTTTTCGCTACAGTCGAACACATTGGCGGCACATCCGTTCCAGGGCTTGCAGCAAAACCTGTCATCGACGTGCTGCTCGGCGCGCACTCGCTTGCTGACATTGAATCGAAAATCCCGCCGCTGAGCGAAGTCGGTTACGCAGATGTCCCAAAGTACGAGCGTGAGCTGCCGATGCGGCGCTATTTCGTAAAGTCATCCGCCACCTAGGCGCACGTTCATCTTCATGCCGTTGAGCCAGGTTCACGCTTATGGCAGGCGCATTTGGCGTTTAGGGATGCGCTTCGCGCTGGTTCCAATCTCCGCTCCAACTATCAATCGTTAACGCTTCGCTCGGCCGAAGAATTTGCCAGTGACAAGTCGGCATATACGGCTGCCAGGAGCCCGTTTATTCAGTCCGTGGTGGCGGCTGTTTTCGAGCAAAATTAAGCCGTGGTGGGTCTAATTCAAAAAGATAAGAGGCTAATGAAGACGGGTAATTCCAAACCAAAATGCTTCAAAACGCCCGCCATCCAACAACTCTCACTTTAGTCCATTCACAAACGCCACAATGAGCGGGGCAAACGCATCGTGCAACGGCAACGTAGCATCGCTATAGGAGGCGAGCTGTTTCTTCTGATCGGCTTCCACTTTTTTTAACACATGATTCATGCCGTCAATAATGGCCAGCTCGGCTTTTGGTGCAGCGGCTTTCAACAATTCTGCTTCGCGCGTCGCGACTTGAATATCGGTTGTACCCTGCACGATCAAAATCGGCACCTTGAGTTTTGCGATTTCGATTGTGGGCCGCTTGTTGAGCCATGAAATCAAATACGGTTGCACGCTTGGCCGATAAAGGCTCGCGAGTGCCGCCGGTGGGTCGTCAACCAGCTTGCCTGCTTCCAGCGATTTCAGCGTGCGTTCGCTTTCGTTCCACAGCGCTTCGGGCAACTTTGGTTTTAGCTGCGTGCGCAGTACATCACCCGCGTTGCTGGCGATTCCAGAAATTGAGATGAAAGCATCGGCAGACGATTTCGCAGCAGCCATCATGCCGACCAATGACCCTTCGCTGTGGCCCGCAACGATCACGCGCGAGAAGCGCGGATCTTTTTTCAGCATCGTGATCCACGCGACGAGATCATCAATGTAGGTGTCAAATCGCAAATCTTTTTCGCTCGACACAGCTGCACCGCTCTCGGCAACACCACGTTTATCGATACGAACACTCGCGATACCGCGTTGTGCAAGCGCTTCGGCGAGCATTTTTAAACTATTGTTTTTTCCCGGCAAACCTGCAGAATTACCATCGCGATCTGTGGGCCCTGAGCCAGGATGAATAATGACAACAGACAGAGGCTTGGTAGCTGCGGTGCCGCCTTCTGGCAACCTTACCGGCAACATCAAGCTGCCATGCAGCAAGGCCGTGGCTGTTTGCAATTGGATCGCGTTATCGCTTGTTGTTTTCGTCGATGCTGTTTCAAGCGGCACCACGACCGACTTCGGTGATTGGGCAACGGCGTTTAGTGCGGCGCTCAGCCCCACGAATGCCGCCAAGCGCATAAAGCCACGCACGAGACGGATTATCTTTTTCATTTCATCTCCTTTACTGATCAAAGTCCACTATCCACGGTTGTTTCCAAGCGTTTTATGCCGAATCACTCCGCCAATACGTGGGTTTCATTTTCGATTTGGCCACCTGAATCGCCTAACCAAAACGAGCACCATCACGCTTACCAACAAGCCAATTCCGCCGAGCAATGTCGTCACCTGGATTTCTGCGGCGGCGTGCTATCTGCTTCGCCGTTCTCTACATTAACGCGGACACCTCGCTTGACCACCGCGTCGCGCAGCAAATATTCAATCTGCCCATTCACGCTGCGCAGCTCGGATGCGGCGAGATTTTCCAGCACGGCCCATAGCTGCGGGTCGATTCTGAGCAGAAATGATTTTTTTTCAGAAGCCAAAACAGGAATATCTTAAATTACAAATTTTATTTGCGGACACGAAACAGGATCGCGGCTTTTGTCGGGATGACGTGGCGTGCAAACCTTGTTTGTATCCCATGTCAGTTGTACAGCGTGCCCGTATTCACAATCGGCTGCACGTTACTTTCTGCGCACAGCACCACCAGCAAATTACTCACCATCGCGGCCTTGCGCTCGTCATCGAGATGGACAATATTTTTATCACTCAAACCCTTGAGCGCCATTTCGACCATCGTGACCGCACCGTGAACGATCTTGGCACGCGCATCAATTACGGCTTCGGCCTGTTGGCGACGCAGCATGGCGCTGGCGATTTCGGGCGCGTAGGCGAGATGAGTGAGCTTGGCCTCTTCAACCAGGATACCGGCTTTGTCGAAACGATCCTGCAGTTCGCGGGCAAGCGCTTTGGCAACAATATCAGCGCCGCCGCGTAGCGTAATGCCATTTTTTACATCGGCATCATCGCCGCCATTATCGTAGCTGTAGGCTGAGGCGAGATGACGGATCGCGGCTTCGGATTGAACGCGAACATAAAGCTCGTAATCATCGATTTCAAACACGGCTTGGGCGGTATCGCGCACGCGCCATACGAGGGCCGCACCGATCTCGATCGGGTTGCCGTTTTTGTCATTCACCTTGAGTTTGTCGCTGTTCAAATTGCGTGAGCGCAACGAGATTTTTTTACGCGAATAAAACGGGAAACACCAGCGCAACCCACTCGAACGATCCGTGCCCCGATAGTCGCCAAATAGTGTAATGATGCCGCCCTCATTTGGCTGCAACATATATAGACCCAGAATCGCAAACCCGCCTGCAATGACACATGCAGCCGCTATCGCGATTGAGCCAAATGACGGTACTGCATCGCCTAATGTAAAAAATCGGAAGCCGCCATAGCCGATCAATATCAGTCCGGTCAGTAACAACACATAGCCATTTAAACTCGAAAATTCTTCTTCTGTATAACTTGCGCTTGTTTTCATTAAAGCCTCATTGGGTCGTCAAACGGCAATGGCCGCGGTAAACACTTTTTACTACAATTTTTATCAGCCGATATTTAAATGATATCACTTTAATATCTATTTGCAATAGCTTCAATGATCTATAAGAATAGCGCTTTGAGGTTTGCGCTTGCCTGCACGTGCGCGGCATGTAAAATCGACGTATCGGATTGGTTGAGCAATTTCGGAGATGAGCAACGGCTGCATCTCCGAAAATTTATTCGGCAACTTCACTTAAACCAAAGGAAAGCAAATGCGCAAGGGACTATTTTTTATCGCAGCGGGAATGTCGGCACTGCTGGTCAGTGGCGTTTCTGCAGAAAGCAAAGCCGAAAAATCAATTGAATATCGGCAAGGCGTTTACCGAGTGATTGGCTGGAACTTTGGCATGATGGGCGGGATGGTCAAGGGCGAAGTTCCCTACGACAAAGAGATCTTCGCCAAGCGCGCTGCCAACGTGGCGACGATGGCGCCGATGGTGCTTGAAGGCTTTGGCCCTGGTACCAATAAAGGCGCTAAAACCGAAGCCAAGCCGGAAATCTGGGCCCACATGGACGACTTTAAATCGAAGCTAAGCAAGATGAATGATGAGGCGACCAAGCTCGCCGCCATTTCAAAAACGGGAAGCTTTGACGAAATCAAAAAACAATTCGGCGCGACTGGTGCCAGTTGCAAAGCCTGTCACGACGAATACAAGATGAAGTAGTTTTTCGCTTCAATTTTTTTGCTCGGAAGTAAAAACGCCGCCCGCGTTAAATCACGGGCGGCGTTTTTATCGATGCATTACGTTTGTTTGTCTGTCTATCTGTCTGCCTGACCGCCTGACTTTTATCCGCGTTTAAAAAAACACCCTTGTCACCAACGCGTACGTGAGCCCGCTGATCACCGCGACTATAGACCATGGCAACCAAGCAGGAAGAGGCTTTTCAGCCATTTTTGCCTCAGGAACCACGCCGATACGGGCGTCTAGATCTTTTTTTCCGGTGAGCATGGCTTCAATAAGCTGCTCTTTTTTAAACACCGCATAAAACGCGATCGCGACTAAATGTAGTCCCACCAGCACCAGAATCAGATCGGAATTCAACTGGTGCAGCTTCGTTATTTTATCGCTGACCACTTTGGACACCAGGCTCGCGTATGGCCCCTCAAGCATGATGTCGTCGTTGGAAAAAAGCCCCGTCACCGTCTGGAATCCGACGACCGTAAGTAGCGCCACCACGCTCAATGCGCCCATCGGGTTATGGCCCAAATAGCGCTCTCCATCGTTTTTAAACAGATTTTTCGCATAGGTGATGACCGTCACGGGTGCGCGAACAAAATTCTTGAATCGCGCATGATAGGTGCCGACGAATCCCCACACCACACGGAATGCGATCAGCCCGATCACAAAAAAGCCAATCTTTTTGTGCCATTCCATGGCGTTGCCCCCGATCTGGGCGGTGATAAATAAAAGCAAAATCGAGGTGGCCAACGCCCAGTGAAATAAGCGAACGGGAATATCCCACACTAAAATAGATTTCATCGCACGTGCCTAGTTTGCGGCTTCAAGACGCAGCAATTTGCTGTCGGCGGCATTGGTCAAAATATAAATGAAGCCGTCCGGGCCCTCTCGAACATCACGGATGCGCCCAAGCTTGTTCTCAAACAATCGCTCCTCTTTGATGACCTTGTCGCCATCGAGCGTGAGCCTGACCAGCGATTGTTTTGCCAGCGCGCCCACAAATAAATTGTCTTTCCATTTCGGCATCGCTTTACCCGAATAAAACGCCATCCCTGACGGCGCAATTGATGGCACCCATTTGTATAACGGCTGTGCCATACCGGCTTTTTCAAATCCTTCGCCGATTTTTGTGCCGCTGCCATAATTCACGCCATAAGTAATGACCGGCCAGCCGTAATTGGTGCCCGACGTAATGATATTAATTTCGTCGCCTCCCTGCGGGCCGTGCTCATGCATCCAGACTTTACCGGTCTGCGGGTGCAATGCCGCGCCCTGAATATTGCGATTGCCCAAGCTGAAAATTTCAGCACGGGCGTTGGGTATTTTTACAAATGGATTGTCTGGCGGAATACGGCCATCATCGAATAACCGAATCGTCTTGCCTGCAAGATCATCCATTTTCTGCGCACGCTCCTCGTAGCCTTTGCTCGGATCATCGCCGCGATCGCCAAAACCCACGAACATATAACCAGCACGATCAAACACAATGCGCGAACCAAAATGCTGCTCGCGATTAGATTTAGGCATCTGCTTGAACAGCAGTTGCACGTCGATCATACGCGGCGCGGCTTTGGTGCCGCCCAATTTACCGCGGGCGACTTCCGTGCCGTGGAGGCCGTTTTCTTCGCCGTTGAACGTCCAGTAAATCCAGCCGGTTTCGGCGTATTTAGGGTGCAGCACCACGTCCAGCAAACCACCCTGCCCATGCTCAGTCACTTTCGGCAATCCTTCAATCGGCGCATCAAGCAATTTGCCGTTTTCAATCAGCCGCATGGTGCCGCGTCTCTCGGTGACAATCATTCGACCATCGGGCAGGAAGGCCAGACCCCAAGGCGTTTTTAGACCGCTGACGACGACGGTGGTGCGAACTTTATAAAGCTCGGTATCGAATATCTCTGGCGCCGGCTGGGCGCAAGCCAACAGCGGAACCAATGACAGTGCAAGCGACGCAAAAAGGCGATTCATGAATACTCCAGAAAAAGTTCGGTCAAAATGTGGCTTAAGGGCGAGAGTTGGCAGCGCCTCTGTATATCCGCAAGTTTAAATCACTGCACGCGGGCAACGGTAATTAAAGTCCAACACGAAGATCATATTAGAATGTTTATCTGTGCATTATTTTTTTGATTCAGCGCTTAAGTCAAAAGTCTGGCATCGGCGTTCACTTGGGAGAACCGCATGAAACATTTCGCAAATTGGGCCGCTTTATTACTGACCGCTATATTTATGTCAGGGTGCGCAAACGTCATCCAACCCGCGGAACCGATCGGGCCCAATAATCCTGCGGCGCTCGCCGCCATCCGCGCGGCGTACATCAAAGCCGGTGAGCAAAAATACTTTCGGGCACGCATGACAAGCGAAAGCGCGGGGAAAATTTCAGAAAGCACGGTGGAATTTGCAGCCCCCGCCAGTATGCATATGGTTATGAAAACAGACAATGTGGAACAGATCGTGATCAACGGTACGCATTACCTGAAAACCGATGGCAAGTGGATGCGCCTGCCGATTTCTTCCGGCAATTTAATTGAGCAGATGCGCAAGGATCCAGCCGCGATTGCGGCATTTGAAAAAACGATTAGCGGTGCACAAATCATTGGGCCAGAGCCAGTGAACAACAAGCCCGCGATGGCCTACCGCTACTATCAGGCCGCGACGGTGGGCGGCGGCTTGGCATCGAGCGCTGGCTGGGTGAAATTCTGGGTAGGTGCAAACGGCTTACCGTTAAAACTCGAATCGGATACGGTCGGGCGCGTGCTTGGCTTCAGTAGCCAAAGCAAGTCAACGATTTATTACACGGACTATGGTGTTTCAGTGCGTGTTGTGGCACCGATCTAGCGCCTCGCGGCCGCAGCTGCATTCATTTCAGGGAATCCATGATGCCAGACATGGTTGCACGCGTCGATCATGGGTTTGCGCTCGCCAGCACCCGTGTTTTCAGTCTCGCAAAATTCAGCGCCACCATTAATACCCCTATCCCGCCTGCGACGATAATGGTACGCGTGCCGATCAGGGCAGTCACTAGTCCCGCAATGGCCAGCCCCGTCGATTGGCCAATGAAATAGCAGGCCGCAAAAGCAGAAACCGCCGCCCCGCGCCGTTCAGGTGCCATTTGCGTCGCATTCGTTTGTAAGGTGTTGTGAAGCATGTAGAAACCGAGCCCCGTGACAAAGCTTGCCGGGATCGTCCACCACCATTGCGATGCGAACCCGAATACGAGCATCGACGCAAACATGGCAAACCCGCCCCACCGCGCCAGGCCCGCCTCGCCAAGGCGCTTCACGAAGGTGCTTGATCCACTCGCGAACAAAAAACCGCCGCCGCCAAACAGCATCACCACCGTGCCCGCGGCGGATAGGGAAAGTCCATGGGTCCCATGTAGATGCGAGGCAAAAAACGCGAACGGGCCAAATACAAATGCACCTTCCATAAACACCGTCACGATAACCACGCGCGCCCACGGCAAGCGCGATACTTGGGCAAATTCATCCACCATTCGTTGTAGCGTATGACCGCCGGACGCATTGACCTGCAATGCTTGTGGCGGTAGGCGCCTGTGGATTGAAAATAATAAGCCGCTAACCATCATAAAACCCACCGCCACCATCACGAACGGTATTCGCCAGCCTAAAAAATCCGCTGCCAGGCCGCCTAATAATTGCCCTGCAGAAACACCTAAAATTTGGCCAATCAAAAAACGGGCGAGTACTGGCTGGCGCTTTTCATACGGCACCACGTCGCCAATCCAGGCCATCGATAGCGGAATAACGGCGGCGGCCATAGAGCCGGTGATAAGTCGTGCGGCAAGCAGCATATTAAAGCCCGCCGATAGCGCGCACAGCAGTGAGGCTACAGAACAGGCGACCGTTGCCCATGCAATCACCCGATATTTGCCAAATCGGTCGCCAAGTGGGCCAAAGAATAACTGGTTAAGCCCATAGCCAACCGTAAACATGGTGACCACCAGCGACGCGGTTCCTAACGACACCGAGAAATCGGTGGCCAAACGCGGGAGTAGTGGGTCACATACTCGCTGTGAAACGCCGCTGCCGAAGGCCGCAAACGAAAGCGCGATAAATGCAATTGCCGGAATTTCGGTGCGCGCGGGGGGATGATCAGCAGGGTTTGTCATAACGAATTATGTTGTTATTTGATAGGCTATGACATGAATTCCGCGGCTGTTCAGGGTGAAAGTTGGTTTTTAGTACGCCGCTGCAGAAAAAAACGTTATTGGCAGCACGGGGTTCGCGTGTTATTCGCCTAAAAAACTGGCCGATTGACTTACGGCATGCCGCCGCTAAAAACAAAACCTGGTTGGGGCGATGACATTCATGGCGTGACGGAAGACTCGCGCCAAAGCTTGTTTTACAAAATTCGCTGTATTGAGTCGCCATGTTTCTGACCATAGCGCGAGGGTAACTGCCCTCGCCGTTTCCGTCCCGCGCCGCCGCACAATTTTTAATCTTGCTAAACCACAGCGGAGAGCATAATTTAATTGTGGGCTATGGAAAAAAATATTAATTTAAGCGCAATGAGGCGAGCCGCGCCATGAATGCACCTGAAGGTGAAAACTCCTATCTGTTGCCACTGCGTTCCAAGTTGCTCGATTGGCTAGAACGCAGCCCGCAGAATCTCGCTTCTGCTTCGCAATGGGTGGGAGTAATAAGCAATTTGCCGGGAATACGCATAGAAGAAATAGTGCAGTCGGGCATTTTTAGATTTCTGGATGACGACTGTGAGCCTAGCAAGCGTGTCCCGAAAAGCGTGTTGATCAACATCGCCGCTAAGGCGCTTAAACAATGTGAGCCGACGCTTGGCGCAAATTGGCGATTCGGCTTTCGTCCAAGCCTCGACGTTAAAGTTATGGTCGACCGACGCCCCAAACGCGTAGAAGCGGAGGCCAAGCGGTTCGTTGATAAAGCCCAAACCTGCTATCAGCATCCATCGATGGGCTATTGGATGATTCGCACCAATTACGAAGATTTTTGGATTTGCGCGCCGAATTGGATCGTGTTGGATGATAAAGGCAAGATGTTGCGCAGTCATAAAAAGCATGGCGGCTGGTTTCCATCATCACTCGAAGCCTTTGATGTCATGCATGAAACTATCCGGCGAAGGATGCACGCCTTTGGCAAAAACCAACCTGATACACACTTCGAGATGTACTCATTATTGGGCGGACAAAACTACCAGGAATGGTTTATCCGCTTACCGAATTGGCGTTTTATGTATCGTGACGAACATTTTAAGGTAGATCAATTACTAATGCATATACGCACGACCGAGAGAATGGACTGCGACGGGCAACTACTCTTAATGGTTGAAGAAATTCAAAGCCCGTGGCATGCAGAACTTCGTCAATATCGCTTAGAAAACAAACAAATCGAAGATACCGGTGAAGATGACGCTACTAACAGTAATTCAATTGCCGATGCACCGTTCACCGATGAATGGCATGAGCTGGGCATTAAAGCGATTATTTGGCTCGCCATCAAACAAGGCTTTGACCATATCGGCTTCACAACCGGTAAGCAACAATGCAACCGCTGGGGTGAGTTGGTCGGGTTAAAAATACTCTACGACCAGCAAATCCCCAAGTGCTTAAAAAAGATCGCACGGCAGTACGATTGCATCTACAGCCAGACCTTGATTGAAACCCGTCGACCCTATTCAAGGGTTCAGGAAAATCGCCAATCTGATTGGGAACTCCGCAATGCTGAAAATGAACCCGTCAGCCCACCGGTCAGCGATCAGAAAATCGCCTTATTTTATTTGACGCAACGAAGTCCAAAAATCAAAGAAAGTATCCGTGTTCTGCAAATATCTTCGTCGCTTAAAAAAGCGGCCCTAGCAGGCGAGCTGCCACTATTTGGATGGTGAAGCGCCATATCATTGAACAGTAAGCGTCATCCCTGATATCCAGCGACATTATTATTAATTTATTTTCAGGCGCTGACGGAGAGACTCTCCCGCCAAACACTAGTCAATTTCCCAGTTGAAGACGTAGGCGCAGTTTCTCAGCGCCCGAATGTGCTTGCTTTGGGCTGCAAGCAGTTTTTTCTACCGCCATGTTTCATAACCGAGCGTCACTTATACCGCCATGGGCAACAACATTGAATCGTCGGTTGTGAATGTCATACGAATAGTCCAATATGTATAAAACCAACCAATCACGGGAGTAGCCATAGTGCACACATTGCATAACAACGTATTCAGCGCGATGGTCAGCACCTCGTGCGCGTTTGCCGCAGTACTGGGTCTGCACGTCACTGCTGCCACGGCACAGCCGGTAGAGCCCGTTCAACAAGAGTTCATCATCAAGAACTTTAAAACTGAAAGTGGCGCAGTACTCCCCGAGGCGCGAGTGGTGTATGGAACTTACGGTAAATTGAACGCGGCGGGAGACAATGCAATACTGCTGCCTTCTCACTACATGGCACAATTTAGCGGCTATAGTTGGCTGATCGGCCCCGGCAAGGCGCTCGACCCGAACAAATTGTTCCTGGTCAGCACTGAATTGTTTGGCAACGGCCGGTCCTCATCGCCCAGCAACACACCAGCACCCCTGCATGGCCCGCGGTTTCCATTGATCACCATTCGTGACAATGTTGGCGCGGTTCATCGCTTGCTCACCGAACAATTGAAAATCAAGCATCTTCGCGCCGTGATTGGCTTTTCGATGGGTGCACAGCAAGCGTTCCAATGGGCGGTGAGCTATCCCGATTTCATCGACCGAATTGTGGCCACAGCCGGTACCGCCAAGTCGTATGGACACGGGATCGTGCGACTTGAAGGTCAGATCGCAGCATTGACGGCCGATGACGCTTTTAAAGGGGGTGAATACACCAGTCCGCCGGTAAAAGGGCTCGAGGCGTTTGCGGTGGTTTGGACCGGCTGGCTTTATTCTCAGGAATGGTGGCGCCTTGAGCGCTGGAAAGACAATGCACCCGCCGGAACAACGCTCGCCCAAGTCATCGAACAGCGCCGCAAGCGATTCATTCCTGGTGCTGATGCCAACGACCTGATCCTGCAGATGCGCACTTGGCAAAACCATAATGTGGGTGATACACCGCCGTTTAAAAGCGATCTCGAAGCCGCACTTCGCTCGATCAAGATACCGGTGCTCTACATGCCTTCGGAAACCGATCTCTACTTCCCAATGACCGACGCTCGCTATGAAGCCGCGTTTATTCCAAAAGCCATCCTGTTGCCGATTCCTTCCCTCTGGGGACACACGGCCGGCGCCGCATCAAATCCGGCAGACGCGAAATTTCTGAACGAGAATATCGCAGCCTTCCTCGATGGGAAATTGCCCGCCAAATAGGTAGTTGAGTGTAGCCTGCTAGGCGATGCATGGCGAAGCTCATCGATGCTAGGCGAACCCTATCGAGGCTAATTGTCAGATCACCGGAAACCGATATACGCGCGCGAGACACGCCTCGACCCAGATGGCCGACTGCAGCAAGCGCAGGTCTTGTCCCCACGAACCGACGAGTTGAATACCGAGCGGAAGTCCCGCGTTCGACGTGGCGGCGGGTAGCGTAATGGCGGGGGAGCCGAGCACACTGAACGGGATGCAAAACACGGCGTCACCCGTATTATCCAGCCCTTCTGGGGCTTCGCCGGTGGCGGGAGAGGTGAGGGCCGCATCAAACGGCGCCATCAGTGTGGCGAATTCACGAATCAGCGTGCGTTGTGAATCTTTGGCGCGGATGAAATCCGTTGCAGAAATGCCTTCCCCTCGCGCCACCAGCTCAAGAATCGGTACGCTAACTCGAGGCGGAACTTCATGGGCGAAGCGCGCATTGACCACGGCACCTTCTGCGTCGCAAATGGTTTGGGCCAATGCCCATATCTGGTTAAATGCGGGCGGAAGCTCCACGACTCTGACGATCGCCCCCGCGGCCGTGAGTTTCTGTACGGTCTCGTCTATCAATGCTTGTTGCTCTGCGCTGGCGCGGTGCCACGCGGTGGTGCGAATCAATGCAAGGGCTGGCGGGCGATTGGCCGGTGTGCCAGCCAATAGCGGCCAAGTCGGCGATGGTGACGGCGTATTCAGAAAATCGATATTGTCGCGTCCTGTCAACATCGACGCCAGCAATGCGGCATCGGCGACGTTGCGCGTGAATACGCCAAGGTGGTCCAAACTTTCTGCGAGCGGGTACACACCGGTGCGTGGAATTACGCCAAAGCTCGGCTTGTAACCCACCACGCCGCAATACACAGCTGGGCGGATGATCGAGCCAAATGTCTGGGTGCCTAGCGCGGCCGGGACGGCACCGTAGGCGACGGCAGCTGCCGAACCACTCGATGATCCGCCGGGCGTGTGTGCAAGGTTCCAAGGATTGCGCGTCTTGCCCGGGTGGCGCCAGGCGAATTCGGTGGTGACCGTTTTGCCAAACGGGATGGCTGAGGCTCGCTCGAGTGTCTCAACTACCCACGCTGAATGATCGGGAACATGGCCTTTGAAGGCGGCCGACCCCATTTCGGTCGGCACTCCCTTCGTGGCGATGATGTCCTTAATCCCAATCGGCAATCCGGCCAACGGGCCGCTCACACTGCCCTGCGCTGAGAGCGATTGTCTGACCATCGATAGATCAAAGTGGGCAAATGCGCCCACCCGCCCATCAACCGCCAGCGTGCGACCGATGCAGCTTTCGAGATATTCACCCGCGCTGAATTTGCCCGCTGCAATGCCAGCTTGTGCGTCGATGAGGCCGAGTTCGTAGAGGTTCATGCCTTACTTCACCGTCAGCGCGCTCTTGATGTAGGTTGGAACAATGAATTTCTCATAGACCGGTTGCGCAGCGAGGTTGCCCAGCGCAATCTGAGTATCCATCGCGACCTTCAGCGCCGGTGCGGTGATCTCGACGCTGGATGGATAGACCTTGTCTTCGATCATGCGCTTGACCGCGTTTTCAACCACGACCGGATCAAGCGTTGGAAATTCTTTCTTGGCGATGATGATCGCACCAGCTGGATCGTTGCGAATCGAACGTAACGCCAGCTCCATGCCGTTGACGAATTTCTGCACGGTGACCGGGTCAGCGTCTGTGCGGGTGGTGATCGCGGAGAACGCATACGGACCGTACAGTTTAGGGAAGCCCAGCACCACCTTCATGCCTTTCGCAACGGCTTGGTCCAAACCCGGTTCATACATCACCGCAACTTTGCCCTGACCGGCGGTAAACGCGCCAATCTCAGTGCCTAGCGGCACTTGCAGCAGCTTCACGTCCTTCTCCGGGTCCAACCCGTTTTCTTTCAGTAGCTTGATGAGCAGCGACGTGCTGGTCGTGGGCATCTGGCCAGTGACAATCGTTTCCCCTTTCAAATCCTTGATGCTGCTAAATTTAAAGTCTGGCGTCGTGGCAATCCATACCGCAGCGCCGTTTACACAGTTTGCAACAATCTGGACGGGTGCCCCTTTGGACGCGGCAATGGCAGGCCACTCCGGGCCGTGAAGAGAGAACTGTGCACTGCCCGAAATGACCGCGGCCAATGCGTTACTCGGTGCTCCGGCGGTTTCTTTAGTGACGTCAAGACCCTGTTGGGTGAAGTAGCCATTGTTGATACCGACATAAAGCGGCAAATACAGCATCGACTGGAACGCTTGCGCGATAGTGACTTTCTTGTTCTGTGCCACTGCCGGAGCGGACAACAGGCCAATGGTGCAGGCGAGCGCCAACAACCGCGCGATGAGTTTGAAAGGTTTCATAAAAAACTCCTTTTTAAAGTTGGATGGAGAAGGAATTGAGGTAACAACACGCAAATAAACGATCAATGGTAGTCAGGGACGACCTAAACTCGCAAGTCCTGACGATGGTCGATCACCTTCCAGGGAAGCAAGCGGCGCTCGACCCAATCGATGACGTAATACAACACAAAACCCACTGCCATCAGCGTGAACAAACCCACCCAAACCGTGTTCAGGTCATAAAGGCTCGATGCGGTGAAGATCAGGTGTCCAAGCCCACGCTGCGACGAGATGAACTCGCCGACCACCGCGCCGACCAAGCCGAAACCGACATTGATGCGGAACGTCGCGACAATAGCCGGCAGCGAAGACGGCACGATGACGTTGTAGAAGATCTGGTGCTTGTTTGCGCCGAGCGTCACCATCAAGCCCTGCAGATCAGGGTCGGCGTCTTTGGCGGCCTGGTAGGCGGCGATCAGCGCGACGATCGCGGTGAGCGAAATAGCCAGCGCTACTTTCGAGGTAAGCCCGGTGCCAAACCAGAGAATGATGATGGGCGCGAAGGCAATCTTGGGCACGCTGTTGAAGGCCACAACAATAGGCTCAACGGTGCGGGCGATGAACGGTGAATACCAGAGCGCCAAGCCAAGCAGTGAGCCTGCCACCGTGCCGATCACAAATCCCAATGTGGCCTCAAACACCGTCACCCAGGTATCGTAGAGCAACGAACCGTCCATGATCGATTTGAACGTGAATTGCGCAATACCGACCGGCGAACCGAACAGGAACGCGGAGATCCAGCCCATGCGCACGCCGCCTTCCCAAATGCCGAGGATGACAAACAGCAGTGTGAACTGAATGGCGACCCGCAAAAATGCTTCCGGAAGTTTCTCTTTTGGGGCGGATGCAACCATTGCCGAGGACTCACCAGTGTTGCGTGCGGCTGAATTGGGTAAGGTGCTGCTCATGCCACCTTCTTGCGCGTCTGAATATCTAGCTCCGCACACAATGCATGGAAGTACTCATGAAAACGCGGATCGCTGCGTGCGCCGATTGGCGTACGTTCCTGGATGTCGATGGTGTAGTTGGCCTTGACCTTGGTCGGCCGTCCGCTCAATACCGTCACATGCCTCGATAGTGCCACCGCTTCGTCAATGTCGTGGGTCACGAGAATGACAGTTTTCTTGAAAGTATCGACCGCCTCGATCAATACACCTTCCAGATAAAGCCGCGTTTGATAGTCGAGTGCTGAGAACGGCTCATCGAGGAGCAGGATGTCGGGGTTGCTGATCAATGTGCGGATCAGCGCCACCCGTTGGCGCATGCCGCCGGACAGGGTGCGCGGATACGCATTCTCGAAACCGGCAAGGCCATAGGTGTTGAGGTAGTCGCACGCCATGTCCCTGGCCTCGGCCATCGGCATCTTCTTGAGCTCAAGTCCCAGCATCACGTTTTCCATCACGGTGCGCCAAGGAAACAGCAAATCCTTTTGCATCATATAGCCGACGCGGCCGCGAAGATCTGTCACGACACTGCCGTCAACCGAAATGGTGCCAGCATCTGGTGCGAGCAATCCGGCAATGATGTTAAATACCGTCGTCTTGCCACATCCGCTAGGACCGATGACGCTCAGAAAGCCGCCTTGTGCGACACTGATATCGACGCCGTTGAGTACCGGAAGTGCAGCCCCTTTGGAAATAAAAGACTTGTGAATTCCTTGCAGCGACAGTTTCGGTGGAGATGCGATCATGTATTCCAGAGGCGGCGTGTGGATCTAGGGCGCGGATGTTGTGTACGCTTGTTGTTAGGTTATGTTTTTAGACGCAACAATCGTGCCACGCGAACTACATTCTTGTGCTCGCGATCTTGCTCATGACAAATTACAGGATACAAGGATGCGAGTGGCATTGATCGTGCGTCAGGCGAGACGAGTAGTCGGCTCACGGCATTGGGCACCGAAATCGAGCATCGCGCACCAATTGATGCGCGCCTGTTGGTGCCGATTGAATATTGACCCATGTGCCGGAGAAGTGTTAAGCCGAGGCATGCTTGCAAACGTTAAGCCCTACGGTCATTCGGCATGTTTTACTTGGGTCAGTCAAAACTGGCACACTGGATCAATTCGGCATTGGCATCAACATTAACGGCCTATTGATCACCGCGCTTTGGCTTGCATGACGGTGCGCCTTCGCACCCTTGCAATAAAGCGGTGGGCAGCTCAATAGCCGCCCGCCAACTAGTAGGTTGATTAAGGAATCGAGCGCGCGAGTGCCGCGGCGTTAATGGAACCAAGACCGGCACCTGGCTCGTAGCCGGAAATCCCGGCGTAGAACCAGTTATTGCCCGCGGTGATGTCGTTCAGCTCGGCGCCTTTCGACGTCAACGCGTACAGCTGCGGCTGCAGCAAGCCAAGTCGAGATCCCTTTGACTGCGCAATCAAAGAGAATATACCGTTGAGTTGCGGCGCCGCAAAACTCGTACCGCCGTAAGAATTCAGCAGGCCACCGTCTGGTGTTGAGTACACCAAGTAACCAGTAAATGGGTCCGAATTGAGCGAGATATCAGGCAGATTGCGGCCCTTTACATTTGCAGCCACCATGTACAAGTAAAGCTTCCGAGCGGGGGCCTTCACTGGGTCTGGGGTGTAGGTTAAAGTTTGATTCGGCTCGCTTTGTCGAATACCTCGCACATTGTTCTGGTAGGCCGGCTGCGGCCAGAATACACTCACACCGCCGCCACCGCCGACCGAGTAGATGCCGCAGCCAACGGGATCAAGGCCTATGGCACTGCAAAAACCAGTCAAGTAATCCCAACCCCATACCTGCTCAGTCGGTACGCTGACGGGATAGCCACCCAGCGAGAAATGTGCTGCTACAGTGGTGCCGCCGGCTGCCACAATGTAGGGATCAGACGCCGGCGAATCGACGGTCAGCGGGCTGGAAAAAAAAGGCGCCGGAAGCGAGCGCTGAGTATCGTAGGCACCAGAGTCCCCTGCTGCGGCAAACATCGAGATGCCTTGTGCGGCGGCTTCGGCGAATGCTTGGTGGTAGGCTACGAGTACAGCCTGCGCGTCGGTAGAAATACCGGGGATTGCGTATTGAAATATCTCGGGCGAGCCCCAGCTAACCGAAAGTGTGTCGACCTTGTTATCAGAGATCGCCTTGTAGAATACGTCAATGAAACCTGCTTCCGTATTCGGTGCGTCGTAGACAATAACCTTGGCATCCGGGGCGAGGCCACCTGATTGTTCGACATCTAGTGCAGTCTCGCCTGAGCCAGCAGCGGCAGATAGATCGCCACCGCCATCGACGCGCACTTGCGTGATTCGTGCCGGGTCAACTTTCAAACCGATCTTGTTCCAGTAGGTGTAAGCGTCCTCTGGCAAGAAATTGGCCAGCGTCGCAATACCCACCGTCATTCCCTTGCCAGTGATGCCTTGTGCATAGAGCGGGTTCACGCCGTAGAAGTTAGCGACATCGCCCGTGGTGTAGTTGCCGGGGCTACCCGTGGCAGTGTTACTGCCCGTAGGTAATACAAGTGCTGGCGCAGTACCGCCAAACTTAGCCTGCATGGGCTGTGCCCTAGTGTAGTGCGGCAGGAACTGTGCGGTCTGGGTGTTGAGGCCAGAAACGTACAGGACAGTATCTTGCAGCAGAGCAGGTACGCTGGGTGCGCGATCAGGGCGATGAAACTTGCGGCCCTCCTGGTCAGCGTAATCGTGCATCGAAGTCGAAAAAGCCTGCCCAAATTGAGCTGCCGTTCCGGTGGCCTTGATCACAAGATTGTCGGTGTAGACTTCATCGACAGTGACACCCAAGCTTTCAAGGTAATGGGTAACGTGCTGGATTTGGCTCGTAGACGGCGCATAGCGATTGCGGAACTGATAGACGTTTAGGAACTTGTGATAAAGCCGATTACCGGGGTCAACGCTGGCTGCAATGAAAACGTCGAGTTCGTTAGCATTTTGCAATTTCAGAACGATCGAAATCGTGATCATAGTTGCGTCTGGGGTCACACCTAAGTCCTGTGGCGCGAAATCAGGGCGCCCATGGGCATTTGCGGATGGTGCACCGGCAATTGCAGCCGCAGCCAAGGCGATAGAACACAAAAAAACACTGGAAATTTTCCGATTAATCACTAGATTACTCCTGTAGATGAAAACGGCTCGCGTCTGGTCGGTGAGCTCCGCAAGATGTCGCCGAAACTGTAATTTAAATGACGATGTATGGCATGTCAATGAGTTTGGGAGGCCCTGGAGCAGAGAGGAATATCTGCAAAAATGAAATCGGATTCTGTGGCAATAAGGGGTGAAAAAAATTAGTGTTTGCAATGCTTGCCTTGCTCGTCGTGAACGATGGACAGGCCAGCGCACGCAAATCAGAACGACTTTAAATTAATATTAAAGACGTATGTGTTGAGGCCAATGCCGAATTGACCCAACGTGCCATTTTTTACTGACCCCAGTAAAATATACCGAATGCCTAGTAGGACTTGACGCTTACAAATACACCTGGGTCAACACTTTTCCGGCACGGTGGGTCAATATTCAATCGGCCCGAACATGAGTGGATTGAGTGTGCTGACGGTTAATTTTTTGTGCGCTATATAACATTAAGCAGACAGTTATTAGCGCGTGGGAAACCCTACTGTGACGCAAATAAGTGAAATGTGTTCAGTTATGCAATCCCATGAATTCAGGTCTGCTTTTGCAATTTTGACAAAACCTTCAAAGAATTCGCCGCATGCAGCTTGCCCCTAGGCACACATCCGCGTTCAAACGCAAGAAATTAAGGGTACCCGTCTCGGTGTTAACGACCTTCTCTTTTGATGGGCGCTATGATCGGTAGAAAAAACAAAAAAGCCCCGTGAGGGGCGTATTTGCTTGTTACTTGGCGGAGAGGGTGAGATTCGAACTCACGGTACGGTAGAACCGTACGCCAGATTTCGAGTCTGGTGCATTCGACCACTCTGCCACCTCTCCGCTGGGCCGTTCGCTTTACTCAATAAACAGTTGTAAAGGGAACTGAATTATAGCCGGTCATTTGCGTTACGTCGAAACTTGAATGCGCAGTAGCGCAAAGGCTTGCGTCTAGTGTTCAAAAGTCACAAGTGTTGACATCCACTTGCGGTATATATCGGTATATTGCGCTTGAGATTGTTGCGTATATTCGTGAGGTCACTATCAACCTGTCTGTGGTAGGGGATCTTAAAAAGGCGGTTTCAATGTCAACGTAAATAGTGGATCGTTTTGTTGGTAAAAAACCTGCAGAGCATTCAATTGCTATGGGTCTCAATTATCGTTTCAGTGTGAAATTTGAATGATTGCGTACCCAATGGTGTTGCAATATACTCACGCAAACCTCGAAATAGGGTTATAAAAATTGCGTAAGTCTTTGAGTTGCAAACAAGTTTGACTTAATTCATTGATTAAATGAAAAGAAAGTAAAGCGGTTAAAGCCAGAAGCTAAAAGGGGAGGCTGAGATGTTGCTACGCAAAATGGTTTGCATCCTGCCTTTAGGCGTACCCGTCGCTTATGGATTATTTTTATCAGGAGTTGTGGCTGCATCCAGTGCATCGAGCGCTGTCGTAAATGCCATTTCTGTTCAAAAATCTCCCGCTGTTCCTGTCAGTATCAAGCTGGAGCGGCACAAAGTTGTGACTTTGTCTGGCAAGGAAAGCCTGCAAAGCGCGGAAACGGCGAAGCCGGGCGATGTGCTTGAGGACATAGCGACCTATTCGAATATAACCAGCCGCGTGCTGGTGGTGCCGACCGCAACTGTGCCCATTCCCCGTAATACCGAGCTGATTTTGAATTCTGTTAAGCCAGCAACTGCATTTGCCAGCACCGATGGCATTAATTTTTTTGCAATGCCGCTTAGCGTCAAATTAAAGCAAGGCAATGGCGTTGAATTAGAGCAGCCGGTGGCACCAAACCAGTATCGCTTCCTGCGATGGTTTCCAGGAGCGATGGCGGCTAAGCAATCGGTCGTATTCTCGGCGCGCTTCAAGGTTGCCGATGGAGCCGAAGCAACAATTGTTAAACGTTAATTAGTTCACGGTTTTTGCGGCGGAGAAAGTTTACCCTTCAACAAAATGGTAAAGCATGGTGCCTAAAAATAGACCAATGCAAATCGTAGTTTCACCAAAAAGTGCCTTACAGAAAATTTGAATGCACTCACACAATATTGAAACGACAATAAGACTATAAAACAGCAGCATAAGAACTAACAGAGACGCGCAGATCAACATGCATAAAAATGCACTGACCACGGCTAGAGCTCAGTAATGGTATCTGGTGAAAAAATTTCGATCATTGCTGCTGGGTGCGCGCAAACGACGCGTTTTCGGCTACTGCATTCCCGATCGCGACGCCTGCCCGTTTCATGGCCGAGCGCAATGCTGATGGTGCTGGCGTTGCTGGGCAACGCCTTTTCAATCACTTCTGATGCGGCACCGGCACCCGCCAATGCCGTGATCGGCAATCAAGCTTCTGCAACTTATTTGGACAGCAGCAATACCGTGCGTCCAGTGTCTTCAAATACGGTGCAAACCACCGTGCTCCAAGTGAAGAGTTTTATTCTGACGCAGACCGGCGCCAAAACGGTTCCGGCAAATCAGCTAGTTTGCTATCCACACACCATCACCAATACCGGTAACGGCACTGATTCATACACCCTAAACCCCGCCACCACGGGTGGCATGTGGGCGCACACAAGCCTTGCTTATTTCGCGGATACCAACCAAGACGGCGTGGCAGATTCGGGCGTAACAATTTCTGCGCCGGTGTCGATTAATGCGGGGGCCAGCTTTAGTTTTGTGGCGTGCGGCACCACTGCTGCGACGGCCACGCCGGGTCAAACGGGAACAATTATTGTCTCCGTGAGCGATACCAATACGCCGTCCGCAAACACGCTTACGCAGACTGATACCACCACCATCGGTGCGGCTTCCGTAAATGTGACCAAAAAATTATCCAGCGTGCCGCCTCCCGGCTACATTCCGGTTGCGGGCGGGGCCAGTCCGAATTCCGGGCCACTATATGTAATCCTCGATTATTCCAATACCGGGACGATTCAAGCCGACAACGTCCATCTTATCGATGCGTTACCAAGTGGCTGGTTTTATGTGCCGGGCAGCGGACGCTGGAGTGTCTCCGGGCCATCAACCGCGCTCACTGATCCGCCCGCAGGCGATCCAGCTGGAATAAGTTATCAAGCGCCGACGAATGCTGTGTCTGGCACCGTCGATGCTACTGTATCGGTACTGGCATCTTCTACCAGCGGCAATGTTTATTTTCAGGTGACGCTCGCGCCGAACCTACCTGTGACAACGCCGGGAAACGCTATTGCCACCACCAATACCGCCAGCATTCAATACAGCTACACGATCGCGGGAAATACCACCAATGTGCCGCCATCGCCGTCTAACTCGGTGCAGTATGTGGTCGCACAAACCGCAAACTTATCGGTAAATGGCTCATCTAACACGACCGGTATTTCTGATAGCGAACCTGTCATCGCACCGGGCGCGGCGCCTGGCCAATCGGTCACGTTTACAGACTACGTGTGGAACCGCGGCAGTTCGCCTGATAGTTTTGATTTGATAATCCGCGACGGCACCTCGGCAGCGGCCTATCCAGGCAATGCCCTGCCTGCCAACGGCTCAACCTGTAACCCTGCCAATGCGGCGGTGGCTGATGCATGTACCTTCCCTGCAGGCAGCACGTTCCAAATCCTGTCTTTCAACGGCACTACCGCATTGCAGGACAGCAACGGCAACGGCATCCCGGACACAGGCACGATTCCGCTGCCGAGCGGCGGCACCTGTCCAGCGCCTTATATCATCAGCGCCAGCGGTGTTTCCTGTGGCTACGCTGTGTTGATCAGGGTCACGCTCCCTGCTAATGCGACACCGGGCAATAACGGCGGCAATGGTTATCGCATTACGCTGGAAGGCCGCTCACGGTTTGACACTACGCGTACCGATACTGTTGTCGACACACTGGCAACTATTGTTCCGAACAGTGCAGACATTACCAATAATGCGCCCGTCGCGGGCGCAGGCGTGCTTGGCGCGGGGCCTGACAGTTCCGTGGTGCAAGTTACCAACACAGTCGCGCCCTTGCCAACTGCGCCTGTCACCACTGTGTTCACGCTCTATGCGAACAACACGAGTGCCACCGCGTCGATTTATAACTTGAGTTCATCGTTTATCTCCGTGCCCAATATGGCAGGTCTGGCATCCCCGCCCTCAGGATGGGTTATTACGTTCCATGACAGCGGAAACGGTATAAATTGTAATGCGCCATTAGGGGCGGCCGTGACAACGACGGGTGCTGCGCCGATCCCGGCAGGGGGCAGCCGTATCGTTTGTGCCGAAGTCACCGTGCCTGCTACCGCCCCCGGCTCCATGGCGACGCCAACACCGTCGCCCCCTGGCAATTATGTCGTGCAGTTTGGTATCGCCAATCAGGCCAACCCTGCGGTGGCAGACACGATTCGCGATCGGGTGTCGGTTTCAGCCGTGCATGCAGTGACGTTAACCCCTAACGGCATGCAAGGCACGGTGCCTGGTGGCAGTGTGACCTATACCCACGTTCTTGAAAATACCGGTAATGTGGCTGAAGCCATCGTGTTCCCCGCTAATTTTTTGACCAACAACCAAACCCCGACCTATGCATGGAACGCGGTGGCTTTTATCGATAGCAACGGCAATGGTATTTACGACGCGGGCACCGACACCCAAATCACAGCCGGTGTAACCACCATCCCGAGCCTGCTGCCGAACGAGACCCGCTCGATTTTTGTCCGCGTAACCGCACCGCCTGCGACCGGTAGTCCGCCCAATACCACGACCCTCAATGCAACCTATAACAGCGGTGCAGGGGTGTTATCTGCTACCGACATCACGTCGCTATCGGATGGATTGCGACTTGCCAAATATCAGCAGCTACCAGGCGGCAATGGATCGTGCACCACGACGCCGCCAATGACCTTGACCGGCGCAACACCGAACGCGCCATGGAGCGGCGCTCCGCTCACCGCCAGCGCCAATACGGTGCCGGGCAAATGTATTTCTTATCTTATCGTTGGGCTTAATTCTGCAAGCGCGAATGCGACCAATATCAATTTGACTGATCTGGTGCCGCCAAATACCTCTATTGAGCTTGGCTGTGGCGCGCCTGTTGTGACGGGGCCCGTTGCTTTGGTTGGGGCCTATCCCGCTGGCTTCACGGGCACGCTGAGCGCACAATCTTCGCCCACCACGGCTACTCCGTTGCTGCCCAATCAAACCCTCACGCTGCAGTTCTGCGTGAAGATTAATACGATGTAGTCGACGATGAATAGCCATCACAAAAATACTCGTCGTCAACATGCCGGCGATCTGGCCGACCCTTGGGTTTCTGTTTTGATTGACCCTAGAACGCGCGCATCGAACAGCATTGAATGGCACGGTATTTTTAGAACAATCGCGAAAACACTGGCGACTGCCGTGGTGCTGGGCGTGTTCCTTACCAGCGCGCGCGCCGCTGTACCACCGTCAGGTACTGTGTTGACGAACACAGCATCAAGCAGCCAGCAAGTCGGCGGTGTTCCTCAATCAATCACGAGTAATGCCGTGACAGCTACCGTGGGTGCGCTGGCCGGCCCGCCCACTTTGACGAAAGTATTTGGTGCAGAGTCAATCAATCCGGGCGAGAGTACAACGCTCTCTTTCAGGCTGTTTAATACTTCTGGTTCACCGTTACAGACTGGGATTGCTTTCACCGATACGCTTCCTACAGGTCTGCGTTTGACCGCCACGCCAACCGTGACGCGTTCACCAGGTTGCTCAGGAATCGTTACATTCACGCAGCCATCCTTGATCAGCCTCTCAAATGTGGGTATCGCCGCAGGCACCCAAGTTTGCGACTTCATCATCAGCGGCGTTACCAGCATGCCCACGCAAACGAATGCGAGTTGCGCTGGTAATCCACCGGCGTTCACCAATGGACCGGCTGCCATTTCGGGGATTGTAAATGCCGCTAACGGCGTTTCTAGCCAGTGTCTAGTTGTTGCGCCGCCGATTGTGCTGCCGCCCGCGTATGACCTGTTTTTCAGCAAATCCATTTCTGCGATCCAAGGCAATTCGCCCAGTGGTTCATATCGAATCATGATCCGTTATGGCAACGCCAGTAATCCGGAAGCCGTAAAAACGAATGTAACAATTACCGATGTCCTGCCCGCTGGAATGACCTATGTGTCAGGATCACTACGACTGTCAGCCCCGCCTCAGAATAATGACGCAAGCTTGAGCGCTCCGTCCGGACCGTTTGTATTCAACGGCTTGACCGGAACATACGAGACTTCGGCAAACCGCGTGAGTTTGACATTCGCCACGATGCGACAAAACGAGTCCGGGTTAGTGGCCTTTGATGTAAATATTGCGCCGGGACAAACACTGAATAGTGTTTTGACCAACATAGCCGAAAATTCCTATACCCCCATTGGCGGCATCCGAGTCGGGCCACGTCTCAGCAATCCTGTCGATTTCCGCATTACGGGCACTGAAAACATAACACTACGCGGTGTAACCTTAGCGTCGGTTGATCCGGGCAGCACCGTCACATTTAATAATATCTTGACGAACAGCACCAGCAAAACGGACAGTTTCGATGTCACGCTCTCCGGCTCAAATTTCCCGCCTGCCACGATATTTCAGCTTTTTAAAGCCGATGGTGTGACGCCGCTGGGGGACACAAATGGAAATACCGTTCCCGATACAGGGCCGGTCGCCGCTGGAGGCACTTATCGCATTGTCGTCAAGGCAATCCTGCCGCCAGGCGTGGGTGGCGGCCCTTTCCATGTATCCAAGGCAGCGCAGTCTATTTCCAATCCGCTGATTCGGGCGATCGATGACGATATCGTCTCGGCCATCAGTGCGGCGTGTCGCGTTATTTTAGAGTCGGATAATGTTGGCACCACCACACCGGGCGGAAATATTGTTTACACCCATATCCTGACAAACGTTGGCACCTGCAACGAAACTGTTACGTTCCCTGCCAATTTCCTGGTCAATGGCAGCACCGGTTGGACGGCGCAGATCGCTGTCGATAATCCGGTCGCGGGTGGACAATCCATAGTGGGTGTGTTGGACCCAACCGACACAGCCGTAACCTCTAGCAGCACATTTACGTTGCCGCCGGGAGCACGTATTGTGTTTTTAAACCGCGTCGTTGCGCCGCAATCGGTAACAGGAGGTACAAGCAACACCACCGATTTCCGCGTAAACACCACGTCCAGCGGTGTGCTCGCTAATCGCGATACGACGACGATTGGAGGCACCGCCGCCGTTGAAAATATTATTCAAAGCTTTATCGACGCCGGCTTCCAACGCGCGTCTCCATGGGCATTTATTGGGCAGAATTTATTCATACGGGTAACAGCGCCGTCGTGCAATCTATTACCGGATGTAATTGAACGTCGCATCATCATCATCACCGGCCCCAATGGTGAGCGTGAAGAAATTGTTTCGATTGAGACAGGACCTAATACGGGCATTTTTGTAACGACAGGTTTACCGGTTCGCAGGCCGCCAGTGATTCCAGGCGATCATATTTTGGAAGGTAACCCATACGACACTTACATCGTGGAGATTATGGGTTGTGGGCGCAGAATTTCTACCAGCGTCACGGTTATTGATCCAAACGGTGTGGTGTTCGACAGTCGCACGAATGAGCCTGTTGCCGGGGCCACGGTACGGCTGGTGACGGCTCAGGGAGGCGTGTGTACGAGTACACCGGCCACCGTCAGCCAGCTGGTAAACAGCTTGATTGTGCCAGCACCCGCGAACGTGGTCACGCTGGCGGATGGTCGTTTCAACTTCCCACTCGTGTCGAGCGGTGACTATTGTGTGCTGGTGATACCGCCCAACGGTTATACGTTTGCTTCAGCCGTGCCGTTTACTCAGCTGCCGGCTGGTCGCAACGGGTTGGCAACCGGCCCCACGACGGGAGGTTCATATGGTGGCGTGTTCCGCGTTGGCCCCGATACCGGCCCTGTGATCGTTGATATTCCAGTGGATGCCGGGCGTATTGGTGGACTGTTTGTGCAGAAAACGGTATCGCGCACGACCGTCGAAATTGGGGATTTGACCGATTACGCTGTGACGGTAAATAACAACACCGGCTATGCATTAAATGCGAGTCCGGTATTGTTAACAGACTCGCTTCCTGCAGGCTTCTCGTTTGTGCCCGGTACGGCCCGCCTTGAAGGAAAGCCGTTGGCGGATCCGCAATTTATCGCGGGCTCACGGCTGGTTTTCAATATTGGCAATATGGCAATGGGTCAACAGCTTCATTTGACCTACCGCGTGCGCGTTGGTCCTAGCGCGATGCAAGGGGATGGCACCAACCGCGTGATTGCCAGTTACCGCGTCGGTGCTGACGGTACGGGCGGAAATACCCGCTTTAGTGAATCAAATATTGCTGCCGCTCAGGTCACGATTGTCGGCGGCGTGTTCAGCGATAAAGGCTACGTGGTGGGCAAAGTGTTTGTCGATTGCGACAAGAACGGCATTCAGAACCTGCCTGAAAATAATCCTCAACAGGACAAGAAAATATCGCGTGACGTTGGCGTGCCGGGTGTTCGCCTGTATTTGGAAGACGGCACCAATGTGACCACTGATATTGAAGGCAAATATAGTTTCTACGGTCTTTCAACCCGCACTCATGTATTGAAGGTTGATCGCACAACCCTACCAGCAGGTATTGAGGTCAAAGATTTCGCGATTGATTCCAGCCGCACTGGCGGCAAGGGCGATAGCCGTTTTATTGACCTCAAGTATGGTGAGTTGCATAAAGCAAATTTTGCTATCGAATCATGCGGTGCGTCGGTGATGAATCAAATTTCTGTGCGCCGCGTCAATGCCAATAAATTACAAACCGAAATTGACGGGCGCTTGCAGCGACAGCTGACGACCGACCCTGCCAATCGATTTGTCACCGACGTGAGGGCATTGCCTGCGAGCGGTTTAGTCGGTTCAGTAGCGCCGGTGGTGGCGACGCCAACTCCAAGTGCCGCCTCGATTTTGCCGTTTAGCGTTAATCAGACTTTTCCGAGCAACAACACGTTGGGCACCATTGGCTTTGCGACCATCACACCAGTACAACCAACGGCCTTTTCAAATCCAAACCGACCGATCGTTGAGCGGATACCAGATGCACCAGTGATTGTTCTTGAAAATATTCTGCCGCAAGAAAACAACACGCTCGGATTTATCGGTTTGAATGATGGCGATACGCTCGCCTACACGCAGACGACAATTCGCGTCAAGGGCATGCAAGGCATGATCTTCAAGCTTTCAGTCAATGGTAAAGAGCTTGCTGATGATCGCGTGGGTAAAAAAGCCACGCTGGAAGACAAAAAACTACAGGCTTGGGAATATGTTGGCGCTGATCTGGTTCCCGGTGTGAACACACTGACCGTGAAACAGACAGACGCCTTTGGTAACGCCCGCGGCGAGACCACCATTAGAGTTACTGCACCCGGTATTGTGTCAAAGCTCTTGATTGAATTTCCAAATGCGTCGAGCTCAGGCGCGCGCGCGGACGGCAAAACACCAGTGACGGTTATCGTTCGTGTGGTCGACAGCAAAGGCGTTGCCGTCACCTCACGCACGGCGGTGACGCTATTTACAAATCTGGGCCGATGGGATGTTGAAGATTTGAACGCGGCCGAGCCCGGCGTACAGAACTTCGTGAAGGGCGGTGTGGCCGAATTTATACTGTTGCCGCCAGCTGATCCGGGCCAGGCGGTGATTCTTGCGCGCAGTGGGGCTTTGAGCGCGGAGGCACGTCTCGATTTCTTGCCGGATGTGCGTGAGCTGATGGCTGTTGGCGTCATTGAGGGCGTCCTGAATTTGCGCAAACTTGATTCTCGTGCCTTGACGCCAACCCGTGCGCAGGACGGCTTTGAGCAAGAAATCACACATATTTCCCGTAACTGGAATGATGGCAAGTACGATGCGGCAGCGCGCGCGGCGATGTTCATCAAAGGCAAGATCAAAGGTGAATATTTGCTTACGCTGGCCTATGACTCTGATAAAAATACACGTGACCGCTTGTTTCGTGACATTCAGCCCGATGAGTTTTATCCGGTCTACGGCGACTCCAGTGTGCGCGGTTTTGATGCGCAATCCACGGGCCGTTTCTATGTTCGGGTGGATAACAAGAAATCCTATTTGTTATATGGCGACTACAACACGACTATCGCGTCAGAAGCGCGCAAGCTGGCTAATTACAATCGCTCGCTGACTGGCCTGAAGCAGCACTTCGAAAACGACACAATTTCAGCAAACATATTTGCCAGTCGCGACACGACACGCCAATTGCTGCAGGAATTCAAGGCCAATGGCACCTCGGGCCCCTTCGCGCTGACCAACGCGAAGGGACTCATCAACAGTGAAAAAGTTGAGATCATTACTCGCGACCGTAATCAGAGCGGCGTCATTATTCGCACTGTTCCTTATTCGCGGTTTGCTGACTATGAACTGGAGCCGCTGACGGGGCGAATTATCTTGAAAGCACCCGTGCCGACGCTCGATGAGTTGTTCAATCCGAACTTTATTCGTGTCACTTTTGAAGTCGATCAAGGCGGCCAGGAGTTCTGGGTCACCGGTGCAGATGCACAGATTAAGATTGGCAGCAATTTTGAAATCGGTGCGATGGTCGTGGATGATCGTAATCCGGTAGACAAATTCCGCATGATTGGCATCAACGCGATTGCCAAATTAGCCGACAAAACATTCTTGATTGCTGAAATTGCGCAAACTAACCGCGACCGCATTGGCAGTAGCTTGTCAGGCAATGGGCTCGATTCAAATGGTGGCAATGTTGCGGGGGCAGGGTCGGGGGCTGGAGCAGGCGCAGCGACTAATGGTGAGAAGCGCGGAATCGCTTCACGCATAGAATTCCGCCATAAAGGCGATGACATTGATGCTTTGTTCTACGCGGGTCGCGCGGATGCAAAATTTGACAATATCAGCTCTAGTCTCAGCAGCGGCAGAACTGAAATCGGCGGCAATATTGCATACCGGATCGATGAAAAAACCCGCCTTAAAGCGGAGTTATTAAGAAGCGAAGATTTGCTCAGCAACGGCAAGCGCGATGGCTTGCTGGCAGCAGTTGAGCGCACGCTGGACAATGGCATGCGAGTCGAGCTTGGCGTGCGTCACGCTCGCGAAACCCTGGCCCCGGCAACGACTGCATCTGGCCCCTTGCCTTCGGAAGTAACAAGTATTCGTGCCCGTTTAACGGGTGACGTTCCTGGTGTGAAAGATGCAGCTGCTTATGTCGAGGCGGAAGTCGATCCAAAAGATACTGATCGCAAAATCGTGGCGGTGGGTGGTGAATATAAATTGTCCAATAACGGACGTTTGTATGGTCGCCACGAATTTATTTCTTCGCTGACGGGACCATACGGCTTGAATACTGTGCAACGCCAGAACAGCAGCGTGATTGGGATTAGCACTGATTACATGAAAGACGGCAATGTTTTCAGTGAATACCGCATTCGCGACGCAATTTCGGGGGGCGATGCCGAAGCTGCGGTTGGCCTGCGAAATCTGTGGACGTTAAGCGACGGATTGAAATTACAAACCGGTTTTGAACGCGTTCACTCGTTTTCTGGCTCCGGAACGGGCGAGTCGGCGGCACTCACGTTCGGTCTGGAATACACCGCAAATCCGTTATGGCGTGGCTCCACCCGCCTTGAACTGCGCGATGGTACGACCAGCGATTCGTTACTTTCGACGGTTGCAATCGCTTCCAAAATTAATCGCGAATGGACTTTTCTGGGTCGCAACACGTACTCTTTAATCAAGAACCAAGGCGCGCAGTCTGGCGAAAACGCGCAAGAGCGCTTCCAGGTCGGTGTTGCATATCGTGACACCGATACTGATGTCTGGAGCGGATTGGCACGTGTTGAGCATCGCGCCGAGAAAGACACGACACAACCTGAAATTCAACTTAAGCGTTCGGTCGAACTGTTCTCTTTACACGCCAACTGGCAACCACGTCGACCATTCACGTTCTCTGGCCGCTACGCCGCAAAGTGGGTGAATGATGATTCGAGTGGAATCAAAGCTAAAAACAACGCGCAGCTTCTGTCAGCCCGCGCCATTTGGCAACTGGCACCGCGTTGGGATGTGTCGGCTACCGGATCCACGATGTTCGGCCACGGCGTCCAGTCCAAAAAGTATGCAGTGGGTATTGAGCTTGGATTCCTGGTGATGGAGAATCTTTGGCTATCTGGCGGCTACAATTTCTTTGGCTACCGCGATGACGATTTTGCAAATGGGGAATACACCAATAAGGGCACTTATTTGCGTCTGCGTTATAAATTTGATGAGGATCTTTTTCAATCAAAAGCGAAAGCCGCAGAGTCCGGTAAGAAAATGGCAGCCGAGTCAGCAAAGAACGATGCAGCCGTTTCAAACCCGTCTGTTGATACGTCGGCAAAATCAGCCACCCTGGTTGCTATTGCCTTGCCTGCGGTGTTGGTCAATCCCGCGCCACAAACACCGAAAGTGCCTGCCACTATCGTTAATTGCAATGCATATTTTGTGCAAAACGATGAAGCGAAACTTACCGCGCTATCGGTCGCATTGGCCGCCCCGAAAAATCCGGCGACATCCAGTCCAGCGTTAGCATCACCCTCCGCCGACAACGAAATAGCGGCAAATGCGGCTTGCAGCAGCGGCGTTGATAGCTTCAGGAAAGCATCACAATGAGTACAAATAATTACAAGACAGCGGGCTACCTGGGATCGGGAGTAACACCACAACTATTGCCAGTATTCTTCAAGGCACCGATCAATCGGTATTCGCTGCGTCAAGCAGCCAGGACACTTGGCGCAGCATTAGTGATTGCGGCTTCAATCCTGGTGACGTCGAGCGCGGCCGAAGCGCAAGTGTGTACCGCGCAACCCGGTGCCTCAGGTCCAGGAACAGTTTCTGCATTACCCAACACCTACTATCCTGGAACGGGTATAGCATCCGCGGGCTCTAAATTTGTGGGTATTGGAACGCTCAATGCAAGTGGCAACACGACCCCAGTAGCCGTCGGTGATTTGGTCCTCATTATTCAAATGCAGGACGCGTCATTTAGCAGCAGCAACTCTTCAGCCTATGGCGGATCCGGGCCAGGTCAAGGCTATACCTCGCTGAACAATGCGGGTGCCTATGAATACGCGAGCGTCGCGGCAACAGGCGGCTCGTCGATTACTCTAGTTTCTAATTTATTGAACACGTATACCAGCGCCGCTGCCAACTCAGCCATGGGCCAGCGCACATTTCAGGTTGTCCGTGTGCCCCAGTATTCAAGCGCGACACTCACCGGCACAGTTACGACCCCGCCGTGGAATGGCTCATCGGGCGGTGTTGTTGCGATAGATGTGGGCGGCCAACTGACATGGGGTGGCGGCACGATTGACGTGGCAGGCCGAGGTTTCCGTGGCGGCGGTGGGCAGGCATCAAGGAGTGACGCGACAGCAAGTACACCTGCATTAACCTCCACTGATTATGTTTCAGCCATTGGCGCAGGAACCATTAATTTAGCGGGTGCGGGCTCCGTTCCAAACGGAACCAAGGGCGAGGGCGTTGCGGGGTCGCCAATTTTGGTATTCAACCCCACTACACCCAATAACAACAGCGCAGGTGCGGTGGTACTGTCGGGGGGCACAGACGGAATTAGCGCAGGCTACCCTCAAGGTAGTTTCGCGCGAGGCGCTCCCGGCAATGGCGGCGGTGGCGGTACTGACGGAGATACGCCCGCCAACGATCAAAACACAGGCGGTGGCGGTGGCGGAAGCTATGGCGATGGCGGCACTGGCGGCTACGGTTGGACGCCAGGTACTCCGCCGGGATCGCAAACCGGCGGCTTCGGTGGCGGTGGGTTACCCTCGTCTGCAACGCGCCTGTTTATGGGCGGCGGCGGCGGTTCGGGCTCGAATAACGATGGAACCGGCACGCCTGCAAATGGCGTGGCCAGTTCGGGCGTTGGAGGGGGCGGTATGGTCTTCGTTCGTGCGGGTAGCATCAGCGGAACGGCGACGATTAGTGCTCAGGGCTCCAGTGCAAACAATACAGTTTTGAACGATGCGTCAGGTGGCGGTGGCGGTGGCGGTCAAGTATTGGTTTTTGTCAACAACGGTGGTGGATCGATCAGTGCAAACATCAACGTCGCCGGTGGAAATGGCGGTAGCAATACAGGTAATGGCTCGCCTCACGGCCCTGGTGGCGGCGGTAGCGGAGGTTTTGCAGCGCTTTCTGGATCGGCGACATCTCTCAATGTCTCCGGTGGCATCAATGGTACAACCGCAACCAGTGCGACGTCCACGGCAGATTACGGTTCTACCAGTTCTCCGGGCGGTACGCAGATTGTTAATCTCGCGGCAACCTCCATCCCGGGTGTGTCACCCAGTTCGTCCTGCTTGCCACGTTTAACGACGGTCAAGACTACGTCCACGCCGAGTTCAGTTGCCGGTGGAACCGCGACCTACACCATCACAATAACCAACCAAAATGGTGCAGGTACGGCGTCCAGCGTTTCGATCAACGATCCGCTTGCGCCTACCAACGCGTTCACGCTAGCGAGCACCAGTGCGATTACGCTGGGAGGCACCGCGTCACGTCCAGCTGTCAGCAATCCAACGGCAGGAGCGACCTCGCCAGTGTGGGGAACGTTCACCATTCCTGGCGGCAGTTCGGTCGCCATTACTTTTGTGGTGAACCTGCCAACATCCGTTGCTCCCGGCACTTACAACAATAACGCAAACGTTATCTATTCCGACCCCACCCGCACGGCGGCGGGCCAAACAGTCACACCGGGTGGGACGTACGCGGGCGGCGGCACCGTTCTCGGCAGCAACTATTTGGGTACTGCGGCCGGAAATACTGGTGAGGACGTGACAATTCGTGCCCCGCTCACGGTCGCAAAATCATTTAATCCTACGAGCATTATTGCCAACGGTAGTTCGGTGTTGCAAGTGGTCATCACTAATCCCAATACCATCGCGCTGACCAATGTTAGCGTCACCGATAACTATCCGGCGGGCTTGGCTAACGCGGCAGCGCCTGCGGCGAGTTCAAGTTGTGGCGGCACTATTGTGGCGAATGCATCGGGCACTTCGTTTGCATTCAGTGGTGGCTTAATTGCGGCCTCGGGTACTTGTACTTTGCAGGTAACGGTTACTGCGGCTGCTGCGGCAACCTATGACAATACGATCCCCGCGTCTGGAGTGACCTCGGCCGAAAATGTATCGAATGCGGCGGCTGCAACCGGCACCCTGCTAGGTCGCCCGGCCATTGTCAAAGCATTTAATTCAATGGCAATTGCGCCAAATACAAACTCGACGCTGAACTTCACGGTTACCAATCCGAATTCTACGCAGGCGCTTTCCGGACTCGCGTTCACAGATACCTACCCGACTAACTTGCTCAACGCGGCGCCGTTGACCGTTGCTGGAACATGTACCGGGGTGACTACAACCGCGGCCGCAGGTGGTGGAACTTTTAACGTAACTGCGGGCAACGTGCCTGCCAACAGTAGCTGCACGATTACGGTTCAAGTAACGTCGTCGGTTGCTGGAAATTATTTGAATACCTCCGGCGGCGCGACCACCACCCAGACCCCCGATGCCGGGCCACCCTCCAATACGGCGGGATTAGGCGTTGGCCTAATCACCATTAGCAAGGCAATCTCGCCTGCCGTGGTAACACCGGGCCTGCAGGCAACGATTACTCTTAAACTCAGCAACCCAACGGGCGTTGCACAAACAAATGCTGCCTTTAGCGATGCCCTTGCGAATATGTCGGTTGACGTTGGGCAAACCGCTACAGTCGGCGGAAACGCCGGCTGTAGCGGCGCCGCTGTGCTAACGGCTGGCCAGGCATCCATTAATTTTTCCGGAATCAATATTCCGGCGACGCCTGCGATAGACACTTGTACGGTGACGTTCACTGTCAGCAGCGTGCAGGTGGGCACTAATCCAAACACAACGAGTGGCGTGTCTTCCGCATTGCTGCCTGCCGGGCCACCATCGAACACCGCTAATTTAGTGGTGGCAACCAAGCCGACCATTGCAAAATCATTTGCGCCATCTTCTGTTCAGGCTAACGGCACCAGCCAGTTAACGCTCACAATTACGAACGCCTCTTCTATCGCACTCACGGGTGTCAGCTTCACTGATGCGTACCCGGCAGGCCTGATTAATGCTACGCCGCTCGCGGTAGGTGGAACCTGTTCGGGTGTAACGACCTCGGCTACCGCCGGTGGAAATTCATTTAACGTGACCGCCGGCACTGTTCCCGCTTCAGCGAGTTGCACTATCACGATTGCGGTGACATCAGCGACTGCAGCGACTTATAACAACACGACCAGCGGCGTTGCCACGATCCAGACAGGCGCGGCGGGATCACCATCCAATACCGCAACACTAAGCGTGATTTCGCCGGCGACGATTGCAAAAGCATTTTCGCCAAGCCCGATCTCGCAGGGTGGCACCAGTGTGCTCACCTTCACGGTTCGCAATGGTAATGGCGTCACCTCGACCAATCTGAATTTCACCGATACGTTGGTCAATATGTCGGTTGTAAATTCAACGCTCGGCGGCACCTGCGGTGCAACCAGCAGCCCCGCGCTGACGGCCGGTGCAACCGGTCTAAACCTGACCATTCCAACGCTTGCGGGCGGCGCTCAATGTACGGTAATCGTTGCAATTACATCGTCGAATCCCGGATCGAACCCTAACGTAACCAGCGGCGTGCGCTCGACTGAAGGCCCCACTGCGGGCTTACCTTCCAATTCTGCCGTCCTCGACGTATTGACTGCACCCGTCCTGCAAAAAGCGTTTGTCTCCAACGATATCCTCGTCGGCGGCACGAGCACGATGATCATCACGGTAAGCAATCCAAACGCTGTCGCGCTCACCAACGCTACGTTCACTGATGCGCTGTCAAACATGACTGTGAATGCGACTACTGTCTCCACGACCTGTGCCGCAGGCTCTGCGGGCTTGAGCTTTGCGCCGGCGTTGACAGTGGGCGGAACGCAATTTAATCCTACGCTCAGCAACCTCGCCGCAAGTGAATCTTGCACAATTAGCGTACAGATCAAATCAACAATAATCAGTCCGGCATCGGGTCACAAAAATACCACTAGCGGCGCGACCAGCACCCAAACCAGCGTGGTTCCGGGAGTGCCTGCCTCCGCGAATTTAATCGTCTCCGGTCCACCAACGATTACGAAGCAGTTTGTCAAAACAGCGTCGCTGCCCACTATCGTGCCAGAGACGCCAGTGCAGGTGGGTACAGCCAGAGCAACCACCATCATATTTACATTAACCAATCCCGATGCAAACGTGTTGTCGGGCGGTAGTTTTGGCGACACTTTCCCGGCTGGTATGACCACTATCGCCGCAGCGCAAACGTATACGGGAGCTGGGCGTGGCACGTGTACCGGGGCTATTCCCAGCGCCTCTACCGGCGGCGCGGTCGGTTCTGTTACGTTCAGCGGCGTAAATATTCCGGCTAATGCGAGCTGTACGGTGTTTGTTGATGTGACCGTGACAGCAACGTCGGCAGGCACCATTACGAATAACGTCAGTGGCGTGACAACCTCGCAAACGCCAACCGCTGGCCCCGGCGCATCGGCTACCTTGACTGCGCTGGCTGCACCGACGATTGTTAAAAAGTTTAGCCCAACTAGTACTGTGGGCGGTGCTGCGAACCCGATCACGCTCACCCTTACGCTGACCAATCCGAATGCGACTGCTTTAACCGGTGTATCGGTGACGGACGTGTTTCCGACCACCAATGGCGGCATGCGGGTTAACAGCACGACCATTACTCCCAGTCCTCCATGCGGCGCGGGCAGCACTATCACCGACAATACCGGAGCAGCATTGGTCGCGGGAACTTCGCTCGGCATCCGCCTGAATGGTGCAACGCTGCCAGCCAATTCATCCTGCACATTCAGCGTCCTGGTGCAAATTCAGACTACTGGTGCTAACGCGGTGTTTACCAACACCACGGGCGGCGTCACATCGAATGAAACGCCAGTCGCAGGTACAACAGCGACCGATACGGTGAATCGATTCGCTGTTGCACCCTTGTCGATTACGAAATCATTTTCGGCTCCCGTGGTGCAAACCAACAGTTCAGGCAGTGCCAACTTAATTTTGGTGATTTCCAATAGCACCGGCGCCACTCAAAACATTACAACATCTGCACTCGACACTTTCCCGACAACGCCATCGGCGATGCAGGCGGTTGGGGGCTTAACCATTACCGGGGCGAATTGCGGAAGCCTGACGCCGACCACTATCGCGGCGAATGCCACGAGCTATCAGCTGACGGGTGGAAGTCTCATCAATGGCACTACCTGTACGATAACCATCCCCATTAAAGTGGGTGTCAATGCCGGAACCTATGCGAATATCGTAGCTGGCGTAACCAGCAATGGAAATACCAGTTCGGGTGATTCCGCAAACCTTATTGCGGTTGCAGCTCCGACCATAACCAAGGCATTTGCACCAGCCACCATCGGCCCGGGCGGCGTATCCACCATTACTTTTTCAATCACCAACAGCAGCGCGACTATCGCGCTCAATAACGCAACATTTACCGACACCCTCAACAATATGTCGGTGGCCACCGCGGGCGCTGCGGCTGGCACCTGCAGTGGGGCGACGAGTAACACTTATACGGCGGGCCAAAGTGGATCCATCTCAGTAACCGGTTTGACATTGCCGGTTAACGCGACCTGTACCGTTACGCTGCAAGTGACCAGCTCCACGCTAAGCGCGGCGTTGCCAAACACCACTAGTGGCGTGACCACCACGCAAACGCCAGTGGCAGGAGCCGGCGCACCAACGGCGAATTTAGCGGTGATACAGGCATCGGTCAACAAAGCGTTTGCGCTCAACACCATCGATATGGGGGGCACCTCGACATTAACCTTCACGATTACCAACGGTGCGGGGAATCCCGCGCAAACGGGATTAGGTTTTGTTGATACTCTGCCAACCAATGTTTTCGTGGCGGCTACCCCCGCTGCGGGCAGCACTTGTCCGGCGGGCGTCATCAGCGCAGGTGCAGGCGGTGGAACAATTTCGTTCTCCGCCGGCGCTATGAATTCAGGCCAAGCGACCTGTACCGTCACCGTGAATGTCACCAGTAATGTTCCGGGTGGGCCATACAACAATACGAATGCTAACGTCACCACCAGTAATCTCACCAATAGCGTCACCTCCAGTGGCTTGACGGTTCAAGCTCAACCCGCGCTAACAAAAGCATTTAGCACAGCGGCTATTGGCGGTGGCGGCGCGGCGGTGCTGACTTTCACGATCGCTAATACGGGCACGGGTAACACAGCGCGTGCTGGGCTGGCTTTCACTGACACTTTGCCGTTGGGTCTGATTGTTGCGGCCACCCCTGGCGTTACCAGCAATTGCCCAGCAGGCGGCGCACAGGTAGCAGGCCCAGCATTTGTTACCTCTGCGGCTGGTGGGGGCACGGTTACGGTGAGCGGGGCGTCTATCAATGCAGGCGCGACTTGTACGATTAACGTCAACGTAACAAATGCGACCAACAACTACGGCACCTGTCCAAACTCGGCGTTTACAAACGGCCAGGGAAATATTGGCGGTGTATCTAGCGGCGCATCGCTGCTCGTCACGTCTGGCATTACCGATCAGTGTTTATCAGTATCGCGCACCGCACTCACCAAGGCGTTTGCTCCTGCCACCATCCAAGCTGGTGGGGTTAGTACGCTCACGTTCAGCCTAAACAACGGGCCTGGTAACCCTGCCCAAACTGGCTTGTCGTTTATTGATTCATTGCCATCCGGTGTGGTGATTGCCGCAGTACCTAATTTGAAAAGCAATTGCCCAGCGGGTGGTGGCCAGGTTAATAGCCCGGCATTTCTCACCGCTCCAGCCGGTGGCGGCACAGTAACTGCAAGCGCTGCGGCGGGCATGTCGGCCGGCTTGACGATTTGTACCATAAGCGTCGATATAACGGCCGCCGCGCAGGGGGCATACCTTAATAACGCCGCCCGTATTTCGGGGCTTCCTGCTTCTGGGGCGATAGATGCGAGCGGTGTCAATGCAACCTTGACAGCACTAAGTTTGCCATTGATCAGCAAAGCGTTTTCGCCAGCTACCATTAACGCTGGCGGCACGTCGACGATGACGTTCACTATTACCAATAATAATTCCGTTGCGCTCACCAACGGTGCATTCACAGATACGCTAACCAATATTCGCGTGAGTGGTTTGCAAAACCCGCCCAGTGGTACTTGCGGTGCAACCGGAAGTTACTCGGATCAACAAACTGGTGCGATTTCTTTCACCATACCATCGGTCGCAAGCGGAACCTGTACCATTTCGTTGTTGGTCACCAGCAACATACCAGGCGTATTGCCAAATGCAACGTCGCCAATCTCGTTCACGGGACCGCTGGCAGTGGCTAGTGCTGCAGGTTCCAACACGGCTAACCTGACCGTAGTGGGTGGCTCACCGACGATTGCAAAAGCATTTTCGCCGACCGCTATCCCCAATGACGGGGTCACGGCAAGCACGATTACCTTTACATTAAGCAATAACAACGGCATTGCGCTGACCGGCGTAAATTTCACGGATAGCTTGAGCAATATGTCGGTCGCGGGCGCACAAACCGTCGGCGGCACCTGCGCTGGAGCGGGCAGTAATAGCTTGACGAATAATCAAACCGCCATTTCAATTGCCGGCGTTACGATTCCTGCGAATGGTGGATGTACGCTGACTCTGACGGTTAAGAGCACGGTTGTAGGTGTTCAACCTAACACCACCTCAGGTGTCTCATCGACCCAAGCGGCAACGGGCCCTGCTTCGAACACCGCAAATTTAACTGTACAGTCGCGGCCAGCGTTGACCAAGGCCTTTGGCGCAGCAAATGTTGCTGTAAATGGTACGACGACACTGACATTTACGATCGCCAATACTGCCGCGGGCAACGCAGCGCGAACTGGTCTCAATTTTACAGATACCTTGACTTCAGGCATTAATATCGCCAACCCACCCGCGCCTACGTCGGTAAATTGCGGCGCGCCGACGTTCACCGCAGCTAATGCAACTCAAACCTTTACGGTTTTAGGTGTGGACGTTGCCGCAAATGCAGCCTGTACCATCACGCTCACCGTCCGTGGTGTGACTGCCGGGACGACCACTAACGGCCCAAGTGATGTCACGACCAGCGCTGGTCTTGTTAACGGCGTTGCAACCCAGACCATCGGTGTCTATGCTCCGGCAACCGCTACGAAAACAATTGCTCCCGCAAGTATTGCCCCCGGAACCAATGCCACACTTTCGCTAACCTTGACCAACCCTGCCGCCAATCCTGGTGCCCTCACCACCGTCCAAGTTGACGACACCTTCCCGGCGGGTTTGACCCTGGCCAACACCAGCTTCACCTTCGCGCCGGCCGCCTGCGGCACGGTGACCAAGACCAGCGGTGCGGCCAGCGTCACCGGTGACAACAACGTCCGCTTCCAGTTAACCTCGCTGGCCGCCGGCGCCACCTGTCAAGTGGGCGTCAGCGTCACCTCCAGCACCGCCGGCACCGTCACCAACACCACCGCGGCACCGACGGCGAGCGGACCGGTGGCCACCAGCGGCACCGCCGCGAGTGCGTCCCTCACGGTCACCGCGCTTATAATTTTCTCGCCTGATCTACAAATGAGCAAGACGTCAACCAGCACGTTTGTGGTGGGGTCGAGTGCCAGCTTCACATTGACACCGAACAACAGTGCGGGCAGTGCGGCGACTACCGGCGTGGTAACTGTTACCGACACGCTGCCTTCAGGGTTGACCTATGTTGCAACTGGATCTGGCGGGGCAGGTTGGACATGCTCAGTTTCCAGTCAGGTTGTGACCTGCACCACTAGCGCGGTGATCGCTGCTGGCGCGACAGGGATCGCCATCACTGTAAACGTGGCCGTTAACAGCACGGCTGTTCCGAGCGTGACCAACGTGGCCAGCGTCAGTGGTGGTGGAGAGACAGCAGGAAATACGGGAAACAATAGCGCGCTGTTAACGGTACCCGTCAGCAACGCGCCGGTGAATACATTCACGACCGACGGCGCGCAGACCGCGCTGCCCGGTACCAGTGTGTTCTATCCACATACATTCAATGCCGGTTCGGCGGGCACGGTCTCGTTTGCCACAACACAATCGCCGAATCCAAATATTGCAGGTTGGGGGACCATGATTTTCCGAGACTTTAACTGTAATGGCACGCTAGACGGCGCAGATGGAACAGCGCCGCTGGCCGGCACGATAGCGGTGAATCCGGGTGATCAAATATGTATTATTGTGAGGAACGATGTACCCGCAGGCGCGCCATTCAATGCACAAGATGTGGCGACCTCAACCGCAACCTTTACCCCAAGCAGTGGGCCAAGCATCAATTACACTCGCCAGGATGTCACCACCGTGGTGCTGAATGGCGGCCTAACGTTGACCAAATCGGTGCGCAATATTACTCAAGGTTCTGCGGTCGGCACCAACAACACCGCGAAGCCGGGCGACGTGCTGGAATACATCATCACTTACACCAACAGCGCCAATGCACCGGTATCAATGATCGTAGTGACTGACGCGACGCCGGTATACACAACGTTCGTCTCAGCGGTTTGCAACATGCCACTGCCCGCAGCGCTGACGGGTTGCAGCTTTACTGCGCCGACGGCAGGAGCTTCGGGTAGCGTGGTCTGGACGCTCAACGGATCGCTGAATGCGATGCAGGCTGGCACGGTGGCGTTACGGGTGATGGTGCAATAATTCAATGAACATCAAGGGGCAAGCTTGAATAACAAAAAAGCCCCTGATGCTCAGGGGCTTTTTTGTTGGTAGCGTATGTAAAACCGAAAAGCAGTTTTTCGCTAAACGCGCCCTGAAAATCAGGCCGCTTTTTTCGCAAATGCACTACACCAGCCTTGGCCATTCACTTGCTTGCCAGCAAATAAGGTGCATGGTCCGATTGCGGCATTTGCCTGACCTTGAAAAAGCTGACAAGCGCCGCAGTGCTGACCCGCCGCATAGGTTTTGTATTTGGTGGTATCTGTCTTGGTTGCGTTGGAAACATAGCCAAGCGCCACGGCAGTAGCGTCTTTTTCATCGACTAAAGCCATGGTACTGGTATTGGCGGCCGAAGGCGGTGCGGTAGTAGCGGCTGGCGCTGGCGTTACAGCGGGTTCATTTGCAACCGGAGCAGCAACCGGTGCAGGCGCGGCAGCAACTACCTTGGGAGCTTCTGCGGCTTTGTCCGAGCAGCCGACTACAAATGCTGCACCAGCGAGGGGGACAATTTTAATAAATTGACGGCGTGTGGTCATGGCGATTCCTTGGTTATGAGATTGCCTTGCGGACAAGTAAGGCTCAAGCGGGTTGCAGAAGCTGCGGATAATGTTTGACTAAATTGTTGCTTATGAATATGTGTTGCTTGTGGAGACGTGTTGCTTGTTGTGATGAATTTTGCCAACGAATGAAAATTTATTTAACATTAAAACGGCGCTAGATTATCATTTGTCTAAGCGCAGCGCCAGACTTTAACCACGTAACATGCTGGAAATAAAACAGTTGTAACACACGGATTGGCGGGCGTTTTGGCAGTTTTTTGGTTGACCATGTCCGTCTCTGCTTGTGATGCGTAGGATAAAAACACAAACTAATGGAAGATGTTCAAAATTTGGCATGACGCCGTTTCTCGCTTAGACTTCGAGGTGATGGCAATTGATTGACAAAGTGATTTGTAAAGCTCGTTATGAGGCATCAATATGGTGATGAGTTGAAGAAAATGATGATCTGCATTGAGCCCAATGAACAACGGCAATGAAGGCTGATGGATAACCTGCAATAAGGCGCAACAAGCAGAAATGTAATCCAAGCACTATTGATTGATCAACGATTCACACACAACACACAGCACATAATGGATCCGACTTCTGACTTTTTACCAGCAAGAGAAGGTGCGGTGCTCGACGTTTCCAAAGTCCAGCAGGATGCGGGAACGCGGCGCTTGCGCGACCGTTACATCGCCACCCGTTTTGCCCAATTTTCGGAGCCCGACATTGCGTTGCGCCATACCAGCGAAATCTTGCGCTGGGCGCGGCAGCTGTTGGACGATGATCAGGCGCGGCTCGCGACTGAGCTGTTATATCTTGCGCTTGAAGAAAACCCGCAGCAACGGCGTGTTTGGTTGTTCTTGATAGAGCTGGCTTTTCTGGGTGAAGATGTGACGCAGTTCAACGAGCTCGCCGATGGTTTCAAGGCGCGTTTCATGATGACTGACGATCTGGATAGGCCAGATTCGCTGGAGGAAGAAAAAGAGGTAGTTGAAAATAATAAAATTATTGACGTGATGGGAATAGAGCTGGCACCCAACGATCCACGTTACGCAAACGCAGGCGAGCCCGTCATGTTGCCTAACTGGAGTACGCCGGATGGCGCTGACCGCAATGAAATCGGTCAGCAAAAATTACACGCGTCCCTGTTGGATGCGATGGAGTTTCACGCCGTATTGCATACAATTCAGGCGCCCACGCCGTGAACTTATTTAGCGCCAAATTATGGAACTGATACCGTCAGACTCGAAACAAGCCGGGCTGCAAATGACCAAGAGCCATCGTGGTTTAAGCGATAAACACTTTGCGCTGGAGCGCGAGATGGATAAGCGCCAGACGCTCGAATGTGTCACGATTCTGGCGAAAGCTTTGCGTGATTTTGAGGAGTTTTCGCGGTCAGATCGCGACCGCTCGTTGCAGGGCGGACTTACCCAGACGGATGGCGATCGTGCAGTGTGTGCCTGGATCACAGAGCGTTACGAAAATATGGCGCGAATCGCCCGCGAAATCGTGCCCGCCGGTCTGACAGAGACAACCGCTGGGCGCCACCTACGCGCGCCAGCCTGGGCATTGGCGATTTTATTGGCGGGGCATGCCAGCAAATGGCGCAAAATTTCAGGTCAACGTCCGGATAGCGCAACGCCGGGGCGATTGCATCAATTGTTCCGCTCGGCTCGTGATGCCAAAATTGAGGGGACGGTACAAAACGTCACCATTGAGCGGCGCTTTATCGAGACCACCGTTGAAGCGCTTTATGTAAGAGCGCTGCTGCTGGAACGTTTTGCCAGCGGCAACCTCACGCCGCGCCGCCTGGAAATTCTCGATACTTGGCTAGTCGCTTGGATGGGTGCGTTGTGGCTGACAACCGAGCCAGCCGATGGCGGCGCCACGCTTTGTGTTGACACCCAAAATCCAACGCGAGGATTGACGCGACCTGCACCAGGCGAGGCGGCAGATTTCTATCTTGCCTTGCGCCCGCTACGCCGTCAGCTTGAACGTGCGGTGGAGTATTTTCATCAGGGCATTATTTTTCCCGGTTGGGGGATCGCGATGTCTTTTCGGATGGAGGAGCACATCGCGGTCATCGACTTTGTAGAGCGCGAGCTCAACATGATTGAACATGCGACCGCACTCAAGAGCAAGCGTTTTCCGATTGCGCAGAAATCGCGTGTGAGTGTTTTTTTTGGCTTCAGCGAAATCTTTGATCGCGCCTTGTTCAAGCAATCCACGGTGACCACGAGCGCTGGTCTGAATTCGGCCAGCTCAAATTCGGCGTCGGTGAGCGGATCGCGCACGGGCGCCTATTTCGCGCCAGCAGCGTTAAGGTTCGCAGCACTCGCCGAAGCTGATGGTGGTCTGACGAATGAGTTCGTGCGCAGCCCGGTACAACTGCTCGACATCAGCGAGGCCGGTATGGGGCTGGAGATGAGCAGCGATGACGCCGCCAAAGTAGAGGTTGATGAATTGGTGGCGGTTCGCGTTGATGACGGCCGACCGTGGGTGCTCGGCATTGTGGTGCGGAAAGTCAATCAGCGGAATGATTTTTCAACCACGGTGGGGATCAAAGTCCTGACCAAAGTGCCGATGCGGGCGGCGCTCGAGCTGGTTACTGATCGTCCCGTCAGGCAGGCCGCAAACGGAATATTTGTGGCGGGTTCAGCGGCCCATGGTTTTGCAGATTCGATTATCGTCAGCGATGCCACCTACCGTGCCCGCCCGGTTGTTGCGGTCACCATCGCGTCAGGGCATTTTCATATTCGCCTCGGACGTGTTCGCTACCAGGGCCCGGGCTGGAAAATGGCTGCCGCGAACGTGTTGGAAGCGCGCTGACCTAATGCGTGCTGGCATGACAGTTTGTCGGATTTAAAAGGAATCGGCAGCAAAATGTCGGTCGCACTGAATCAAATTTATTCTTTCCGTCGATCCGCGCTCACGCCGCTTGGCAGCCCGCCGCGTGAGCATACTCAGGTCGGCCAATTCATCATCTTGTCGATGCTGTTGCATGTGCTGTTTATTGTTTTGTTTGGCGATTCAACCGGTGGGGGACCCAGCAGAGCATCGCAGTTATTAGGCGGATTTAGCGCCTCGTTGCAGGCGCGGGGCACCAGCAATATGGCCGCACCGCCGTCATTCAACAGCACAAGCGTTGATGCTGCAGATTCGCAGCAAACTCAATCTCAATCTGTATCGGGACTCATGCCTCGAGCTGAAAGTCGCATTGAATCTCCTATTCAGCCTCTGCAGCCCTCAGTGCGAACCATCCCGGACGCGTCACCCGGCGAGCCCGACAAGTTGGCGATACCAGATGCCTTGCCTGCTTTGCCGATCCTGTCCAAAACGGTGGTCCAGCCCGTCACCGCGTTTGTTATTCCAGCGCCCAAGCCTGCAGCGACCGCGGTGACTGTTCCTGCGACCGCACCCGCCGTTGATGCGTTAGCGCCAATTGAGCCACTGCCGCGCACTTTGCCCTTATCTGTACCGAAGCCGATTGAGCTCAATGTTGCGCCGAGCATTAATCGTGAATTCGGGCCGTATGTGCCGCCTGCACTGGCGGTCGCGCCGCCGACTTTGCCGGCGCCAATACCGACTATATCTCCCGGCGCGCCGATCGCGCCCATGGTGTTACCGCCCGTGTCACCCATTGCAATGCCCTCGCTAGCACCGCCAGAAATTAAACGAGAATTTGTCGCCCCGGCAAATATAGAAGTACGTGAACCGCTGGTCGTGCCGCCGCCGATAGCCACTATCGCGCCCACCACGCTGCCGAAAACAGCGCCTGAATTTGTGCCCGTCGCCGCGCCCGCCCTAGCGCCCGTTGTAGCCCCGAACGTGCCCCAGCAGCCCCTCCAGTTGGCGACGCCCAATAGCAGACCTTCTGCGGTGACGGCTCCCGCACAAACGGATCGCAATCTCGCCTCTCCCGCGCAAAACATGCCTCGCGACGCCGCAACCGGTGCCGCTACGCCGGCTTCGTCCGTGCCCGCTTCGCCGGCATCAGTAGGTGCGCCGAACGGTCAGCTCAGCGGCCAACCCGCCGGCGCATCAACGGGTGCACCAACCGCTGCAACCAGCACATTGCAACCCAAATCAACCGACGATATCTTTGGGCCACGTCGTGACGCTGGGTCAAGCCCACGTGGGCAAGTTTCAGATTCCATGCCGCCAGCAAAACGTCTTGACCTTGATGCCGCACGCAGAAGCGCCCGTGAGAGCACCGGGGAGCGTTCAGGACCACGCACATTGTTTCCATTCCCCACGGCACCCAAAGCGGCCGTTAAGTCCGATGTCACCAAGATTTTTGATAAAGCGCTGAAGCGAACCGATTGCAAAGACGCCTATGCGGACATGGGTTTGGCCGCCGTGATTCCGCTGGTTCGTGATGCGATTAAACAGGATGGTTGCAAGTGGTAGGTGGCCTGGTCCTATAGTGAGCTATAGGCTGTGCGGCGCGCCGCTAGCCGTGAAAGTGCTGTATATTTTTCGCTGGTCGATAATGCGCTCCATGCTGCAATTTCATCGAGAGTGCGAAAGCAGCTGATGCACATTTCGCCGCTGGAATTCAGCACGCAAATTTTATTGCACGGCGACGGTGGAACGCCTGCATCAGCAAGATTGCTGATGTCGGTCGGTGGTTTTGGTAGGCTTGCATTCATCGTCGTATTTTAATGCCATCGTCAGCGCTAGCAACGATTCATCATCGTTGGTGCGTTCGTTATATTTTATAAATTTATAAAATCCCACCCGCGGAATTTCTGGAGAATAGTGCCATGTCAACGTCAACAACCATTTATCGCGCTCAATATCAAACACGCGGTCCCGTGCCAGAGGACGTGATCAGCGCCGTTTTGTTTCCCAAGCCCGCTCTAACGGGAGGACAAGTGCTGGTCGAGGTTCTGGCGGCCCCGATAAACCCTTCTGACGTGCTAACGCTTACTGGTGAATACGGTATCTTGCCGCCACTACCGGCGATTGGCGGCAATGAAGGCGTGGGGCGCGTAGCGGAGCTTGGCCCAGGTGTGACCATGCCCGCAATCGGTCAGACTGTTTTGTTGCCCGTGAGCTGCGGCACGTGGAGTTCACACGTCGTCGTTGAGGCTGCGAAATTGATCCCGTTACCGAACCAGGCGGATGCCCAGCAGCTATCGATGCTGACGGTAAACCCGCCTACTGCGGCCCTGATGTTGAGCGAGTTTGTCGATCTAAAGCCGGGCGATTGGGTGGTGCAAAATGTGGCCAATTCGGCCGTGGGCAGCTATCTCATTCAGCTCGCAAAAATCCGTGGATTTAAAACCCTGAATCTGGTGCGCCGTGATTCTGCTGTCGCCGGCGTCAAAGCGCTTGGTGGTGATGTCGTTCTAGTGGATGGTGATGATCTCTACAAGCGCGCCAAAGACGCAACCGGCGGGGCTGCGATTCGGCTCGGCATTGATGCGGTCGGCGGTGCGGCCACCGATCGCTTGGCGAGCTGCCTGACCGATGGTGCCACACTGGTCAATTACGGCATGATGAGCGGTGAGCCGTGCCAGCTTTCTCCGCGCTATTTTGTGTTCAAGGATGTCACGGTAAAAGGCTTCTGGCTGGCAAAGTGGTTTCGCACGTCCACCCGCGAGCAACAAACTGCTCTTTATGGTGAACTGACCAAACTCATTGCCGCCGGCAAACTACGCGCGACCGTGCATGCAACCTACGATGTAAGCGAGATTAAAGCGGCAGTGGCAGCAGCGCATGCGGGTGGAAGAGATGGCAAGATTCTGATTGTCCCCAAGCACGCTTAGCTTTGATTACCGTTCAAAACATAAACCCCAGCATTGGCGGGTTTTTGGGGAAGAAATTTCTTAAAGGGCTTATCAACGCTGGGTTTTTTTGAAAATAGTTGCTTGCGGTTGCGATCTGCGGCGGAGGTTGCGACTTTGCCGAGCGCCGCTGCTTGACTTTGACCTTAACCCTGGCGTGACTTTGCAATTTCAGTTATGGAAAATCATCTTTGTATTGTCTGGTAGCCTCGCACGACATCCTATTATGAAAATTCTTGTCACGGGTAGTCGCGGTCATCTCGGGGAGGGGCTGATGCGTACCCTTCAAAATGGCCGGCACGATGCTATCGGTGTCGACATTATTGCATCGCCATTTACGCATAAAGAAGGTTCTATTGTTGATCGTCGTTTTGTTGCGGATTGCATGCGCGGTGTTGATGCCGTAATCCATACTGCGACGCTGCATAAGCCCCACGTGGTGACACACACGCGGCAAGATTTTATCGACACCAATATCACCGGCACGCTCAATTTGCTGGAAGAGGCCGCGCGGCAAAAAATTCGAGCATTTGTTTTTACCAGCACCACTAGTGTATTTGGTCATGCGCTGACCCCGCCACCAGGTTCTCCTGCGGTATGGGTTACGGAAGATTTAAAGCCCGTTCCGAAAAATATTTATGGTGCTACCAAAACTGCGGCAGAAGATCTGTGCGAGTTGTTTTATCGCGAACAGGGACTTGCAACAATTGTGTTGCGAACGTCGCGTTTTTTTCCGGGAGATGACGACGAGACCGTCAAGCGCCACGCGTTCGATAGCGGCAATATGAAAATAAACGAGTATCTCTACCGCCGCGTGGATATTGAGGATGCGGTGAGCGCCCATTTGCGGGCAATGGAGCGCGTGCCAGAGATCGGCTTCGGTCGTTACATCATTACCGCCACCACGCCTTTCATAGCCGCTGACCTGATTGAGCTGCGTACCGACGCCGCCAAGGTTGTAAGGCGCTATTACCCGAACTATGAAACGGAATACAAGAAATTTGGCTGGCTGATGTTTTCGACCATCGAGCGGGTGTACGTGAATGAGCTCGCCCGGCGCGAGCTTGGTTGGCGGCCCCAATATGACTTTGAAAGCATGCTGTCCAAAATCAAAAATGGACACGATTATCGCAGTCCACTTACGCGCCTTATCGGTGCAAAAGGCTACCACTCGCATTGAGTTTTGGCCGGCAATGATGAAGGAAAAATTCCCACCAGTCGCACCAACATATTGCATAATTTGGCGCGGCCGACGGCAAACTGTATGGAGCAAAGCGCGCGGGACGAAATCGCGTTAGCGGATGAAAGCAGTTTTGAGTATCGAGGCGCAACTAAAATATGAGCACTAATAGGCGCGCCCCGTTTAAAGCAATAGTGACTAAAAATCCGCGCCAGTGCTTGATTCATAATCATAAAATAATACGATATGTAACTTTGCTAGTCCGACATGCTGCTAAGTAGTTATTAAATTTTTCGCGTCAAAACGGCACAAAGCCCAATGTTAGCGTCGCAACATTGGGGCTGACAAGTTAAGATTAGTGTTGTTGCGTGAAGTGGACTTTAGTTGAACCAAAGCCGCCATCACGCCACGTCAGGATTTACTAAATCTAATCCAAGAAAAGTCTAGGGAATCTGCATGAATTTATTGACGGGGGAAAGCCGGATTCAGCGTATCAGCGCGTTCCGATCACCTGCGCTGTGGCGCGGCGCGTTTAGCGTGAAGCCGGTGTTGTTTGTGGTGTCGGCGGCACTGGGCAGCGCATTACTGCCCGCAGCCACCGCGCAGGTGGGCACAGATCGCATAGAGGGCTTGCGCGACAATACGCCGCGATGGCATGCGATTACAGGCGCGCGCATCGTGGTTTCACCAGACAAGATAATCGAGCGTGGCACACTGGTAATGCGTGATGGCGTGGTCGTCGCGGTCGGTACGAACGTGGCGGTCCCGGCTGGTGCGCGCGAATGGAAGCTGGATGGCCGTACCGTATATCCGGGCTTCATTGATTTGGCGAGCAGTGTCGGCGTGCCCTTGTCGCTGCGCGCACCCTCGTCTAACGCGGTGCCATGGATGCGCGGCGTACAGGCTCCGGCGCCCCCGGAATCGAAATTACTATCGCGTGCTCTGGCGTCGAACAACCGCACGGTACGTTCGGAAATCGATGTGGCTCAGCTGCTCGATTTGAAGGCAGATGAAATCAAGGCTGCGCGTGAATTGGGCTTTACCACCGTGCTGGCAACACCTGCCGCCGGGGTGTTTCGGGGCCAAAGTGCGCTGTTGAATCTGGCTGATGTGGTCGAGCTTGGTGGCTTGTCAAACGCCAAATCAATCGTGATCATGCCGCGTGCCGCGCAGCACCTTGCCACTGAAATCGAGCGCTCACGCGAAGCGCAATATCCCAGTTCGCTGATGGGCGCTATTGCACTGCAGCGTCAAACGTTTTATGACGCCCGCTGGTATCGGAGCGCGCAACAATTCTATCGGGGGAAAATCAGTGCGCAAGAGCGCCCTCAAGAGAATGCGTCGCTGGAGGCACTCGCGGCGGCGCTGGCAGGACGTCAATTGGTGATTCATCAGGCCGACACTGAGCAGGATTATTTGCGCATCGCAAAAGTTCGCGATGAGTTTTCGCTGCGCTCGGTCGCACAGGGCAATGGTTACGAATACCGCCGCGCTCAGCAATTAAAATCGCTGGCGCTGGCGGTCATTGTGCCGATTAATTTTCCACTGCCGCCCGAAATTGAGAATCCCGATAGCGCCATTGATGTGCCGCTTGAGGCGCTCCAGCATTGGGAGCAGGCACCTTCAAATCTGGCCAATATGCAAAAAGCCGGGATTGAATTCGCGATCACGTCCATGGGTTTGCGCGAGGCAGGCAAAGACTTCTGGCCCAATATCCGGCTCGCGGTGCGGCGTGGCTTAAGCGCTGAGGCAGCGATTGCAGCGCTCACCACCGTGCCTGCCAAATTACTGGGTGTATCCGCGCAACTCGGCACACTCGAGCCCGGCCATGTGGCAAATCTGGTGATCGCGAATGGCGATTTATTTGACGCCAGCGACGCGATCCAGGCGAATAGTGCGAACGCAGCAGAGATTGAAATCGCGTTTGTCGATGGCCGTCCCTATCTCGCCCCTGCCTTTGATCGATTCGATGTGCGCGGCAAATGGAAAATCAGCAAAGCTAGCGAGCCAACCAAATTTATGGAGTGGGATATCACCGGCACTAAAGCAAAACCGCAATTGAAACTGGCTGGTGTAACCTGCGACATCCGCGTGCGGGCGAGACAACTGGTCGTCACTCTGCCGTGCGGCAAAAATGGCGGTGACACCGAAACGATTGTGGCTGAATTTTCTGCCGAGCAATTGCGCGGCACCGCCCAGCAGGTAAACGGCCGCTTGCAAGCTTGGTCGGCCCAACGCGTTGCCCCATACGTAGCACCGGTCGGTGCCACGGAAATGGCGGCGGCGGCCGTTTCCGTGCCTGTCAATGGGACTGGTCAGGGCAGCGCTCCTCAAGCTCCCATGCCGGTGATTAAAGATGTGATGCCGCCACTGCTGCCGTCTACTTACCCGGCCGGACCCTATAGCGTCGGCGCGCCGCCGCGTCCTTCACAGCTGATGGTTCGTAACGCCACTGTTTGGACGGGGGTTGGCAATAGTGCGCCGGTAAAAGCTGATATGTCGGTGCGTGATGGCCGGATCGTGGCGATTGGCACAAACCTTTCAGCGCCGGCAGATGCGACCATTATTGATGCAACAGGTAAACATCTCACCGCAGGCATCATTGATGCACACTCTCACACCGCAATTTCGGCGGGCGTTAATGAATTCTCGAGCTCCATCACAGCTGAAGTGCGGATTGGCGATGTCATTGATGCGACCGACATCAATATCTATCGCGAACTCGCGGGCGGCGTTACGGCGGCAAATCTGCTGCATGGTTCGGCCAACGCGATTGGGGGGCAAAACCAGGTCATCAAAATGCGCTGGGGTGCCGATGCCGAGGGACTGAAGTTTGCCAATGCAATGCCGGGAATTAAATTCGCGCTGGGCGAGAACGTAAAACAATCGAATTGGGAAAATTCGGGTTCGCGCTATCCGCAAACCCGCATGGGCGTGGAACAGATTTATCGCGATGGATTTCAAGCCGCAAAACTGTATCGCGAAGGTTGGGAGAAATGGCGTTCGACCAAAACGGGGCTTGAGCCGCGGCGGGATTTGCAGCTTGACACCCTGGTCGAGATTTTAGACAACAAGCGCGTGATTCATATTCACTCTTATCGCGCTGATGAAATACTGATGTTTGTAAAAATAGCCAAAGAGTTTGGCTTCACCGTGGCGACTTTTCAACATGTGCTGGAAGGCTATAAAGTCGCCGATGCGATTGCCAGCATCGGGGCGGGTGGGTCGACCTTCTCAGACTGGTGGGGCTACAAAATGGAGGCCTTCGATGCCATCCCTACCAACGGCGTATTGATGCACAAGGCGGGGGTATTGACGACGTTCAACTCGGATAGCGATGAGCTGGCACGTCGCCTGAATACTGAAGCGGCAAAGGCCGTTAAATATGGCGGAATATCGGAAACCGAGGCGCTGAAATTTGTCACCATCAATGCGGCAAAACAGTTGCGCATTGACAACCGCGTCGGCTCGCTTGAAGTCGGCAAGGACGCTGATTTCGTGATCTGGAGTGGCAGTCCGCTTTCCACTTTTGCGCGTGCCGAACAAACCTGGATTGACGGCGCGCGTTACTTTGATTTAAAAACAGACAGCGATCTGCGTGAGCGCGCGCGACTTGAGCGTGCCCGCATTGTGGCAAAAGCGATGCCGGCGCGACTGGCGCGCCTGAGTGGCCCCGCCGGTGGCCCGTCCACTGGTGCAGCGGGTGCACAAAGTACGCCGCGCCTTGGCGCTGACATGCCGCCTTCGTCGGTGTCGGAACTGATGGAGTATGTGGCGTTTCAACGTTGGCTGCATGAGGCAGGCCAAATTCACGATGGTTACTGGAGCGGTGGCGCATGGCACGAATGTACCGAGGACGCACGATGAAACTGAAATCCCGGCTTCTGAGTTTGGCAGCATTGGCGTTGGCCGGTTTGGTCAGCCTGAGCGCGCAAGCTACACCGAACACGCCTCCTGCGGCGCAATCCAAACCGGTCCTGCTTACTGGCGCGACGCTGCATACGGTGAGTGGTGCCACGATTGCCAATGGCCGGATGTTGTTGGAAGGTGGTCGCATCACAGCCATCGGTACGGCGGCGGCAATACCGGATAACGCCATGGCGACCGTGATCGCGATGCCGGGCAAACATATTTATCCTGGCTTGATTGCCGCAAATACCGCGCTGGGTCTGGTCGAAGTGGAGGCCGTGCGCGCCACCATTGACACTGCGGAGACTGGCGCGGTCAACCCGAATTCGCGGGCGTTGGTGGCAGTGAATGCGGATAGCGAATTGATCCCGGTGGCGCGTGCAAATGGCGTGTTGGCAGCGCTTTCTGTGCCGCGTGCCAGCCCCATCGCCCTAATTGTGGGCACCTCCGCATTGTTGCAACTGGATGGCTGGACGTGGGAAGAAATGGGACTTGTTCCGGAAGTGGGCCTGCATGTGACGCTGCCTTCGATGCGCCTTAACGCGGCGCTCTACCCAAACCTGGCACCGGCCCGGCTGGAAGATATGCAGCGTATGGTCAATCAACGGCTGCGAGTATTGGAAGATGCGTTGGAAGCCGCACGCGCCTATGCCAATACCCGCACCGCGGAACCCAAAACACCGATTGACTCGCGCTGGGAGTCAATGCGGCCTGTTTTCGCCGCTGATAAACAGCGCCCGGTATTTGTCGCGGCCAACGAGCTGCCGCAGATTCGTTACGCCATTGGCTTGGCGGAACGGATGGGCTTAAAGCTTGTTATCGTCGGCGGCTTGGATGCCGCGCTGATAGCAGAAGTGCTGCGCGAACGCCAAATCCCGGTCATCATTGCAGGCGTGCATCGGCTGCCCATGCGTCGTGGTGATGATACCAACGCGCCATTTCGCCTGGCCGCGCGTTTATCGGAAGCGGGCGTGCGTTTTTGCATTGCACGAAGCGGCAGTGAATTCGACGCCGCGACCGAACGCAGCCTGCCGTTTGAGGCTGCTACCGCAGTTGCGCACGGCCTGCCAGCGGACGAGGCACTACGCGCCATTACCTTGTACCCGGCGCAAATTTTAGGCGTGGCAGATCGGTTGGGTTCGCTCGAAACCGGCAAGCTGGCGAGCTTTTTTGTTACGGATGGTGATCCACTCGATATTCGCACCCACGTCGAGCGCGTTTTCATTCAGGGCCGTGAGCTTGAACTGTCGGATCGTCAAACCAAATTAAATCAAAAGTACGAGCAAAAATATCTGCAATTGAACGCAACGAAAAAATGAATGCAGTATCTGATGCCGCAAATTCCGGGTTTATTTTTGTGTCCACTTCAGCCACGTCAGCAATGTCAGCAATGTCATCAGCGGTTTCATCGACCACGTCAACCGCGGCAGCCATGATTCATCACAGCGCTTTTTATAAGTTTGTGCCACTTAGCCATCCCGATCGAGTTGTGGCTGATTTGCGTGCATTGGCGATGCGCTTTGATTTGCTGGGCTCAATTTTAGTGGCCACCGAAGGCATCAATGGCATGGTGGCGGGGCGCGAAGAAAATGTTGATGCATTCCAGTCCGCGTTGCTAAGCGACGCGCATTTTGCGGCGATGCTGTTCAAACGCAGCGCTTGCAAAACGCCCCCGTTCCGGCGACTCAAAGTGTACAAAAAGCCCGAGATAGTACCGCTCGGCATTGACGGCGTTGACGCACGCAATACCGGGATCGACGTCAGCCCGGCCGAGTGGCGCAAGCTGATCGCCGAGGAAGACGTGGTGCTGCTTGATAATCGCAATAGTTTCGAATTCCGACGTGGACGATTTAAAAACGCGATTGATCCACAGGTGTCCAATTTTCGCGATTTCCCCAACTATGTTAAAGAGCATGCGGCGGCTTGGAAAGCGCAGGGCAAGCGAGTGGCGATGTATTGCACCGGTGGTATTCGCTGCGAAAAAACCAGCGCGTGGATGCGCGACCTTGACATGGAAGTTTTCCAATTGCGGGGCGGTATTCTTAATTATTTCAAAGAAATGCCCGACGCAGACAAGGACTGGGATGGCGAATGTTTCGTGTTTGACAACCGCGTCGCGCTCGACACCCGACTCCAAGAAACCAACACCACGGTTGAGGATGTCTATAACGGCGAACCGGATGGCGAATGGCGTTTGCGCCGAGCCAAAGAACTTGACACGCCGGCGCTCGAAAATCCGACAGATGAAGGGTCGGAAAAGGATGCCAGCGCCGGCCCGCAAGGCAACCCGCATAGCAAACCACAGGCAAGTTTGGAACGTGAGCACTAAGGCGTTTTTAGCCTCACTTCCCACCAAAAATGGTGTCGGCCCCAGCACGATTTCGCTGCCTCGTGGACCATGGATTTTGGTGATCGATTTTTTGGCGGAACGGTTTCCGCATATTGCGCAAGATGAATTGGTCGCGAGGATGATGCGTGGCGATGTGCTCGACCAGTCCGGTCTAAAAATATCACCTGATCATGTCTATCAAGCATGTAAGCGGCTCTACTACTATCGCGATATTCCTGTTGAGCCGCGGATTCCGTTCGACGAAATAATTCTGTTTAAGGATGAGCACATCGTCGTGGTCGACAAGCCACATTTTTTGCCGGTGTCGCCGGTGGGGCGCTACGTGCAAGAGACAGTTCTGGTGCGGTTGAAGCGGAGGCTGGGCATTGATTCGCTGGCACCCATGCATCGCATTGATCGCGAAACGGCCGGGCTGGTGCTGTTTACAATTCAGGCTGATACACGGGGTAAATATCAAAGTTTATTCGAGCACCGCGAGGTGCATAAAACCTACCATGCAATTGCACCGAATTTGTCCAATTTGCAATTACCGTTCGTGTATACCAGTCGCATTGTAGAGTCTGATGCGTTCATGCAAATGTGTGAAGTCAATGTCGGATCAGGGCATCCTGCAAATGCTGAAACCAAAATTGAATTGCTTGAAACGAAAGGGCCATTTGCGCGCTATCAGTTGACACCTTTGACCGGGAAAAAGCATCAACTTCGGGTACATATGGCCGCGCTGGGTGCGCCAATTTTGAATGATCGGATTTATCCAATTCACCACCGGGAATCTGATCTCGACGGCGAATTTGAGAAATACCAAAGGCCGTTGCAACTCCTTGCCCGCCAAATCTCTTTTCGCGATCCGATAACGGGTGAGGCCCGATATTTTGAGAGCCAGCGACAGTTGCATTTTGGTTGAGCAGGATTACGTTTAAAACGTATCTCGTTATTTGGCGGGGTGTTAGAAGCGTAATTGCTTGCAAAGCCGCGCTGGTCGGACACTTTGCATCACGCTTGCGGCGCTTTTCTCATCACAACTTGATCCGCGAGTGCTGTCTGCTAGCCATTAAATCTTGATAAAATCGTTTGATCAAACGTATAGCCACAGCGATTGATACTTAAAAAGCAAGTTGCCTCGCCAACTCGTCGGATGCAACGGAAATTTTGTGCGGAACACGTTACCTGCTCATAGGTCATATCGTTTTAGCCAATTGTCAATAACGTTTGCGCCTAGATTTTCAGTCAAGCATCTTGCATGCTTCGCGTCGCCCGTAGCGCCAGCGTGGAAAATAGTAAGCATGAGTGCTGCTCACGCAACGAGCGGAAAATATGGTTTTGCGAACATTTCCAGCAACGGCGATTCAATTTTCGGTGATGGCCGCGCTTTAAAATCAGCGCAGTGTTTAGTAAGATTGTGCCCGCATACGTTGGTTGGCGACCGTCTTCTCTGCATAACCAAAAGCGATTGTCATAAAACGGGTTGTGCAGCGCTGCAAACGTTTGATCGTGTCGTTAATCCAAATCATAGCCATACCCGCCCCCTCGATTCGCATACCCGGTCGCACTCTTCTTGAATGGATATGCAAGATCGTGAATCGCGCTTAGAAACAAGAGCTCTGACATCACATCAGGCGAAAACCCAACCCGGTCACCGCGATCATCGAGGGTCAGGCTTTCAAAAAACGTGATGATTTCCGGGTAGCCCCACATTAGGATGATTTTGTCCGCGATGCGCGGAAATTTTTCTTCTAGGGCGGATGGGTAATAAGGATTCATGGTGTCGCCGACCGAGGGGATGGCGCGCAAACGCTTTTGCGCAAATAATGGGTGCTGCACGCTTCTGGGCGCTTATTGCATCGGGTTATCTTTTTAAGTTGGTGCTTTGATTTGTGACTTGAGTTTATTAAATATCCTATCAAAGTTTAACATTTCAGACACTTCAGCGATGTGAAATTACGCACTTTTTTGGGCGATCCAAGGCTAAACCCCGGTAAAAAAAATAAAAAAATGAACAAGAAAACATGGCGGAATGCGCGATAAAGCAGTACTAAAAAAGTGCGATCAGCGCACCATGTGTCTACATTCTGTCGCCGCCGTCCTGTATGCTTCGCACTCTGTTAAAACACGAAAAGCACGATCATGGCTCAATACGTATATACGATGAATCGCGTGGGCAAAATTGTCCCGCCCAAGCGTCAAATTCTTAAAAATATTTCGTTGTCATTTTTCCCCGGTGCCAAAATTGGGGTGCTGGGCCTGAATGGCTCCGGAAAATCGACGATTTTGAAAATTATGGCCGGCCTCGACAAGGAGATTGAGGGTGAGGCTATACCGATGCCAAACCTGAATATTGGTTACCTGCCGCAAGAGCCGATTGTGAATCCTGAACAAACGGTTCGCGAAGCCGTCGAGGAGGGCATTGGCGGGGTGCTGAAGGCTCGGGCGCGTTTGGAACAGGTGTATGCCGCCTATGCCGAGCCGGATGCGGATTTTGATGCGCTGGCAACGGAGCAGGGCGAGCTGGAGGCAATCATTAATGCCTCCGATGGTGAAAATGTTGAGGTGCAGCTTGAAATTGCAGCGGATGCTTTGCGCCTGCCGCCGTGGGAGGCGGTGATGAAAAATTTGTCCGGTGGTGAGAAGCGCCGCGTGGCACTGTGTCGTTTGCTGTTGTCGAAGCCAGATATGTTGTTACTGGACGAGCCGACCAACCACCTGGACGCGGAAAGTGTCGATTGGCTGGAACAGTTTTTGCAGAATTTCCCCGGCACCGTCGTCGCCGTGACCCACGATCGCTATTTTCTGGATAACGCAGCCGAGTGGATTTTGGAATTGGATCGCGGATCAGGCATTCCGTGGGAAGGTAATTACTCGTCGTGGTTAGACCAGAAAAAAGATCGTTTGGCCCAGGAAGAATCCGGCGAATCTGCGCGCCAAAAGGCGTTGAAAAAAGAGCTGGAATGGGTGCGTCAAAACCCGAAAGGCCGGATGGCGAAATCGAAGGCGCGCATGACGCGATTTGAGGAATTGTCCAGCTACGAATATCAAAAACGTAACGAGACCCAGGAATTGTTTATCCCGGTCGGTGAGCGGCTCGGTAATGAAGTGATTGAATTCACAAACGTGTCGAAGGCCTACGGCGATCGATTGTTGATCGACAACTTAAGTTTCAAGGTTCCGCCCGGCGCGATTGTCGGCATTATCGGCCCGAACGGCGCGGGTAAATCAACGCTATTCAAATTGATCGCCGGTCGCGAACAACCCGACAGCGGCACTGTAAAAATCGGCCCAACCGTCAATCTGGCGTTTGTCGATCAATCGCGTGATCAGTTGGAAAACGATAAGACTGTTTGGCAGGCCGTATCCGGTGGATCGGATATTTTGCAAGTCGGTCGGTTCGAAATGCAATCGCGTGCTTATCTGGGTCGGTTCAATTTCAAAGGCGGCGATCAGCAGAAGCTGGTGGGTAATTTATCGGGTGGTGAACGCGGTCGCCTGCACATGGCGAAAACGCTGCTCGAAGGCGGCAACGTGCTGCTGATGGATGAACCGTCAAACGATCTGGACGTAGAAACCCTGCGCTCGCTCGAAGATGCGCTGATGGAATTTGCGGGCTGCGTCATGGTGGTGTCGCATGATCGCTGGTTCCTGGATCGTATCGCCACCCACATTCTCGCCTGTGAAGGTGACTCTCAATGGGTGTTTTATGACGGCAATTACAATGAATACGAAAACGATAAACGCAATCGTCTGGGTGAAGAAGCCTCGCGGCCAAAGCGGATTCGCTACCGGGCATTGAAGTAGGAATTTATTTTTTTATTTCAATAAATCGCCCGAAGAGCCAATATAGATGCGGCTTTCCGGGCTTTTTTACGCGCAAAAATAATTGATTATTTTTGGTATGTTTGTGCTGCTGATGGTGCCGGTGTTGTACGTGGTGCTGCACATGCTTTTTATGCGGCTGCCTGCACCAGAGGGGCGTGAAATTTTTCGCGCCAATGCTTGGGGGGAAAAATACCGACGCTCTCGTATTAGTGCAGATTTATTTGTTCAAACGGGCGCTTCAATATTCTAAGCCGCTTTCATGCAAACAAGGTGAATCAGTAAATCCCATTCGATGTCCGCCGCGAGTGAATTACCTTTGCCGTCGAACGCGCCATAAATAACCCAGCCTGCACCGTCGTTTTTGGGTTTTGACAAAATAAGGCGAAAATCAGCCGGCTCACCGCGGCCTGACTGCGCCGAGTAGCCGGGACGAAATGGCTTTTAGTCCTGCCGGACATATGGCTTCTGCTTTTTTTATTTTGCTTTGATCGGCGCCAGAGTTGCTTTCAACGATGGCATATCCGCCGTGGGTAAAGTTGATTTTCTGAATCGGCAATATCGATCGTATCGGGCTAGCAGAAATTCTGTCGCGACCAAGTTGTGCTGCCGACGGCACCGCGATGAACAACGCCAGTGCAATTATCTGCCAATGTTTCATGAATTGGCTTCATCCTTTCTGATGAAAGCTGTTCAGGTCGCTCATGTTGTGGCGGGCTGGCCGGTAATAACGTGCAAGCCCGCTCATCTCATTGCTGAATGCATGCCACTCAGTTCATCCGCGACAGCCCGGTTTCCGCAAATTTTGCACTGGCATTCGCCAAGCTTTGTTGTAAATCCGGGCTGAAAGCCTCCTTACCCGCTTGGTCGAATTGCGCGGCCATCACCACTAAATCGATGCCCGTCAGTTCTTGGGTAAACCAGTGTGGACGAGGACCGGGGAACGGCCAGCCTAGGCGAAATCCCGTGCCGCAAAAATCATCTGTAAACCGGCTAACGTGCCCGCTTACGATGATGATGGATTGCTGTTCGCCTTTTCGAGGGCTGCTGTCGGCGATCTCTTGAATCAGCTCGGCGCGGCTGGTCAATGTTTGCGCGACCGCAATCAAAAACGCGTAGCGCGGCGGCAATGGTTGCGGATTTAATTCCGCCGCGGCAAACGGATTGTAGCCGCCGCCAACCGCGTCCCAAATTTCAGGGTGGCGCGCAAGGATCGTCGCGAGGATGGCTTTCCACGGTTCGGGCTGCGGCGCGAAAATAGAGCCGTGTGAATGACGCGCCAACATCGGTGCATGCATCGCTGCGAGTGTATTCATGCGTTCCAGCGCGAGTCGAATCACAGGATCCCAAGGCCCCGGTTTAAGGGGGTGTTCATCATCTTCGCGTCCACGGTTGCCGCTGGTGGTGGCGCTGATGATGGAAAATAACTTGTCGGTGCTGATCTGAAATGAGGCAGCTTTGGTCGGTGCAATATCCATTTCGTTCACTCCTTGGCGGGTTGATCGGATAGAATCAAATGAGAGGCGGCAGACGGGCTCGCGTTGGTGTTTGCGGGTAATCGCCATCACCGGAAGATTCGTTTCATCCGGATGACGCTTGCTGACGGGATTCAGCATAGCGAGGGAGCACGTTACGCCTCGTTTAGCAGGCTGCATATCCCCCGAACGCGGGATGGCAGCGCGCTATTTGCAAGATTGCGCCGAGGAAAAAGCGAAATATTGGACCGTACTGTAATGTATTGAACGCGATTTCGACTACACGAACTGTGAAGTGCGAAGGGCGAAGGAGAAAGCCATGAATTCAATAGCTGTTGGGACTGTCAAACCGATCCATCCCGCGTGGATGCGCATCACCCATTGGCTGAACGCAATTGCGGTCGTCATCATGGTGATGAGCGGCTGGAAAATCTACAATGCGTCGCCTATTTTCGACTTCAAATTTCCCGGCGCAATCACCTTGGGCGGCTGGCTTGGTGGCGCGATTCAGTGGCACTTTGCCGCGATGTGGTTATTCGCAGTGAATGGAATTTTTTATGTGGCGCTGAATATCTTGAGCGGGCGATACCGCACCAAATTCTGGCCGATTAAGATCGGCGGCTTGCTGAATGATGTCAAGCAGGCGCTCAGCGGTAAGCTGGCGCATGACGATTTGAGCAAATACAACATGGTGCAAAAGAGCGCTTATCTACTGGTGACGCTGGCGCTGACAATATTGATTTTGTCCGGGCTGGTGGTGTGGAAATCGGTGCAGTTTCCGCTGCTATTGAGTTTGATGAATGGTTACGATAATGCGCGCGTTGTGCATTTTTGGGCGATGGCATTTGTGATGATTTTTTTACTCATTCATTTGGTGATGGTGGCGCTGGTGCCGCGCACATTGCTCACCATGTTTCGCGGACGATAGGAATTCATCATGATGAAAAAACGAATTCAGTTGCTGGATGAACAGCTCATCATCAAGGACGCAAGCAAGGCGCTCGGCATGCCTGGCCGGCGTCTATTTGGCACGCGTGCGCTTAGCCTCGGCGCGTTGTCGATGTTGAGTGGATGCAGCCTCACGGATGAAAACTCCGTTGAAAAAATGTTGATGTCGATTTCGCGCTTTAACGACGGCGCACAGGCGCTGTTGTTCGATCCCACTAAGCTTGCGCAAACCTACTCTGAATCGATGATTACGACACCGTTTCCATTCAATGCGTTTTATGGCGAAGCTGAAGTGCCTGAAATAGATGAGGATTACACGCTTGAATTAAGCGGCATGATTGCGAATAAAGATGCATGGACTATGGCCGCGCTCGCAGCGCTGCCGCAAACCAGCCAGATTACGCGTCACATCTGCGTCGAAGGCTGGAGCGCCATTGGCAAATGGGGCGGCGTTGTGTTCAGCGATTTCCTGAAGCGCGTCGGCGCCGACACCACCGCAAAATTTGTCGGCTTTCGTTGTGCGGATGATTATTTCACCAGCATCGACATGGCTACTGCGCTCCACCCGCAAACGCTGCTGACGCTCACCTTTGAGGATCAAATTCTGCCTGCTAAATATGGTTACCCGATGAAGCTGCGCATGCCGACCAAACTCGGCTATAAAAACCCGAAACACATCACAGAGATTTTTGTAAGCAATACCAATCCGGGTGGCTATTGGGAAGATCAGGGGTACAACTGGTTTGGGGGCAGCTAGGTTTATTGAAATGAAAACACTAATACCAGCGGGTGTTTCAGAGCATTTATGTCCCTAGAATGCGAACAGGCCTAGGTTTTTGATTTTGGAGTCAGGGGCTCCCACCGATAGCGCTTTAAATCTATTTTGCCGGTTTCATCAAATGCCACACCTTCGGCTTCCAGCAGAATCTTCTGCAGGCCATCGCCACCCGATTGCCAATCTTTTAATCGCATCGACACACGGCCTTGCGCATTCACCACCCGATGCCACGGAATTTTTACCTTGTCTGGCGTCGTCCGCAGTGCAACACCCACCTGCCGTGCCGCTCGCGCCATCCCCGCGAGCGCAGCGACCTGGCCATAGGTTGCAACGCGACCGTGCGGAATTGTTTTGACGACGTTGTAAATGTTGGCGTACTGCTGCGACATCGTAGTGACGGTTACTTATCGGCGCTGATGAATATAGAAAGTGTGCCGCTAAAATGCATCCATTGGGTACACTGATGAGTCAAAATGTCGTCGAAAACGCAGCACACTGAACTGCGGGTTTTGAATTGCCGGTTGCGAATTGCTGGTCGCGAATTGCCAGAATTGAAAAAAAAGGGCGCACACAGTGCACCCTTTTCTCATACGCAAAACAGCTGATTATTTCTTCATGCAGGTACTCATAAATGCCCTGCGCTCGCCGCTCGGTTTACCGGTGGCTTTGAAATCGGTGCTGCAGGTTTTCATTTTCATATTTTGCGCGGAAGGGGCTTTTTTGGGTGGCGCGTTTTTGGCCATGCAATCTTTTACGAACGCTTTGCGTTCAGCGCCTTTCATCTCAGCAGAATCTTTTTTGCACATAACGCGTGTCTCCGCGCGAGTGCTTGCGGCGGACGCCGAGGCCGACATAAATGCGACAGATAATGGCAGTGCAATAGTAATGGCTAAAAGTATTTTTTTCATATAATCCTCCGGTGAGTGTGGTGATAAGCAGGTGCTGCTGGTGCAAAATGATTAAAGCATGATTTGAAACCGTTGACGTTGTGATTCAATTTACAAGGTACCGAGGTTCAGCTCCGTTATGGTCGAGCGAGCATATTCAAAGTTTAGCCAGCCGCAATCACTTCAACGCGCAATCCGTTCATCGCCGCATTGCCCGACACTGCGTCTATCTCGGCAGTATCGCTGATATCGTTATAGCTTGCGCCAGCATGCTCGTGTGCGACGCCAAGCCGCGTGCCGGGACGGTCGTGGCCGAAACCATGCGGCAGACACACCACGCCGGGCATTACGTCTGCGGTGGTGTTTAGCGTGATTTTAATGCTGCCAATTCTGGAACGGATTTCAACTTGTTGCCCATCACTGAATCCGCGCTTGCGGGCGTCTTCGGGATGCATCATCAGCTGATCGCGCGGTTTGCCTTTGATGAGCCGATGCGAATTGTGCATCCACGAATTATTAGAGCGCACGTGACGGCGACCAATCAATGACAATGCCCTGAATGCACCAAACTCGTTGCTGGTCGAGGCGTTTGAGGCATTTTCTATCGCTGATTTCAGGCGTGGTATGTCAGCGATAATGACTTCCGGCGCGCAATTGATTTTGCCATCTGCTGTTTCGAGCCGTGTATACAGCGATGGCTTGAGCGGCCCTAGATCGAGGCCATGCTCAGCGGATTTGAGCTCTGCAAATGAGATGCCATGCACACTCGAATTCTGTGCGAGCATGCCTTCAATTATTTTTGCGGTGGGCGGCACGGCGCGAAATTCGCGTTTCATTTTCTCAGTGATTCGCTTGCAGAGTTCGCCAAAAATTTCATAGTCAAAACGTTCCTCATCTGGCTTCGGCCACAAGCCAGCGTTAAATCGCGTCACCTCGCGCACGGCAAACGCATTAAAAATCAAATCGTAATGATCGTGATTCAGGCTGGAGGTTGGCGGCAAAATCAGATCAGCATGTCGCGTGGTTTCGTTGATATAAATATCGATGGCGAGCATGAAATCGAGTGATGCCAAAGCGTTGTCAAGCTTGCGGCCGTTCGGTGTTGACAGCACGGGATTGCCGCAGATAGTGACCATGCCGCGAATCTGGCCCTCGCCTTCGGTAAGTATTTCCTCTGACAATGCTGCGACTGGTATTTCGCCGCCTGATTCAGGCAGGCCGCTGACGCGTGAACGCCACTGCGCGTAGTGGCCAGGCTTGGTGCCAGCACCCGTGATGGGAATCAGCGGTTGCGTGGGTAGCGTGCCACCGACGCGATCCAGGTTGCCGCTGACGATATTGAGGAGCTGCACCAGCCACTGATTAAGCGTGCCGAATGATTGCAGGGTCGTGCCAAGTCGGCCATAACAAATTGCGCTGGGCGCAGCGGCAAATTCGCGCGCGATACGGCGAATGGAGCTTGCGTCAATACCGGTAGCGACGGCGGCAACTTCTGGCGTCACATCGGCAATCGCCGCCAGCGCCACGTCGAGGCCGTTTAGCTTTTCTGGATGCGAAATTCGAAAAAGATTTTCAGCTTTTAAGGTATTGATAATGGCCATCAGCAATGCGGCATCACTTCCCGGCGTGATGAAATGATGTTCACTCGCGATCTCGGCGGTCTCGGTGCGGCGTGGATCAATTACGACCACTTTGCCGCCGCGTTTCACTATTTGTACAAGTCGTTTGGTCACATCCGGCACGGTCATCAAGCTGCCGTTTGAAGCAACGGGGTTACCGCCCAAGATCAAAAAATAATCGGTGTGATCGATATCGGGAATCGGGATCATGAACTGATGGCCGAACATTAGAAGCGAGGCGAGTTGCTGCGGCAGCTGGTCAACCGAGGTGGCGCTGAATGCATTTTTTGTTTTCAGCGCACGCGCTAGCTGCGGCACACTAAATAGCGTGCCGATGTTATGCACGCTCGGATTGCCCGCATAAAAGCCGACTGCGTTGTTACCGGATTGGGCTTGAATCCCAGCAATTTTTGTTGCCGCGAATTCAAACGCCTCATCCCAGGAGATTTGCTTCCATTCGCCGTTCCCGGCTCCGTCCCTGAAGCGCCGCATCGGATGACGCAAGCGATTTTCGTCTTCATGAATGTCTTTGAGTGCCACCGCTTTGGGGCAAATGTGGCCGCGGCTGAATGGGTCATCGTGATCGCCACGAATGCTGATAATTTTTGTATCATCTATTTCGATTTCAAGGCCGCAAATGGCCTCGCACAGATTGCACGCCCGGTAGACCTTGCTGGTATTAATATTGTCCATGTTTACCTATATTGCGTTTACGAGATGTTCAATCAGGATTTTGCACCCAATCGCGATCAGTACGACGCCGCCCAGAATCTCGGCGCGCTTGGCATATATTTTTCCCAGACGCGCGCCAAACCACACAGCAGGAAGGCAGAGAAGAAATGTAATCGCGCCAATGATGATGACTGTTGCTGCGAGCCCCGCTTCCATCAACGAAAAAGTCACGCCGACCGCGAATGCGTCGAGGCTGGTGGCAATGCCGAGCACGATCAGTTTGTTAATGCGAAATGGCGAATGTACTTTTTCATCCGCCGCGGTACGTGCATCCAAAATCATTTTGATGCCAATACCGCCGAGCAAAACAAACGTGATCCAGTGATCGTAATCTTTTAGCCAGGCTGCGCTGGATGCGGTAAACCAGCTCGCTAACAAATATCCCAACAGCGGCATGATTGCTTGAAAGGCACCGAATACGGCGGCCATTTTAAAGGCGTCGCGGAAACGCAGTTTGCTCACGGACAGGCCACTTGCAATAGCGACCGCAACCGCGTCCATGGCGAGGCCGAGAGCGGTGATGATGAGGCTGAGATAGGTCATTAGGTCATTAGGTTATAGCGTCATTACATCATTGGGATTTACGCTGTGGTTGGCGGTGAAATTCGAGAGAATCGGAATTAAAAGCTGAGCCAAAACGAGCCATCGCTAATCTTCAACGTTGACTCGGCCCCGTATGGGATGGTTAATTTTTTTGCGACATGACCAAACGGCAAGCCGGTTAGCACCGGGTAGGGCAATAGCGTTTGCATGGTCTCGACCACGTGTGCCATCGTGTAAGCATAGCGGCCTGACGAGGGCTCACAATCTGTAAAGTCCGCAAAAATGAGCGCTTTTTGTTGCTGCAAAATTCCGGCGTGGAAAAGCTGAAGCAGCATCCGCTCTATGGCGTATGGTTCTTCTGCAACTTCCTCAAAAAATAAAATGCCTCCTTCAATACGGGGCAGATAAGGCGTGCCGACCAGATGCGAAAAAAGGGAAAGATTGCTGCCGAAGATCGGGCCGACAATTTCTTGCGATGCATATTCATGTGCACAACATGTGCCGTTTGAGCCATGTGCGACCTCATAAGGGCCGACGCTGATGCACTCACCGGCGAGTGCTGACCAGCAGTGCGCTGCCATGAATTTATGATCCGCGGCATTTTTTGAGGTTTCGTCGTTTGTTTCGTCGTTTGCTTTGTCGCTTATGTCGCCCCGCCAGTCAAAATCGCTTGCTGCACCGGGTCCCGCATAGGTGATGAGGTTGGCTTTGGCGAGCGCGGCACAATTAAACGCGGTGAAATCACTGAAGCCGCAAAACACTTTTGCGGACGCGGCAACAGCGTTCCAATCAACCAGATGAAGCAACCGCGACATGCCATAGCCGCCGCGCGACATCATCATGGCGTCGATCGAGGGATCGGCCACCATTTGCTGAAAACTGGCGGCGCGCTCATGGTCTGGTCCTGCAAAATAGCGCCATTCATGGGTGGCGGCGGCCGCGATTTTAACGCGATAACCCTGTGCTTCCAGCGTCGCCACTGCAGTGGTTAAACGATCCGTATTCAGCGCGCCGGACGGCGAAAAAATACCGATAGTGCCGCCTGGCAAGAGTGGCCTTGGCTTGATAAATGCAGATTGCATTAGAAAATAATGGTTGGCTTGATTGTCGATTCAGTATCGACGTCATCAGCGACGCAGCGCTTGTGCGTCCACCACTGCCAGCGCTGACATATTAATAATACGGCGCACGGTTGCGGTCGGCGTGACAATGTGTACCGGCATGGCCGCACCCAGCAAAATCGGGCCAATGGTGATGCCCCCGCCGGACGCGGTCTTCAGTAGATTAAACGCAATATTAGCGGCATCGAGCGTCGGCATAATTAATAAATTCGCTTCGCCTTTAAGACGCGATTCCGGGTATGCGTGATGGCGCACATGTTCTGAAAGTGCTGCATCGCCATGCATTTCGCCTTCAACTTCCAGATCAGGATCGAGCTCGTTAATGAGTACCAGCGCAGCACGCATTTTGACCGCAGAGGGATAATCAGAAGTACCAAAGCTGGAGTGCGACAACAGCGCCACTTTCGGTACCACACCGAAACGGCGCATCTCCTCCGCAGCCAGAATGGTCATCTCGGCAATCTGCTCGGGCGTCGGATCCTGATTGATATAAGTGTCACAAATAAATACGGTGCGCTTTGGCAGCATCAGAAGATTCATGGCGTATAAATTATTCACACCGGCGCGGCGACCAATCACCTGTTTGATGTAGTGCAGATGTAGCGCGTGGGTGCCGAAGGTGCCGCAGATCATTCCGTCAGCGTGGCCTTTATGCATCATCATCGCGCCGATCAGCGTCAGGCGACGTCGCATTTCAATCTTTGCGTATTGAACCGAAACACCGCCGCGTTTGGTCAGCTCGTAATAGGCCATCCAGTAATCGCGATAACGTTCGTCCCATTCGGGATTGATAATTTCGAAATCGACGCCCGCCTTCATGCGCAGCCCAAATTTTTCAATGCGCTTCTCAATAATGCCGGGACGTCCAATCAAAATCGGATGCGCCAATTTCTCGTCCAGCACGGCTTGCACTGCGCGCATCACGCGTTCATCCTCGCCTTCGGCATACACGATGCGCTTCGGCGCTTGTTTGGCTTTAGCAAACACAGGTTTCATGATGAGGCCGGATTGATAAACGAACTGATCAAGCCGCTGCAAATACGCATCCCAATCCGTAATCGGGCTGGTGGCCACACCGCTGACCATGGCAGCCTTTGCTACAGCGGGCGCTACTTTCGCAATCAGGCGTGGATCAAACGGACGCGGGATTAAATAATCGCGACCAAAGCCCGACGGCGCATCGCTATAAGCCATTGCCACCACATCCGACTGCTCTGCTTGCGCGAGCTCAGCGATCGCGTATACGGCGGCTAATTTCATGGCTTCGTTGATGGTGGTGGCTCCAACATCCAGCGCGCCACGAAAAATAAATGGAAAACACAATACGTTATTAACCTGATTTGGATAATCCGAACGCCCGGTCGCGATGACGGCGTCTTCGCGTACTGCGCGAATTTCTTCGGGTAATATTTCCGGTGTGGGGTTGGCGAGCGCAAAAATAACTGGATTCGGGGCCATGCGTTTCACCATGTCCTGCTTCAGCACGCCACCAGCCGACAAACCCAAAAACACATCGGCGTCATTGATCACATCGCCCAGGCCACGTGATGGTGTGTCCTTGGCATAGCGAGCTTTGTTGTCGTCCATTTCGGCGACGCGGCCTTGATACACCACGCCGGCAATATCTGTCACCCAAATGTTTGACATTTTCATGCCAAGCGCCACCAGCATGTCGAGGCAGGCCAGTGCGGCAGCACCTGCACCGGATGCCACTAATTTCACGGTGGCAATATCTTTGCCGACGACTTTTAAACCATTGACGATGGCCGCGCCGACGATTATCGCGGTGCCGTGCTGATCATCATGAAACACCGGGATTTTCATCCGTTCGCGCAGTTTTTTCTCGACGTAAAAACATTCGGGCGCTTTGATATCTTCAAGATTAATGCCGCCAAAAGTAGGTTCAAGCGACGCAATAATGTCGACCAACTTGTCGGGATCGCGTTCGCTGATTTCGAGGTCAAACACATCAATCCCCGCAAATTTTTTAAACAAAACCGCTTTGCCTTCCATCACCGGTTTTGCCGCCAGCGGGCCAATATTGCCCAGTCCCAATACCGCCGTGCCGTTGGTAATCACCGCGACCAGATTGCCCCGCGAGGTTAAGTTACGCACCTCAGCCGGATTTTCAACAATTGCCTCACACACCGCCGCGACTCCAGGGGTATAGGCCAGCGCCAGATCACGTTGCGTGGCAAGCGGCTTGGTCGCCGCAATTTCAATTTTTCCGGGGGATGGAAATTGGTGATATTCAAGTGCGCTTTTTTTAATATCATCATGCATGAGCGTTTTTAACCTAGGCTTTGATAAACAACGTGTCAACGAGTAAGTAACAAATAGCAAATATTAGAAATCAAGCAGGGGCGAGCAGGCTGGCAAGGCGCTTAGATCTGCTTTAACTTTACCACGCAGGCGCTAAAGCGCGTCCGAATCATGTTGCGTTTTTGGTCAAACAAAACTACTTTTTTAGTATTTTGTTTAGGCCGATTAATGCTTTTCAATAAGCCAAATCATCTAAGCGTATTAAAAACCCCATTATTGACGGCGTGTTTTGAGCGTAAATCGCTGCTGATGCCTGTCAATGCGGGGGTTCTAAAATAATTAAAATCGGTTGACAAACAAAACAATATAACTAAGAATATAGTTATGAATATTAATTACACTCAAAAAATTCCCGACGCGTGGCGAAATATTGCGAAAGTTTTCGTTGCTCTCGGTGACGAACATCGCCAACGGATCTTGCTGACATTCGAGCGCGGCGAACATTTGAATGTAGGCCAGATTGTAGACGTCTCTACGCTGTCACGCTCTGCCGTTTCCCACCACCTAAAAATACTGCGCGAAGCGGGCGTGCTTGATTCAGAAAAAATTGGCAAAGAAGTTTATTTTTGGCTGAACAAGAAACCGATTAAAGAATCGTTACACGCGGTACTGGATTACGTAAAGTCGCAGTAAAAAAATTTTGAGCGTATATATCGAAATATCTAATTATATCGTTATGAAAGAATTTTTATGTCAAATTTATCGATGCTGTTCGGAAGCGAAACGATTACGCACTGGCTTGGTAATACATTCAACCAGTTTGAGGTTCAAATTGCGGTGGCGCTTCTGCTTTTGGGTATTTATTGTTGTTGTCGTATTGCTGAGAGCCTCAAACCTGGTGGCAACCTCCCGCTCAGATTTGGCTGGCGATGGCGCGTGTTGACAACAACAATTGCTGAATTCGTATTGGTGGTGTTTTTTGGGCTACTTTTCAAAAGCTGGTGCGAGCTACCTTCATTGCTAAGCTGGGGTGATAACTTAGGCGCAGTGACGGGTGGCTTTCTAACTTATTTTTTAGCCAGTTTCTTCTTCTATTGGTGGCATCGTATTCGCCATGAAAGTGATTGGCTATGGCGTATTTTTCATCAACTTCACCATAGCCCGCAGCGACTCGAAACGATGACTACCTTCTATAAGCACCCTGCGGAAGTGGCGGCCAATTCGTTAATTAGCGCAATCATTACTTTTCTTTTGTTTGGTTTAACCGTTGAAGGTGCGATGGCCTACACGGCATTTACTGTGGCAGCGCAGTTTTTTGTGCACGTAAACATTAAGACGCCTCGCTGGATGGGCTATTTTTTTCAGCGTCCTGAAATGCATCGTATTCATCATCAAATGGATCGTCACAAAAATAACTACGGCGACATTGTTTGGTGGGACATGATTTTCGGCACCTATGAAAATCCGGCGACGTTCGATGGGCGTTGTGGATTCAGCGATGAGCGGGAAGAGCGCCTTAACGACATGCTGCTGTTTAAGGATGTGCATAAGGAGCATCAATCATGAACCGCCGTAACGCAATCGCCGCAACGGCGCTATGTTGCATAGCTGATATGGCGCGAGCTTTGCCGTTTAATGTCGATACAGGCAGTACCTTGCTGAATCCATGCAAAACGCGTCTGCCTCAGGCTCTGCGTGAACATGAATTGGTTCGCGCTGCCTGGAATGGACTGGATGCGAACCAAGTATGGGATGTTCATGCACATTTGCTGGGTGATGGACAGTCTGGAAGCGGCTGCTGGATCAGCCCGAAAATGCGTTCCATTTTTTATCCACAGCAATTTTTGCAGCGCAAATTTTTTGAAAATGGCGCATGCGCGATCGACGACGACGGCGGGCTCGACGATAGCTATTTGGCGCGGCTCGCAAATTTAATTGATGAATTTCCGGGAGGTGCCGGAATGATGCTGCTTGCTTTTGACCACAGCTACAACGCGGACGGTAGCAAGGATTTATCACGCGCCGCATTCCATGTGCCGAATCGTTATGCGTTGAATATTGCAAAGCGATTTCCAACACGTTTTCGCGCGGTGGCCTCTGTGCATCCCTATCGTAGCGAGGCGCTGACCGCATTGGCGGATGCAAAGCGCGAGGGTGCGGTGGCCATAAAGTGGCTGCCGTCGGCGATGGGCATTGATCCTGCGTCGCCGCTGTGCGATAAATTTTATGAAGCCTTGAAATTGCATAATCTGCCGCTGATTACACACGCTGGGCAGGAGCGTGCCGTCAAGGGCGCGCATGAACAGCATTTTGGCAATCCGCTGCGACTGCGTCGCCCACTGGATCATGGCGTAAAGGTGATCGTCGCGCATTGCGCGAGCATGGGCGAGGATCGTGATCTTGACCGCGGGCCGAATGGAAAATTCGTGAGCTGCTTTGAATTGTTTGAGCGTCTGATGGATGACAAGCAATATGAAAATAATCTGCTGGCCGATATTTCAGCCACGCCACAAACCAACCGTGCAGCCGTGATTAAAAAAATTATTGAGCACGACCACTGGCATCCACGATTGCTCAACGGTACCGACTATCCGTTGCCGGGGGTAGTGCCGCTGTTCTCGGTTGATGGGTTAGTCGAACGCGGCTGGCTGACCAAAAGTGAGGGCGGTGTGATGAAGGAAATTCGCGAATACAATCCGGTGTTGTTCGATTTTGTGTTGAAGCGAACTTTGCGTGTGAATGGAAAACGAATGAGCAATACAATATTCGAAACTGCGCGACATTTTCAATTTGCTAGTACTGTGTAATTTGATTCAACTTATTTAAATTGTCACTGAACCGCTCCTTCCCACATGAAAATGGGGGTCCCACAGGGAATTCCGTTGGTCGAAGTTGGGATGGGGGGTTGTCCGCATTTGAGGCAACGGCAAATTAGCCAACATCGCTCCCGTCCCGGCCTTCTCCCGTCGCTGGGGAAAGGGGCAGTGTAGTGAGGGTTTAACTAGGTCGCTTTATCCAGTCAACACCGAACTGAGATTTAAAAATAACAGGAACCCGCATGTCATCCACTGAATCCACCATTGCCGAACCGCGCACTGAACCACACGCTGCTCTCAGCGGTGAGCGTCCAACGCAAAGCCAATTCGCGCTGCTCAAACAACGCCGCTTTGCGCCATTTTTCTGGACACAGTTTTTGGGTGCCGGTAATGACAATATTTTCAAGTTTGCCTTTACGGTGTTGGCGACCTATTCGGCAGCGGCGTGGGGCGGAATGGACGCCACTACTGCGGGGCCGTTGATTGGGGGGCTATTTATTACGCCGTTCGTATTGTTCTCAGCCACCGCTGGGCAGCTTGCCGATAAATACGAAAAATCATTTCTCACGCGCATTGTCAAAAATCTCGAAATCGCTTTCATGATTGTGATTGCGGCGGGTTTTGTTATGCAAATGGTGTCGCTATTGTTTGTAGGCGTGTTTTTGATGGGTTGCCATTCGACATTGTTCGGACCGGTCAAGTTTGCTTACCTGCCGCAGCATCTGAGCGATGCTGAACTCACGGGCGGTAACGGGCTGGTTGAGATGGGAACATTTACCGCGATCTTGTTGGGCACCATGCTGGGCGGCGCACTGGTGGCCATGCCAACCGCAGGGCCAACCTACGTTGCGGTAGCCTCGCTGGTGGTGGCTGTTATTGGTCGCGTGGTGGCGGGTTTCATTCCCCACTCTCCCGCGCCCCAGCCTGATTTGAAAGTGAACTGGAATCCCGTGACCGAGACCTGGACAAATCTCAAAATTGCGCATAAAAACCGTGTCGTTTTTCATTCGCTTATCGGCAATTCCTGGTTATGGTTTTTTGGCTCAGTTTTCCTCACCTCGTTTACGGGTTTTTCAAAGGAAGTATTGGGCGGAAATGAGCAGGTCGTGACACTTTTGCTGGCGCTGTTCTCAGTTGGCATTGGCCTCGGCTGCGTGCTGTGCGAAAAAATGTCAGGCCATAAAGTGGAAATCGGTTTAGTGCCATTCGGGGCAATTGGAATGACGCTTTTTGCAGTTGATCTGTATTTCGCCTCGCGCGGGCTAAGCGGGCTAAGTGCGTCAAAGCCCGGTGCGGCGCTGATTGGCATCAGCGAATTTATGAAAGTCTGGCAGCATTGGCGTGTGGCGGCAGATTTGTTTTTACTCGCCATGTTTGCCGGTTTTTTCAGCGTGCCTTTGTATGCCCTGATGCAGGCCCGATCCGATAAAAATTTCCGCGCCCGCATCATCGCGGCAAACAATATTTTGAATGCACTGTTCATGGTGGTTGCGTCAATCATGGCGGCGGCGCTGTTGAAAGCCGGGCTTACCCTGCCGCAGTTATACCTAGTCGTTGGCATCATGAACGCAGCAGTTGCGCTCTATATCTTCCTGCTGATTCCTGAATTTTTGATGCGGTTTCTAATCTGGATGTTGATCCATACGTTTTATCGCGTTGATAAAAAAGGTCTGGAAAATATTCCCGATGAAGGCGCGTGTTTGCTGGTGTGCAACCATGTAAGTTTTGTTGATGCGCTGGTGGTGGGCGGCTGTATTTCACGCCCCGTGCGCTTCGTCATGGATCACCGAATTTATAAAATGCCGTTGCTGAACTTTGTATTCCGCACCGCCGGCACGGTGCCGATTGCCTCCGCCAAAGAAGACCCGGTGATGCTGGAGCAGGCCTATGACCGCATTGACGAATATCTGAAAGCGGGCGAAGTGGTTTGTATTTTCCCCGAAGGCCGCATCACCGATAACGGCGAGATGTATCCGTTCAAAAAAGGCGTGCTGCGTATCATTGAACGCACCGCCGTACCGGTGATTCCAATGGCGCTGCGCGGGTTGTGGGGCAGCTTTTTCTCGCGCTGGGGCGGCGTGGCGATGCGCTACCCGCGCGGCGTTTTTTCCAATATCTCGCTGGTAATTGGTAAAGCGTGGCATCCACAATTGGTGACGCCGGAAACACTGCAAATGAAAGTGGCAGATTTGCGTGGGGATTGGAAATAGACACGCCAGAAAAATTATTGCGTGTGCTGTCAGACTGCCTGGCGCAGTATTGTCCTGAAAAGCCAGATGTGGCATTAGCGCTTTCCGGCGGCATTGATTCGATGGTTTTGCTTGATGTTTTAACTAAGCGCAATGCCTTACCCCCGAAAGGAGGTCTCCATCGAAATGACGGGCCCAGAGTGGTTCTCCGAGCAATCCATGTCAATCATGGTGTTAGCAGAAATGCCGATGCTTGGGCGCAATTTTGCGTGGAAGAATGTTCAAAACGTGATGTGCCGATTACCGTTGAAATCGTCAATGTGGATCGGCGCTCAGGCTTGGGGCTGGAAGCGGCAGCACGCGAGGCGCGCTATGCGGCACTGATGAAATCAGACGCCAAATTTATTCTCGTCGCGCAACATCAAACCGATCAGGCCGAAACGGTACTGCACCAAATGTTGCGCGGCACGGGTTTGCAAGGTTTGGCGGGCATGGGCGAGGCGCGTGAACTTCGACTAGGGCAGATGTTGTTGCGACCTTTGCTGAACGTGAGCCGCGACGATATTGAAAAATACGCGAAAGAAAATCAATTGAAATGGATTGAAGATGAATCCAATGACGACACAACCTATGCGCGCAATTACATTCGCCACGACATCGTGCCCGTGATCGCGTCCCGCTTCCCACATTACGCATCCTCGCTCGAGCGCATTGCCCGTCACGCGCATGAAAGCGCGGAACTCAACGAGGCGCTTGCAAAAATGGATTTAAAATTGTGTGGCGCAGATGCGTTCTCAGGCGCGTTCGCCGATGCGCTCGACACACTGTCGTTACCGCGACAAATCAACGCGCTTTACCATTGGCTGCGCTGGCAAAAAGTGGCGCCTGCCTCGCGGGACCAGCTTGAAGCATGGGCATCACAATTGTTTCGCGTGCCGCCGGATGGCAAACCGCATTTGGCGGGTGGGCATGATTATGTGATTCGACGCCGCCGCAATGTGTTGACGTGTGAAAAAATAGCGGATGCAAAAACGGATGTAAAGCTAGATTAGGCTAAACCACGCCCGCAGTGACGATAAAATTTGCAGCGCTTATTTTTAACGGTCATTCCGAACGGGCTCATGCGAGGAATCTGCTTTATTTATACCAGGCAAAAAAGCAGATTCCCTTATATACGCATCTCTGAATGGCGATAACTGATATTTCACCGCCAAGCTCTGGCGTTGGTGGGCTTATCGGGGTTAAATGTGCCGGACGCCCCGCAATGAACGGGTCTGTACCTGCAGCGCTCATGCTGACCTCCCCAATTCTCTTTTAAACCCGACAGCCAACCTGTCCTCCGTGGTAAAATCATGTGTTTTCATTACCTTACCGGAGTTTCTTCACATGGCTGTTGAGCGCACTTTTTCCATTATTAAACCTGATGCGGTTGCTAAAAACGTAATTGGTCAAATTTATTCCCGTTTTGAGGGCGCTGGCCTGAAGGTCATCGCGGCTCGCATGATTCACCTTTCACGCGCTGAAGCCGAAGGTTTTTACGCGGTTCACAAGGCGCGCCCGTTCTTCAACGATCTCGTTACGTTCATGATTTCGGGCCCGGTGATGGCGCAGGTGCTTGAGGGCGAGGGCGCGATTTTGAAAAATCGTGATTTGATGGGTGCTACCGATCCTAAAAAAGCGTCGCCAGGCACGATCCGCGCTGACTTTGCGGATTCGATTGATGCGAACGCTGTTCATGGCTCTGATGCTGCTGAAACGGCTGCTGTTGAGATCGCATACTTTTTCCCGGCGCTGAATGTTTATTCACGCTAGGATTTGATGAAATCGATCATTCTGGCTTGGCCCGAATGATCGATTTAAAAAAGGGTTTCGTAACCTCCCTTTTGTAAACTCAGGACTCAAAAATGGCCGTTCCCCACCACGCAAAAACGAATTTGCCGAACCTCTTGGGAATGACGCTTCCTGAGATGACTTCGTTTTTTGCCGGGCTTGGCGAAAAGCCGTTCCGCGCCAAGCAGCTCTGGCACTGGATGTATCACCAGGGTGCAACTGATTTCACCGTCATGAGCACCATTGCCCGCCCGCTACAGACCCGGCTGGCGGAGCGTTTCGTGATCGGGCGTCCCACGGTCGCTACCGTGCAGACCAGCACGGACGAGACCCGCAAGTGGCTGTTCCGCTTCCGCGACGGGCAGGAGGCCGAGACCGTCTATATCCCCGACCGGCATGTGGACCGTGGGGCGGTGTGCATCAGCAGCCAGGTCGGCTGCACCCTGTCCTGCCGGTTCTGCCACACCGGCACGCAAACCCTGGTCCGCAACCTGGGCGCCGCCGAGATCGTCGGCCAGTTCATGGCGGCGCGCGACAGCTACGGCGAATGGCCCAGTCCGCAGGGGGAAACGCCTCGGCTGCTGAGCACTATCGTGCTGATGGGCATGGGTGAGCCGCTATATAATTACGAGGCCGTCGCCCGGGCCATGCGCATCGTCATGGACGGCGAAGGTATCGGCCTGTCGCGCCGCCGCATAACGCTCAGCACCTCGGGCGTTGTGCCAATGATGGACCGCTGCGGGGCGGAGCTTGGCGTGAACCTCGCCGTGTCGCTGCACGCCGTGCGCGACGACCTCCGCAACGAGATCGTGCCGCTGAACCGCAAGTATCCTATCGCCGAGCTGCTGGCCGCCTGCCGCCGCTACCCCGGCGCCAGCAACGCCCGGCGCATCACGTTCGAATACATCATGCTGCGCGGCGTGAACGACGGGGAGGCCGACGCGCACGAGCTGGTCCGCCTGATCGCAGGCATCCCTGCCAAGGTGAACCTCATCCCCTTCAACCCTT